>Ga0070659_100000041_pt1 | contig 104105 bp, 143 predicted proteins | sample KBSC23metaG_FD_64666 | JGI IMG/M metagenome (GOLD analysis project Ga0070659, IMG submission 64666) | Corn rhizosphere microbial communities from Kellogg Biological Station, Michigan, USA - KBS C2-3 metaG | ecosystem: Host-associated > Plants > Roots > Rhizosphere > Soil ... | reverse complement strand
GCAGACGGCACCGAAGGTGTCACGCACCTTGACCTTGGTGCCAGCGGCGAAGAAGAAGCGGTTCTTGCTGAAGTCCATAGCCATCACAGGCCTCCCTTGAGAACCAGCGACTGCGCAGTCCATGCAGTGCCGGTGGTTGTGCACGAGAACGACAGGGTCTCCGTCGTGCTCGCCTTGCGCGAGAACACGGCCAGCGTGGCCAGTGAGGTGCTGACCTGGGCCTCCAGGTTCCACCCGGTGTAGGCGGAGAACGCGATACCCGTACCTGGGACGGTCACTTGCACCAGCTCCAGGTCGTTGTTCTTCGTGTTCGCCACACTGCCGGTCAGCACCACCGAGCTCGACGTGCCGCTCGAAGTAGCCGAGACCTGCGCGAGGTCGACCAGCGTTGTCACGTCGGTGCCACCGATCTCCAGGAAGATCAGGTTGGTGCCGTTGGACGCTTGCGGGTTGACGGTCGTTGTGTAGGTCCCACCTGCCGTGAGCTTGACCGCGAAGAACTGCGAGTTCGGGTTGTTGCTGTTCGGAGCCGGAGCACGCGCGTACATCGTGTACGTGCCGTTACCGCCGGACCCATAGATGTGGCCCTGATTGTCGCTGATGTTCCCGTTGTCGATCGCGTTGTCCCAGACCTGGCCGACAGCGATGATCCAGTTTCCGCTTGTGACGGAGCTGTTCATCGTGATCGACGTGTTGGTCGAGGTCGGAGCGTTGCCAGTCTTCGACTGGACCACGACAGGGTCAGCGATACCGGCCGCGATCTGCGGGCTGTTCGCCGACTGAGCCACACCGGAACCGGTCGTCGTGTTGCGGGCGAAGACCTTGCAGAACACGTTGTTCAGATAGTCCCCGTTGGTGAACGTGTAGGTCTGAGCCGTCGCACCACTGATCGGCGTCGACGTAGAACCGACCACCGAGTACCACTGGTAGTCGTACCCGCTGTTGGTCCCGGACCACGAGCCCGGGTTACAGGTCGCGGTCCCACCGACACGGAACGTACCGCTGAGCGTTGGGGTCACCGTGTTCGTAGGACCACCCACACCTTGGGCAATCGTTCCGATCTCCAGCACGTACTGAGAGCTGCCAGCCCCGTTGGTCGCCGTGATCACGCATTGGAGATCGAGGCGAACGCCGGTGTAGTCCGGGGTGTAGTTGGCACCCGCGAACCCTGTGGCCGTCAGCTTGGAGACCGTAGCGACCTGGAAGTCGTAGGCCTCGCTCGTCGGGGTGTTGCCCCAAGTGCCAGGTGTCACGTGAGTCGACACGCCAACCTGCGGACCACCGGAGAACGTAGGAGGATTGATCGGGAAGGGCGTGACGCCCACACGTTCCAGCGCCCCGATGTCCGGCACGCCACCGTAGAGGCGCGTGTTCATCGCGGTGAAGTCGTCCTGGACAGTCAGCAGCGAACCCAGCGGGTAGGTGGCCGCGTTGACCGCCGGCGAGGCAGCCTGAAGCGTGAAGTCCGACGCCGATGGGTTGGTGAACAGCGGATCGCCGTAGACGCCCATGGTCTCGGTCGGGTCGTTCGGGATCGTCCGCCCGGCCGCCGAGTAGAGGTTGCGCTTCAGGTCGTAGCCGTCGCTGCCGTTCGAGTCCGAGGACGCGACGAACCAGTGCATCGAGTTGGTAACCGTGTCCGGACCGCATGCGAAGATGTTGTCGTAGGCGCGGATGACGTGCGACGGTGCACCCTGCGAGCCCTCGTTGCGGAGGAAGCCGTTGCCGGTCCCTGCCTGATCCACCTGCACGCAGTTGTAGCAGGTGTTGAACGCGTACAAACCGTCGGAGGTCGTCGTGTTCGTGTTGAGGCGCAGCGGGGCCAGACCGGTGTTGAGGATGATGTTGTTCCAGACCCGGAAGTCGAGCTCGCCACCGTTGCCGGTGTTGATGTCGGCGAACAGGATGCCGTACTTCGCCGACGTCTCGAGCCAGTTGTGGTGGATCTTGATGTTGGTGAAGCCAGTCCACACACCGTAAGGCGTTTGGAACAGGTTGGTGCCGCCGTCCGAGTCGTTGAACTGGATGAGCGACCCGCCGGTCATGTTGAACATCCAGTTGAAGCAGATCTCCCAGCCGTAGGAGGTCGTGCCTGCGTAGATGCCGTGGTTCTGGAGCGCCGACGTGCCTTCCACGTCGTGCATCTTGTTGAACGCGATGTAGATGAAGTTGCCTTCACCGGAGATGCACGCGCAGTTGAGCACGGCCGAGTCGCCAGCAACCCAGGGGCCGAGGTTGCAACCAACGATGCGCCAGCGCTCGCTGTTGTACTGCATGTTGATCGGGCCCGCATCGCGCCGCGACCCACCCTGAACTTCGATCGACAGGTTCGAGACGACAATCCAGTCGCCGCAGGTGCCGGTGAACGCAGAGCCAGGACCCTGGATGCCACCCGCCAGACCGTTGCCGGTCGTGATGTAGTGGATGGTCTGCCCTGGGTAGCCCTTGAACGTGATCCAGCCAGTGCCGGCTTGACCCGTAGGTGCAGAGCCTTGCTGCTGAGGATCGCGGAAGCGCAGCCATGTCGAGTTGTACCCGATGTCAGTCCACGGTTGGCCGTCCGAGTCCATGAGGATCACGGTGTCACCAGGCAGGAGCTCCGTGTAGACGGAACGCTGTGTCCGATCTGGGTACTGGAGCATCCGGAACGGATGGTTGATGTCACCGACAACGGCCGTCGAGTCGTTACCTGCGTGCGACACGTAGAGGAAGCGACCGGGGTTCGGCGTGAACGTGAAGTCCTGGTTCGAGTCCTGTCCGTTGTACGTGACCTTGATGTGGAGGGCCTGCCCCTGCACCGGCGAGCCGAGGGAACCGACGCGCACGTCGATTCGCTGGAGGCCGCTGAACTTCGGGGCCAGTTGATCGTCCACCATCTGGATGTAGTGGACAACCTCGACACCGCCGATGTAGACCTTGGTGTTGGTGCCGATGCCGCTGTTGGGACCGAATCGGCGGCCAAAGATCGTGAGGTACTGGCCCTGGTTGTTCTCGCCGCCCGTGGTGGGCCCTGCCACCACGTCAGTACCCAGGATCTGCGGTTGGGACCCGGAGATCAGAGGAGTGACGGCCAGCGTCAGGTACGAGGGCACGACGTTGACGCCGTCAGTGACCCCGTAGGTGATGGTCGGGACCGGTCCGACGAAGTCCGTGGCAGGTGTGAACGACCAGTCGCCGTTGCTCTCGATGTCGATCACACCGTAGGTCGTGCCACCGACGACGACCGTTGTCGTCCCGGTGAACGTGCCAGTCATGCCAGCCACGGTGTAGGACGCGACGGTCACGCCGGTCTCGTAGTCGAAGGCCAGGCGGTACAGCAGGTTGCCCGTCACCTCCACGTTCATCGGTGTCCCGCCGTTGACGAACGCGACGATCGGCTTCTGGTTGGTGCCGTTGACCGTGATCGTCAGGTGATTGGTGCGGATGCCACCGCGACCGTCAGCCATCACGTAGGTGATGATCTCGTGACCCGTCTGACCGTCGAGAAGTGCCCGCGCACCCTTGCCCAGCGTGAACGTCCAGTTGCCGGTCGCAGGGTCTGCGAAGAACACACCAAGTCCGGTCTGGACGGACCCCGCGTTGGGATCGAACGTGGTGAACGTACCGCCGTCGTCGGTGTAGCCGATGGACGTGAGGGTCAGCGGATCGCCGTCCGGATCCGAGATCGTGGAGTAGAGGTTGCCGGTGATCTGCGAGGCCGTGTCGAAGGTCGTGGACCCGATGTCGGTGCCTTGTGGCGGACGGTTGAATCCGGCGACCGACGAGAGCCAGTTGGCGAACTGGCCGAACGTGTAGGTGTAGCCCTGACCGCCCTGGAGCATCACGATCTTGTCGCTCGTGCTGGGCGTCGAGGGGACCGGCGGGAACGTCGTCACGTCGGAACCGCCGCCACCGCTCTGAATCGCGTCAGCCGTCGGCACGTAGACCTTGATGAAGTCACCGACGTTGCAGGGCTTGGTCAGCGGAGCGTTCAGTGACAGTACGATGTTGCCGCTGTTGTCCTCCAGCGCCGAGACGACGTACCGCGAAGCCGCAGCGTTGGTCCCCGAGGCGCACTGAATCAGCAGCGACCCGAGACCAGTGTAGGTCAGGTTCGAGGCCGCCCAGATCGAAGCGTCCAGCTTGATCGCCGTCGTCGTCGAGCCGGTGGCGTGGCTCTCGAGGGCTTCGTTGTAGGTGTCGAAGCTCCAGAGACCTTGGCGGTCCGTGTAAGCGAGGAACGACTTGGCGGCACCGACAGCGTTGACGATCCAGATGTTGGGCAGCGCATTGACGCTGTAGGGCAGACCTTCAGGGCCCGATGCGACGGAGACCTTGTTGGTGTTCGACTCCGAGATGTTCGCCCACATCTGGTAGTTGCCACCCACCATCGGGATGAACGCGTCGATGATGATCGGGCCGCCCTGGTTGGTCTGCGGGTCCAGGGGCGTCTTCGTGATCAGCGTGTCGCAGACGAGGATCGCGAACAGGGTGGAGCCGTAGTAGTACCCGACCTCACCGAACTGGAACGTGCCGGCGTTCGACGGAACCTGCGATGGGTAGAGGACGGTGTTCGCGTCTTTGACCACAGGTGCACCAGGTGTCCCGGTGAAGACCGTGGAGCCCTGCAGCGCCGTCTGGCCGGACGTGGGGATGTAGCCGAAGCCGGTGCCAAGGCGATACGAGGTCAGGACGACCGGAGCCGTCGCCGCCTGCATGATCGCCACGCCGGCGTCAGTGATCTGGATGGTGCTCATCGTGATCCTTACGAGAGGTGCTTGAGCTTGTAGAGGGCGCGGGCGTAGATCGATTCGATGGTGTCGATCTGATTGTGAAGCATCGTCTCCGCCTTAGGGACCGCCTCGTAGCGGAGACGCTTGACCAGCTGGTAGTGGCGCTGGAGGACCGCCACCGGATCCGTCGCGTCGGCGTCAGCCTCTGCGGTGTAGTAGCCGATTTCCAGGATGTCGAAGCGACCTTGGTAGGTCTCCGTCAGCTCGTCCACAGCCTCCAGAAGGTCCTCGTAGAACTTTTCGAGGGCCATGTGCACCGCGTAGCTGGTGGTGCGCAGGTGAGCCCGATGAGCGTAGTCGCGCGAGAAGAACAGGAGTGCGATGAAGTCGGCGATCATGGGTCAATCCGTTAGTTTGATGGCTGTGGAACTGCATAAAATTGCGCACCTCTTGTCTCTCGGGAGCCTCAGACCAGCACCCGAGAACCGTAAATACTCTCATAAGCCCGAGGACCTACGACGATGAAGATCAGTCCTGCCCGCTCAGGATCCGCCGAGTTCCTGAGCATGTACAAGGACGTGCTGGCCAACGCGATGACGACCAACAAGTCGGATCCGGCCCGCCTGTTCAATCTCCGCTGTTCGCAGATGCCCTACTGCCCGCGATCGGTGGCTCTCAACTACGCGATTGTCGGCATGTACCAGTGCATGGACATGCGGATGGCCTACTACGTTGGTGTGGGCCACGCTGTCCACCACGTGATGCAGACGTACCTGGCGAGCAGTGGCTCGCTGCTCGCCGACTACGATTGCCGCGAGTGTGGCAAGAAGTACCCGTTCAGTCACAAGTACGAGTGCTGCGGATTCCCCACGCGGTACGAAGAAGTGACCATCGACTACAAGGGGATCGTCGGCCACATCGACGCGATCTTCAAGGACAAGCGAGGCCGGTACTGGATCGTCGACTTCAAGACGACTTCGCTGAAGAGCGGTCCGAAGAAGCGGACTCAGCCAGGCGCCAACTACAAGCGGCAGGTCCGAGCCTACGCGTACCTCCTGTGGAAGCAGTACGGGATCCGCGTCGAAGGCTGCATGCTCGTCTTCTTGCCACGCGACAACCCGTGGGAGCCGATCATCTGGGAGACGATCGTCAAGGCCGACGACATGGATTCGATCCGCGAAGAGCTGATGGCTGACAAGCGCCTCCACAAGAAGACGATGGAGGCCCGCACGTTGGCCGACTTCCGCGAGGTGTTCAAGGCCAACTGCCAGAACCCCTACTGCGACAACTGCAAGGCTGACGTGAACTCGCTGCTCGCCAAGATCAAGAAGAACCTTCACAAGTTCCCGATCATGGACGACAAGACCAAGGAGAAGATCAGGCTGCAGAAGCTGGCGGAGGTCGCAGCATGAGCTCCAATCCGAAGTGGCAACGTCGGGCGCTGGACCGGGACGAGCAGAAGGCGCTCGACCTGGAGAAACAACTGACCAAGCACATGGAGCGCTTCGGCGTTCCCTCGTTCGATCTTCTGATCGACCTGGTGCAGACCTACATCAGCCGGGCACGCGAGAGGGTCAAGCGTGACCAGGCAACGAAAGAGGACTTGAAGATCCTCGAGAAGATCACCAACATGAAGTGAGATCACCACATGGACCACAACCCTGACAAACCGGAGCTGAACAGACAAGGGCGAAGCATGACACCCATGATCGTCCAGACGTCGAGCTACGTTGCCGATCCGTCGCCTGGAGGCCACTGGCTGTCTCAAGCCCAGGCTTTCCTGGGCCTCCAGGCGACGAACGAGAACATGGCGAGGATCAGGCACCTGGAGGAGCGCCTGCACGAGGAGATCTACTCGACGCGGCGCTGCACGCTCGACATGGCGCTCGCGCTGGCCAAGCTCGCGTGCATCCAGTCCGATCACGACCTGCAGGTCGCACGAACCGAGCGGAGGCCTCTCTACAAGGTCCAGCAGGACCAACTCGACCTCCTCAACGGCTTCAACCAAGGCTAGAAGATGACGATGCGCAAGATCACAATCAGAGTAGGGCGGACCACGCAGGTCGAACGCTACGAGCCGGTGTCGGTGGAGGTCGAAGAGACTATCACCGTCGCCGATGGCGAAGACGTTGCGGAGGCCCGCATGGAGCTCTACAAGGGCGTCACCAAGTTCGTCAAGAACGCGGTCGACAACGAGGTGCGCAAGTACCGTGCAGCCAAGAAGGCGGAAAGAGACGAGCAGACCGATGACTGATCCCACACCACCCAAGAAGCTCACCGTGATCACTGCCGGCTCTGCCGAGTGGGAGCCTTCCGGCCAAGAACTCCAGGAGCTGGTCAACGTGTTCATGTCGGCGAAGACCGACCCGGTGGGCGCCGTCATGGCGTTTCGTCCCGGCATCCAGGTGCGCCAGATCGAACACGCGGACGACCAGGCGCTGATCGCCGCCTCGTCCTGGCTGTCCGACAAGGATATCGAGGTCTGCACCGAGGCGTTCCGTGTCGCTGCCACGTCCCACAGTCGCGACAACCTCGGAGCAACGATCGAGGACTGCAAGGCCGCCGGCGTCGAAGGATTCCGCGAAGCCCTCGACAAGCGCCTCAACGGAGATTGAAATGACCGACCCTGACAACACCACGGCGAGTGCCCAGGCGCACGTCGACTCCTGGACGAAGGACGATCTTCTCCCGGACATCCAGACGAACCTGTTCGCAAGGGGCTACAAGAACATGCCCTGCGAAGGACGCTTCGAGATCAACCGGCCCGAGCTGGGTCAACGCGAGGCCATGATCTGGCGCTTCGCCACCGAGGACTGGGAACCGTCGGTTACTCCGGAGACGAACGTGCGCCTCATCATGGCTCGACCGGCCCTGAAGAACGGGAACGAAGAGCGCTGGGCTGCCAAGGTTGCCGAGGCTGACGCGGCGATCGCAACGGCGTTCACGAGGGGCAAGGAACACAGCTGGTCCTCGCTGGGCAAGGAACAACCGAGGGCAAGCGCATGATGCAGGTCATGACGAGCAAGGGGCTGCAGACGCTGCCTCGCAAGAACTCCTACTGGAAGCATCGCAACGGTCGCATCTACCAGGTCACTTCGGTGACCAACCTGAGCGACCGCCAGAAGGAGTATCCCGCGACGGTCAACTACGTGGGACCCAACGGCAAGGAGTGGTCGAAGAGCGTCTACGACTGGTTCGAGAAGATGACGCCCCTCACCGACGTGATTGTCCACTGGCTGAACCTCAACGAGGGGCAGGTCCTGACGCTCGAGAAGATCGCCGAGCTGGAGGGCCTGTGGCGCGGCATGATGCAGCAGGCGGGAGACGGCGATGAACCAGCATGACGATCGCCAGTGGACCATCAAGACGGTGAACATGGGCCCGTGGTCGAAGCGTGTCGAACACCTCGAGCTGCTCGACACGTATGGCAATTCCAGGCTGAAGATCTCGGAAGTGCCCATGTTCTGGATTGACGAGGACGGCATGTGCTGTCCGATCCACGAAGCTGATGGCCACGTGGACTTCGCTGTCCGTCAGAACTTCGAGAGCTGGTTCACCAAGACCCGTGAGCTGCTCGTCGATCTCCTGCGTGGTGCTGATCCCGATGCGGCACTGTATATCGTGCGCGATGATCTGAGCCTGGCGATCATCCACACGATGGGCCTCAAGGGGATGGTCTACAACAAGAACGACCCCAGGATTGCCCAGGCACTCATCATGGAGCGTGCGAAGGACAACGAGGTGCGGCTGATGGGCCAGCAGACCGACATCCGCGGACCCCAGCGTTCCAATCACCCGTGGTACGGGCGCCATCGCAAGCGCCGCTAGGAGACACCATGTTCCCTCACCGAGCAATGTTCAACTCGCCGAGTTCGTTCAGGCCCTTGCCGCCACCGAAGCACGTCCTGGCGGCCGGCGATCACGCAGTCGTGGACTACGTTCTCGAGAACGGACTGATCTACGTGTCGCGCGAAGGCGAGCGCCAGGAGATGTTCCAGCTCCCGGCGCGCGAGGTCCAGCGCAACGGCATCCCGTACCATCCGGAGGCCGCATGGCTCCGCTTCGAGTTGATGAACAACGCGATCGAGCACTCCAAGGACATGGACCGCATTCGCCGCTGAGACGGTAAATAGAGCGGTTCCACACAGACAACAACGGAAACTCACCACATGACTTCGACCCTTTGGCATACCAAGTACCGTCCGCAGACCTTGGACAAGATGATCGGTCACGAGCAGGCCGTGACCCGTCTCAAGGGCATCATCAACAACGGCAACTGGCCCTCGGCCATGCTGTTCACGGGTGCCCCGGCGGCCGGCAAGACCACGCTGGCCCGCGCGATCGCCGCGCAGGTCAATGGCAAGACCATCGAGGAGCAGCAACGCCAAGGCCTCTACAAGGAGCTCGACGGCGGATCGCAGCGCTCCATCGAGGACGTGCGCGACCTCGTGCAGCTCTCGCGTCACAAGCCGATGGGCGGTGCCAAGCGGATCTTCGTGATCGACGAGGCGCAGTCGATCCTGACCAACAAGGTGGCCGCGCAGGCGCTGCTGAAGCCCATCGAGGACTCTGGCACCAAGGACACGATCTGGATCCTCTGCTCGATGGATCCGGGCAAGTTCCAGTCGACCACGGAAGGCAAGGCCATCGCCGGCCGCTGCGTCCAGTTCGTGCTGGGCCCGCACACCGAGATCGACCGCATGAAGCAGGCGAAGCGGATCGTCGTCGGCGAAGAACTGACCTTCCTCAAGGACAACGAGCTGCTCCAGCGCATCGTCGAGGGCACGTCGGACATGCGCGGCGTCGCCTCGTCGATCCAGGCGGTGGCCGACTACTACGCAGGTCTCGACGAGAAGCCGAAGAAGCTGTCGATGGACACGCTCATCGAAGCCCTGGGTTCCACGGAGCAGGACGATGACAAGCTGGCGGCCCAGATCGTGTCGTCGGCCCTGATCGGCAAGTTCGTGCCGGTTCAGCTGGCTGTCCTGGAGATCGGCGATCCGTTCCAGGTCATCAACAAGATCCTCTGGGCGGCGCAGTTCCTGCTGAACCTCCAGGTGCTCGACGGCAAGAAGTCGTCGAAGGTGATCTGGATGCCGTCGAACCGTGCTGCCCTCAACGGTCTCAAGGGCCAGAAGATCTCACTGGGTGCCTACGCGGCATTCCTCGAGATGGCGGTGCAGCTGAAGACCGAGTCCATGCAGTTCACGGTGGACGCGCAGTCGCTGATCTCCTCGAAGGTCTACCGGTTCATCAAGAACCAACAACCGCCGGCGAAGGGGTGAGCGATGCTGCACAGTGAAGATCCGATCCTGCTGCTGGGCCTCCTGATCTGCGGACTCCTCCTGGGACTCAAGTGGCTGTTCAGTCAGCTCCAGGAGATCAACGTGCAGATCCAGGAAGAGGTCATGCGGATCCGTCAGCTCGAGCATCGCCTCGAGCCGCGGAAGTCCAAGCCCTCGCACTCCCACCTGTCGAAGAGCGGCATCCGCATGCGGACGTACCGCTTCGTCTGGGCCGCACGGCATCACAAGCAACACCGCTAGGAGCAACCATGAAGACCAAAGCGTTCGCTGTCCCCAACAATGCCTGCATGGCGATCACGGCGTCCCAGCCGGATCCCGACACGTCGGAGCAGCCGCAGATCAGCGTGCTCAACTTCGGTGGGTCCTCCATGCTCTGCGGCCGCGAGCAGATCGAGTCCCTCATGGAGGCCTGCCAGTTCGCTCTGTCGAAGCAGGAGTGACCATGGACGACAAGGAGATTCAACAGCCACGCAACAAGAAGTTCCAGGACGGTGGGCGCCCTGCGTTCTACATGGCTCTCCTCAGCGGGCTCTACAAGCTGGCGGACTCCATGGGCTACAACCTCATGGTCCACGGCAGCCTGTGCCGCGACTTCGACTTGTGCGCCGTCGCATGGGTCCACGGGGCCAAGCCGGCCGAGGAGTTGATCAAGGCGATGGCCGAGCACTGCGGAGGCCAGGTTGTGGACTCTGTGGCCTGCGACCCATACGACTTCACGCTGCGTGGTGCAGAGCCGAAACCGCATGGCCGCTACGCGTGGACCATCCACCTGTCCTCCGACGGCCCACACGGACCTCGGCTCGACGTGTCGGTCATCGGACCCGAGCCGGACTCGGTGCTCAACTCGTTCCGCCGTATGGACGACTCGCTTGCGCGGTTCAACCAGGCGAAGGCGCAAGAGGCGATCAAGGCAGGCATCACGAACCTGAAGGACCTGGTGGCCCGTGCGCTCCAGGAGCCCACGCTGATGCATGCGCTGGCGTTTGCCTCGGTCTGGGACACGGAGCGTGCAGTGGATCAGGCCAAGCGGAACGAGTTCAAGTCGTGGGAGACGACGAGCCTGTACCTGTTCACCGAAGTCAAGAAGGCCTGGGAAGAGGCTCATCCAACCTGAAGAGGAGATCATCATGAACACGGATTCGAAGTGCTTTCTCGCAGGCGTCTTTGCGATCGTGCTGATCGTCGGAGCGCGTGCGTTTGTCCGCTGGGTCCGTCAGAAAGCATGCGACCACGAGGCGTGCTATCGGGACTCGCACGACCATGCCATCTGCGAGTTCTGCAGCAAGGACCTCGGGCACTACGTGGTACACGAGCACGACGGCTCCTATGGAGCCTAGGTGCCCTCTTGGTGAGTCCTGTGTGATCGCCACGTTGGTCCGCGAAGAGCTGAAGAAGAGGACAGTGGCATCGCAGTCCTCGTTTGCTGCTCCTACAGGACCGCGTGAGACCGCGCGGCCCCGCGTAGAGTCGTACTTCGGTTCAGTCTGCCGCTGCACGACCCACAACAAATTCTTCAACCGCGAGCGAACGCTTCGCGGCTCCATCACCTACGTCGAAGTCTCAGTAGAGCATAGAACATGAAAGTCAATCGCAACGTCCTCAAGCACCTTGGCATCGCCAAGCAGATCGTCCAAGGCAAGATCGAGTCCTGGGTTGGCCGCGAGCCCTTCCCAGGTGATCCGCTGAAGACCTGGAAGGCCATGCTCGGCGACCTCAACTACGAGCTCCACGACGTAGAAGAGACCGACGCGAAGGAGCCGCTGACGCCCCGCATGCGCGGTGTCCTGCTCCAGTACCGCACCCTGCTGGAAGAGCAGGACGCCTTCTGGGCCGAGCACACGACGGAGCCGATGCCCAAGTGGAAGGCCGCGCTGAAGTCGCTGGACTCGATCCTCGACAACTACGAGACCACCAAGGACGAGATCGTGGTGCCGGTGACGGTCCGCCCGGACTCCAAGTGCATCGAGTTCGGGCGCTGCCAGATCAAGGTCAAGAACGACGACATGCAGAGCCAGACGCCGATCATGATCAACGGCCAGTGGGACTTTGGTTCCGAAGGGACCTACAGCCAGGAGCGTGAGTGCAAGACCTGCGGCAAGGTCTGGAACACGACGAACCGCGAGGGCAAGGTCAACACCATGATTGTGAAGAAGCCGACGAGGATCATGCTGTGAACGGGGCGCGCGACTACTACCAGGTGCTGGGGGTCGCCAAGGGTTCGTCGAAGGACGACATCAAGAAGGCGTACCAGAAGCTGGCCCGCAAGTACCACCCTGACGTGTCGACCGAACCCGACCACGCGGCGCGCATGCTGGAAATCAACGAGGCGTGGTCGGTGCTCGGTGATGGTCAGAAGCGCATCGCCTACGACAAGGGCGAGTCGGTGCTCACGCAGGACGAGCTGGAGGCACAGGCCAAGACCTGGCTGCACCAGCACTTCGCGAAGGCAGTGGACGAGGATCAGCCGAACATCGTGGCCTGGGTTCGGCAAGCGCGGAGCGCCAATGAGAACGCTCTTCGCGCTGGCATTGCCGACATGACGTCCAAGCGAAACAAGCTCGAGATCCAGCGCAAGAAGATCCTGGTCAAGGCCACCGGCCGCCGCAACCTGGCCTACGAGGTCATCGACGAGAAGATCAGGCTGGCCACGCTGGCCGTCTCCAACATGACGAAGGGCCTGGGCGTCCTCGAGATCGTGTCTGATCTGATCACGGACTATGACGACGTTGCCCCGCCTCCTCCGCCACCCCAGCCGACGACAACGACGATCCACGGCTCGGTCTTCTTCACGATGAACCCCGGTCAATGGGGCGCAGGGCCGAACACTAAATAGACCGACGCTACACCACACAGGAGAGTTCATGCCACAAGTCGAAGTCTACAGGCTCGTCAAGGAAATGCACGAGCGCCGAGGCGGGGTCATTACGGTCCAGGATCTTCAGCACGAGTTCGAGCGGCCGCGTGGCCCTGGAGATCACTTCGCGGTCCGTGCCCAGTACGTGCGCAAACACCTGGAGGTCAGGACCTGGATCGAGGACGGCCGCGAGTTCCACGTGGCCTACGACGAGACGGCCAAGCGCGCCTACACCTTCATGTTCGAGGAAGAACGACGTGAACTCGAAGGCCGTATCTCGGAGCTGATCCGGGAGAACGCGAAGGAGTGCCAGAAGTTCACGACCCTCCGTAGCGATCTCCGCACCTGGGAGCGCATGCCCTGGTGGAAACGCGTATGGTGTGCGTACCGCAAGATCCTCCCCTGACCAACAAGGAGCCATGATGGCAACAGCAAAGAAGACGGCCCGCAAGGCCCCGGACCTCTCGAAGGTCAAGCACACGAAGGCCAAGACCGGCGTGACCTGGGAGAACAAGCGGGTTGCCGCATTCCAGGTCACGGACGGTCACGAGTGGGAAGCCCAGCTGTCCAAGTGCAGCGACGGCCGCAAGTTCCGTTCGATCAAGCAGGTCATCCGCAAGCGCGATGGGACCGTCCACTACATCAATGGCATGAGCTTCAAGAACGAGCCGACCGGCAACGAGATCAAAGGCATGATCCGCCTGCTGCTGAAAGTCATGCCGAAGACGGCTGTCCTGACCGGTCTCGCCAAGGAGGTCACCAGGGCCGCGAAGAACGACTTTGCCCAGGACGAATGACATGAAGCAGCAAATCGTCAGCGTCTCTGGTGTCATCGGAGCAGGCAAGGACACGGTCGGCGACTTCCTCGTGAAGTATCACGGCTACACGCGCATGAGCTGGGCTGGTGCCGTCAAGGACAGCGTGGCCGCCATCTTCGGGTGGGACCGTGAGCTCCTTGACGGCCTCACCGAGGAGTCCAGGACCTTCAGGTCCACGGCGGACCAATGGTGGACCGACCGGCTCGCGATCGGTGTGCCGATCACGCCGCGCTGGGTCATGGTCAACTACGCGACGGAGACCATGCGTCACCATTTCCACCCGGACATCTGGGTGCTGTCGCTGGAACGTCGCATCAAGAACTTCGGCGGTGCCGTCGTCATCACCGACACGCGCTTCTTCAACGAGCTGGCGTCGGTGCGCCGCATGGGCGGCCTGATCCTCGGTGTCCACCGCAAGGACCCACCGTGGCTCAAGCCGTTCTACAAGTCCATGGAGCACATGCTCCAGCTCTCCGGACGAGAAGCTCCGCAGGAGTGGGACCTGATGGACCGGAAGCACCAGCTGACCATGCTGGCCTATGGTGCCGACTGCATGCACGCTGTCCCGTTCGACCTCCAGGTCCACGAGTCGGAATGGCAGCACGTCCTCTGGAACGACTACGACAAGGTGCTGCCCAACACCGGGACCTTCCCGGAGCTCTACACGCCTCTCGTCAAGTTCCTCGAATCCAAGGGCGCTGATCGCCAGAAGAAACCATGAACATCATCCGCGCCATTGGTCTGTCCGGGATCGCCGACTTCAAGAAGTCCGTCTTGAAGATCGGACCCGGCGTGACCTACGTGTACGGGAAGAACATGCTGATGGGTGGGACCGGCAACGCGGCAGGCAAGTCGCTGCTGGGTTCCACCGTGGCCGGCATCTTTTACGACACGCCCATCGTCGGCACCAAGAAGGACAAGGCCAAGACCGGCGTGCGCTTCATCGAGTTCGAGCGCGAGGGCAAGAAGGTTCAGATCCAGCAGTCGCACGTCGGTCGCTCGGAGCGGTTCAAGATCTACGTGGACGGCGAGGAGCGCAAAGGCCGCACGCCGTCGATGACCAAGGAGCTGATCCCGAAGTTCTGGACGGTCAGCGAAGACGAGTACCGCACCTACGGCCACCTCGACGCGAACGTGCCGCACAAGCTCGTGCGCGGTTCCACCCTCGAACGCAAGGCGTTCTTCACGTCGTTCTTCCAGCTCGACCGACTGGATGCCGAGAAGAAGGTGCTGAGTGCCCACTCCAACGAGCTGAAGAAGATCCGTGCGCGCTTCTCGGAGCTCGACACTACGTTCAGGGCCGTCAAGGCCGACATGCTGACCAAGGACCAGCGCATCGAACTGGAAGCACAGGTCGAGCAGCTCGAGGACAGGCTGAAGGCCCTGCGGTCGCGTGGTGACGAGGCACAGCGGATCAAGTCGCTGCTCGACTTCGAGCGGTTCTCCAAGAACCAACTCGAGGAGCTGGAGGCGGCGTGCGACATCGACTCCCTGGACGAGGACGTTGTGGACCAGGTGCGCAAGCGCATCCGCAGGGCACGGCGCCTCAGCGAGTCGATGGACGAGTGGAAGATCTACAAGGCTGCTTTGGTCCAGTACCAGGAGGCCACGGCTGACCTCGACATGACACTTGACCTCGATGAGCTGGCTCGCAGGAGTGCCAAGTTCGTCGAGGCCACGACGGAGCTCAAGCTGTACGAGAAGCTGGTCAGCCCAGACCTGCTGTACAAGCCTGCGCTCAAGCAGATGCGTCAGAGCGCACAGAAGCCGGACGTGTCGCGCGCCGAGATGGCGAAGATGGAAGTCCGGCTCGACCAGATGGTCAACCACTCGCGCAAGTTCAAGGGTGGTGTCTGCGGCGAGTGTGGTCAGCCTGTGAAGGCCCACGACCCGGACAAGATCGACGAGTTGAAGACCCAGCTTGAGCTCCTGGAGATGGAGTGGCAACAGTGGGATCGCTACGTCGAGCTGAAGGCCAAGTACGACAAGGAGATGGAGGACTACGGTCCCAAGGCTGAGGCGCGTGAGCGCGCCGAGCGCATCCAGAACAAGTACCGCGAAGACCACGCGCTGTACAAGAAGCGGCAGCGGATTGCCAAGCCTGAACCGGTCGAGAAACCGGAGAAGCCCGAAGACGTGGTAGCTCTGAACCGGGTGCTAGGCGTCTTCGAGTGGGGCCTGCAGAACCTCCAGACCATCAAGGACCTTCGTGCTCTCACTGACGAGCAGCGGGCCATCAAGTTCGACGCAGACAAGCTGGAAGCCGCACAGGACAAGATGAGCAAGGCCAAGACCAAGCTCGAGGTCCACAACACGGTGAAGGCCAGAGCCTCGACGATGCGCAAGCGGCTCCAGGAGTTCTCTGCTGAGCTGGCGGACGAAGAAGCCCTGTTGTTCGCACTCGAGGCCTACGACGACAAGGCCATGAAGAAGATGGCAGTCGAGGCGATCAGCGAGAAGATGATGGCAACGATCAACAAGATGAGCGCCATCGTGTTCAACGACTTCCGCTTCGAGTTCGTGTGGGACACGGAGATCCGTCTGCTGGTGCATCGTGGCAACAGGCCGCCGACGGACGTGCGGACCCTCAGCGGTGCCGAGTCGAAGCTGTTCACGCTGATGCTCGTGTTCTCGCTGCTCATGTTCGTACCCACGAAGAAGCGGCTGTCGCTGCTGATCCTCGACGAGCCGTGCGCCAACTTCGGGCAGGGCATGATCGAACGGTTCCACGCGCTGCTGCCGCACATGCTGGTCCTCATTCCGTCGATCCTGGTCCTGACCCCGAAGGACTACGAACGCTACCAAGGCGCTGCCGAGTACACGGTCTTCCGTGATGCAGGTGGCGCTCAAATCAAGAAGGGGCACCCGAGCGCTCTATGAAACCCAACCTGAAGACAACCAAGATCGCGATCTGGAGCAGCTCGGCGTACTCCGAGTGGGATATCAGCGACGCACTGGCCTCCTTGCGCGTGACCCACACGCTGGATCCGCGGGACAAGACCAAGCCGACACGGACCATCGACATGGGTCAGCCTCAACCGAGGCAGGTGCACGTGACTCACACGCTGAAGACGGTGAAGCCGCATGCGGTCAATTTTATCGTCGCATCCTACGGTGCGCTCAGCGTGACCAACATTCCGTCGTTGCCGTTCTCAGCGTCTGCAGGCCTTCACGAGGCCCTGAAGATCGCGCTGATGAGTGCGCAGTTGACGGCCGTGAAGGTCAGCAAGCTGACGCCCGTGGACTACATCAACACGATCGCCAAGCCCTCGCTGCTCAACAAGATCCAGACTGAGCTCCTGCGAATCCAACCGTATTCGCTCCGCAAGGAGGCGGTTGCGTTCACCCTGGCCTACTTCAACTCGAAGACAAGCAGGCGTGCCATGATGTCGTTTCTCAACACCAACCTGCGGCTGGAGAAGCTGAAGGAGGTCGTGCTGATGGGAGACGAACTGAAGGCTGCGGTTGCCATGCTGGCCACACATGATGCCGAGACGATCCAGTCCATGACCGGCGTTCCGTCCTTCGACATCATGTACCTAAGCTCGGCAGGGAAAGGCAAGGCGAAGAAGGACAAGTCATGAGCCAACCGGTCATCGAAGCCTGGTACCTGGGCCAGAAAGTCTATCTCGGGCTCGGCAGCAGCGACGTGCTGGTCTTCGACGGCAATCAGTTCGTGCGCCCGCAGGACGCGGATTACGTGATGCTGGTGACCGTGCAGAACGTGACGGGTGACATCCCGGGAGACCTCTACCCGGAGTCGAACGACGTGAACCAGATCAGCGCCACGTGGAACAACAGGTTCCTCTGCAAGGTCATCGGAGTCACGTCGGCCGCGGTCGTCGGTACTGACGTCGAGACCATCGTGGATCCGAACAACGGCCAGTGCGTGTGCGGCATCAGCTGTGCAGGCACTGACCTCCAGTACATCCAAGTCACCACCAGCCCCTGACCCTTTCAATTCAGTTCAGTTCAACCCAAGGAAGCAAGATGAACAAGTATGGCCAGCCTCTCAAGGCTTCGATCTCGCAGACGCTCCTGCCGGTGCTGACCAGGGACGGTCGTGTCCACGGCTGGTTCCCGATCACGGCGCACACCTTCGACGGCACGGAGACGACCTACAACGTCCCGGACAGCTCGTCGGCCGGTCACATCACGCTGCCGATCACGACGGTCACGACCGACAGCGGCAACGGCGTGGGCCAGTACATGGCTGCCCTGTTCCCGGTGGGCGGCCAAGGCAAGGCTTCCAACTACAAGCCCTGGGCTTCGTCATCGCTGGTGCCGGCTGACCAAGGCTACTTCCGCTGGTACCAGATGCCGGCGGAGACGTGGGTCCTGAACTTCGGCCTCGGTACGCTCCTGACGGCCATGAGCACCCGCATGAACCTGACCGTCGCGCCTGCGACCAACCCGGGAGCACCTGGCGTGACCACTCCTGCCGCGATCACCTGGCAAGCCTCCGTCGAGTACGAGTCGCTGCTCGGCGACTGCGAGTTCTTCGACTTCAACTGGATCACGCTGTTCGCTGCGACGACCGGCACGGCGGCTCCGCTGCGCATCGTCGTGACGTCGAACCCCGCGCCGATCGCGCCGGCGACGGTGCCCCCGATGGTCGCGTCCGTGATCGGCAAGCCGCAAGCGACCGTCAACGGTGTCGTCTACGACTCGATCCGGATCATGAAGCTGGCCGACCTCATCCCTGGCGCCTACGCGTTCACGTTCAACGTGTACGACGTGCTGGGCCAGGTCACGGCGGTCACGCTGAACCTGACCGTCGCGTAAGAACCCAACGACCCCAGGTCTCGGCCTGGGTTTCAAGGCCCTGGTGAGCTTGTCTTGCCGGGGCCTTCTTTGTTCTGGAACTGTAAATAGAGTCGTTAGGCGCCTCAACAACCTCATCACACGTTAGACCATGAAAATCCAAGTAGACACCGACGCGGTCCAGAATGCGCTGGACGTGATCTCCAAGACTGCTCCGCCGCTCGAAGGCGAAGTGACCTTCCGTTCCAACAAGGGCCGTCTGACCGTCCACTCGGTCGCTGACCTGTCGCGCGCGACGGTCGTCGTGCCCTGCGAAGTCAAGGGCGACGGCGAGTTCGCGATTCTCATGCAGAGCCTGCGTGACGCGACGAAGGCCCGCAAGGAGGTCACGCTGACCTACAAGGAAGGCACGCTGACCGTCAACGCGGCCGGCGGCTACTCGGCAGACCTGGCAACGCTGGACGTGATTCCTGCCGACGAGGCTCCGAAGGACGAGACCAAGGACTGGAAGCTGACCGGCGAGCAGGCCAACTGGCTCAAGAAGGCGCTCAAGGAAGTGACGCTCAAGCCGACGGCGATCCTTTCGGCGTGGATGCCGGTGGGCGTCAAGCTGTCCGAGAAGGGCGGCTTCGTCTGCTGCTACGACACGCAGCACATGAGCTGGGTCAACAACAAGGACGTGAAGGGCGACTTCGAATGCGTCATGCCGATCGACACGCTGAAGGCGGTCGTCGAGGTGTTCGGCGCTTCCGACTTCCAGATCTCGGTCGCCCCATCGTTCATCCGCGTGCGGAACAAGCTGACCAACGTCATCCTCTCGATCCCGAACACGGACGAGATCCCGTCGCTCGAAGACGTGCGCGGCAAGATCAAGGAGGCGATGGCGGTCAAGGCCACCACGTTCACGATCGGCCAGAAGGACGTGCTGGGATTCATGGACAACGCGCGTGCCGTCATCGGCAAGGAGCGCGCCGAGATCCAGGTCTCGTCCGGCAAGGGCACGAAGGGCGACAAGGTCGAGCTGCTGGTCAAGACCGGTCAAGGTCAGGTCAAGTCGCTGATCGCTGGCGGCTCGTCGAAGGCCAAGGGCTTCCGTGTCGACCTCGAGTACATCCAGGAGCTGATCTCCAAGGCCTCCGACGAGCTGACGCTCAACGTGGTCGACGGTGCGTTCCTGTCGATGAAGCTGAGCGGGGGCTACGCGCTGGTGGCCCTGAACCAGTGAGGGACTGATGAAGAGTCGAATCCCATGGACGACAGGCCTGTTCTACAGGCTAGGCCAGGGGCATGCACTCGTCAGCAGCCCGCAAGAGCCCGGTGAGTACGAGCTGGGCAACAAGTTCAACCTGGTCTGCATGTTCCAGATGTGGGACCTGCTGCGCGATGGCAAGAAGGTAGGTCACTTCTTCTTGTCAGGCATGCGGGTCGAGTCGAAAGGCGCCTACATCGCGACCTTCATGGAGACCAAACGTGGACGCGCCGATGTGGGGAAACTGATCCTACGGTGCGACGAGTTCCTGTTGTTCGACTTCCCTGGCTGTGGAGCTATGGCGATCTCGACGGCGGTCTCGGACCACATGCAACAGATCCTGGAAGGACAATGATGGCAACGACAAGCAAGAAGACCGGTGGTTCCGGCGGGACCAAGAGCCTGATGAGCGAGATCCGCGAGGATCCGGTGTTCGTCCAGTTCATCGGCGTCTACGAGAAGGCCAAGAAGATGGTCAACATCGAGGAGATGACCGAGGAGATCCAGGGCTTGCACGCCGGCCGGACGAGTCGCAACATGGTGGGCGAGTCGCGCTACTCCCCGAAGGCCATGCTGGAGGCCAACTCCAAGGACATGAGCGCGCGGTCGCGCATGGCCGAGATTCGCGTCAAGTCGGACCTGCGGCTGTCGACTCTCCGCTCTGCGATCGCAGCGATGCGCAAGCACATCCTGACCAAGTACAAGGACGACCTCAAGGAGGAGTACGGGCAGATCACCGCGCAGAAGGCGTTCGCAGATCGCTGCATCAAGCCGGCGCTCGAGTACATCGCCGACGGCGAAACCCTCCTGTCCAACATCGACGTGCTGATCAAGGACATCGACGCGGCCGGCTTCGCCCTCAAGCGCATGGGCGACCTCGTGGCTCTGCTCAGCGAGGGCAAGGGGCGCGTGCTGTGAAGCGCGTCGTCAAGCCGAAGGGTCTGTTCGCCTACCCTTCGCAGTCCAACAGGCGACGCAAGACCAAGGTGCGCTACGTGTCCAAGGCCTACAGGGAGTATCTGGAGGTCATGGGATTCATCCTGCCGCTGCGGATGTCCAACGCGATGCTGTACGGCAACTACACGTTCACGTTGCAAGTGAACTACTGGTCGCAGAAGAAGCTGCGTGACAAGCAGGAGGGAAAGGCAGGGCAAACCTACAGCGGCGACGAGGCGGTCCAACCCTACGACCGGCGCGCAAGCGCGAGTACAAGCTGACGGACTTGGAACTCCAGCTCAAGGCCGAGACCATGCGAGCACGGTTCCCCAAGTCCTACTCGTCGGAGGAGGTGCTGGAGCTCGCGCGTGCGGATGCGCTCAACCACCGTCGTGCATGGGACGAGCTGCTTGCCAAGGCGCGTCGCGACCGCGACAACGAGGTCATCCACTTCGACAGCATCGACCCCAACGACGATCACCCTGACCCCGAAGAACTCGAGAACCCATGACCAAGGAACTCACCGTCACCAAGCGCGAAGGCGTGTTCATCCCGATCAAGAGCCTCGATCGGCCGACCGTCGACAGGATCAAGGAGAAGCTGACCTTCAAGTTCTACGAGGAGAAGGCCTGCAAGAGCTGTGAGTGGCTGGCGGAGCGGCACTGCGACATCTGCGACAACTGTCCAGCGTTCAAGAGCGGCTACGAGCTGGGCACGGTGCAGAAGGTCGGCGAGAACAAGTACCTGAAGGTGCCGGTCGGGTCGTACCCGGTGATCGAGCACCTGCTGGAGGCCAAGGGCTACGAGATCAACCTTCGGGACAAGAGCCCACGCAAGCCGATCAAGCCGATCAAGTTCACAGGGTCGTTCCGCGAAGGCCAGGAAGAGGCCGTCGAGACGATGATCCGCAAGAAGAAGGGCGTGATGAAAGCGCCTCCGCGGTCCGGCAAGACCGTCAGTGGCACTGCCACCATCTGCCGGCTCTCGCGGAAGACGCTGATCATCGCTGGTCAGCGCGAGTGGCTCAACGGCTTCATCGACACCTTCCTCGGCAACCCGAAGAAGAAGGCGCCCAAGCTGACGGACATCGACCCGAAGCGGATCAAGCTGTGCAAGACCCTCGAGGACTTCAAGACCCACGACATCTGCCTCTGCACGCCAAACCTGTTCTACTCGGACAAGGGCCAGAAGATCCTCGATGAACTGCGCGATGAGTTCGAGGTCATGTTCATCGACGAATGCCACATGGGTGCCGCTGATCGCTACATCGGCATCCTCGCCAAGTTCAACGTGCGCTGGATGATCGGCCTGTCGGCTACTCCGTCGCGCAAGGATGCCAAGTTCGTGCTGGTCCGTCACGTCGTCGGTCGAATCATCCACGAGGTCATCGTCGAACGCCTGCGCCCGGTGGTCAAGGTCACGGCGACCAAGTACGTGAAGACCTACAAGGGCAACGTGCCGTGGACACGTATGGTCTCCTCGCTGGAGAACGACAAGGACCGGATCAAGCTGATCGCGCGCATGGCCGTCAAGGACATGGAGGCTGGTCACCTCGTCATGATCCCGTTCACGCAGGTCAAGCCGGTGCAGAAGTGCATCGACGAGATCAACCGGCTGGCAGGTCGCAAGGTCGCGTACCCGTACTACGGTGGGATCAAGAAGGAGATCCTGGACGAGACGCTGGCCAGGGCCACCCAGTACCGCGTGAAGATCCTGGTGGGCACGACCAAGAAGCTGTCCGTCGGCCTCAACATCCCGCGGGCCTCGATGCTCTACGAGGTCTCCATGTCGTCGAACAAGGAGAACGCGGAGCAGCGGATGATGCGCGTGCTGACCGCCATGGACGACAAGCCGCAGCCGGTCATCCGCCTGTTCCTCGACAACATGAACGTGCGCCGGAACTGCCTGCGCAACGAGTTCTTCAACGTGCTGAAGCCCAAGCTCAAGCCGCACATCGGCGAGCGGGACCAGGCGCTGCTGGATGCCTACTTCAAGGCGAAGGATCGGCCCGGTATGGGCACCAAGTTCGAGCTCTAGGAGGAGCCATGAAGATGCAATGCGGGCGATGCCTGTCTTCGATGTTCCCGAAGGTGTTCGGTGGCTGTGCGTTCTGCGCTGGTAAGGACGTGCGACACGTCCTGTTCACCTACCAGAAGCCCTCGAGCATCAGCGGCAGGCTCAACGCTCATACCGTGATCATCAGGGAGCCGAAGAAGTGACCGAGAAGAACTACATCAAGGTCGGGAGAGACACACTCGCCATGTTCCCGGACTGCACGGCGTTCCGTCGCAAGCGCCTGCTCTGGGAGCCGAAGGCTTTCATGACCGAGAGCTCGCGGCGCGAGAAGAAGATCATCGAAGCCAAGGTACAGCAGAACTCGCTGGACCTGTTCACCAGGTCGCCGAGGACTCCGCTGACCTACGTTGTTGCTGGATCACCGGACGACGAGAAGGCCAAGTATTTCGCGGCCTACCTGGTCGAGATCCACAGGCTGCGCCTCGGCATCAACGCCGACCCGATCTGGGAGCCGGTCTTCAACGGCTATGACAACCCGATCCTCAAGCGTGACCTCAGTCCGTCGATAATCGTGATCTCGAACCTGAGCACGAAGTCCAACTACCTCAAGTACGACAAGGCCCGCGACATCATCGAGCGGTTCTCGTCGGTTCCCAAGATCGTGGTCGTCGCCGGCGAAGACCCGATTTCGTTTGCCCAAACGCGGCTGCACGTGCCCTGCCACGGCATCGCCTACTTCGCCAACACCAGCGTGAAGCAAGTCCAGGAGATCATCTGATGAATGCTCAAGTCAAACCCCTCGTCGAGTTCGAAGCTCGTACCTACGGCAAGGACATCGTGAAGTCCGAGCCGCAGTTCTGGTCGCGTGATCTCCTGAAGAAGCTGGCCGAAGACGACGAGGTCGAAGCGATCGTCGTCGGTGCCGGCCTCTGGGAGCTCATGTGCTCGCAGGAGCTGACGATCCGCATGATCCGCCAGTCGGCGGACAACGGACATGTCCTGCAAGGCCAGATCGGCCACATCGGCGACACCCAGATGCTGACCGACGCCTACCTGACGCCCGAGAGCCGCTTCGTGTCCCACATGAGCGCGCTGGTCGTCAAGAACCACGCGGTGGGCGGCGGCACCTACTTCGTCGAGTACCCGATGGTCAAGCGGACGACCATGCAGGAGCTGCGCGCCAAGATGCGCTCCCAGGATGCATTGCGCGGCCTCCCTCTCACGTTCTCGCTGGGCGCTTTCCAGGCACTGTCGTCGAACCTGGGTGTCAACGCTGTCCTGATCAACAAGCGCGTGCTGGTACGCCTCATGTGCACCAAGGCGATCATGACGTGCATGAGCTGTCCGCCGTCGTTCGCCGAGGTCGAGGAGTCCGGCATGATCGGCCAGCTCCTTGGCATCCGCGTCTACATCGACATCGGCGAAGAGGACGAGTCGATTTCCCAGAACGGCGACTACCTCTACACCTTCGCCCGCGACGGGTCCGTCATGTACCGCGAGCTGGACCTGTAAATAGACTGTCAACGAGAGGAAGCCAATGGCAGTCAAGACCGTAAGCCCCCGCACCGAACTCATGGTTCTGCGGGGGATGACAAACAAGAACCGCGTCATCGCCGGTTCGATTCTCAGCTCGGTGGACGAGTCGTTCTTCGACGCGCCCGAATCGAAGGAGGTGCTGAAGGCCATCCGCAAGCAGATGGTCGACACCGGTGAGCCGCCGCTCTACAAGCTGGTGATCTCCGACCCTGACCTGTCTGAGGAAGCGCGGTCGTTCTTCCGCGACTCGGAGGCAGCGATCCAGACGAAGGACGACGCGCGCAAGGCCGTCAAGATCCTCAGCACGTACCGGCAGTACCGGATGATGAACGAGCTGAAGTTCGCCATCGACGAAGCGATGAGCGGATCGAAGTGCGATATCGACAAGCTGATGGAGCAGGCGTCGTCGACCATCGCTTCGGCTCGGGCCAACAAGTCGCAGAAGAACAACTTCCTGCACTTCGGGCTGAACAACAACAGCCGTGAGGCCGTCAAGAACCTGTTCTACGGTGACAAGACCGAGAACGTGATCCCCACGATGATCGGACCGTTCGACGAGCGCTCTGGCGGTCTGCTTCGCGGCGGCCTGTTCACCGTCGGCGCCTCGTCCGGTGGTGGCAAGTCGTTGCTGGCCTGTCAGCTCGCGATGAACATCGCGCAGCAGGGCTACAAGGTCGTGATCGTCCCTCTGGAGATGACCAAGGACGAGATGATGAGCCGCATCGGCGCCAACCTCAACAAGGTGGACGTCACGCGGATCCTGACCGGCAAGCTGACCGACGTCGAACGCGATGCAGGGTACGCCAAGTTCCAGCGGTGGATGAAGCACATCGCGAAGAAGGGCGGCCGCCTCACGATCTACAAGCCGGACGAGGACGTGTCGATCGAGGACGTGCTGGCCGCGGTCAACGCTTACGACTGCGACGTGCGGATCATCGACTACATCTCGCTGCTGAAGGGCACGACCGGTGAGGACTCGTGGCAGGCCCTGGGTGCGATCGCTCGCACTGCGAAGATCAACGCGGACAACACCAACACGGTCAACGTGCTGCTGTGTCAGGTCAACCAGGACGGCAAGATCCGCTACGCGCAGGCCATCAGCGAGCACTCGAACAACTCGTGGATCTGGGTCACGAAGAAGGAAGAGCGCGAGAAGGAGATCGGCCGAATCAAGGTCGAGCAACCGAAGGCGCGCAACAGCGGCTCCTATCCGTTCGAGGTCGGCTTCCACTGGGCGTGGATGCGTGTCATGCCCGTCGAGTCGATGCCGGACACATCAACAGAGAGCTCCGAGACCATGGCAAATCTGGCGGACGTATGAGCGAACATCTGGTGATTCACATGGAGGGCTCGGCACTGGACGCGGCCGTCGCCCTCGTCTACGGTCAGCGTGAAGGTGCGCCGTTCTTCAGCGTTGGCCGTCTTGGCAGCGGTGAATACAGGGTCTACTCCCTGGGCAAGAACTTCCACGGCCTCGGCTACGACAGCGAAGGTGAGTTCGTTCCGTTCAAGCCCACGAAGGATTGGGACTGGGCAGGTCCGATCATCGAGGCCCTCGATGGCGTCTCGTTCTGGCATGCCGAGACTCAGCACGGCCGGATTCAGTGCTGCGAGATCCGCGTCTACAATGGACGATCGACAGGCAAGGACTTGGAGATCATGTGCTACGGGCCCACACGACTCGTCGCGTTCTGCAGGGCCTACGTGTCACTCGTCTACCGCGCAACCATCGACCTTCCTGACCAATGACCAAGGAAATCCCATTCCGCTGGCTCGTGATCGTTCGCGACAGCGGCAAGACCTCCGCCCAGTACGACCTGACGCTGCCACAGTGGGACGACCCGAAGTTCAGGCAGTCCGTCACGGCGTTCAATGCGTTCAGGAACGCGGAACTGGCGCGTTCCCAGAGCTCGCGGTTCTCGCGGCGCGTCAGCTTCACCTGCTGGATCGAAGCACAGGAGGCGAAGCTGGTGCGTCCAACCTGCGTCCCTGTGCGCGACGTCTGGGCACTGTTCAAGGCGATCGACTACGATCACGCGAGGCAGGAATACGCGTGATTAGCAGGTGCTAGACCGCGATGCCAACGTCTGGAATGAAGCCTAAATCGGGCATTCCGTATGACGAACCAGAACGGCGGTTTCAGAGCCGGAAAAGCAGAAGGGCCCCACGGGAACTGAATCCCGTGGGGCCCTTCGTCGTTTCTGCGTGTGGAAAAAGGAGCTGAGGCCTCTATAGCCCTGACGTTCCATGCCCGCGTGTGAGACGGGCGGACCTCAGCAAAACACCACACACAACGAGCCCGGTTCGCGAGCCCGCTGTTCGGTTGCCCTACTTCACGCCGTCAGCCATGTCCTTGATGGCGCTGTACTGGCCCTTCATGGCATCTGTCAGCTCGCCGCACATGGTCTTGCAGTTGGCCAGGAATTCTTTCTTGGTCACCAAGGCTTTCTTGTTTCGCAAGGCCTTGACCGCGTCGTCAGCGATTTCCCACTCGTGGCAGAGCGAGCACATGGACAGGATGGCGTCATAGACCACCGGCATGCCGGACCACTCGGGCGCGGTTCTCTTGACATCAGCTGCGGCCAGCCGTTCTTTTGCTTGGAGCTTCAGTGTTTGCATCTTGCACCTCTACGTGAGCTGTAGAAACGGGACCCGAAGGTCCCGTCCATGTCGACCAGGATCAGGCGAACGTGCCTTCGTTCACCTGCTTGATCGTCTCGCGCATGTAGTCCGGCGCGTAGCTGTAGAGGCGCGTCCAGTAGGCGTTGGCCTGCTTCTTTTCCTCCGGGGTCATCGAGGCGATGACCTGCGCGCGCACGTGGGCCGGCACGTCCATCGGCACGATCCCGACGACGGCGTCGTAGTCGACCGTCATGGGCATCTTGCGGGCGAACGAGACGACGCGCACCTGCGACTCGGAGGTCTGGTAGGCGAAGCCGTGATCCACGTCGCCTTCGTCGTCCACGAACGACACCAGCTCGGCGGCGGCCGCGCGGGCGATGGTCAGGTGAGCGATGCGCGGGATGTCGGTGCGGGTGATCTTCGAGGCCTGCACCAGCGCCTGCAGGTCTTCCTGGCCGTGGCGGGCCAGGTACTTGCCGGACGCGCCGGTCTTGACTTCCCACAGGCTCTTGTCCGACTCGTCCATCATGATGTTCGAGCCCATCAGGCGGTAGGCCTTCAGTTGCTTCTCGTCGACCATGCGGATCGCGCGGTTGGCCTTGATGAAGCCGACGGCCACGCCTTCCTGGATCTGCTTGAACGACGCGCGCACCGGTTGAGCGCAGCCGTCGAACATCTCGGTCAGCTTCTCGTGGAGGAAGCGGCGGTCGATGTTGCCGGTGAAGGAGACGATGACCTTGGCCAGCGAAGGCGTCATCAGGCGGTAGTCGGTGATCGCAACGGTTTCGGTGTTGAACATGAGAGTTCCTCTATTGTGAGCGTCAGTGCGCAATGAGAGCTATCCGATACGGGATTCGCTAGGACATGAAATTGCGTGGTGCAGCTCAGCGGCTCTGCACCTTGTTGATGAACGCCTCGGCGTACTTGTCCAGTTCGCCTGGAGAGATGCCGAGCTCGCGGTACTCCGGGCGGCCTTCAGCGTAGCCGATCAGGTAGTCGGCCGCCGTCTCCGGGTTCCAGTGCGACACATCATCGCCATCCTGCCGTGCGGCCGACTGGCACTCCGCCCACGCCTGGTGAAGCAGCGCCTCGATGTCGGCTTCGCGGTCACGCGGGCCAGCCGGAGCACGACCAGGCTTCTTGCCGAACGGCGCGGCGATCAGACGTTGCTTGGCTTGGAGAACGAGTTGGCGCATGATCAGGCTTTCGGAAGGATGAGTTTGGTCTTGTCGTTGAACTTGGTGCCCGGATACTTCTTCCGGTACTTCTCGCGTTCAGGCCCGCTGAGCTGGTTGAACCAGCGTTGGGTTCGTCCTGCAGGATCGCCTTGCTCGACCGACAGGCCAGCATGCACTGGCTCGTGGGAGTAGTCGATGTGCATGCCCAGCTTCTTCGCACCCGCGTAGAACAGGGCCAGGAGGATCGACGCGGCAGTCCCTGCGTGCTTGCCGAGGAAAGTCAGCGCGTGCTCCACGTGCGATGCACCGTAGCTGGTGAGGCCCATGCCGCCGGAGGCCAGTCCGAACAAGAGCACGCTGATGTCCTTGAGACCTTGCTTGGACGCGAACATGTCCGCCAGGGAGTAGTCGCCCTTGATGCAGTTCAGGATCGTGTCGACCAGCGAGAGGTCGTAGTGGACGTCACCGGTGTTCGACGTGTGCAGGTACTGCCAGATGAGGAAGCCTGCGACAGCCACACCGGTCAGCTTCGACAGCACCGGGTGGCGCTTGATCACTTCGTCGAGGCGCTCAACTCGTTCATGCACGTTCAGACGTTTCAGCGTCTCGCTGTCACCGAACGCCTCGATCAACTCGTCGAGAGCGATGAACAGGGCGTGCGCAGGGATCGCCGAGGCCTTCGACACTGCCTTCAGCAGCTTCTTGACGGAGAAGCCTAGCCCCTTGAGGAGGGTGAACACGGACTTCTCCTGGAACGCTTTGACGATCGCGTCCCAGCCGATACCTGCGCTCTCGGTCAGCTCTTGGCCGATCTCCTTGAGTTCCGACCACAGCTTCTTCAGGGCGCCCGGCACCTTGAAGTCAAACGCCACGAGCTGATTGTCGGGACGCGCCAGCGACGCCACGACCTTCACGTAGTCCTCGTAGGAGACGTCGGCCTCCTCAGCGAGGAGCCGTGCACTGGCTTGGAGACGCATGATCAGGTCACCCCTTGGTGGCAAACATGGAGAGGAACTCGAAGGAGCGCTTGATCCCGTAGAAGCGCGGGTACTGCTCCGGCTCCTGAAGACCGCCGGCGATGCAGGCGCTCAGCACCAGCTCGTCGCAGAAGAAGCGGCCGTTCGAGTCCCAGCGAGGGGCGACACCGAACACGTCGCGCCAGCCGAGGATCGCGACGGCCAGGAAGTCGTAGGACGCACCGACCTTGTGGTACGCCCAGGACTTCGCAGCCTCTTCATCCTTGAGGGGCACGTCGATCGTCTTCGTGACCGTGCAGATGTCCAGCAGGTTCTTGAGAGGCGTGACGACCACGCCTTGTCGGATGGCCTGGACTACGTTGTCCCCGAACACCATCGCGCAGTGGCTGAACTCGCCGCCGTCGAAGTAACGGATCAGACGGTCAGGGATCGAGTTGGCGGTCACGTAGATGATCTTCATGCTTTCTCCTTTGGGGCCTTCACGACCTTGAAGTAGTCGGCGCGCTTGTACTCGTCGTCGTATTCCAGATGCTGCTGGAGGTCACGGATGTTGTGCTCGGCCTCGTAGTAGGTCCAAGGGCCGCGCGAGTGCGGCGTCATGGTCCACACGTGGATCTTGCCCTGCGTGTCCTTGACGGCAATGCCCCACAAGGGCTTCGACTTGGGGTCGGAGTCAGGGGCTTCTTCCGTGATGTCGACGACACCAATGAAACGGGGCGAGCCACCGAGCGCCTTGTCGATCGGCGAGTGCGGATTCGGCTTGCCTGGCTTGAACTTGATGCCGGTCTTGGCCAGCAGTTTTGCCACAGCCTGCACGGCTTTCTTCGCATCCGTCAGGTCCTGGCCTTCTTGAGCCAGACGATAGAGCTCGTTGGAGCGGCTGGCATCCATGGAGACCGAGATCTCCATCATGTGCCCTTCCTGCTGACCGGGATGGATGTTCCAGCGATCTCCCAGATCGCGACCAGTACCTGGCAGGTAGAAGAACCCGATGTCAGGGTACAGGTTGGATGCGTAGTTGAAGTTGGGTGTGACCTCGATGCCCGCCTCGGCAAACTTGTGAACCACAACGTTCGTCGCAGGTTTCAAGTCATCACGCTTGGGAACCTCTGCCAGCAGACGCTGGCGGGCTTGGAGGACCAGCTGGCGGCTCATCGCATCGTCTCCTTGGCTTCCTGGAGGATCATGAGCGACAGCGCGTGGAACTCGTGCGGCGTCAGGCCCATCTTCGCCAGGATCTTCTTCTTGAACTCCGGGTCGTCCGCCATCAGCTTGCCGTGCTGATGGATCTCGGCCGGCGAGTGCTTGGACCCGGAGATCAGGAAGTGGTGGGCGATCTGGAGTGCCGTGATCGAGTTGATGACCTCGGCAGCCTTGTGCGCGTCGTAGGCGCCGTGCTCGATGCCTGGCAGCACTTCTTCGTGCAGGTACTCGCCGAAGTACGTGGTCAGCATCTCCTGGGAGATACCGAGCGCTGCGCACGGACGAGCCAGGCGCGCGATCCGCTCGTTGGCGATGCGGATGACCGACTCCTCCATGACGCGTTCCACTTCGGGGCGGGCCATGAGGCGCTGGCGGGCTTGAAGCTTCATCATGTTCTTGGCGTCCAGGGTTTGCAGTTGGGGTCGGCGCCGAAGACGCCATTGACCAGGAAGGAGTGGTAGCCAGGGGTGAGGATCGAAGGACTGGCGGTGATGTTCGGAGCCTCGCCGATGACGGTCCAGCCATCACCATTCGTCGAGCGAGCGTCCGGCATCCAGTGCGAACCGTCCGGGCACATGACACACAGCGGATCGCGCTTGTCCATCCATTGGTTCACGTACATGGGCGACAGGTACGTGTTCTTGCCCTCGGCGACCAGCTGCTTCAGCTTCTCGAGGTCTCGATCGACAAGCCACGGACAGTACCACATGGCACCGGGTGTCGCCACCTCGTAGCACGAGCCGACCTTGCCGGTCTTGGGGTTGCGGAACCTGTGCTTCGACTCGGTGCTGTGGGACGTCGAGTTCTCACGCGTGAACCTGAGGCCGCAGGCGCAGACCATAGGCTCGAGGCGATCAGGCAGTTGGAGTGCCATGCCGTCACCCAGCGAGATCAGATCAGAGATCGACACGCCTTCCGGCACTTCGAGGTCCAGCCGATGAGGCTTGCCAGTCGAAGGGCAGATCTGATTCATGTCGCGGGTCAGAAGGCCAACCCACCACTGATGAATCTCCTCGATCTCGAGCATGAAGCACTGCACTGGATCGCTCATCGCCACCTCGTCACAGGTTGAACGTAGTCATCGGTGTAGGAGACGGTCACGGTGACCTCCTGACCGTCGGCGGTCACCGTGTAGGTGCACGGACCGGCTTCGAGGCTGAGGGCGCCAGGACGGGTCTTGTCCTTGTGGGCACCGACGATACCCTTGATGACCTCGTAGACCTTGGAGGTGTACCACTGATCACTCTTGTCGCGCCAGATCTTGAGGATCGCGCCGTCGTCACGGAGATGCTGCAACGGATCCTCCGGCAGCTCCTTGACCTTGTGGCCTTGGCTCCGCAGAGCCTCCTCGATCTCGTGACCATGTGGGAAGTCGCTGAACTTGCGAAACCGTTCAGCGACGAGAACCATCGAGGCACCACCAAAGCCCCAGCGTGTGACCTTGACGATCCAGTCCTTGTGTTCGCCACGGCTGAGGAACGTCGTACCAGGCAGCGCGCTGGGCGTCTTCTCGATCGTCCAGCCGAGCTCCTGCAGGTACTTCAGGGCGTTTGCCTCGACCTTCTTGGAGTCGCCTTTCTTCTGGAACTCGGTGCGGTGCTCCACCGACCAGGTCTTGAAGTAAGGACAGGCCTCCTGGAGGCCCATGTAGAACTCGACCTTCAGTTTGTCGGTCAGCGCAGTTGCCGTGAGACGTTGCTTTGCCATCAGGCGCATCTCAGTCTCCGTGGAAGTGGACACGAAAAGCGCTGATCGACAGCAGACGCTCACCGGCGTTCAGCTTGCCGAACATCATCGTGTCCGGGTAGACGTCCTGCTGGTCAGCCAGGAGCTGCTCGTCGCGCGCTTCCAGCTGCTCTTCAGGGGCATCTTGTTGGACGACCATCGAGTCGTCCATGGCCTGCTCGTCCTTGTAGGTGGACGTATTGGCTTGCAGCCGTTCGTGTGCGAGGAGACGCATGGTCAGCTTCCTTGGAACTCGAACAGCGTGATCTCGAGCGTGCAGGCGTGGGCCGTCAGCCAGATCACGATGTTCGATTCAGGGCTCCGCAGTTGGAGCGAGGTGGCCTGCCGGCTCAGATCTTCGGCGCTCTCGAACGGCTCGACGGCGTAGCCCTGGGCTTCCAGGTAGTCGTCGAGCATAGTGCCGAGACGGAACACGTCCGTGGCGTCGATCTTCAGCGAGCGGCCACCCTGCACGTCCGACGCGTCGACGAACTGGTAGCCGCGCTCGCCAGCGCCCGAGCCGCAGAACAGTTCGAGCAGGCTCTCCTCGAGCGCCGTCTGCTGTTCGAGGTGTGGGTGCATGTCGAGCGCGATCACCCGTTGTCGTGCTTGGAGGTGCATGGTCACTCCTTACCAGGTCAGGCCGTCGCTGATGTAGTCGTAGCTGAACGTGATCGACACGTCCAGCGCCGTCGAGGCAGCGCCGTCGAGCTGCACGTCGCCCACGTCCGTCGGGAACGCGCCGGCGATGATGAAGGTCTGGCTGATGTTGCCCTGGTTGTCGTAGACGTCGAGCTCCAGGTTCACCTTGTAGGCGGTGGAGTCCGAGCCCTTGTTGTTCTTCCACGAGCGCATGTAGTCGCGCCACGCACGGAACTTGAGGATCGTCTCCCAGTCGATCGTCTCGAGCAGCGTGACCGGCAGGGTGTGATCGTAGATCGCGCGACCCGCTTCTTGCTTCTTGGCGCCGTGGAGTTCGATGGGCACCGGTTCGATCTTCGCACCCGGCAGCGCGGTCGTCCGGACCTTGTAGGTCAGCGACTGCGAAGAGCCGGAGGCTCCCGGGATGGTTGGAATGAACAGGTCGAAGTTCCACGACTGCGCGGCATCCGGCAGGTTGAGGATCTGTTGGTAAGAGGTACGTGCCATGTCTGTTCCTTGTGAGGGTGAGCCCCGCCCAGCTGGCTGGCGAGGCGGAGCTGAGGCTCAGGATTACTGCGTGTTGCCGTTGACCTGGCGGAGCACCTCGGTGAACGTGACGCCCTGCTTGGACACGATCACGTTCAGCTGGATCTCGTGGATCGGGATGTTCGGGACGAGCACCACGTTGACCACGAGGATACCGGCGTTGGCCGTCGCTGCCGTGTTGTTGCCGTTGTCGCACTCGACCGTGTACGAGAACAGGCCGTTGCTGTTGACGACGGTGTCCAGGTACTGCGAGCACGAGTTGATGATCTGGCGACGCACCGCGTCCGTGTCCATCTCCTGGAGGGAGTAGAGCAGGAACTTGTACAGCGCGACCTTGATCACGTTGACGATACGGCGGACCGACAGCCACTGCAGGGCGGACTTTTCGCCCGTCAGCGTCTGCTGCTCCCACAGGGCGATGCCCTGGCCGACGAACGTGCGGAAGTAGTTCACCTGCGCGTTGAACAGCTCTGTGGCTTGTCCGTCGTCGTAGGTGTACCGTTGCTTCAGCACATTGACCACACCGCGGTTCAGGCCGGCGATCGAGTAGGCGCTGTTGGCGACACGGTCGGTACGCGCGCACAGGGCGGCGGCCCAGCCGGACGGCGGGCAGTAGATCTGCTTGCCGTTGATCATGTCCGCCTGGAGCAGGTCCGGGCAGAAGATCGCGCTGTAGGTCGACTGGAGGTTCAGCGTGAGGTTGCGGTTGTCGATCGCAGCCTGGAAGCGCTGGGCCGTCGGCGGGGTGTCCAGCAGCGAGACCGCGTCACCACGACCCTGGACCAGCGTGTCGATCGCCAGCTGGTACACCGGATCGGAGATGCCGCCGTTGACGAACACGTTGGTGTTGTAGAGCTGCTTGTTCGTGAACACCTGCATGGCGTTCGCGATCTGGTACGACGTCGGCGTGGAGCCGCTGTCGCCACCGTCCATCGCCGTCTCGTCCACGGTGGTGATCGCCGGCGTGTCGGACAGTGCCGGCACGTTCGACTTGACCTGGATGTAGGACGAGAACGGGTTGATGCGATCTTCCAGCTCCGTCTGCACGCCCGAGCCGTCCACGTGTGCGCGCAGGGTGCAGGTGAACTCCTCCAGGGCGCTCTGGTTCGGCTTCGTGTTGTCGTACACGCTGACGATGAACTCGTCGCCGCCCACGACCTGGCCGATGTCGGTGATCGGTTGCTTCGTGTTGTCCGGCGTGATCGTGCCGTTGTCGACGAACGTCAGGGTGGATGCACCGGTCTGCGCCAGCAGGCCATAGCTCGAGTTCGGGTGCAGGCGACCGTAGAGGTTGTAGCCGATGGCGCCCACGACCGCATCCCAGGTCAGGGTGATCGAAGCCACCGGGACCGACACGCCACCCAGGAGGACCTGAACGATGCTGGAGGCCAGCGACTCGCCGTTCGGGCCCACGGCCGAGACCTGGTACGAGTAGGTCGTCGCAGGCATCGAGCCGGAGCCCAGTTGCGCGTTCGCATCCAGGTTCGTCGGCGTGCCGATGACGGCGGTGTCGATGGCGATCGAGATGTTGTCGCCGTACGAGCCGGGACCGTGGATCGGGTAGAACAGCGCGATCGCTTCTTGACCCGACGTGACCAGGGTGCTCAGGTCGGTGTTGAGGGGATCGGCAGTTGCCTGGCCCACCAGGTTGGTCGCGCCAGCCTGCTGGAACATGAGGATGCCGGCGTACATGGCGCCCGAGCCGACGACGCGGAGGCACCAGGCATCGTTGCCCTCGGAGAAGTAGTTGAGCGCCGACTGGATCGTCATCGACACCGACGGGTCCGGATTGCCGTACTCGTTGAGCACGTCGTTTCCGTTGGTGAAGTGCATCGGCTTGGTCGAGCCTTGCGCGCTGATGATGGGGAACGCGGCCACCGTGATCGACGACGAAGTGATCACCTGCGAGAGGTTGATCTCCGTGACGCGAACGTCAGACGCGCGGCTGATGATTTGGGTCATGTCATTCTGCCCTATGGTGGAGGGTGGATGTCAGTAGCTCAGCGGCTCTTCGTTCAGGCGGCCGGCGAAGGCGCAGGGGCGGCAGGAGCGCTCGCCGAAATCTTGGTAGCCGTCGGCGCCGGTGCGGACTGGGTGGACGCCGGTGCGATCGCGACCTCGGACGAGGCCTGGAGCACGATCGGCGACTTCGCAGTCTTGTCGGCGAACACGGAGACGTTCTCCGCCTGGGCCAGCCAGTTGTTGTCGACCGCGTAGCCTTCGGGCAGGGTGACCCGACGCTTCGGAGCGACCGTGACGTAGTCCTTGATGCCCGCAGGGCCCTTGCAGCGCACGCTGACTTGGTGCGCATTCATGTTCAGCACGTCCATGTGATCCTCGTTGTCTGGTCAGAAGGGGAAGAACTGCCCGCCTGGAGGGACAGCGATGTCCTCGGCGAGCACGACCTGGTTGATCCGGCCACGCGTGAGCAAGGCCGGTTCGCTGACGAAGCCGTGGATCGTCAGGTTGGCGATCACGGGGTACACCGACTCCGTGTCAGCAGGGCTGTCCCGCTTGGGAACCGCCAGGGACTCGGAGAGGGTAGAGCCGACGGTCAGCCGAAGCAGGCCGTACTCGATCTCGAAGTTGAGCGCGTTGGTCCGGCGACTCAGATGCCACCGGCGGATGAAACCGTTGACCGTTTGAACGTCCATCCCATCGTAGTTGTTGGTGATGAACGTGAGCTCCACGTCGAAGTTCACCGGGATGATCCGCGCAGCCTGGAACTGCTTGCCGTCACGGTTCATGGTGACAGGTACGCCCTGGCTCGACAGGCGACGCGAGTTGTAGGAGTCCGGGTTCGGCGAGGTGTTGGTGATCAGGGCGAACATGTACGGATAGGACGGCTGCTTATTGCCGAACATCTTCTTCACGTTCTCCGTCATGTCCGGGCTGGTCACGAACACACTGCGCGTCCGAAACTGCCGCATCAACTCCTGGATGAACCCAGCCCGCACAAGGTCATCGACCGGCTCGATCGACTGCTGTGCAGCCTCTTGTGTCATGGCAGTTCCCCATAAAATTGGTGAACGGGACTGCTTTTCAGAGTCCCATTACGGAGAAAGGGAGCACGGAGCTCCCTTTCTAGCACCGGTAGGGTGCGGTGACGAATTACTTCGTCGCGGCCTTCGGCTTGTCGGCCTTGGCAGCCAGGCGCGCCAGCACGCCGGCCATCGTCTTGGCGGGGATGACTTCCTCGACCGGGGCCGGGACTTCTTCCTCGTCTTCGACTTCGAGCACGGGGTCGCCGTCGAACTCGTCGGCTTCGATCACGGCCTCGCCGCCGTCACCGTCGCCTTCGCCTTCCATCGGGAACTCGCCGGCGCCGTCCATGTCCTCGGCGGCCTGCACGCGCTTGGCGGCAGCGGTCGTCTTGGACGCGGCGGGCTTGTCGTCGCCTTCCTTCTTGGCGGCAGCGGCCACCTTCTCGGCTTCCTTGCGGGAAGCCATCAGCTGGGCGTGCGCCTGGCGGTTGGACGCCTCGATGATGTCGATGGCGGCTTCCGCGTCGGGCATGGCAGCAGCCTTCGCCAGGAGGCGAGCGGCCAGGGTGCGAGCCTTGCCCGCGTCCTTCGCCTTGCCGGTGTTGGCCTTGACCAGCTCGTGCAGTGCCATCGCCAGCACGTCGAGCGATGCGTTGTACTTCATGTCGATCTCCTTGGAGCTGAGGGTTGAGGCCTGATGAGTGGACCGACTGAGGAGGGAGCTAGTTTAGACGGCTAGACATCCCTCCCCAGCCGCATCCGCTTACAGGCGGTAGCCCTTGGCGAAGGAGCGGCTGTTCGCCACCGACACGGCCAGCGCTTCGTGCACGACGAAGCCGCGGCCCGGCACCTTCTCCATCGAGATGTCGATCGGGGTCGACTGGAGGCCGCCGCGATCCGAGTACGCGCCGTGGTTCAGCGCGTCCGAGATCACGTAGAACTCGCCCTGGCCCAGGACCTTGTGCTCCGGGTGACGGAAGGCGTCCGACGTGACGGTCATGCCGTACATCGTGCCCAGCTCGCCGGTCAGCAGCAGTTCGTGGCGGGCCACCGGGTCGATGGCGGTGAAGAAGTCGGAGTTGCCGACCACGTCCTGCCACAGGTCCGTCGCCATCAGCAGGTGCGCGCCCTTCAGGCCCCAGCGGGTGACGTTCGTGACGACCGTCATCAGCGAGTACGGCGTCAGCTGGCCCGACACGATGGTCAGGTTGTTGTCGACGCCCACCAGCGCTTGCAGCTGGTTGTAGTACAGGCGATCTTCGGCGACCATCGTGGCCTCGACGGCCTCGATGTACTTCTCCTGCAGGAGGTCGCCGCTCGACTGGTGCAGGTCGATCTGCGTGATGAACGGGCGGGCCACGACCGACAGTTCGGGCGGCGTGAACCACTTGTCGCGGGTGATCTGCGACTCGACCTTGGTCGGCGAGGTCGACCAGACGGCGGTCACGTTCTTGGTGCGCAGCGGGAAGCGCGGGATCGAGCCTTGCTGGACGTCGATCTTCGCGAGGTACTTGCGCATGAAGCCCTGGCGGTTCGCGGTGATGTACAGCGACTCGCTGATCTTCTCGCCGAGGACGCGGTGGGCTTCCGGGCTGTTGAACGCGGCGTGCACCATGTCCTTGGACTGGGCCGCCGTGATCGCCAGCATGTTGCCCTGCGACGCGGCCTGCAGGAACTTCTGCTGCTGGGCCAGCAGGTCCTTCTTGTTGGACGCGTTCAGTTCGCCCTTGCCGGAACCGAAGCGGCCGATCGCGTACTCGTCGGAACCGGCGAGCTTCAGCTCCGTGGCCAGCACGACGGGGTTCTTGGCGGCACGGAGAGTTGCCTTTTGCATGTTGATGCTCCTAGGTGGTTGGGTGGTCGACGTCTACGCTTAGACGGCGCTGAACTCGAGGCCCAGGAACGGAACTTCCTGGGTCGGGATGGCGACGACGTAGGCGCCGGTCAGGGCCACGCCGGAACCGGAGGTCGTCAGGTAGCCGCCCGCTTGCAGCAGGATGCCGTCCTTGGCGACGTTCGACCAGTCCTTGGACGCGTCGAAGCAGTCGGTGTAGACCGTGCCGCGCTTGATCGCGCCGACCTGGCCGACGTAGGCGCCGGAGTAGCCGCCGGGCTGCACGTCACCCTGGAGGGCACGGGCCTGCACGACCGACAGGGCGTAGTGGTAGGTCACGCGGACGCTGTCGCCGGCGGTGAGGCCGTTGATCGCGTTGCCCACGAGCGTCACGCCACCGGTGATCGGCACGCCGGCGCCGGAGGTGATGTCGTAGACGTAGACCTGGCCGCTCTGCGGGGTGAAGGCCAGCTGGATGGTGCCGGACGACGGCACGACGAACTGCTCGACCTTGGACGCGAAGCTGATGGGCAGCGGCGCGGCCGACAGGCCGGCGAACGAGAAGCCGACGAAGATCTCGCCCGCGGTGCCTTGCGACGGGGTCACGCCCGAGGCGGTGGCACCGGCGGCGCGGACCAGCGCTTGGCCTTCGGCGGTGATGGAAGAACCGGCGGCGACGTTCACTTCGGCGCTGTCGACGATCTTCGTGAGGGGCAGGTACAGCATGTGTATCTCCTGTTGGGAAACGGATGGTGAGGGAGGTTGCGATCAGCCCACGAGCGGGGTGTCGCCGAAGAGCAGGGCATGCGAGCCGGCGTCCTTCATGCCGGCGAGCAGCGCGCCCGGGTACTTGCGAATCGACGGAGCGCTGAGGGCAGCGGTCACGGTCGCGCCGTGGCCCAGGTCCTCGAACTCGTCTTCGCCGTCGATGCAGCCTTCGCCGCCCTCGACTTCCATCGCCGGCTCGTCGTCCATGAAGTCCTCGTCGGACGTCATGTCCAGCGCGTCAGCGTACTGGTTGCGCACTTCTTCCGGAGCAGCGACGATGCGGTTGGCCAGCGTCATGATCGACTTGGCGTAGCCCGGGCCGTGCTCGGCGAACGCGTTGGCGACCAGCTTCTCGGCGCCACGGACGCCGGCGGTCTTCAGCTCGGCGATCAGGGCGTCCTTCAGCGGGTTCTCCGCGTCCTTGAAGAAGCGCTTGTTGATGCCGACGGAGGCGATCGCGATGGAGTGCTCCAGGGCCTTGTCGCGGGCAGCGAGCTGCTCGTGACGTGCCTTGAGGCCCGCTTCCACCTTGGCGGCCACGACCTTGGCGGTCGCCGCGCTGGCCGTCATCTTGACCTTGGACAGGACGAAGCCTTGCTGCACCAGGCCCTTGCGGAGGCCCTTCTGCTCGATCGCGTGCGCCGTCACGGCCTGGTACTGCTCGCCGTCGTAGACGTCGGCAGCGCCGATCTTCTTGGCCTGCTTGGGGCCCATCGAAGCGATCACGCGGTCCTTGCGGAGGACCAGCACGTTGCCGGCCACGCAGGCGAACGCGAGGTCGTCGGTGCCTTCGTCGTCCGGCACGCCGTCGACGTCCAGCAGCGGCATTTCCTCGGCGGTCGATTCCGGGGACGCGAAGTCCGCGCACTCGGCAGCCGGCGCCATGTTCGGCGTACCGGCCATGCCTTCGGCTTCCACCGCGTTCTCGTCGGCGACCGGCTCACCGGTGCCCAGGTCCTCGAACTCGCCGTCCAGGCCTTCGTCCATCATCGGCGCGGCCGTCATGTTCGGCAGATCGTCGAACTCGTTGGCGCTGTCGATGTCGTTCTCGCCTTCGTCGTGGAACTCGCTGTCGTCGACCGACGCGTTGTTCAGGACGGGCATGCCCGCTTCCTTCTCGAGGTAGCCGGCCGAGGGATCTTCCTCGTTCGGCAGCTCCGCGAGCTCGACGGTGCCGTCGGGAGCGCCCTTCGGCACTTCCTTGTCCACCAGGTCTTGCGCGGGTGCGCCGTTGGCCTTCACGGGGGCCTTCGGTGCCGGCTTGGCGGCCGTGGCCTCCACCTTCTTGACGGCAGCCGTCGTCGGCGCCTTCTTGTCACCCGGCATCTTGGGGGTCTCCGTCGAATGCGTGAAGCCGCTTTCGAGCTCGTCAGGGTCGATGAGCATCATCGACTTCTGCGAGTTCTCCAGATCCTGGTCGCCCTGCTCCACCTTCAGCTTGAGGTCGTTGCCGTCATGCGTCATCGTGGTGGAAGCGGCTCGGACTGTCTTGGTCATGAGCACTCCTTGTGTTGAATGAACGAGTCGGCTAGGCTCTGTGTACTAGTCCACAGGGCCTAACCTTCTCAGCTAGAAATCAGGCTGTTCGCCCGCAGACTAAAATTGCATCCCGCAACTCTTGGCTGATTTGGCAGGTCGACCAGTTTGTCAGGCCAAGAAAAAAGCCGCACCCGTTTCCGGTGTGCGGCTTCGTTGTCATCTTGTGGTCATCTGCAGAGCGCTACTCCCGCAGAACGTACTCGTCTTGCATGGCGCGCCAGCGACGTTCCAGCTTCAAGATCTCCGACGCGGTGAGCAGGGAGATCAGAACTGCACGAACAGCGGTGAAGCAACACGCGAACCCGAAGATCCACGAGTAGACATTCCAATCACCTCCGAGGAGTAGCACTCCGCTGAAGGTGAAGCACCACCAACCGAACGTGGAGTAGAAGCTGGCGAGGACGAAGCCTCGCTTCTTCAACGCCTCGTTCCGTCGTTCGCCGGCGTCGCGTTGCGTGATCGTTGCCAGGATCACCAGGGACAAGGCAATCCAGACGAAGCAGATCAGGCGCAGCACGCCCCATCCGTGGAGACCAGACTGGTCGTAGAACGTCATGCCTGGTGGAAGACCCACCGGCTTGATCGCCATGTCAGTGACCGCGCCTACGAACAGCGCGATCCCCGGAACAACCAACGTCTTCGGAAAGTTCTTCAGCGCCTTGAGCATTGACCACTCCAGTGTCTCAAGTTCGTAAGTCGGTGGCCCTCCGTTGTCGGAGTGCCGCAGCGGAGATCATAGGACCTCCGTAGAGCACGTGAACGTGGATCCTCGTCGTGATCACTCCGCTCATCGCCTTCCCTGTTTTGTCTTTCCAATCATAGAACCGGCCGCGGATGCGGCAGACTCTGTTCGCGTCGGCAAGCCTCCGCCCATCTACGTGGGTCAAGAAGCAGTGCAAGGGCAACGGATCGTTGAAAGACTCTCCCACCAGACACAGGACCCCTTCGGGCGGCCTGTGAGCCCGCAGGTAGCGCGCGACGGTAGAAGCTGGTCCTTGGTCCAGCTTCATACGACCGTCCATCATCGCGACCACGATCGCGATGTACGCACGCTGCGAGACACTGATCCTCTGCAAGTGCGTCGTACCCATTGGTTTCTACCAAGTGTGAAGCACGTCCCTCCCTCCGTGCCCCTTGAAGGTGCTCGTCGAGTTACTTCTTCTTGGACGCCAGCTGGACCTTCTGGGCTTCCGAGCCCCCGTTGTTCAGCTTCTGCCCGACGCTGTTCTTCTCGGCGTTGGGCACGGACGTGTAGTCGTCTCCGTGGAGACTGGTGCTGGCTTGCAGACGCGACTTCGCCTGCAGGTCGAGCTTGCGGATGTACGGGTTCTTCATGAGTTCCTCGATGATGGTCGATGATGGTCGTTGAGTTCAGGTCACCAGCTCATCTGGTGGTCAGACAGGGCCGTGACCCACGCAGGGTCGCGAACCAGGGAGTACTCGATCGGCGAGAGGCCGTGCGCGTTGAGGTACGCGATGTGGCGCTTGCCCTGGTAGTCCACGTACCGCCAGTTGACCTCCTTGGTGGAGCCCACGTGGCCGCAGTTCATGAACTTGTTCTCGTGGGCTTCACGGCCGCAGACGGAACAGGTGAACGCGTCAGCCATCGCTCCCATGGAGCCGGTGATGATCTTGCCCTCCATCACCTCCTGCGCGATGTCCGGGTACTTGGTCTTGTCGATCCCGACGAGGCCCATGACCTTGTAGTGCTTGCCCTGGCCGTACTTGGAGATCGCCGTCAGCGCCGTGTCGAAGATCACACCGTAGGCTTTGGTGCAGTCCTCGTTGTCATGCTCCAGATGCACCGGGCAGCCAGTCCAGGCCTTGAAGACCTGTCGATTGATCGGCGGCGGTTGGAACTTGATCAGCTCGGCGAGCGGGAACCCGATGCCGTTGCGGTTCGGGAAGTCCGACGGGCAGATCGGCATCGCCTTGAGGATGTAGTCCTCGATGCGCGGGCTGATGTGGTACGTCTTCGCCGCGAACGGGAGCCACGTCTCGAAGTCGAGACGGCTGATGATCTCGGGAGCGTGCTCCAGATCGACCGCAGGCTCCTGGGAAATGCCGACGCCCTTGATGAGCTGAGCCGCCGTCAGCAGTCGTGCTCGCTCTTCGGAGTCGAAGTATTGTCGAGGAAAGCCCATGTCAGACTCCCACCAGGTGGAGCAGCGTGCCCTTCTTGGCGAACGTGATGCGAAGAGCCGAGGGGCACGGGCAGCTCAGCTTGGAGATCGCGTTGCCGACGGCCACCGTGGTGTCCGCGTGCCAGATGGACTGCTCGCCGGTCTCCGGCGTGTCCTGCGCAGGGTTCAGCGCCTGGTCAGCGGGAACCAGCGTCGCGTCCACCTGGACCGTGCCACCAGTCAGCCCTTGGCCTTGCACGAAGATGCCCTGGTAGACCTGGGCGAACTTCGGGAACAGATCGGACGACGGGAGACGGAAGACGTCGCCGTCTTCGTCAGCGATGATCGTGATGCGGGCGAACGGGGAACGGCGCTTGTCGATACCCGAACCAGTGCGCGTCGGGTTCATGCCGGGACCGGCGTTGCCAATGATTCGGGCCATCGTTTACTCCTTGTGGGCTTGGTCGGCGTCGCCGGCTTCTTCGGACGCCGCACCTTCTTCGGCGTCTTCAGCGGCAGGGCCGGCCAGCTTGGTCGCCTCGTCCTTGACGGCGTTCGCAGCGGCGGCAGCTTCCGCGGCGACACGCGCCGTCTCGGCGGCAGCAGCTTCAGCGGCAGCCTTGGCCTCCGCTTCCAGCTTCTTCGCTTCCTCGACGGCCTTCTCCTCGGCAGCCTTGGCTTCCGCCGCCAGTTGTTCGGCCTTGGCCTTGGCGGCCTCCGCTTCTTCCGCCGCCTTCTTCGCAGCCGCCTCGATCTTTGCGACGTCGTCCTCGACGACAGTCTTCACGGTGGCAGCGCGCTTCGCCACTTCCTGCTCGTAGAGGTGGAAGTTGTCGCCGATGTGGGCGAAGCCCGAGCTGTGGAGAAAGTCGCGGACCTTCTGGAACTCGGAGACGAGGAAGCCTTCGCCCTCGCTGAGGACGTGTCCGGCTTCGATCATTGCTTGCTTCAGGGTCAGCATGGTTGTTCCTTGATGTTGGGAGGGGCACCGCGAGGGTGCCCCGTGTGCTTCATGAAATTGCGGACTGCGCAGGTCAGCGACGACCAGCAGGCTTCTTCGGCACCGGCTTCACCGGCTTCTTCGGAGCCTGCTCACGGTTCATCTTCGTCTTGCGCTGGAGCTCGCGGCGTTCGTCCGGATCCTCGTCGTCATCACCGGAGTTGGTCTCCGGATCAGCGTGGACGTCGATGAACTCGTCGTCCTTGGCGAGGCGTGCCAGCTTGAGGCGCGCGTTGTCACGCTTCAGCTCGTCCATGTTCTCGATGACGATGCCGGCGTCCATGATGGACTTCAGCACCTTCCGCGCTCCCATGGAGTTGTTGACGAAGATGGACAGCGTCGGCGAGCTGAGGAACCAGCGGGTCGACGGGTGCTTCATCTGCGGGCTGATCGCGATCTTCGAAGCCGGGTGACCAGGGCCTGCGGGCAGGCACATATAGATCACACCGTAGGAGGGCTCACGCTCTTGCTTCGCCGCGTCGGCCTGCTCCGCCATGTTCGTGTGGCCGTCGTTGACGACCAGGGCGAACAGGTTGAGCTTGGTCTTGTCGGCGCTCGGCTTGAACTCCTGGCGCATGAAGTTGTTGAACCCTGGCTTCGACACCAGCTGCGTGTAGAGCTTCGGGTGCGAGAGGTTGCCACCTTGCAGCTCGTCGAACAGCAGTTCGAACGCGTCGTTGTCGGTCGCGTTCGTCGTGTCGAGACCATGCTCCACCCAGAGCTTCGCCTGCTTGATCAGCTGAGACGCAGAGCGGACGCGGGTCTCGTAGTAGCTGGGATCCTTGCGGAAGCCCAGGGCCTGGAGCGCCTTGGACGCCGTGTCGTTCTCGCCCATCGCGTAGGACAGCCGGATGTAGCCGTTCATCAGCGTCAGCTCGAGGTTGACCGCCAGCTTCGACTTCTTCTCGACGAACAGGCTCTTCTTCTGCACCGCCTGCTTCTTCTGCTCGGCTTCGCGCTCCTCGATCTCCTTGCGGGTGATGCGACGATTGCGGATGACCGTACCAGGCACGGTGATCGGAGCAGTGACCTCCAGGCCGGCCGCTTGCGCCAGCTTGTTCCGCATGTCGATGCCGTTGGTCTCCGTACGCGTCATGATGAACACGTTGGTCGCCTTCAGCTTGACCGCCGCAGTCCCGTCGTCGAGCGCCACGTTGATCCGGGTCACGAAGCCCTTGCCGCCGATCGCAGCCGCACCGCTGATGCGACCGTCGCCGAACTCGCAGTGGCAACGCTTGCCCATGACCTTCGCGCGCTGCTCCTTCACGACTTCCGAGTCGGTGCTGTCGTCTTCGACTTCCGGCGTCTCGTCGTCGCCTTCCTCGTCCTCCTGGGTCAGCTCCATGCCCAGGTAGTTGTCGACGCGGATCAGCCCCATCTCCTTGGCGCTGTAGAGCTCGGTGCCTTGGGCGTAAGGCACGCGGGCCAGCATGGCCGCACCCGGAGGAACCGGCGCCTGCTCGACTTGCGTGAACTTGAAGCCGCCCTCGGCGATCGTCTGCTCCTTGTACTCCTTATACTCGGCCTGCGTGATGTCGTTGAGCGCCTTCATCGACGACTGGTACTTGGCCAGGTTCGAGTTGAAGTCGTTCATCGTCTTGATCGTCTCCAGGTTCATCGGGATGACCGGGATCGGCGGGATCGCTTCGTCGTTGTACGCGGGGTTCCGCGAGTTGTCGAACTTGGCGAGCGCCACGATCTTGGCACGCAGACGCGCGGCCTTGGTGATGTCGATCGTGTAGTTGGCCACGATCGTGTCGAACAGCAGCTCTGTCCGCTGGTCGCCCTGAACCGAGAAGTTCGGGCGTTCGATCCGGGAGTCACCCTGCTCCTGCTCGCCTGGGTTCCACACGCCTTCCATGCGGACCAGGTAGCCGGCTTGCTGGAGGTTCAGACCGACTTCGAGCGACTTGCGGATGCCGATCATCCAGCGGATCTTCGGGTCCGTCTTGAAACGGTTCACGAACTCGGTCTTGTTGCCGGTCTTGTACAGCAGACCGCAGGACCGGAGTTCCTCCGGCATCGCGTTGAACAGCGAGTCGGTGGTCTCGTTGTAGTTCGTGAAGATCAGCGCCTTGGTCTCGTGCGAGTCCAGGTAGAGCTTCAGTTGCTTCGCCAGCTCGCGAGCCTTCGGCGAGATCAGGTCTTCACCGGAGAGAGGTGGGTGGACCTTGCCGTTGCGATCCTTGAAACCATGCTTGGCGTACGGGTGCCACGCAGGGTTGCTGACGAACCGCTCGATGTTGGCGAGGTAGGGTTGCAGCGCAGGACCCACGTCCTCTTCGTCTTCATCCTCCTCGTCGTCACCGCCTTCAGCGTCGCCCTTCTCCTTGTCGCCGCCCAGGTCGGAGAACGCGGCCTCGTCTTCGGCGGTCGCGGCCTTGCCGGTCAGCTTGTCCAGCAGCTTCTTCGCGTTCTTGTCGGTCTCGGCCTTCTTGCGGATCGACTCCACCATCTCGTCGAACAGAGCGTCGTAGACCGCCATCTGCGCGTCCGTCAGCGTGACGGCGAGGAAGCGGTCGCGACGCGGAGGCAGCGCGCACGCCCACTCCTTGCGCTTGGCCGGAGCCCAGACCACCGAGTTCTGCAGCGTCGGCAGCACGGTGTTGATCGAGTCAGGACCCGTCGTCTTCCAGGACAGCACGCGGTTGCCACTGACCTTGTCGCCGTACTTCGCGTTGAACTGGGCACGCGTGCCGAAGATCGTCGGGTCGAGGATCGCCATCTGGCCCGGCAGGTCAGACGGGCTGTCCGGGTTCATCGTACCGGACGCCACGCGCTTCTTCTTGATGTCAGCGACCAGCGTCATCACCGCCTTGAAGCGGGCGTTGCCGGCGTTGCGCAGGAAGTGCGACTCGTCCATGAAGACGTAGCCAGGCTTGAAGCGGCGGATCATCTCCACGATCGGGTAGACGTAGATCGTCGAAGTACCGTAGACCGTGGCACGACCCATGTACTTCAGGCAGTCGTAGTCGACCACGAGGATCGTGTTGATCGGCGCCGTCTCCAGGATCTCCTGGAAGCGCTTGAGGCCAGTCGTCTGGATGTTGTAGGTCGTGACCGGGATCACGTTGACCTTGCCATCCGTGAACTCCACGATCTCCGACACGTAGTTGGCGACCAGGTGGGACGGGCACATCACCAGGTACGGAGCGCTCTCGCCAGCCGCCACCTCGTTCAGGACATCCGTGATGGCCAGCATGGACTTGCCGCCACCGGCATCGACCGGCAGGGCAGCCAGGTCAGGACGGTCACGCAGGATGTTGCGGATCTTCAGCTGGTGAGGCAGGAGACCGCCGTTCTCCGACTGGAACTTCGAGGTCAGGAGCGGGATCGGAGGCGGAGTCCACCCAGGCAGGACGCCCTGCTGGAGCGCAGCCTTGTTGATCGTGTTGGACTCGACCGTCGTCTTTGTCAGGTCCGCACCGTAGTTGGCCAGGAGAGCCAGCAGGCCGAGCTGCTCCGTCATGGTCTTGACGGCGTAGCGGACGAACAGAGCCTCGAGGTTGGCGATCATCGACGGCACGAGGGCCTTGATGAACCGCGCGATTGGCTCGAGCAACATCTCCGGGTTGTCGACGATCGAGTCCTTGGTGACCGGCGTGCCCTCGTTGTCAGCCTTCAGGGTCAGGCTGTCCATCACGTCGTAGTAGCGCAGGTGCGCGCTCTTCGTGATCTCCATCCAGGTCTTGAAGGCGAAGACCGCGTAGTCGCCGATCTCGAGGTTCGGCTTCGAGCCGAAGGCACCGAGGACCGACGTGGCGCCGTAGTCGGTTGCGGCGATCGAGACGCGGCACTCCTTCGCGTAGTAGCTGATGGTCTTGACGTAGTCCTCGCTCATGTCCCGGCGAAGGACGTTGAGCGCCATCGAGGCGGTGCACTTGCGCAGGTGGGCCAGGTCGAGGATGACCGGCTTGCCCACGGAGTTCGAGTACGTGAACTTGTTGTTGACCCAGTCGGTGAGGATCGGGATGTTGTTCGGCAGATGCGGCTCGACTTCTTGGCCCAGCTGACGCAGCGCGAACTCGCCGTTCTCCTTGGAGCCGGCCGCCGAGTACATGGACTCGTAGCGCTCCGTGTTGTCGCACTCCTTGGGAATCCAGATGGGCTCGCCGGAGGTGAGGATGCCGATGTTGAAGGCGTCGACGCGCTCGTCACCCGGCAGGTGCTTGGGCAGCGTCGTCGCGATCTTCGACATCGACATAGACGTCTTGCCGTAGTTGACCGACACGTACTCGGCCTCGACCCAGCCGACCATCAGCGGGTACACGTCAGACGGACGGATCTCGACCCAGTCCTGGCTCGTGATGTACTGCGCGGCAGCCTTGTCGAGCTTCAGGGTCAGGAACATCATCGTGCCCTGACCCTGGACGGTCTTGTAGCGCACGTCGACGAGAGCTTCGCTGAAGACCTTCATGGCCTTCGGGGCGAGGCCAGCGCCCTTCAGGGCCTGGGCAGCGGGGAACACGGCCACCGACTTCTCGTCCACGTTCTTCATGGACGATTCGATGTTGGCGCGACCTTCCTCGGTCAAGGCCGGGCCGTCGAACAGGGAGATCAGGGCAGCCGCGCTGTCGGGACCCGTGAACTTCGCGATCGGGAGGCCGACCAGGAAGTAGGAGTCGTCGCCCTTGTTGACCTTCTGGAGCGTCGTGTACTGCGCCAGGTTGGACTTCAGGCGGTTCTCGGCGAACTTGCGGAGGCTCTGGTTCTTCAGCTTCCGGTTCTTGCGGTCTTCCTCGGTCTTGCCGACCGGCATCTTGCCGGTGATCATGGCCGTCATGTCCATGATGGGACCCAGCGCGACCTTCAGCAGGGTCTTGCGGGGATCGCCTTCATAGTTCCAGTTGAAGACACCCATGAAGCCGCTGTTCAGCTGCTCCTTGGTCAGCGCGAACTCCTCGTGCGGGACGAGGTTCGTCATCGGGCGAACCGCCAGGTGGGCTTCGACGAGAGCTTGGCGTTCAGCGCTTGTACTCGTGTTCATATGCAGACCTTGCTTTGTAGAACGATTGGAATTGGGCGAGCTCCTCCAGGTCAGCCGGACTCAGCTGATCCTCCTTGAAGCCCAGGTAGAGCTCCTTGTACCGCTGAAACGTCAGCGGACTGAGCCCGATCTTGAAGAACCGATCGCGCAGTTCTTCCTTGTTGATGCGGAACTTGGCGGTCCCGGGACCGCAGCCCCTCTTCTTCAGGAACTGGACCTTCGCGCGATCCAGCGCCTGAGGAAACGAGACAGCGCTGACGTCCCCTTCGGCACCGTCGCGGTTCCAGGTGAAGGTCAGCTCTTTGCTCATAGCCGGCGAATCCTGTCGAGGCGTCGACGCTCCCTGTACGTGTTCATCAGGGGCGCCCACAGGTTGTCGAGGACGTACTGCTCCTTGGTCGCCGCATCAGCAGGACCATCGGAGCTCCACATGGGAGCGATCGGGCACTTGATCTCGTAGCCGATGTGCCAGCGACGCGGCCCGTTGATGCTGTCGTTGTAGACGAACACCGTGAGCCCAGGGTCAAGCTCCATGCAGTAGCGACGGTGGACATCACGCGCAGGGCTGAACCGATAGCCACCCTTGAGCCTGAACAGACTCTTGATCCAGGTGGGATCGTCCATCTGAAACTGCACCGAGACGATCAGCGAGAACCCGTAAGGCTCGACGCGGCACTCTCGGTGGACGAGCCGAATCACCTTCAGGTCCCTGGTCAACCCGGTGACGTTCATGGCGCGGACGAAGACGGTGCGCTGCATGAACAGGTAGTTGCGGATCGCGATGTCCGTGTCCTGCTTCGGGTCCACAAATGGACTGAGGCCGGCGGACTTGCAACCGGCCCTGTAACGGGCAATGGCTGTAGTCCAGGCCGACCTGGTATCTTGTGGGAGCGAACGGCACGCGGCAAACCAGATGGCGACCGCGTGCGGATTGAAGTTCCGCGGGAAGTCAAGTGGACCCGGCGGCTTCACCAACGGTTTGGACTGTGGACCCATAGTGACCTCTATTTATCGTTCGCTCCTGGAGCTCCGATCAGGCCTTCATGACCGGGATGGCAGGCGGCACGTCGTCGACCAGCAGGGGCTGATCGTCCGGCGCTTCCGTGGAGCCGTCGTTGTTCGTCAGTTCCTGGACGACCGGCTCCTCTTCGGACGGATCGCCATCGACCAGCAGGTCGTAGGCGGCGCCGTCGGAGATCGGGTCTTCCGTGTCGGCTTGAACCAGCGAGTCCTTGGCGTTCAGCTGGGCCAGCTCCTTCAGCTCCGTCTCGTTGAACAGCGAGGCGTTGAGCGTCAGCATGCCTTCCGGGCCCAGTGCGTGCTGCATCTGGGGACGCAGCGCGGGATCAGCGACCGTCATGCCGGGTTGATCCGACGTGTCGTTGGCCTTCACGGCTGCGACCGAATCGGAGCCGTGCGACAATGCGGTGTCCATTTCGCTCATCAGGTCCTTGTAGCGGCTCTCGGCGACGTCGTCACCGGCCTTCTCGGCTTCGTGCTCGCCGTGTTCCGCCTTGCCCAGCTGGCGTTCCAGCTCGGTGCGCGCGTCCTCGTCCACGTCAGCTGCGACGTAAGACGACGGAGGCACCGTGTCCTGCACGATGTCGGCAGTCGCCAGCAGTCGTTCCTTGGCTTGGAGTTTCAGCGTTTGCATCATGTTCCTTTGTTCGGCTTCCACAGACCTTCAGTGGTGCCAGTGCTTGGCGTTCTCCGCGAACTGCGCCATCTTGGCAGCGTGTCCGCCGGCGGCCTTGCCCTTGGCGATGTCGGCTTCCGTGATGGGCTCGTCCTCGGACTTGCCGAGCCAGCGATGGAAGTCGCCGTGCTTGATCGGTCCGATCTTGGCGATCACTTTGGATTCAGCCAGGCGCTGCTTGGCCTGGAGGACGAGTCGACGAGTCATCTTGACCTCACGGTGTGTAGGGTTTCAGCTTCGGCTTCCGCCCGTAGGGGTTCTTCGGTTTGGCATTCTGTCGCTCCGGTTGGCGCGCCAGGTGGGTGTGGCGCGCGTCATGGCAGCCATGACACAGAGTGATCAGGTTTCCCATGGTCGTCGTTCCGCCATCGCTGAGTCGGATGATGTGGTGGACTTCCTTTCCAGGTTTGCCACAGACCACACCACCTCGACGCGACTGACAGAGACCACCATCGCGAGTCCACACCGCATCCCGGATCGTCCACCATCCCTGAGCATCGTTGGAGTAACTATCACGTTGGATACGGGCGGTGCCGCTGGCGCTCTTGCGAACAAACGGCCTTCGTCGGTTGAACATAAAATTGCGTTCCCCAGGAGTTGGTCAGCCCTGGCAGTCCGACCCGTTGTACCTGCGATCCAGGTAAGCGAACGAGAGGAGACCACCACGGACCATCAAGCTCTCCAAGCCGGTGAGGCGATGCAGCTCGTCGTCGGTTGCGACGAACACTGGGCCACCTTCCACGTTCCACACGATGAACGGGTTGTGAAGCTCCCATTCGGAGCGAGGAGCCCAGTTGGGATCTTCGAGCACGGTGAACCCGTCGAGCCGACACCGCCGGTTCTTGATGATCCGGTCGCCTGACTCCACAGGGGCGCCAGGTGGAAGCGGCCGCAGGGTCAGCAGGATGTCCTCCTGCGACTCTGCGATCTTGAAGTGCATGGGCTTCACGATGGTCTGACGGCGTCCCATCATTGATCCTTCGAGGCCGGTTGGACAGCAACGGTGCGCGCCGTGAAGTACCAGTTGATGACAGCCGCCTGGAGGGCCGTCAACGGCACGCCGATCGCAGCGAGAACCAGGGCGATGTCGGTGCCCGGTCGCGCCTCGTTGACCTCTGCGAAGTGCATGCCCCAGCGGAGCTCCATGAACGTCATGAACAGGGTGAACAAGGCCACCAGGTGCTTCTCCACGTCCCGCTGGTCGAACCAGTCCCAGAACATGCCAGCGATGCGGAGAACCTTGGAGACCTGCTGCTCCTCGACAGACACGGTGGTCGTCTCTGTGGCGGTCTCTGTCTTGGTGACCGTTGCGGTCTGCGTGGTGTCAGTGTTCTGATCGTCAGCCATGAGCTGCTCCTTCTAGTTCCAGGTGTCCCAGTTCAGAGGATCTCCGGGACGTTGTTGACGTCGATGGCGGGTGCGGCGAGAGGCCGCAGGTACATGATCTTCCAGACGGATGTCAGACCTGCGTCGCTGCTGTGTGGGTCGTGGACCAGCCTGTCGGACGGCCACATGGACTGCCAGGAAGATCCTGCAGAGGCCCTCACAGAGCGATCACCGCCGTAGACGACTGCGTGGTGACCGCCGCGAACCGTAGGACCAGTCGCCACGTAGAACTCCGGGAGATCACGCAGGTTCCGCAGATCGTCCTTGTCGAACTCTGCCGGGACGTTCACGTTGTAAACTGTGATGACCTGCAGGCGATGCACGAGCTTCATGTACTCGTCGAGGCGTGCGTTGTAGTCCGGGCGTCCGTACATCTGGTGGAACGGAGGCACCATCCAGAGCGGGAGCTCCAGGATGGACGCCCAGCAGGCGGTCACGCAGTCGCCGTTGCCGATCGTCTGGTCGTTGTAGATGATCGTCTGCTTCACGGGTTTCATCAGTAGAGGTCCTCCGAGAACAGCTCCCAGGAATCCTGGTTGCCTGTCTTCCGCACGATCTGGTGTTGCCTCCGGGCGATCGAGTAGGCGTCACTACGATCCCAGAAGTCACCGAACTGGTCGACGAAGCCTTGGATCTGGCCCTCCATGTCCAGATTGGCCTTGACCCAGGCGGCGAACTGGGCTTCCGAGGTCTCCGCTGCAGGGTAGGCCAGCACGACGATCTGCTGAAGCTGATCATGCATCGTCGAGTCCCAGTGCCGCGGACTCACCAGCTTCAGCGACTTGGAGCCCCATTGGATCAGGACGGCCGCGCAGACGATGCGGCGCAGCGCAGGGTCCGGCGCCCACTTGGTTGGCGCCACTGCGTTGGGAGCCGACCCGTCGTTGAGCTTGATCAGCTCCTTCGGGTCTTGGGTCATGCGGCGACTCCGACGCCCAGCAGGGCCTTGAGGTCCAGCTTGGCCGTCCCGAACTTGGGAACGAAGTTCTCCATGTCGTTGTGCAACGACGAAGACGACAGGTATTCCAGCGCGCCGTCTTCCTGCGGAGCGGCCTGGATCTTGTCCGAGTCGTCGACGTACTCGCGCATGTAGCTGATGTTGAGAAGCGGCAGCTTCTTCGAGGTCAGACCCATGCCGTTGGTCGCCTTGATCTCGCGATACTCGATGTGCTCGCAGAGGATGCCCTCGTTGAGACCCATGATCGGGCCGTGGGAGAACAGGTACTGGGCCCAGGCCTTCTCCTGCTCCGCGGCCGTCCGGTAGATCTGGAGGGCCCGTTCACGGTTGTCGCCGATGATCTCCACGAACTCCGGATCGTCCTTGGGCAGCGCCTTGATGATGTGCATGACCAGCGACAGGTGGATGTTCTCGTCGCGTGCGATCAGCTTGCCGATGTCGCCGGAACCGGGAACCATCAGGCGCTTCTTGAAGTTGAAGAGCGTGGCGAAGAAGTTGAAGAACCGCAGGGCCTCCAACGCGTTGGCCTCGCACAGCGCCAGGTACAGGTTCTCCTTCGAAGGATGGGCGACCATGCGATCGTAGGCGTCGCTGATGGCGGCCGCGCACTCGGTGATCGCCTTGATCGTCGGGATCTGCTCCACGACGGCGCTCGGGTCCGGGTAGATGGCGCGCAGGATGTGCGTGTAGGACTCGCTGTGGATCGTCTCGAACTGCTGCCAGGTCGTGATGCAGTTCGACAGCGAGGGGTCGGTGCAGACGGTGCCGAACACGCGGGACGGCTCCTCACCCTGCTTGGTGTCCAGCATGATCGCTCGCTGCAAGCCCGAGGTAAACACGAACTGGTCCGCGTCGGTCATCGAGTTGAAGCTCCGTCGCTCGCCGGACATCGGGATGACTTCCGGCTCCCAGTGGAAGCTGCGCATCAGCTTGTTCAGCTTCTCGAAGATCGGGTAGCGCGGCTTGTCGTAGCGAGCGATGGGCTTGCCGCCCGGCGCGAAGAACAGGTTGGTGGGGGTCGCGTACATGGTTTGCATTGTGTTCTCCGGTCGTCGATCAGATCTTGCAGGCGCCGCTTTCGCAGCCGTCGTCGGCTTCTGCCGGTTCGGACCCGTCAGCCAGCTTCGGCTTCCGCACGTTCGAGTAGTAGAGCGTCTTGTAGCCCAGCTCGTAGGCCAGGCAGAACACCTCGGCGAAGTTGGACAGCAGTACCTTGTCGGTCGCCGGATCGCGGCTCATCTTCATCGGGTCGAACGACGTGTTGGCGCTGATGGCCTGGTCGTAGTAGTGCTGGACCGGGGCCAGAGTCTTGAGGTACGCGATGGGATTGACGTCCCACAGGGTCTCGTACAGGTGGTTGTACTTGGCGAAGTCCGGCACGACCTGCGGGAGCGATCCGTCCTTCGAGTCCTTGGTCGACACCAGGTCCTTCGGAGGTTCCACGCCGTTGGTCTCGTTCGCCAGTTGAGAACTGGTCTCGCTGGGCATGCCGGCCATCAGCGTGGCGTTGCGAGTACCACCGGCGGCGATCATGCGCTTGCGAAGCGCTTCCCAATCCAGGGTTTTCGGGAGCACCAGCTTCGACGACTCCCAGGGGAACCAGCCACGGCTGTACTTGGTCTCCTTCTTGCACGGACCCAGCTCTTCCGCCAGCTCGACAGAAGCCTCGATGAGGTAGTAGCTGATGTGCTCGTACAGCAGGTTGACCGCCTCGATGGTCTTCGCCTCGCCCCAGCGCAGCCCGTTCTTGACGAGCCAGTGGGCGAACCCGATGACGCCGATGCCCAGCGGACGGTACTCCTCGACGCTGAGACGCGCTTCCTCGAGCGGGTAGTCCTGATAGGTCAGGAGCGCATCCTTGGTGCGCACGGCGATTCGGCAGTCGCGACGCAGAGCTTCGCGGCCTTCGGCAGTCGAGATGTCGACCTTGCCGAGGTTGATCGCGCCCAGGGTGCAGAGCGCGATGCGGCCGATGCTGTGATCTTCCGACGACACAGGAGTGGTCGCCAGGCAGATCTCGACGCACAGGTTGGTGCTCGTCACCGGCTCCAGGAACGGCGTCTGCGTGTTGACCGTGTCGGCGAACATGCAGTAGACGCGCCCTGTCTCGAACCGTTCGAGCACGAACTTCTGGGCGACCAGTTCGGCAGGGATGGACCGCTTGGTGATCCGGCTGTCACCCTCGTACTTCTCGTAGAGGCGACGGAACTCGTCGACGTTGGAGCTGTAAAACGCATCGTAGAGACCAGGCACGTCCTCCGGCGAGAACAGGGTGATGTCGCGACCGTCACGCCACCGCTCGAAGAACACGAGGTTGAAGGCCGGCACGTAGTCGAGCGTGCGGACGCGCGTTTCCTCGGTGCCCTTCTCGTTCTTCAGCTCGATGAGCGACTCCAGCTCCAGATGCCAGAACATGTAGTTGTAGGTCGCAGAGGCACCGCGGACGCCACCCTGGGCCGAGCTCTTGAGATCGCCGTTGAACTTCTTGATGAACGGGATCTGGCCGGTCGAGATCGCTTCACCGCCACGGATCGGTTGGTTCACCGCACGGATGCGGCCGCCGTCGATGCCGATGCCGGCCTTCTTCGATGCGTAGCGGAGGATCGCCTGACCAGCCCGTTCGATCGAGTCCAGGCTGTCGCCAGCGGAGATGACGACGCAGCTGGAGAACTGCTTGACCAGCGAGCGGACACCTGCCATGACCGGCGTGGGCTCGCTGAGGCGGTGCGTCGAGATCGCGTCGTAGTAGTCCTTGATGGCCTGCATGCGGGTCTCGCGCGGCTCGTTGGAGCACAGGGTCGCGGCCACCATGATGTACGGGAACTGGAAGGACTCGGTGGGCTTCCGGGTCTTGCGGTTCTGGCACAGGTACTTGAGGCGCATCTGCTCGGCGCCGGCGTAGCGGAACAGGTCGTCGCGCGTGTGGTCGATCATGCGGTTCAGCTGGTCGATCTCGTCCTCCGTGTAGAGGTCGTAGATCGCCGGATCGTAGAACTTCATGCGGACGTTCTTCGCGATCACGTAGCTCAGATGCGGCGGCTTCTTGTCGGCGAACGCTTCCTTGCGGACCTTGAACCAGACGAGGCGGGCCGCCACGTGGTCGTAGTTGGGATAGTCCTCGGAGATCAGGTCACGCGTCGACGCGATGAGCGTGTCGTGGATCTCCGACGTCTTCATCTTGTCGAAGAACTTGAGCTCCGCGTTGGCCTCGATGTCGGCGACCGACACGCCCTTGATGGGTGGCAGGTTCTCGTCACCGTTGACCGCCCAGTTCAGCACGGCGTGGATCTTGTTGATGTCCCGTTCTTGCAGCGAGCCGTTGCGCTTGGTCACGCGGCCCTTCGACGTCGGCTTGGGAGCCGGTGCGGCTCCTTGTTCACCAGCGAACGAGAGGGCAGCAGTCGATTCGGTCTTGTCCATGTGTTTGGATCCAGGTAGTTGGTCGATGATCTGTCAGGGTGCAGCAGCTCAGTCGCAGTGCCGCATGTGGAGGAAGTCCTCCCACAGGTCCTTGGAGCGCTGGACGTAGCGGCTGAGGGTCCGGCGCTGGCGTTGCTGCACCGTCTGGTTGCCGCTCTTGAGCCAGGTGTGGTGAAGCACCCGCTCGATGGACTGCACGTCGTTGGGCACGGCCTGGTAGTCGTCGTCGAGCCACGGGATGTTGGCGCCGATGACCGGCACACCGACGGACACGGCGTCAGCCAGGACGATATTGAAGGTCTCGGACATGGAGACCTGCGACACGATGTCCATGTCGGTCAGCAGCGCCTGGAACTCCTCGTGCTCCATCCACGGGATCTCGATCAGCTGGTGCGGAGCCATGCGGTTGAACAGGGAACGCAGGGCGGTCAGCAGCGAGTCGCCCTTGTTCTCCACGCGGTTCGCGTTCACGTAGAACTTCAGGGTGAGGCCCATGCGCTTTGCCACGTGGAGCGCAGCCAGCGCCTGGTTCATGTGGTTCTTCAGCGGACGGATCGCGCCGAAGCAGCCGACGTGGAACTCGCCGTGCTGCTTGACCTTGGAGTGGCGGATGACCAGCTTCTGCAGGAACTCCCAGCACACCGACGAGGTGGTCTTGAAGTCGTAGTAGTTCGGCAGGTACAGGATCTTGCCGGACAGGCCTTCGTCTTTCTTCAGCTCCTCGAAGTTGCGCGCCGCCTCCGGGCTGTTGAACGCGACGGCGATCCCGTTGCGCAGGTAGTCGATGGTCCAGCCGAACATGTTGCCTTCGTGGGCCAGGAACTCGGTGTTCGAGTGGCAGCGGATGATGAACTCGGCCTCGGGGTGCAGGGCCTCCAGGACCTTGAACTTGTCCGGGACAACCCAGAAGCCCTCGATGATCACGTGCGTCGGCTTGAACGCTTCGATCTCCGGGTTGATGAAGTTGTTGTTCTCGACCTGGACCATCTTGCAGACGACGCCCAGCATTTCCAGCGCCTTGACCATCTGCTGGACCGAGACGCTCATGCCGGACGGGAGGGGGCCGCCGTTGGAAGAGTAGCCCCAGGACCCGTAGGCGCCACCGGGGCGGGTCTTGAGGACGAAGAGGACGCGTGGTCCAGGGTGGTGATGAGGCGCACGGCCGAAGTTCATGGTGGTTTCCTGTGCAGGTGCGGAAGCCCTCCGGAGAGGGCACTGTGACGTATTTACAGTCTTGGGCGAGGCCCATGCCTCTGCGTGACCGCGTTGCAAGCCGGACAAGGCGTCAGCCCCTGGTCGAGCTTTTGTCTCACGTTGGAAGGTGTGATCTTGAACTGACCATGCACAGCACACCAATGCTCAGTGTGCTTGACCGCGCCCAGGTAAGGGCCGTCGAGGCGGTACTGCTTGGTCTTGAACTTCGAGGCAAGGTAGGCCTTGTAGGAGGCCTCGCCGTTTGCCAGTCGATGGACACGGATCTGTGGGCCGCGAGCAGTCTCGCCGCAACGTGGGCATGGAGGGATGCCCTTCTTGAGACGAGTCATAACGTGACATGGTGCAGTCTCCACGACACCGTGGACCTTGCACTCATGCTTTGCATAGCAGCCTCGTCCGTGCATGCGCCCTAGGAGACGGAAGCCCTTCACAGGCTTGAGCAGGCGAACGTACTCGTCGCGGTCTTCATCTGTTGTGTGGGTAGCCCCTTCGCCGCCATGCGAGCGATTGAGGAGAGGCCCGAGCTTCAGATCCTTGCGTCCGAAGTGGGCGATCAGGTCGCGTTCGAGAGCGAATGCAGCCGCCTCTTCCATGTTGGTCTTCAACATGACCAGCTGGGGCTCGTGCCCTTCACTGGTGAGGCGGCGCATCCAGGCGGCCTTGGTCGACCGAATGAACCGATGATCTTCTACGTTGGCAGACCGCTCAGCACGAATGCCACGGCCCTTGCCAATGTACTTGGGCAGGCAAGGGAGGACCTTGCCAGTGCCAGGACAGCGAGCCTTCCCAGGCTTGCGCGGGTCAAGCAGTGCGTACACGTAGAAGTCTGACATGAAGCGACCCTTTCATTACCTTTGAGGATGAAATTGTCGCTCGTCACTCAGAAGGGAACACCGCCACGGCCCCAGCCGAAACCACCGCCGTACAGGGACGCAGTCGTCAACGTCAGATGCACGCTGCCCATCGCACCGCGCTGGAGAGCCGAGAAGTTCCCATCGCCGTTCGGGCCGGAACCATCGCCACTGGTATTTCCTTTCACGATGAGGTTGACCTTGATCGGCTTGAGATCGTTGTCGAGCTGCGACTGGATCTTCGAGGCCATGTTGTCCAGGTAGGACGTGCGGTCCACGTCCAGGCTGATGTTGGCGCCCGCGAAGTTGAACGCCTTCTCGCCTTCCATGAGGTACTGGGCCTCCAGCGCAGACTTCTCGGCGCAGAGCAGCCAGTACTCACGGACGACGCCCTTGGCCTTGGTCATGGTGAACGACGTGAACTGACCCTGCCAGCCGTTGAACAGGTCCATGCCGCGCCGCAGCCACTTCGAGATCTCGGTGGACGGGAACTGCGAGTCAGGAGTCCCGTACAGGGTCTGCCGTGCCTTGTTGACCTTGGACTTCACGTCCTCGATGGCGTTGATCATCGAGTCGGTGACGATCCACAGAGAGCTGGCCTCGCGGAAGATCTGGTTCGGGTCGTTCCAGAACTTCCACACGACCTGGTAGGGCTCCCACGTGGGCACCATGGCCGTCGTGTCCATGGAGGCTCCGACCCAGTAGCCTTGTTGGACACGCTCCGGGTCTTGGGTGATCGCGAGGCTCGCAATCAGGTCGCCGTCCTTGCGGAGCTCCATCACGTAGTTCTGGTAGAGCACCGAAGTGACCAGCGAGAGCTGCGCAGGGTCGCCTTGCATCTCGATCTGGTCGACGGTCCCCACCTGGATGTCGACGAGCCCGGTGACCTGGATCGCCTCGGACTGGTAGAAGTTCTGGCCGGCGACCTTCAGCGTGTATCGCAGCTGGTACGGGGCATCCGGCGACGGCGGGATGTCAGCCGGGATGTTGATCAGGGAGCGGGCAATGACTGTGTTGGCGATCCCGTTGTTCTTGATCACCAGGTCGAATGCATTGCCCGAGGCGTAGATCGTGCCCTCCTCGTCGAGGATGTCCCACGTGACGTAGGCGCCCGAGGCGTCGAAGGTCGGGGGGAACACGATGGCGGTACGGGACAGCGCGGTCTTGCCGGCCTGGATGTTGCCCACCAGGTCCTGGTACGAGTTGGGGTCCGCGTTCGGGTACGGGTCGAACGTGTCAGACAGGACGTTCACAGCGATCGTCACAACGAACGTGCGCAGCGAGGTCACGATGGTCAGCGGGAACCCGTAGGTCACGCCTGTGTCACCGCCAGTCACCGTGAACTGGATGGGCACGGCGGTCCCGCTGGAGATCGAGAGCGACGGCGAGTTGGCCGTCACCGGTGTGGCAGCCGCAGGCGTGATCGACGTGATGGTCTCGCCCGGATTCAGCTGCGGGCTCAGCTGGTTCACGATGTCGGCCGCGGTCTTGGTGAACACGAAGAGGTTCATGAGAAGTCCTCAGTTGATATGGTAGCAGTGGATCAGACCGCCCTGCTTGCCGCTGTTGAACAGCTTCAGCGTCTTCCAGCTGAGCATGCGGGTCTGCCCCTTCGGATTCTTGAACTCGAAGATCACGGACTTGCCGTCGAAGCCCATCTGGAGCACGCCTCGGATGGCCCGCGACTTGTAGACGTAGAAGCAAGGGCCTGGTTCGAACTTGGTGAGCTTCTTCAGCTTCGCCAGCGCAGCACCGTCCTGACGTGGCCCAAACTGCTCGTCGAGCTGCTCCTCCTGGTGCATCGTCTCGTCGGTGCTCTTGTACTCGTAGTCGTCAGTCGGGTCGAAGCGGCGGGGATCGAGGCCAGCGTGGCGCATCCACTTCTGCCAGACGGGACCGTGGCCTTGCTCGTCGAAGGAGCTGTCGCGGTCGATCTCACGCGCAGCCTGGTGGCACATCTCGTGGAGGAAGACCTCCAGGAAGAACGGCTCGCGCGCGTTGAACATGAAGTCGGCCATCCAGATCTTGCCAGGACCGTTCGAGTGCCAGTTCGTCGAGAAGTAGACACCGCGGGCGTTCTTGTGGCGGCTCCCACTCCTCGGACCGGTCTTCAACTCCGGCTCTCGCATGCGGCCCTGGAACTTCTCAGTGTTCAGGTAGTGCCACAAAGCCTTCATGTAGGGCACGCGCTGCGTCGAGTTGGTCACGGCCTTGTTGAACAACTCGGTGAGCTCCGGCGTGACCTCGACGAATCCGAGATGGGAGTCGTTGACCGCCTTCTTGGCGATCGCCTTGCCGGCGTCGATGAACCGGACCATCCGGTTTGCGGGACTCACCCCGATCTTGCCGACCTCGGGGATGTTGTAGACCGCGACCTGGCCCTTGGCGGCCACCGTAGGCTCGATACCCATGTGGTAGTCGTTGAACTCGGTGTACTTGAAGTTGAAGGTCTTCGTCTCCTCCGAATGCGACACATACTGGAGGCCGTTGAAGCCACGCTTGGTCAGGAAAGTCTTGACCTCTTGGAGACGCATGATCGACCCTCGTCTATTGGTTTGCCTTGCCCATCTTGCTCGCCATTTCCTCCGCCTGGGCCTGCTTCACCAGCTCGTTGTCGGCGTGGGCGGCCGCCCAGGTGTTGATCGCCTCCATGAGCTTCGGATGCATCGGCTCGGGCAGGTCGGAGAACCAGCCACACTCGCTGTGCTCGTCGTTGAGACGCGCTTCCAGTTCATGCGGGATGACTGCCATGTGGTTGTGGAAGATGAAACCAGGCTGGACGGACCGGTGCATGTGGAGCAACTGCACGCCCTTCAGGTCGAAGCCCAGCTCCTCCATGTTCTCGCGGCGCGCCGCCTCTTCGATGGTCTCGTAGTCCTCGACGCCACCGCCACCGCAGCACCAGGTGCCACCTTCATCGCCCTTGGAGGACCGCTTGGCCAGGAAGATCCGGCCGGTGTCAGCAGCCATGAGCAGCACGCCAGCGCCGAAGCCGGTGCCACGACCGGCCTTCACCGGCTGAACCGGCGAGGCCTGCATGAACTTCCACTTGGCTTCCGCGAACTCGACGGCCTCTTCGGCACCACGGGCGATCACGGAGAGCACGCGGATGTTCATCGTGCCGTCGTCCTCGTTGTAGGAGACAGGCAGGTGCACGTCCCACTCGGAGATCGGGTGGCCCTCGGCGGACGCTCCCAGGCGCGCCTTCTGGTTGGCCTTGGCCTTCTTCTCGCCTTCCTTGGCCTGGAACTCGGCGTCAGCCTGGTCTTGCTGTTGGAGCTTCTGGTCCATGACCTGCACCTGCTGCGACAGCGGCTTGGCCACGACAGGCAGCGGCTCCTCGCACTGGACGTCCATGTTGTCCACCGGGTGCATGGGCGTGTCGAGTTGCTCCTCGATCGCCGTGTCCTCGTGGCGGCTTGTCTGGGGCGTCATGAGCCCGTCACCTTCACGGCGGTTCTCGAGACGGGCCAGCCGCTCCTCGATGGGCAGACCTGCTGTGAGGAGCCGGGACTCCGCGTTGAGTTTGTTCATCTTCTGTCCTCTACTTGATGGGCGTCAGCGGATCGTTGAACACGACCTGGGAGCCACGCTGCATGAAGTTCTGGTTGAGCAGATCCAGCCGGTTGAAGTGGGTGATCAGGAACTGGGCGAGTCGCCGCGTCTGCGGGTCAGGGGCAGTCCGCAGCACGTTCTTCCACTCGGGAAAGCTCAGGCGCGTCCGCTCACTGTAGGTGTCCCAGGAAGTCACCCACGGAGCGATCTCACGGGCGAACACGCGCTGCACAGCCTGTGGTGTCGTCTTCTCCAGGCGCTGGAGGAACACGGCGTACACTTCGTACGGCTCGTCGAGGTCCAGGAGATGCACGTCATGGACTTCCGGCAGCCAACGGTTCCCGCTGTTGTTCATGCAGAACTTCACGTACTCCATGTAGCCGGGATCGTTGGCGCTGATCTTGACCACCATGTCACGATCGCTTGGGTGGTCGTAGACGACTCCGTAGGCGCCATGCCCCATGGGCAGCATGACGAACGCGTCACGGAGGCGTGCCAGGTACTGCTTGAGATCCTCCGCGAGCACCTGCATGGCCTACTCCCCGGAGTTGATGTTGTTCGCGATCTTGCGGAGCTGCGCGTCGTCCAGCTTGTACTTGTCGCGCAGCCATTCCAGGTCATGCGGGTGGATCCCGCCGCCATGCTCGATGTTGGAGAACGTGTAGCGCAGCACGTTCGGCCCGTCCTGGTGGATCTTCACGTAGGTGCTGCGCTTGCGCTTCAGCATCTCCCGGACCTGCGCGTAGATCTGCGCACGGATCTCCGACACCTGCTTGGGATCGCTCGTCTTGAGGACGAAGACCAGCGCGTCTTCCTCGCCCTTCACGTCCTCGATCCAGTCGGCAGCCGAGAACGCCTCCTTGCGGAGACCACCGGCCGGCTCCTTGATCTGCATGGAGACCGGCAGGTTGCCGATCTGGGACGAGAAGCCTTCGAGGGCCATCTGCGTGGCGATCGCCGATGCGGCGGCCCGCAGGCTCTCGATGACGATCCCGCCTTTCAGCAGACCCGGGGCCACGAAGTCGTGCTCGATGAACAGCTCGACGTTGCCGCCAACGGTCCACTTGATCACGATGTAGAGGTGCGGCACGATCTTCTGGTCGTCCGACACGGCGTTCAGGAGGATGATGTAGCCGGCGAACACCAGGTTGTCTTCACCGTCCAGCGACGCGTAGGTCATGGTTTGGAGGCCGTCGCACTCGATGTGCTTGTTGGCCTCCAGCTCGTCGGCGAGCGCCTTCACGAACTTCAGGTACTGCTTGGGAGCGTGGCCTTCGGCGATCTGGTTGAGCGCCGTGAACACTTCCTTCAGCATGGCCTCCACGTGGGACTTCAGCTTGTTGAACGAGCCCATCGCCTCCTTGAAGGCCGGGCTCTGGTCGCCAGCAAAGTCCATGCGCATCGCGTTCTCGGCCTGCGTCAGGTTCTTGTAGCGCTCGCTGAGCAGCTCGGCCAGCTTGTAGTGCTCGCGGAGCTTTTCCTTGTTCGGCACTTCGACGACGGGGAAGTCGACGTTCATCGTCTTCTTCCGACGTCCACCGGAGCCCGAGAAGTCGAGGATCTGGGTTTCACCGGACGCGGTGATGGCCCGGGCGACCATGCGCGCCATCTGCGTCATCTGCTTGTCGAACACCGTCTTGAACTCGGCGATGTCGGAAGCCTGGTCCTTGAGATACCGCTTCACCTCTTCGATGGAGCGGAAGTTCTGGTTGCCTTCAGCGGCTTGCACTTGGGTGTTCATTGCGAGTCCTTGGACTTGGGTTCTTTGGAGAGTTCTTCAGAGGGTTCTTCGGATTTCGGGAACACGCAGGTGCGCGTGTAGTAGGTGCGATCTTGTTCATCGTACTGCGTCGAGTAGGCGGACGCGGAGGAGGGCCCGACCTCGACCATCAGCGAGTCTCCGTGGTTCGACGCGGCTTCTGCCATCGCGGCACCCAGCTTGAGATCGGTAGCCGGCAGCCCTTCGATGCGGAGCGATCCGGCACCGTCACCATCGACGAACATGGAGATCGTCGCGGAGTGGCCGACTTGACCGCACCAGGCAACGGCGCCCAGGAAGTTGACGAGCGACCTCATCAGTTCATCGTCGGCCGATCCGAGGTCCACCGAGATCTTGTGGGCCAGCTCCGAGAACGGCTTGCGGGCCTCCAGTCGTCGGGTCGTCGCGCTGATGTGCGCGTAGACCTCCGGGTCGCTCAGCGGGTGCCGGCCGTCTGCGAGAAGAGCGGCTTCTGCGGCGCAGACGGAGCAACGTAGGACTCGGGATTGAGGGCCGCCGCACTTAGCGCGACAGCCATCGGAGCGAGGAACCACGTGACCGTGGAAATCGTGCTCGCTGGTCGAGCGGATGAGTCGGGACAGGAGTTCATCTTCGGCTTGGTCAGGCTGAGTGGACGATGTGGCAGATGCGTTGATCGGCTCTTCGATGGGTTCGCCGGGACCCGTGAGCTGCTGGTGCACCGGGTCTTCCGTTGGCTCCTCTCGTTCGAGACCTGGCATGACATCCACACGGAACGGCCGACGCCCGTGGAAGACCACCACGATCTGGTCGGCTCGCAGGATCTCCGCGCGGTCACGCAGCTTCTTCAGGGCCACCAGCAGTGGGTTGATCTTCGGGATCACCGAGACGGCCGGGAAGTCCAGGTCGTCCATGGTGTTGTAGGCGAAGATGACCAGCGGGTCATGGAGTCGCAGCACGTAGTCCTTCGAGGGCTCCATCGTGCGGTCACGCATCTGGTCTGGCTTCGTCGGAGACCAGCACAGCAGAGGCTCCGATGGCTCGATCTCCAGGGGCTGCCCAGGCTTGATCTCCGGCACGTGATCATGCACCGCGTAGACCTCGGTGAGCCCTTCTACTGTCGCAGGTGCCAGAGAGCCCAGCCAGTGGAGGCCCTCGATCACGCACTTGATGTCCCAGTCAGGAGCAGATGCAGCGGTGATCGTCTTGAGCTTACCAATCGACTTGGTTCCCTGGCCCAGCGTGGACATCCAGGAGAGCGCGCAGTTCACGTTGGTCACGTGACGAGCCAGCTCCTCGTCGCTCATCTCCTTGAGCTTCTGGAGCACGGCAGAGCTGGCCTTCAGTTCTTGTGGTTCAATGAGCATTGACTGCTCCTCGTAGGTCAGAAGGTGAATCCCTGGGTGCCGCCAGCAGAGAGACCGCTGATGGTCGTCTGCTTGCTCGGCACCACCGCGTTGGTCGACCGCTGGCCAGCGAAGGGGCTGCGGGATGGGAGCAGGTAGTAGAGCTCCTGCGGTTGGGCCACGCGGACCATGCACTCCCAGCCCAGGAACTGGTTGTTCCGCGAGTTCCATGGGTTGGTGCTCTGGACGACCAGCGCTTTCCCCTCCTGGCTCTCCATGATCACGTCCAGCGTGTCGAGCTGCGGGACATCCGGGGAGACGATGATCTGGAAAGGCTCCATCTTTTCGAGCTGCGAGATGTCACCGGACCGGCCACGCTTCGGGAACTCGAAGTAGATGGGCTCTTTGGACAGACCTGCCTGCGCCTCGAAGTGCGTGAACTCCGTAGGGCAGTCAATCGTCACCTTGTGTGGTGTCCCGTCGAACCACTGGAGCACCCGCTTGTTCGCCGTGTCAGTACCGTCGATCAAGATGCGCGCAGGGACGATCAGCTTGCCGTTCATGACGCGGAACGCATCGAGGACCACAGCGCCGCGGGGCAGCACCAGGTCGAAGCTGTGGGTCCCGGCGCGGAGGCCCATGCTAGGCAGGTCGAGCGTCTGGGACGTCTCCGCGATCTCGGTGGCGGCGACCACACGGCGCCACGCACGGAACGGGGTGTAGCCGCCGATGTAGCCGGAGCCGAAGCAGATGGGGCACGAGACGTCGGAGAGCCCGATGGATCCCAGGTCGTACTCCTTGTAGAGGTCGTCGATCTCCGGATCGGTCTGACCGACGGAACCGACGAACGCTTCCGTGGTGATCAGGTTGTTAAACCCGTCTTCCTCACCGCCCTTGATGAGGTCACCCATGAACTGCGAGACCTGGTTGTTGGGGCTCGTGGGACCATCACCGAAGTCGGAGAACTCCTCGAACTCGGTGTCGGGAGTCAGAGGCGCGTAGGGGCGAACACCGAATTTGGGTTCGCCAGTCAGCACCTCGTTGATCGCACCCGGGTCAGCGCGGCCATCCTTGCCGAGCCGGACGGCCACGGTCTTCTCCTTCGACTTGCAGGGGCACGCGTAGCCGGTGTTCAGCCGGTTGTAGAGAATGGCCTGCACGCCTTGGACACGGAACGCGGCCATCATGCGCTGCTGTTGGAGCGGGATGATGTCCTCGGTCAGGCGGTGCGCCACGTCAGCCGCGCGCCCATTGGCTGGCGTCAGATTGGAACGGCGGTCGATCAGCGGCATTGCGCCTCCTAGGCGTGTTTCAGGTTCGGATGCAGAGCGTGCTCCGTCTCGTGGCCGAAGTGCTCCATGAACTCGTCGACGTCGATGACGGCAATCACGCGGAGCTCGACACGGCTGGTGGTCCCACGGGGATCGCCCATCTCTGCGCGGTACTTGTGGTCAGCCGCGTAGGTGCCGTTGAGGCTGTCGGTCTTGATGTTGCCGGACGTGCCCAGGGTGAACGTGTGGATCGGGTTGCCAGCCGCGTCGCCGACGACCATGATCACCGGGTTCTGGTCCCGATGGACCCGCAGGGCCTCCATGACGGTCTGGCGACCATCCTGATCGTAGGCAGCCGGAGGGCCGCTCATGCGCGCCATCTGGGTCAGCCACTGGTCGAGGGCCTTGTTGGACAAGATCATGGCGAACGAGAGGACGCGCCACTTGGCTTGCAGAGCTAGTCGTTGTCCCATGTCAGTCCTCGGATTGGCCGTTGCCCTTGAGCTTCGTCACCTTCTCGATCTTCGCGTTCTTGAAGTGGTGAGCGTGCTGCTCCTTGAAGATCTTGCGGGCATGGTCCGCATCGCGGCAGTCGCGGACCATCACGTTGGTCGACGCCATGCCCTTCCCGGTCGGATCGTCGTAGTTGATCTTCACCTGGAAGTCGGAGCCTTTTGGGGCCGCCTCGACCTTCTTGGTCAGCGCCAGGAGACGCTGCTTGGCTTGGAGCACGAGTTTCATTGCAGTTCCTTGTGAACAGAGCGGGTCTCAGGAGTCGTCGCGGAGCAGCTTCTCCAAGAACGCAGGCGGGCGGAAGCCCCAGCGCTCCCAGAGCTCGGCCTGGAGGTCGCCGTCGATGTAGGAGAGGGCAGCCGTGGTCCCTGTCACGGACTCCTTGTCGGTCCCGACACCACGCTTGTGGTTCAGGAGCTCACCGACCTTGGCCGTCATGTCCTTGTAGCGGAGCAGGGCGTCCTTCTCGGTCGCCGGCGGACGACGGTTCTGCTCGTCCTTGTCCATCAACTGCTTGAACAGCGTGGTGCCCCGGCAGGTGCGGAGCTTGTGGACCGTCACGGTCTCCGGCGCGCCGAACGTGTGGAACGCCTTGTTGACGTCACCGGGGCCGACGCGTGCCATCCTCTCACCGGACTTCACGGTGAACAGGAACATGCTGGGCTTCTTGCCCTCGATGAGTTCCTTCAGCCGCTTGACCAGCAGCGCATGCTCCGGGGAGTCAGCGCTTCGGATGATGTGCTTGGTCGGGATCGAGTCCTTGCCGATGTAGGCCAGGTTGACCCCGGCCTGCGTGATGCTCGTATTCTTGACCAGCAAGGTCCCCGCACCACGGCCAGGGGCACTGCCGATCCGGGCCGCGTAGCTGTACAGGATTTCCAGCACGACGGCCGACACGCAGAGCTTGTCGGCCGGGTTCCACTTCTTGATCTTGGCGCGCCACGCGTTCTGGATGTGCCCGATGTTGGCCATCAGCTCGGCGACGTGCTCGTACTTCGCGGAGCTCTGGGAGCGGCGGAAGTTCTGCGTGTAGCAGTAGGCGTACTCGCCATCGGGCTTGAACGCCTTGAAGATCCACGAGGCCTCGGGGTCTTTCCCGTCGTTCATGACCACGTGGGTGTACGTGCTGAGATTGGGGACTCCGCCGATGGCCTCGCCGTCCTTGGTGTACCAGTTGCCCTTGTCGTCGATGAGCCCGGTGAAGCCAGGCACCATGGAGTGGGTGAAGCCCTGGCTCAGCAGGTACTTGTAGGCTTTCGCGTAGTCGACCTTCGACTCGCCCTGGGACCGCACGTAGTTGATCAGTGTGGCCTTGAACTCGGCGTTGTGGGCCTTGCGGTGCTGGACGTAGAGGTCGTACTCCTTCGGGTTCGTCGACTTCAGCATCTCGGCTTCTGTCTTCGTCAGGTGTGTCCCGTCACGACCGACCAGCGACTTGACGACACGACGGAGCGCCGCGTTGTCGGCCTTCGGGATCGGGGGAGCGAACACGGCCGCCAGCTCCGGGGAGCCGAAGACCTGCGCGTTGGCCCGGATGTAGTTGAGCGCGTTCTCGCTGTCGGTCGCCAGGTAGGCCCGCAGAGCGTTCAGCATCTTCAGCTCGGGCGTCGTGAACTGGCGGTTGCCCTTGAAGTCAGGGAACGCATCCTTGAGCTCCACGCCCAGGTTGTAGAGCGCGCTGAGCTTGTCACCGCCGGTCTGAGCCTCCTTGATGGCAGGCTTGAGGCCAGGCAGGGCCGCCCAGTCGAGCACCGTCTTCACGTAGGGCTTCAGGTCAGCCTTCATCGGACCCTTGGGGTTCGAGATGTAGTCGGCCACCAGCGCACCCAGGATCTGCAGGAGATTGGTGAGCTGGGAAGCGGTGAGCTTGTAGGTTTCCACGTCGCGTCCTCTACGGTCTTTGAATGAGAGAGCAAGAGAGCACGGGAGCCTCAAGGGGCTCCCGGCATGTATGTCGACCATAAAATTGCGAGCCAGACGTGAAGAGAGGAGTGAAGATTGCTCCTCACTCCTCTCCTGGGGAGGCCTCAAGTCGGTTGGACGGAGACCTGTGCGACGATCTGAGGAACACGCTGATCGCCCGGCGTGGCCGCGATATGAATCACCGAGGTGACCTGGCAGACCATGTTGTCGACGTCCACGTACTCGCCAAGGCAGGGCACGCGAGACAGGGAGATCACGTCAGGGCGCTTGGACGTCGTAGGCCAGATGCCCTGGTAGCGGATCTTCATGTAGACCATGATGAACTGAGCCCTCAGGGTTTGGAGAACGTCTCGGCCTCACGCCAGAGACGACGCTTCACGTGCAGCGTGTGGGTTGCGAGGAGTTCCTCGTTGGCCTTCCTGAGCCGGTCGATCTGCTCGCAGTTGCTGGCGATCTGCTCGGCGGCCACGGCCGCGGCGAGCGTGTTCTCGAACAGCACGGACCCGTCCGCGGTGTGGCCTTGCATGTCGTCGCACGTGAAGTGGTAGATCGGGCCGGCCTCACCGTGGTTCTCGATGCGCAAGTCCGAGACGAGCGTACCGGACAGGTGCTGGAACATCGAGCCACCGTGGAGGCAGAGGAACCTGTACTCGGTCCCTGCCTTGGGTTCTCTGAGTTCCATGGTCACTTGTCCTCGATGAAGAAGTGCGTGACCTCGACGTGGACGTTGTGCTTGGTCGCGACCACCACGTCGGCGACGGCCGCGTCCTCGAACTGCTTCTTCAGCTTGGCCAGCTCATCTTCGGTCGGAGACCACAGGTCGTCACCGGCCTTGACGTGGAGCATGGTGCGGGTGCGGCCGGTCGTGGGCTGCTTCAGGTTCGCCGTGTTGTCGCCCTTGGTGCACACCTCGTCGGACGAAGACGTGCCTTCGGAGCCCACGCGCGCCTTGGGCTCGTCGCCCCAGTCCTGCTTCTTGGCCAGCTCGGGGATGGCTTCGCCGTCCATCTGCACCTCTTCCGCGTCCGGCGGGAGTTCATCGACGGCCTCGTCGCCGGCGTCCGCGTCGGTGTCGAGGATGGAGTCGTCGGCGTCGGCCGGGAGGTCGCCCTTCGACAGGTCGATGTGCTCGTCTTCCGCGACCTCGTCGGTGACGATGTGCTTGTGCTCGTGGTTCATCTGTTCTTCCTCTGCCTTCTCGGCTTCTTGCGCTGCTGTCGCAGCACGGTTTCTCTGGATGTGGTCCCACGTGACGTCCAGCATCCTGCTGAACATCTGCGTGGCCAACGCCTTGAACTCCTGCTCGGTCCGCAGGTTGTTCGGGTCTTCAGGGTCGTGGGTCAGGATCTGGACGACTACGTTGCCGGTCCCGGAAGCGTGAGGCAACCGGGATGCCTCTGGACGGCCCATGATGTACTGGCCCGGGTGACCCTGCTTGCCGATCGAACAGATGATCTCCATCGTGTCGTAGAGCGGAAGATCCTCGATGGGAGGCCCGATCCTCGAAGTCACCAGGCTCATGGTTGCTTCTCCCCGACGTCCATCCACTTCTGCTCGAGGTTGTCCCAGGCGACGCGATGGAGGCCCAGGACAGCGTCGCCGGACAGCACGTCATCGAGCGGATCGCCGTCGAACTGGTACATGAGGTCTTCGTGGATGATCAGCACGCGCTCGCCCGGCTTGAGCTGGATGGTCGCCTCGCGGTGACCCATGCCGAACTGCGGGAGCTCCTTGATGACCGCTCTGGGCTTCGTGCAGGACCTGTTGATGCGGCTGTTACCCATGGTCAGCTCCCGCTCGTGGTCGAACCCGCAGGGTGGCGGTCCCAGCTGAGGTCGCGTTCCAGGAACACGCGGTGCTGGGTCCAGCCACGGAAGTTCTTGACGAACTCCGCGTTGGCGTTCGGCGTCGCCTGGTGCTCCGACGGCGATGCGTGGAGTGGGACGGCGCCGACCAGCTGCGTGTAGAGCTTCAGGTCGTTCTCCACGTTGGGGTTCGTCCCGTCGTGGTTGAAGTAGGAGGTGCGAGCCGAGCGGGCCACCGAGAACTGGATGCACTTCTCGAGGCTGTGCTCCAGGCGGTCGCCGGCGGCCACGTAGGGCAGGTGCCACTCGTTGATCTGGAGGACCTGCGGCACCGACGAGGCCATCGCGTTCGCCATCTCGATGGCCAGCACACGGATCTCCGGCTGTGCGTCCGGATGGTTGCGCAGCTCGAAGAAGTTGTCCCACTCGGTGGCGGTGACCAGGACCTTGATGTGGTGCCAGGGCTCCATCACGCGGTTCACGACCTGCTTGTGGATCCCGTACTCGTCGGCCCAGCGGGTGGCGAACTTGGCGGCAATCCGCGCCAGCTCTTCCCACTCCTCCATGAACATGCTCTTGGTGGTCGCATCGACCTCCTCATTGGCCTGCATGCCAGGCTGGTTCTTGCCGATGTGGACGAAGAAGGCGGGGTCTTCCAGCGCCTTGCCCAGCAGCTTCTTGACCGGGATGGCCCGGCTCGACGAGGCGTTGCGGCTGAAGACCCGGTGGGTCATGAACTCCGCGTGGATGAACCGCGGGTACTCGAGCTCCATGGTGGTCAACCGGATTCCGGTGACGGCAGACACGGAGTCGGCGACGATGCGTGCAGTGATTCTCATGTGGTGTACTCTTCGTTTTGGAATGGGCGGATCAGCGGATGGGCAGGGCACTCAGCGAGCGGCTCAGCGGTTCTGCGACGGACAGGAGCATCGTCTTGGCGATGTCCTTGGCGAGCGCGTCGAGCAGCGACTCGACGATCTTGTCCATGCTCGGCTTGTCCCAGGTGGAGACCTCGTGCTCCAGGCGCTGCATGGAGTCCATGTCCCAGGCGCGCCCGAAAGGACCGAGAGCGCCGATCTTGTAGAGCACGACGAACTTGATGCCGTCTCCCAGGACGCTCAGCATCGGGTAGACGCGGCAGTCGAACGGCGTGGACTCCAACTTGAGAGTTCCGAGGATACGCGACAACGCTTTGTCCTCCAGCTCCTTGAGGAGCTTCACGGACTCGTCGGTGGGAGCACGGTGCTCCTTGATAGTCACGTCAACCTTGGTGGGATACGATGGAAGTCCGTGGTGGGTGTGGTGATGGCTGTGGACGGTGTCAAACATCGCGCAGGTTCTCCAGTGGCGTCTTGTTGGCCGGTGTTCGCACATCGACGACCGACACCAGCGAAGTCGTCGAGTTGGAGGTCAGTGCGAACGCCAGCAGATCGTTGAGCTCTCCTGGCGTGATGCGGATGCGCCCCATGGGAGAACTCTCGTTGGCAGTCCCGTCCCGGATGTGGAAGGCGCCCATCATGTTCAGCACGCGGTCACGTGCTTCGGGCCCTAACTGCGAGAAGCGACCCTTCATCTTCTCCTTGATCGTCAGGATCAGCGGTTCTCTGAATCCACTCATGTGGGCTCCTTTCAGTTCACTTGGGTGTCTGTGGTGTCTGTGGTGTCACAGGCGGCAGTCGTGGATCCAGATGCCGATCTTCTCGACAGGCACGACCGAGAGACAGCAGTGGCCCTCCTGGAGACCGTAGCCACGCTGGACGTGGGTGATCCTCATGTAGAGGTTGCGCCCGGTGTAGATCGATCCGAAGGAGTGGTGGAGACCCCGCAGGGTCTGTGCGTCGTACTTGGTCTCCCGGAGCCACAGGATCTGACCTATGGAGTACCCGCGATCGTCCTTGCGGATCTCGCAGCTCTTGAGGCCTTCGGCAAGATCCTTGAATGGCTCGGGATCGCACTTCAGCTCGTGATCGTGAGCCGTGTTCAGTTGGTGAAATGCCATTGGTGCGTCCTATATAGGTGTCCCGTTGAGGCCCCTAAAATCTGGCTGCCCTGGACCTGCGGAATGGAGATCTACACCAATTCCGGGCCTTTCCGATCTACGGGGCCTTTCCGATCTAGGCGCCGCGAAGACCCCACATGAGGTCTTGCACGTGGAGCATCATCTCCGCAGCGGCCTTCACGTCAGGTGCTTTGCGGAGCTCCGACTTCTGGTAGAGCTCGTTCTGGATCCAGTTGTCCATCTCGACAGCGTACTCGACGACGCGCTCGTAGGTCCACGCACCAGCCCTGATGGACAGCAGTTCTTCGTGGTCAGGCCGGAACACGTTGACTTCCCCGGTCTGGAGTGCCTCGGCGCCCATACGGAGCAGCCTCACCAGGTGCATCGCGTGCTTCGTGTCGTACCCGTGCTGTTCCTCCAGCGCAGATCGCACGACGTTCCGCTCACGCTTCCACTGCCAGTAGTTCTTCCAGACCGTGTGCTGCTGTTCGTGCTGGTCTTTGAGGAAGCGGACCAGCATCAGCGGAGTACCCAACTTGTGGGCCTCGCCTTCTTCGAACTCGGAGATCAAGGTGCCACTGTTGTCGAACAAGTTCTTCCCAGGCGCCCAGTAGATGCCGAAGATGTTGCCGCCGAATGGGACGAGCCGGTGATCTTCACGGCTCTTGATGAACAGCTCGTAGAAGTCGTGAGCCAGCACCTTGTTCGGCGTGAAGTTGTGGACCAGCGAGACGTAGTCCTTCTGCTGCGGACACTCCGCCGGTTGCGGGTTGGTCAGCCAGCGGTTGTGGCCCTTGATCCGCTTCAGCTGCGACAGCGCGTAGCCCGACGTGGTGAACGCAATCTTCTTCGACAGCAGCTTGTCTCGCCCGTTCCGCAGCACCTGGTAGCCGACGGTCGACTCGGTGATGTCCTGCTCGCGGACCCACAGAGTCTCGATGACGTTGGGATTGCATTCCGTGCAGAGCTTCATGAACTGGTTCAGCTCGTAGAGCACGGTGTCCTCTTCGTCCGCCAGGTTCGCTTCCCGGATGGGGAAGAACGGTGTGCGGATGTTCACGGGTTCTGCGATGAACACACCGCGGATGTCCGTGTCGGAGGTCGGTAGTGCCGTCCCGTAGGACCTGGAGCCCGCGTAGTGGCGGACGATCAGGTTGCTGTTCACCAGCTCCTGCGCGGTCTTCACGTTGAGTGCCATGTCTGTCCTCCTTAGGTGTTCTCGTTGTCGATCAAGAACCAGGAGCTGTACCGGCTGATGTAGATCCAGATCGTGCCGTCGGGATCCGTGTGAGTCTCGCGGTCGTAAGGCCTTCCGGGTGGCTCCACGGGTTGTCGATCGCCGGGAACAGGCTCCTTGTAGTTCTCGTCGTCCTCGTTGGTTTCTTTGTCGAGTTCCATGTCACACCCTTTCGGCTTGGGCAGCCAGATCCGGATCGTCGTTGCCCTTGTTCTGAAACCTGACGGACTCGCCGGCCGCCGCCATCCACATGCCAACCGGATCTGCCGGAGGTGGGGACTTGAAGTAGCCCAAGCGATACGCGTCGGCAGTGGTCAGACACCGCATCGCCATGTTCGATTTCGTCTCGCGGACCTCGACCTTCGTGCAGGCGACGCGCGGCCAGTAGCCATGGTCTTTCAACCAGCCGTCGGCCCCGTTGAGGTGCTCGAACAGGAAGTCGGCGATGCCCTCGCAGCCGGTGCGTTCGACCTCGGTGATCTTCGCCAGCTTCAACGCGCGGAGACCGATCAGGTACTCGCGTTGCGGATCGTCTTGGGCGACCAGCGTGGTGTGGTCGAACCAGTCGCACAGCTGGTCCTTCAGCGGCTTCAGCGAGCCGAAGTCGACGATCCAGTTCCGGGCGTCCAGCGAGTCGGCGCCGAACTCCAGGTGGATGCTCAGAGCGTACCCGTGGAGCACGTTGCAATGGCTATCCGCACGCCATTGGCGGTAGGCCACGGGGAACTGCTCCTCGTAGGTCTTGGTCGACTTGAAGGGGAACTCGAGGAGCATCATGGGATCAACCTTTCATGCGATAGATGCGGCCCACGGCGGTCGTCTGAACGTCGTGCGGCTTTGGTTTCTCCTTGGACTCTGCTCGCCGTTTCAAGACCGCGACGGGCAAGTCCAAAGGTTTCATGGTCTTCTGTGGGAGCGCGGCGATCGCTTCTGCCTTCCGCTGCGCTCTCTCGTATTTACGCTTTTCCTTCTCAGCGACCTTCCTCTGCTGACGTGTCTCGGACGCCTCTTCGACCTTGAAGAACAGGTCGTATGTAGGGCTAGGACACGGAGTTAGAGGTCGCTGAGGCAGCAGAGGCCCTACGAACTCCTTGGGCTCGTAGGGCCTGTCGTCAAACCTGATGCCTACGCTGAGGCCCAGGAAGAACTCGAAGCGGCGAACGCGGCCTCTCCTTCTCGCTCTGGGACTCATGTCGAGGGCCCAATCGAAAGCCTCCTTCGAGACCTGGTGGCCCTCTTCGGTGTAGGTCCAGTGCCCCTTGGTGCACAGGTGAGATCGAATGAGCCCCTTTCGAGGCCCGTTCTTCGTGACCTCGTGGCACTTGGGGCATTGGAGCCTACGAGGGCCGCCCACGATCAGATGCCTTCGTCTTCCAGGTCGGCACCGGCACCGACTTGACCTTCGGTGGGGTCGATGTCGAGGTCCGACGGTTGATCCGGATCTTCGTCGGCGCCGGCCGGTTGGCCCATGAACGAATGGGTCGAGCCTTGGAGAACCGCGCCGGACTCGGTCTTGCCGATCACGGCCTGCGCGTGGGCCAGCATGGCGTCGCTTTCGGCCTGCGCTTCGGCGGACGTCGACTTCACCTGGCCGACGGTGCCGTACACCGACGAGTGCGCGATCTTCTGGTCGCCGCCGATGAACAGCGTGACGACCAGCTTCGACCAGCCTTCGAGGCGATCGAAGATCTCCGGCGCGCTCAGCTGGCGCAGCGTCAGCCACTCGCCCTTCTCGATGCAGCCGGCTTCCGGCTTGAGGGCCGCCTTCTCGGCAGCCGTCACGTAGCGGATCGAGAGGAGGCCGGCGTGGACGCAGCCCACGGGATCCGTGTCGGCGATCAGGTGCGTGAAGTTCAGGTGCTCGGGGCCGAGGCCCGCTTCTTCGTCGAGTTCGCGGTTGCCTTCGCGGAGGAGCAGCTGGAGCAGCGACTCGGCGGCTCTCGGCAGCTCGTCGACGTGGCCACCGAGGCCGATGGACAGCTTGCCGATCAGCTTGCCTTCGCCGCCCTCGCCACCGCGGGAGTAGACGAAGATCTTCGAGTCGGCGTCGATGATGGTCGTGTAGGGAATCAGCTGGCGGAGGCTCCGGTCTTCCTCGCAGGTCGCGCGGTCTTCGAGGCGCAAGGAGGTCCCACTGAGCTCGAAGAACGAGTCGGGAATCGGGAGGAGCGCGGGGTTGGCGCCCGGCGCTGCGTAGCCGTTCTCGTCGTAGATGGCTCTGTAGTCGGCCGGCAGGTTGGCGAGGGCCACGCAGAGGGCCAGCTTGATCTTCGTCGGTGCGTTCATTGGGGATCCTTCGGGTCAGGTGTGGTGGTCTGTTCTTCGCTTGGAGTCAGGCCGAACAGGATGGACTTGATGGTCGCTTTCGCGTCCACCAGTTCGAGGCGGCTGCCGATCAGGCCCTCCACCACCTCTTCGAGAGGGAGGCCGTACTTCATGGCCTCCGAGCGCACGGCGATCAGCATGTCTGCCAACCAGTGTGCGAGATCTACGAGGATGACCTTGCGGGCCTCCTCTTCGTCGGTCTCCATCAGGCGCTCGAACGCGGCCAGTGCCTCGAGTTCGGTCGCCGTGTAGGCCGCACGGGCCTCACGCATGAGCTTGGCGTAGCCGATCGCGTTGCCAGGCCAGAGGCTGAGCATACGCATCTTGAACAGCACGTCTTCGCCCTGGTAGCCCTCGACGTCGAGCCAGCGCCTGAAGTCGTGCATGCGAGCGATGGACGAAGGTTGCCCCTCGTCCTGGAGGCTCGGCAAGGTCGCCACGTGAAGCTGACCGTGAGCGTGGAGGCGGCGAACGTTGAACGCGAACGAGTGCGGACTCGTGCGAGCCAGCACCGCCTTGAGCTGCTCCGGCGTCAACAGTGAGTAGGCACTCATGGTTTCTCCTGGCTTACGCCGGTGCGTTGACGAACGACATGAACTCGGCGCGCGTCGCCATGTTCTCGGCGAACACGCCGCCCAGGTGCGAGCTGACGGTATCGGAGTCCTCGTCGCGGACGCCGCGGGACTTCACGCAGTAGTGCTCGGCCTTGATGACGACCGCCACGTCGTCGGTGCCGAGAATGAATTGGAGCGCATGGTAGATCTGGGCGGTCAGGCGTTCCTGGATCTGCGGTCGCTTCGAGAAGAACTCGACGATGCGGTTGATCTTCGAGAGGCCGAGCACCTTGTTCTTCGGGATGTAGGCGACGAAGGCCTTGCCGCTGATGATCACGAAGTGGTGCTCGCAGTTCGACTGGACGCTGACGTTGCGCTCCATCACCATCTCGTTGTACTTCATCTTGTTCTCGACGACCGTCGCCTTCGGGAACTGCGCGTAGTCGAGGCCGTAGAAGATCTCGTCCACGTACATCTTGGCGACGCGGGTCGGCGTGTCCTGCAGCGAGTCGTCGCTCATGTCGAGGCCAAGGACCTCCATGATGGCCTTGAAGTGGGTCTCGATCGCCGCCTTCTTGTCGCCCTTGTCGTTGAGGATGCGGCCGGTGATGGGCGTTTCGACGCCCTTGTTGATCAGGTGCTGGTGGACCAGCATGCCCAGCTTGTGGTCGGTTTGTGCCATGGACGTTTCCTTACGCGATCGCGCAGAAGAGGTGTTGTTGGATCGAGAGCTTCAGGCTCTGGGCCACCGCGTAGGTCGCGGCGTAGTTGTAGTTGGCTGCCGTCTTGGCCGCGTCGATCAGGTCGTGGTCCCAGGCGCTGCTGACCTCGCCAGCGTAAGGCTTCTTGTAGACCGCGATCGGGCTCACGTAGACCGAGCCAGGCGAGCGGATAGCGCGGTCGAGAGCCCACCGTGGGATGCCCTTGTACTTCGGGTCTTCGGCGGAGATCAGGAACTTGAGCACCGTGCTCTGGAAGTCGTTGTCGAGCACCTTCAGCGACGGCATCGTGTAGTTGCCGGTGATCTCCGTGGCCTTCGGCGAGACCACGATGGTCGTCTTGATCAGGACGGTCCCGTACTTCGGTTCCTTCTCGGCGTCCTTGAAGAAGCCAGGCTGGGTGCCGTTGGTCTCGACCTGCATGGCCGCGAAGTGGGGAGCGGCGAGCCGCATGAACTCGAGGAGCATGCGCTTCTGCAACGTCGGCTCGCCGCCGGTCAGGACCAGGATCTGGCGAGCATCGTAGGCAGGGTGCAGGAGGATCTGCATCAGCAGGTCTTCGGGGCTGACCTTGGTGGCCTCGTCGATCTTGAAGTTCGTGTCGCAGAACGCGCACATGCCCGGCCCACGCTCCGACGTGGCCTTGTCGCCGTAGTTGCAGCCGGCGAGCCGGACAAACCAGGCAGGGCGACCGGCGAACGGCCCTTCGCCCTGGATGGTCAGGAACGGAATGCCCGTCGTGAACAGCGTGTAGGCCTCCTCGAAGAAGGCGGCAGTGACCACGCGGTCCACGTTCTGGACGACGCCGATGGGAATGACTTGCGAGCGATTCATCGCGTGATCTCGAAGTTGGGTTGGCTGACCAGTTCACGGTACTCCGTCTTCTGGTGGAGGGTCGTGCCGCCGGTGACCATGTAGGCGCTGTCGCGACCGTGCTTGAGCACGCTGATGGTCCTGCCGATCGACTCGTTCTGGTAGTCCGAGACGAGGCCGAGCTTCTGGTGCTTGCGGTTGACCAGCGCGATCAGCTTGTGCGCCGCGTCCTTGACCGACCAGGGCAGGTACATATGCGACGGATCGTTGGCGAACACCTCGGGGAAGGACCGGTAGGCCGGGTACAGGGTCTGCGTGCCCAGCGTGTCGGCCTCGCTGACCGTGTTCGAGACCCAGTCCTGGAGCGCGCAGTTGAAGAGGACACGGCACATGCTGAGGTGGCCGTAGTATTGCTCCTTGGTCAGCCCCTCGTAGATCTCGACGTTCCGCGGGCGCACGCCACCGACCTTCCTGAGCCGCATCATGTTCGACGGGCTGTTGGACTTCAGGGTCTTCATGCCGGTCAGGATGCGGAACTTGATCGACGGATCGAGGGCACGCACCTCTTCGATCACGTCCATGAAGAAGCCCGGCTGCTTCTCGTCGTCGAACCGTGCGGCAAACGCGACGGCACGATCGCGGTCGTCGAACGCCGGCAGGAGTTCAGCACCACCGAAGCGGCGGAGCACTTCAGCCTTGCCGAACGGCAGGCCCGTGACGAAGATGGGCACGTCCTGGAGGCCGGCGATGTGCAGGTGGGCCACCATCTCCTGTGAGGCGCAGATGATGCCGTCCACGAAAGACGCGACCATCTGCTCGAACCGGCGCATCCACTTGAACATGCCGGTGCGATGGACGAAGTCGTCCGGGTCGATGGTCTGGGCCAGGCAGCGCACGTAGACGCGCGGACGCTTCGACGGAGGCGTCTGGTCGAAGATGTAGGCCAGGCTCTCGATGCCAGGGGTGAACATGTCCTCGAAGAAGATCACGTCATGCTCGTCCAGCTCGTTGCGCTGGAGCATGCCCACCAGGTTCGCCATCTGCGTCATCGACCAATGGGTTCGCCCGTGCGCGTCGAGCACGGAGCCCGTGACGATCTGGCCTTCGACGGCGGGCGGCATCGTGCCGTAGACCGGGATGAACTCCAGCGAGGAGTCCTTCTCGAACTCCTCGCGGTTCCAGTCCTCGAGCTGGTGGGTGTAGCGAGCCTCGATGCGTTCGAGACCCATGTAGGCGACGCGCATCGTGTCGCGTTCGGTGTTGGGGTCGTGCGGGGTGATCATCAAATGTCCTTGTCTTCGGCGTATGCCGACCAGGGAGTAAAATTGGTGTCGAGCAAGGCCTGATAGGCAGGCATGCACCACACACCAGGGTTCACGACCTTCGAGCCGTCGCTCACGTTGTCGTCGAACTTGAAGGTGGTCAGTGAGCTATTTACCTTGTTGATCCCAGGCGCGTAGAAGGAGACCATGAGGTGGAGAGCCGCCGACTTGTGATGCACCTCATGGGATGCCCAGGCAGAGAGCCAGTCGAGAACCCGGACAGCCGGGATGTCCATTGTCACGTCGAAGCCCTGGAGGATCAGCGCCGACGCCTGGTAGGCCCAGATGTCGAGAGGCAGCGCATCGTGACTCTGATTGGCCGCCAGGTAGACGTGCTTGACGTCCTGCGTGCGCGCTTCTTGCATGATGTCCCGCACAGGCCAGGACCCCGCGATGAACAAGGTAGGCCAGTTCTTGTGCGGCGTGTTCTCGACCTCACGGCCAACGAACATCTTCGGCTCCTTCGGATTCCTCTCCATGATCTCTCCTCTGTTGTCAGGTCACAGCCACTTCTGGCCGTGGTAGTCCTGGTAGGTCTTCACGATCTTGATGTAGCGGTCGCTGACCTTGTCCGAGCCCTGCGGTGCGCCGCCGAACAGGCCGACGTTACGCGCGTCCATCGGCATCTCCTTGAGCTGCGCGATCTTCGTCGTCTGGAGGATCAGGTGCACGGCCTTGCGGAACGACTGCGAGATCGTCGGAGGCAGCGCCTCGATGTTCTGCAGCATCAGCCCGCTGATGGCGCCCGACTCCAGCTTGTCGTGAAGTGCCAGCTTGGCCAGGTGGTCGAACAGGCGCGCGTAGCGGAGCAGCGCAAACCCGTTGTGCACCGACGGCGCCCACGACGGCCCGATCTTGTACCAGGGGTAGTCCTGGAAGATGTAGCACATGGGGCACGAGCAGTAGGCCTTGTTCTTCCGCTTGACCAGCCGACCCTCCAGCGAGTGCGACGTCTCGTTGGCGTAGTCGATGAGCAGACCGCCGAGGCCGCTCAGGTTGTGCGACGCCGAGTCGGACGTGACGATCTTCTGGTGCAGGTTTGCGATCAGGCTGATGATCGCCATCTGCCACGGGGTGGCCACGCCGAGCACGTGGTAGTGCTTGTAGGTCCTCTCCGTCTTCAGCATCGCCAGCAGGATGTGCGAGGCGAAGGCCAGCGGAGTCGTCCGGTCGAAGCCTTTCTCGACGCCCACCGCGGACTTCCGCAGACCGGCGATGCACAGGCTTTGCATCGGTTCCTTCGTGATCTGGTCGAGGAAGGCGCTTCGGATCTCGAGGGTTGCTCCGTGGCACACGTTCATGAGCCGTGCGCGCTTGTCCATGTTGTCCCGCAGGACCTTGGAGTTCGCGATCAGCATCTTGGCGGCGATCAGCGCGAACTTCTTGTCGGTGATCCCGGAGACCGGAAGGTCGAGGGACACGCCAGAGTCCGCGTAGAGGCTGTGCTTGACGGCCAGCATCTTCGGGTCGATGAAGTCCTCGCGGCCGCTGACCAGCTGGAACCCGCCCGAGTCCTGGAGCACGTAGGTGCGTGCGCGCACGTCGTCACGGATCTCCTTGCCGCGCTTCGAGTTGTGGCCCACGTCCATCGCGTTGTAGAGCGCGAAGTGCGAGGTCTCGATGAACTGCCTGCCGATGTGGTGGATGTCCTCCTTCTTGACGCCCACGGCCGTCAGCGAGCCACGGAGGCCGTTGAACGTGATGGCGCGACCCAGCATCGTCTTCTGGTAGTAGAGAGCGCCGTTGATGGTCTTGGACTTCTCGGTGATCCCCAGCGTCGACGTGTCGCGGACGGAGACCTCCATGAACGGGAAGTCGTCGATGACCGCCGGCGCCCAGGCATAGCCGAACTCGAACGGGTAGTTCTTGTCCAGCTTGTGATCCCGCTCGAGGGCCACCCGTGGTTCCGGCTTGCCCTTCTTCTGAGGCTTGACCTTTGGTGGTGTGTCGCCCATCAGAGCACCCCGTGGTAGTACTCGTGGACCAGCTCGGCGCCGCACTCGCCGTCCTCGGACACCTCGACCGAGTAGTAGGGGCGACCAGGATAGGCCGTCTTGAGCTTGACCAGCAGATCTCCGGCCAGCGACTCGCACGACCGGTAGTTGAACTCGAGGACGCCGCTGTCGTACCAGCCGGTGATCTCGTTCTGCAGCATGTGGAACTCGATCTCGCGCTCGTCGTGGTAGACCGAGATGCCGACCTTGAACTTGAACAGGTGGCGGTGGGGATCGCGCAGGTACTTGACCTCTTCCGGCGCGTTGGGGTAGCAGTGGATCCCGTGCTTGTCGAACGTGATCCAGATCTTCTTGCGGACGTGGTACGTCGGGCCGCCCGTTTCGTGCTCGAGGTTGGGCGGATGGTACGTGTTGGGATGGTCGCTCATGAGCTGCTCAGTTGTGGTTGTTGGCGAGGCGGGTCTGCAGGTTGGCCAGTGTGTCCTGGACCTGCAGGCCGATGTTGTACTTGGTGCTGTGGTAGATCTCGACCAGCCCCGCGTCGTTGTGCTTGCGGCGCACCGGCTCCGGATCGTCCGTGCGGAACGAGTCGCGCAGCTCCTTGGGGAGCAGGTGCATGTCGTCGCGGAGGATGATGAAGTCGAAGTCCGAGCCCACTCGCTCCTTGTTCTTGAACCACGAACCGGTGAGGTGTACCTTGGACTGGGCTTCTCCGAACGTCTGAAGCTTCGTGTCGATCGCGATGAACCGCATGGCCTCGTCACGGCTCTCGAAGCGCATGACGTTCGGCAGCGTGACCAGGAGCTGCTTGAGCGTCTGGTCGACGCGCATGCGGAACTCGTCCGGCGGGCGCACGCCGTCGTTGTCGTACTTCAGCGGCTCCAGATAGATCAGGGCCCGGTACGTCTTCGCCCAGTTGGCGACCAGCTGGAACATCTCCAGCATCTTCGTCGACCACTGGGTCTCTGCGTAGGCGTAGAAGTCGACCACCGAGCGGTCCGAGACCAGGCAGTCGACGCCCTTCTGGAGAGCCAGGTAGTTCTCGACGGTCATCATGTTCGTGATGAACCACCACTGGGCCTCGGCATGGCTCTCCAGCAGCGCGGGATCGAACGGGAGGCGGCGATCCTGCTGGAGGATGCCGTCCACGCGGATGCCGTGCTCCTTCAGGTAGCCGCAGGTCTTGTAGGTCATCGTGGTCTTGCCTGCCGAGGACGTGCCGATGAACGCGTACTTCGGGATCGTGGAGTGTGTGAGCATGGTCACCTTATTTACCGTTTGAGTCCTGGTTAGCCGACGAGCAGTGAGAGCACGTGGTCCCACTGGTTGGCCGCTGCGGGAGGTTCCTTGCGGGGCTTACGACGTCGGCTGAGATCGTCCGTGAGACCTAGCTGCATCATCCTGAACTCGGAGCGACCCTTGGTGATCGGGACCACCATGTGACCTGTCTTCAGGTGGGTGAATCCTTCAGGAGGGGTCTCCTCAGGCAGCTCGTTGTCCACGTCGAATGCGAACGGGCGAGGAGGGCCGACGAAGTCGACAACCTTCTGTTCGCGTCGCATCTTCCGGTACTGCCGTTCGGCTTGACTGTACTGGAGGACAGGGATGAACTCCTCGCCTTTGGTGTAGACGGTATGAGTCCCGCAGAAACGCTTGCGATACACGCCACGAACTTCGACGGCGGACAGCATCCGGTCGCAGTGCGGGCACTTGAGAGGGTTCAGACGAGGCATGTGGTCTGTGGTTCAGTGTGTCAGGCCATGCAGAGCGCCTTCAGCTCTTTGACCTTGTTGAGGGGCATGTTGCCCGGATCCCAGAGCTCGACGCCAGCGGCCTTGGCGACCTTGCTGGGTTCGTCTTCGTCGGCAAACTGGTCGTAGGGACTGTCAGGACCACACAGGTCGAAGACAGTCGTGTTGATGAGCCCTTCGAGTTGCGGCTCGATGAGCTCGATGGCCTTCTTCCCGGCGTCGTCCCCGTCCATGCAGAGCACGACACGCTCGGCACCGGTGAGCTCGATCATGCGGCTCTTGCGTGCCGACCAGGACTGCGTGCCGAGGATCGCGATGGCCGGGATCCCGTAGCTGAGGAGCCGCAGCGCATCCCGAGGCCCCTCGACGAGCACGATCGTCTTCGGGTTCTTGCGGATCGCGAAGTCGTAAGGGAAGAGCCCGAGGTCTTGCGACCACGGCCCTGGGCTATTCAGGTAGGACGGCTTGTCCTTCTCCTTCTGCATGCGTGCTCGGATGAACCCGCGTTGCGTGCCCTTGATGAAGACCGGCAGGTAGACCATCGACTTGGTGCGATAGCCGCCCTCGTAGATCGTGATCACGCGCTTGGCCCCGAGGGCGATCAGGAGATTGGTCTTGATGGTCCGCCACCGCTTGTCGCGCGGGATGTCGGAGAACTCCATCTTCTTGATCTTGTTCTTCTCCTCGTCCTCGTGGCGCAGTGACTGCGCGTACTGGTCAGCCGGCTTGGTCCACTTGTAGGGCTTGAGGCCCAGCAGTGGTGCCACCTCGTCCCACTTGGCCTTCTTGCCGCAGCCGTAGCACTTGAAGAAGCCTGGGGACTTGGTCTTCACGTCGTGGAAGATCCGACCAGAGGGCGTGCGCTCGCTGTGGTACGGGCAAGAGACCAGCGTGGAGCTGGCCAGCTTCTTCTTGGGACCGCTGTAGTTGTTCAGCTCCTGAATCACGTGATTCAGTCGGCGATCGTCCACTTAGACCTCCGCGTTGAGACCGAAGAGGCGGCGCTCCAGAGCGTTGAAGGCCTGGAGCAAGTTGCCGCCGCGAATCCACCGATGCCACTGACTGCACAGGGTCTCGATGGGGAAGAACAGCACGTCATAGCTGACGACCGGGAACCGGTAGAGGTAGTACCGCAGAGGCTCACGGGCCAGCACGTCCGAGACCACGACCGGGTCGTCAGCCCACACGAGGTAACCGCAACCCATGCGCGTATCGAACAGGCCGGTCAGGTAGAGCTCCACGTCGGAGCTCACGATGATCGCCAAGGACTTGTGCGAGCTGTTGGTCTTGTTATTTACCACTCCCGCGAAATCCAAATCCATGCTCGGGAGGAGGGCCTTCAGCTTGTCGCGGTAACGACCGCCTGCGTTCTCGCTGTCGATCTTTGCGAGCCCAGCGGAGAAGACGGCGAGCGAGTTGTTGTAGAGCAGTTGGACCTGCTTGTCCCGCGAAGGGATCGACAGGATCTGCTCACGGAGCTCAGGGGCGTTGAGGCCCCAACGGCCTCGGTTCGGGCCTACTGGCTCGCCCTTGTAGTAGGCGAACTGAGGGAACAGCTCCTCCTGTCCGCCGCCGAGGCAGAGGTAGCCTTGGATCATTTCGGGTTCTCCCTTGTGCCCACGATCTGCCGGCCCTTGTCCAGCAGTTGGAAGTCGCCGCGACAGCCGCAAGGACAGCCATCGACCAGCTTGTGTTGGATCAGACGCCGCATCTTGGCCAGCACGAGCTTCTGCGGTGTCTCGTCACCCTGTGGGAACGCCGGTGTCATCGAGTTGTCGAACCCTGGCCACGGACAGCCGTTGCGCTGTCGTCCAGGCCTGCCGATGATTACCGTGTCCCAGTCAGGCAGGTCTCGCAGGAGCTCGAGGATCGGTCGGTCCGGGATGTCTTTGCACTGGAGACGTTTGCCTTTCATCGCGTGGTCCTTGCCTGGTACAGTGCCCAGAGCGAGACGGCGAAGCAGGACGAGCCACCCATCTTGCGGAGCTCCTTGGCCTTGCGACGGAACTCGCGACGACGGCGATGCACGTTGGGCGAGTAGCCCATGATCACGCACTTCACCGCCGGCACGGTCTTCAGCTTCTCTTCGAGTTGGTACTTCATGGCGTGTACGGCGTGCCGTCCTCGTTGACCCGAATGAACTTGTCCTTCGGATAGTGGATGAAGACCGGCATCCCTTCGGCTCTGAGGACCAGCCAGTGATCCTCGTTGTCGCCGAGGTAGATGCACTTAATGACCTGGTTGTCGTACTTCAGGTGCATCCAGTACGACGTGAAGTCAACGTCGTCGGTCGTGATGTGTCTGAACTTCATGCTTCCTCCAGGAAGGCCTCGGTCGCCACCTTGATCTCCTCTTCGAGGTCGACGTTTAGCAGCGGCCAGTTCTTGTTGAGGAACGCACGGCACTTCTCCGACTCCCAGGGAGCCGTGATCTTTGCCATGATGTCCTCGTAGCTCTCGGTCAGGTAGCCGGCCTCGATCCCTTCCTTCACCGATGCGCTGAGGTGTTGGAGCAGCTCGGGGATGGCCCACGACCACTTCTTCGACTTCGTGTCCTTGACGCCCACCTCGACTTCGATCTCCGGCTCCACGGTGAACTTGAACTTGAACTGCTCGTCGTAGGCCTTGGTGATCCCGTAGGTCATGTCGTACTGGAGCATGTGGATGAATGGCAGGACCATTGCGTAAGGCACGGTGAAGTACGACGCGTCGTGAACGATCCGGTTGAAGCGAACGGGCAGCTTCTCCGACGCGTCGATGCCCAGCATCTTCTTCAGCCTGTCCTGGTTCTTGTAGTAGTCGAGGAGCAGGAGACGCGAGGCCTTCACCGCGATCTCCGAGGCGAAGCCTTGGATCGGCGCGTTCATGCCACGGCGGATCTGCCGGTTCACGATGGTCTTGTCCTTCGTGATCGTAGCAAACAGGTGGCGGATGCGGCCGATCGGCGAATACACGTACTGCTCTTCCTCGGCCAGTCGGCTCATGTCCTTGATCCACGCATGGCCAGCACGGAACTCGTTGAACATCTTGTCGATGATGTTCTGCGCGTAGTCCTCGCGGTCTTCCTCGATGAGGGCCGTGTACTGCTCCTCGAGGGCGGCCAGTGCCTCCTTGTCACCGGCCTTGTAGGCCACGCCCATCTTCTCCTTCAGCGCGTCCAGCTCTGCCTTCTTGGTGTCGTGACCCAAGGTCGCTGCGGACTTGCCGTAGATCGTGCCGAACACGACCGCTTTGATCGCGTCACGCAGCGGATCGGACTTCTCGACCCACTTCTGGAAGAACCGGAAGACGTTCTGAATGTGAACGTCGCCTTCCTTCTTGAGGCGTGCGGCCAGCTTGTTGGTCGCCAGCACGGCGATCAGCCACGCCTCACGCTTCTTGCTCTTGCAGCCCTTGAGCTCTGCTTCGTAGGCCTCGACCTGCTCCTTGGGCAGCGGCAGCTTCGCGTCCTTGCCATCCTTGTCCTTGATGACCTTGGACGGGTAGGCCTTGATCCACTCCTGCCGCAGCTTCTGGCCGACCTTGAAGGTCTGGGCCAGGACCTTGTCGCCGCTTACCAGCGACCAGCCTTTGACCTCGTGTGCCGAGTAGTCGAACCGGATCAGCAGGTGGCCGTCCGGCGTGATGAACATTTCCTTGATGATCTTCGACAGCTTCCCACGGTTCGGGATGTTCTGGAGGTTCGGGCTGCGCGAAGCCAAGCGGCCCGTGTCCACATCGAAGAAGATGACGTCGGATCGCAGGTGGTCGTCGAAGCGTCCGTCTGCCGTCCGCAGCAAGAGCTTGAGGTAGCCCCTGACGTTGGTCGATAGCATCTTGGACGCGGCCTGGAACTCGCCGTAGTCTGAGATCAGGAAGTTGCGGTCCTTGTAGGTCTCGATGAACTCCTTGTCGACCGACGGCACGCCTTCAGCCGTCTTGTTGATCGCCTCATAGCCCATGATGTCGAAGAACAGCTTAGCCTTGTGCGCTGCCTTCGTGAACGAGAACATCCACTGACCGAACACCGAGTCGGAGCCGCCGGTCGACTTGTCGCCGCTGGCCTTGGCACCGAACGAGAACAGGCTCTTGGCCTTGAACCCGGTGTCGCCGAGCAGTTGACGATTCGCTTCCCGGACCTCGGGGAAGGTCTTGAACTTGTCGCCCAGCTCGTCGATGGCCTTGGCCAGCACGGAGTCCGGCTTGGTCAGGCTCTTCAGGTACTTCAGGTCCACCATGGACCCGGCTTCCTTCAGGTGGCTCAGCTGGTGTACCGTGTCGCTCATCTGGTACAGCATGTGAGTCCTGAAGTACGGACGGTAGTTGCGGCCCCTGATGGTCTGGAAGGCAGAGCGCTTGATCTGCACGTCCTTCATGGCAACCAGCGAGACTACGTCCATCGCGCCGTAGCGGAGGAAGTCCGGGTCCTTGGGGCTCACGGAGGCGACCGTCGCACGATCCGCCTTGGTGAACCCGGACTCCTGCAGGTAGAAGTCGTTGCCCATGGAGCACAGGGTGCCTGCGAGGCCACCAGCGCCCTTGATGCCCAACGAGCGCAGCGACGACACGTTCTCGTCCAGCAGGTGCTCGCCGGCCATGATCTCCCAGACCGGTAGGTAGATGATAGGCAGCTTCAGGGCCTTGCGAAGGATCCGCAGGTCGAACGCACCATTGAACATGATGGTCCGGCCCTTGCGGTCCTTGTCAGCGAACCGCTTCTGCAGCTCGCGCTTGATGTACTTGCGCTCGTCCGGGGTGAACGGGTTGTCCTCGTGCGGGTGGTCGACCGGCAGCACGTAGCCCACGAGAGGGTCGTGGGTGAACGCCATCTGGATGGTGAACAGCTTGTTCTGCGTCACCGTGAGGTTGCGGCATTCCGTGTCGATCGCCGTGTCCTCGTCGGCCTCGGCGGACTTGTCCCACTCGGCCATCATCTTGTCGAAGCGGGCGATCGTGTCGACGAGACGCGGCTTCGGCTGGAGGTCCTTGAGGTTGAAGGGCAGTCGGCCGTTCAGCAGGTTCGCCAGGTGTCGGCACCAGAAGCCGAACAGGTTGGCGTAGACGCCTTGCTTCTCGAGCAGACGTGCGAAGTCCACGGTCGACGTGACCTTGCGGCCGTCGATCTCGTGGACCCATCCGTTCTTGAGATCCGCATGCTTGACCGGGTAGAGCTTCGACACGTCTCCCGAGAAGAAGATGTGCGTCGGGTTCAGCTTCTTGATGATCTTCTGCATGCGGAGCTTGAACTCCGCCTCGGCGTCCGCCTTGGCCTGCTCTTTCATGTGCAGGTGGCGGAAGGCGTTGAAGTTGACGACGGCCAGGCCGAAGTCGCCAAGGTTCTCGTTCTGGGCACGCGCGAACTGGCGGCCCAGCTTGATCGCCTCGGTGAAGGCAGTGCGAACCAGCTTGTGCTTCAGCAGGCCCTCCTCCTTCAGGTCACGTCCATCGACCGTCTGGAGCACGACGAGCACGCGCTTCTTCTGCGTGCTCCAGTCGGCGTCGATCGGGAACGTCAGGTTCCAGCTACGCGGATTCTGGTCCGCATAGGTAATGGTCTTTTCGAGCATGGGGTTCCTCTAGTGTCCCGTCTATTTACCGTTCGACACCGGCTCAGCAGAGGGCAGCAGAGGCTTCTTCAGCTCGTCACGAAGGCGGACCAGGTAGCGCCCGACCTGGTCCGTCGTGGGGTAGTTGGACATGCCCACATGGAGCGCGAACTCGCGGCTGTCCATCTCCTGCTCCGTGTAGGTGCAGACGTGGGTGCGTCGATGCTGCCAGTAGCACTTGCCCTTCTGGAGAGGGCAGGTGGCGGCAACGATCTCGGCTTTGATCGCAATGCAGAACGGCATGGTCTCTCCTTTAGCTCAAGCCCTTGTTGGCCTTCACGTGCTCGATCTCAAGGACCAGCTCATCGACACGTTCGCGGAAGTTGGCGAGTCTGGCCTCGAGGTCCTTGATGGTCTGCTCGTCGGCAGCACGACGAGTCTCGTGGAGGACCAGCCGCTCTACGAAGGCCACGCGACCGTCGCTGATCCGTCGGGTCAGGCAGCCCTTGGCCGACTCGCTGATGAAGCGGACAGCAGTCGAGGGCCACTCACCACTCATGAAGTAGTTCTGGCCTTCGGTGAGCTTCTTGCTGTCAGCCACGATTGGTCTCCCTGATGCTTGAGTACGAGGGCGCCCTGGCGTAGACCAACAGCGGCGCGAGCAGCGTCGGCGTGGTGGCCATGATCGACAGATAGGCGTGGTGGTCGTGAAGCGCACGGAATCGCCAGCTACCTGGGACTGCCGTGATCTCTTCGGCTTTGGTGTGGGTGGGTTGTACGGTGGGCATCAGTTGACCCTTGGTGCTGTCGGCAGTGCCGTCTGACCGCTGCCGCCGAAGGTATTGGTACGCTTGAGGTCGTCGCGGAGCCGCTGCATGATCCTCTGGGCCTGCTCGGCATCGCCGGGAGATGGGCACTTGATCTCCGCGTGTTCCAGCAGGTGAAGCAGGTCGGCGACCCTCGTGGTGAAGACCGGGTCGTTCATGCCTTGAACTCCGGGTTCGGCAGGACGACCCACGGCTGGGGACGGGACGGCCAGGTCGCACGGTCCCAACCACCGCCGCCCTCCATGTCGTAGGTGTCGATCTTGCTGTCCATCATGACCTTGTGGGCCTCGGCTTTCTCCTTGGTAGGGAAACCCAACCAGGTCCCGATAGGACGGGACTCGGAGCCGCAGAGGAAGGGGTAGACGACGGGGATGTTGGTGGGGGTCACACGGAGCTCCTTGATGGGTAGTTGGCAGCAGGCCATGACGTGGAGTACGCCAGGCATCTTGTGGCAGTTGCACTCGCAAGGGAGACCCAGCGAGGTCACACCGGCTTGGGGCACGTTGTCCCCGAATGGGTAGGGGTACTCGAGCATGGTCAGTTCATCCGCTGGGACTGGTCAAGCCCTTGGGCAGCATCGTCCTCGATCTGCTTGCGGGCCGCACGCATGGCCTCGACGGTCTTCAGCATCTGGGCTTCGACGACTTCTGCCTCGTCCATCAGCTTCTTGTGACGGGCCAGCAGCATCGCCATCGTCAGCGACGCCGCTTCCTCTGGGGAAGGGAACGCGTGCCCGACCGACACGTAGTCCGGGACCTGAGGGTCCGAGGCCTGGTGAACCTTGTAGGTCCGCTTACGCTTCTCGTCCGTGACCCAGATGCGGGCGCAGGGGTACAGGTTGGAGGCCATGAAGAGGGCGCGCATCACATTCTCCCGTTCTCGATCTCGTTGGTGACGAACCTGGCAGCCTCGGTCCAGGTCATGAACAGTCGCTCGCGATCGACACTGAAGTCGCGACCGTTGTCGTCGACGACCCACAGCGAGGACTCGTCCTCCTTCGGAACGACAACGATCCGCACGCGCTCCACCGGAGGATTGATCGACGCCGGGTTGTGGCGTCGAATGGCAACCATCCAGATGACCTGGTTGATCTCGAGCGTGGAGGTAGAGGTGATCACTTGGCAACTCCTTGCAGTAGGCGGTGACGCAGCTTCTTCGCTGCCTTCTTCAGTGGGTCAGGGCGGGTCTGGCGGTCGACCCACTCGTTGAAGAACTCGGTCGGGCTGATCTCGATCTGCTGACCTTCGCCGATCTCCTCGAATTGAGCCAGCACGGCTTCCGCGCTGTTCTTGACCGGCACCGTCTTGACCACGTTGAGGTGCTGGTAGTCCACGCTCTTGACCTTCGAGGTCACTAGGATCAGCTTTACCAGATCGTGCTTGCCGGACGGCACGCCCTTCAGGTCTGCCGCAGATTCGACGGTGACCGTGTGCAGGCGGTACGTGGGCTTGACCGGCACTTTCTCGATCACCCATCCGTCGTCGAACGAGATGTGGTGGAAGAACTTCTCCATGCTCTCACCGAAATTGGTCTGGTAGAGCGTGCCGGAGTAGTGCGAGTTCCGCACGCGCTGCGACGTGTGGATGTGGCCGATCACGCACGTCGCCTTGGAAGCGCTGAGGTGCTCGCCTTCGTTGAGGCGACCGCTGTCCGTCTTGGACCCAGCGACGTCCACGTGCGCCACGTTGAGCGCCGTGGGATGGAACGACTGGTGCGGGAACGGGAGGAACCGCACGGGAAGCCCTGCGACCTTCACGTTCGTCGGCTTCTCGTAGAGCTTCACGTTCGGCCGGCCCCACAGCTTCACCAGGTCCATGGAGTGACCCGCCGACGGCTCCACGTCGAACATGTCGTGGTTGCCGAGGATGATGTGGAACTCGAACAGCTCACCGGTCTTCGCGTTGAACGGCTCACTGAGGATGCGGCCCAGCGCCAGGTGCCCAGCGTAGCTCATGCGCGGATTCTCGCAGAGATCGCCGTAGAGCAGGATGTGGCGGATGCCCTTGCGGCGCGCATAGGCCAGCGGCTGGTCGATCACGAGCTGGGCCACGTGATCGTCGTGATCCTCGATGTACGCGCTGAGCCCGCCCTTGCCCGCGCTGTCCGTCAGGTGGAGGTCGCCGATGCCGACGAGCTCCGGGAGGGCTCGGCTCATCAGTGGACCTCCGTGCTCGCCGTGTCTTCGCGCATCAGGTCCTTGATGGCCTTGTCGGCCGCACCGCTGTTGAACGTCTGGACCTTGAACGGGTCGATGCAGGTGCGGACGAGCAGGCGGCCTCGAGCACCGCGGGAGCCGGAGACCTCGTCCGGAGTGAACGAGGTGCCGACGAACACGTGCGAGAACACGTCGAGGCGCTGCGAGTCCTCCATCACGAAGTAGGTGATGACGACCGCCAGCATGTTCGTGCTCTCGCGATCCTCGTAGACCTTCTTGAACAGCTCCTTGAAGGCAGCGGCCGTCACCTCGTGCTCGAGGATGAGCACGCGCTCCTCGGCGATGTCCTCGTCCGGAGCCTCGAGTGTGCTCTCTTCCGGCGGCACCAGCTCCGAACCGTCGGAGTCCTCGTTGGGACCCAGCGTGTCGTCATCCTCGTCGAACGAGAAGTCCTCGCCGGACGTGTCGTCTTCCTCGAAGGGGCTGGTCTGCTCGGCGAAGCGCCAGCGGGTGATCGAGCTTGCGAACTCCGGGAGCTTGTCGATGACCACGCCGTCCTCGTCGACGATCATCGCGTCGATCACGAAGTCGGCGGCCATCACGGGCTTGTTCATGGCCTTGCGGGCCGTCTTGTTGTCCACTGTCAGTACCTCATGTGTGGGGGTTGGAAATCTGTCCGACCTATTTACGGTTCACGGTTCAGCCAAACCGTGTGGCTACTTCGGTAAGTAAGAGGCAAGTACCCACACGGTCGCACCAAACCGTTTTTCGTCCGGCTCGCACCAAACCGGCTTCGCCTCTCGCTCTCGTGAGCCTCGGAATCGTCAGCTTCTCTTCCCGCTTCGGGAGAAGGGTTGATGTTCTAGCTGTCGCCCGGCGCTTCGCGCCTGTCGACGCGCGCTTCGCGCTTCCCACCCTGATGCATGAACTGAGAGGTGATTACCGTCTGCGTTGCCGACGGCAAAACCGTATGGTTACTTCTCTCTTTAATGCTAATTCAACCATACGGTTTGTCTTGTCTGAGCAGCCCACGGAATACTGTAAATACCGCGTATCATGGATACACACAACACACGTGAGTTTGCGTTCATAGACGCCATGCCGGGTGCAGGGAAGACTGAGTACTTCGTGCAGAAGGCAGCCAAACAGATCACAGAGAACCGGAAGGGAATTCTGGTCTACGTGGCTCCGACGACCAAGCTACTCGCAGAAGCGTTCCGTCGCATCGCCCGAGTGATCGGAACTGAGCAGGCATCCAAGGTCGTGATCGTCAGCAATCCGTTCGAACTCGGTTCAGCTCTCTCGAAGACTGGCTACAAGGTTCGACGTGATCAGCCTGCGACGGCCCTCAACTACCTGTTCGGCCTGATCCCTCGTGATCGCTACCTTGCCACGACCTACCGCGCTGAGTTCTCGCACGACTGCACCCACGAACTCGAGGACGGGCAGGTCGTGATGACGACCCACGAATCGTTCGTCCGGCTGAACCGGCAGGACGCGACCGGTCGTGACTTCAAGCTGCTCAAGCGGATGACCGTCATCTTCGACGAGGCGCGCAAGTGCGTGCTCCACTCGCAGGAGCTGAAGGTGCCGCGCGACCAGTGGAAGTCGATGTGGACCTGCCTCAAGGTCAGTCCTGTGGAGGACACACGTGAGCGGGCCAGTCGCTTCAAGCTCTTCAAGGTCGAATCGTTGATGAGTCCTCGCGACCTTTGCAAGGTCCACGGGCTCACGCTGGCTCGTCGTTCGCTCCTTCCGGAGCACATGAAGGGCATGCTTCGCCTGTTCAACAAGTACACGCGCACTGGTCGCGGCAGCCTCTACATCCTGAGCTCCAGCGATCCTCGTGCGGAGTATCAGGACGTGGAGGGCATGGGCAACATCTCGATCCAGGTAGTGATGCGGCCGACGTCGCTCTTCGAGAACTACCGGCGGGTGATCTTGACCTCTGCGTTCTTCCAGGACTCGCAGATGTACCACTTCCTTCACAAGGACGGTCACAAGCTGACGCCTTTGTTGGAAGGTCGTGAGCTGAAAGGTGCGCTCCTCAAGATCAAACGCCGGTCTGAGAGGCTGCGTGTCGCCGCAGGTGAGCGCATCGAAGTCGCGATGTTGCTCCGCGACGAGTTCTACGGCAACGTGAACCCTGCGTACCGGAACACGCTGAGCTCCAACCTGCTCGACAAGGGCATGGTGATCCCGATCAAGCTGGCTCACGAGCTGATCGAAGAGGAGATCAACCCTGCATTGTCCATTGACCAGGTGATTCGCGCGCTGGCCACTGAAGACAAGAAGACCAAGATCGCCAAAGACGAACGCGTGGTCAACCAGCTTCGCCAGTGGGCTATCCCTCCGCTGTGGGTACTCCTTGATGAAGCGGCGACGATCTTCCGGAACTGGGAGGGGAGGATCAACGAGAAGCAACGATCTCTTCTGGCTCTCAACGTCGCATCGTATCGTCGATGGGCCCCTTCGTCTGTCCGCTATCTGCGCATGGTTCGGTTCATCCTCGCTCATGGGGACGTGGCGCTCCGTGGTGACAAGAGTGACTCTGACCTCAACGACGGTGAGCACGACCTGGACGCCAAGTTGGTACCAGAACTGTGGCGGAAGAAGCTGAAGTACGCGCTCTACGCGAACTCGGACGACTCTGTGTTCACGGTGCCGAGGACGCCACACCTGCACGGGATCAACAAGTACGATCGTCTCAATGCGTTCACGCACCTGGCGGCCCTCAACCCAGGGCCATCGCTGGTCAGCGTCTACCACATTCTGATTCCCGACTACGACATCGACCAAGACCACTCGATCGAGAACCTGGTGCAGACGTTGTACCGGACCAGTCTGCGTGATCCAAAGGCTACTGAACCTGTGCTGATGATCGTGCCTTACGAGGCCTCCGCTGAGCTCCTGGCTTCGAAGATAGGTGTCGACGGTTTCAAGATCCATCGGCGCGCCAAGCTCGCTGTGTTCCATCACATCAAGACTACTCGCACCGAAGATCAAGTAGTTCGCCAGCGTGAGGGCACGCGGGCCGCGCTGACCAAGTACGACCCTCAGTACCGGGACGAACTCGAGAAGTTGCGCAAGCGACTCATCACAGCAGAGTCTCGCCTCAAAGCAAGTCCGGACTCCGCGAGGGTGCAGGCGACTGTCGCCAAGCACAAGAAAGCCTTCGAGGCCTTGCAGAAGAAGGCTCGCCTCAACGGTAAATAGGAAGATCATGGTAGACACAATCAACGTGCGTGTGGACCGCCACGCAGTTCGCTACGCGGTTCCCGGCTCTGTGTTCAGGCAGCCGGAGTTCAAATGGCGACCGGCTGATGCTGGCAAGATCACTGCTGAGCGTCAACTGGAGACCCTTGAGAACTGGGGTCGTCCTGGTGGAGCTCTTCACGCGAACTCGGTGATCCTCACCGCCTACGAACAACTCCGTGCTGAATATGCAGCGGCTTGGCTCGTGGAGCAACACGTGAAGCAGAATCCCCAACACGATGTGCTCTGGTTTGCTTCGTATCACGACGAACTCAAGCGGTACACGGCAGAGTTCGAGGTGCCAGCCAAGAGGCGTGAAGATCCACCGACCTTGACCGTTGTGACCAACCTTGGTGCGCAGTCCACCAACGTTCAACTGGAAAAGGTGCGTGAGCTTTGGCATCGGTGGCCTGGTACTCCGATCATCGTCTGCGGCTACGGCTGGCAGCCCCTGCAACTCGCGAAAGCGACGTGCATGCCAGTCTACGGAGCCATCCACATCAACCCAACGCGCGAGAACTTCGAGGTATGAGCCATCGTGAACCACGAGCGCTGTTGGACTTGATCCTCAGGCTCTACGAGGAGAAAAACCTCGACGACATGATCGCGTTGATCGAGTGCGTGATCTTCGAGCGGGCCAACAAAGGCCAAGGCTTCAAAGAGATCCGCCACGCCTGGTCTGCCCAACTCGATCGCTTCATCGAGATCTGGGACAACGAGCTGCCAGGCCTCGGCGACGAGCGCGCGCAGAAGCTGACACCTGAGGTCAAGCTGGCCGTCAAGGAGATGGTCGGCAAGGCCATGGCAACCGCTGACGAGGACGTGGACGAGGTTCCTGAGGTCAAGAAGGCCGAGCGTCCGAAGATGACGAAGAGCCAGCGCCGTGCCTACGACAAGATCGTGGCCTGGCTGTCCTCGGATCGCCCGTTCATGACGCTGCGCGGCTACGCTGGCACCGGCAAGAGCTTCCTGCTCCAGGAGATTGCCGAGCTGGGCTATAACTTCCACTTCTCGGCGCCGACCAACAAGGCCACCAAGGTCCTGTCCGCGTTCCTCGGCTCGACCTGCAAGACCACGTACAGCCTGCTGGGCCTCCGCATGGTCACCAACGAGGACAAGACCGAGCTCGGGGAGATGAAGCGCATCCCTGACCTGGGGAACAAGCCGGTCCTCGTGATCGACGAAGCAGGCATGATCCCCAAGTTCATGGCCGAGATCCTCAAGAACATCTGCGAGGAGTTCGGATGGCGCTGCCTGTTCGTCGGCGACCCTGCGCAGTTGAACCCTGTGAAGGAACCGCGGTCCATCGTGTGGGGCTTCCCGGAGCCCGAAGACCGCGCACTGCTCACCGAAGTCATGCGCTTCGACAACCAGTTGCTCCAGCTGTCGATCACGTTGCGTGAGTGCCTGGTCGACAAGCGGTACCCGCGCAGCCCGATCGAGGCTGACAACGATGGTCGTGAAGGCGTGTTCGTGATCGGCAAGCCTGCGTTCATGCGGGCCATCGAGAGCATGAAGCTCGACGACTGGAAGACGACCAAGGTAGCGTGCTGGCGCAACCGGACGGTCGACGAGTACACGCGGGTGATCCGCAAAGCCCTTGGCTTCAAGGGTGAGTTCGACGAGGGCGACATGATCATGATGGCCTCGCCTGTCATTGGCGAGCAGGGTCAGATCCTCGCGTTCGTCGACGAGGAGTTCCAGATCAAGGCGATCACGGAGCGTCGCTTCGAGTTCGATGAGGGGATTGTCGACGCGCGTGCGATCACGTTGCACGACTCGTGGCTGACCCTCTACGTCCCTGAAGACCCGTCGTCGCTCAACGAGATCCTGAATAAGCGGAACCGCAAGGCCTCGCTGGAGAAGAACCCGCACGTCAGGAAGATGCTGTGGTCCAAGTTCTGGGAGCTGAAGAACAAGTTCCACGACATCAGGCACGGCTACGCCATGACGGTGCATCGTCTCCAGGGCACGACGCTCGACAACGTGTTCGTCGATCAGGCGGACATCCTGGCGAACCACAATGAGCGTGAGTCGTTCAGGTGCCTCTACGTTGCGGCGACGCGCCCGCGCTTCAAGCTCATCACCTACTAGGAGCAGCTCATGATCTGCCTTCAACGCTTCGTCCTCCCGAAGCTGATGCTGGCCCTCGGTCTCCACGTCCACAACGTCGCCATCGTCTGCGGCGTGACGGACCGCCAGGTCGGCACTTGGACCAGGGACGGCATCCCGGTCAAGCACTACCTCAAGCTGACGTCCTATTACACGGACCTCATGATCGCAACCAAGGTCTTCGAGGTCTTCGACGAGGACGCGACAACCGTGCTCGACGTGGTGACGCCAGAGACCTACTGCGGCCTGATGCGGACGCACAACCTACGACACCTGATCCGAACGCTGGACAAGGACACACAGGGTCGTCCGTTCATGCGTTACACCCACTTCCCCAACGAGACCAACACCTGCCTGATCACCGCGGTCTCCTCGTGGAAATCACAGACGGAGATCTGACATGCGGAAGTTCATCCACGACATCGTCGATCGCTACCTCGCAGACATCGAGCGCAAGCGCGGCCCTAGCGGTCGTCTCCCGGAGCTGATCAACAAGGAGACAGGCCTCACCGAGTCACAGACACGCGCACTCAACGCAAGGCCTCCCGCACCTCGTGTTGGTGTCGCCCTCGAGGACATCAAGAAGGGGCAGATGGTCACAATGGACCTGACGTCCGCCGGCATCTACCACTTGAGGCCTTACGACCATGACTGACGCCATCACCTCCTTCACCCGCGAGCACGAGTGGCTCTCCAACTTCTGGACCGGGCACGTCCTCATCTACTCGGAGCGTCGCTGGAAGTCCGCCGAGCACGCGTATCAGGCGATGAAGTGCCGAACGTTCCCGGAGCAAGAGCGGATCCGCCTCGAGGCGCCGAAACCCATCGACGCGAAGCGCATGGGCAACCGCGTGATCCTTCGTCCGAACTGGGACGCGCGGAAGATCGGCTACATGAAGGCGATCCTCAACCACAAGTTCGCCGACAAGTCGGAGCTCGCACGCTGGCTGATCGCCACCGGCGACGCGCATCTCGAGGAAGGGAACAGGCATGGCGATCTCTTCTGGGGTACGGTCGATGGCAAAGGCGAGAACCACCTGGGGATCCTGCTGATGCAGCGTCGCGCTGTTCTCCGTGGTGAGGTGACCGCGAGAATCGGTGAATAGCGGTTCCCCGAAAACTGTAAAGACAAGGCATACACAAGGAGTCTCTTCGTGGACGAAAACAAACCGCCGGCGCCGCCCGCGCCCGTTCCTCCTGCCCCTCCCGGCCCGGTGCACATGCGTGCGCCTGGCACTCCCGACCAGCAGCTGATGTCGCTGTTCGGCCTGCAGGGCTTCACCATCGGCTTCTGCGTTCGCGGTGGCGACGCGCACAAGCTGGTGTCGCCGGTGACGTACCAGAACCCTGTCGTCGCGCTCCAGGACCTGACGGCCGTCATGAACCACTGCCACGCCGCCATCGGTGAGCTGACGCGCCAGCATGGCTTCAACCTCGGCTACCAGAAGGCGCTGGCCGACAACGGCCTGGTGACCCCGCTGCCGAGTTCGGCCAACGACGGCGCGCCCATCCACTGACCGGGAGACCACGATGAAGCTGATTCACAAGGACGCCGACGGGCGTCACGTCTGGCAGATCGAGCCGGGCGACAAGGGCGTGTCCAACTGGGGCACTCCCGAGAACTGGTATGAGCTGACGTTCGCCGAGAAGCCGGTGAACGGAGCCCACATGCCGTTCAACTTCCAGAACGGATCGCCCCGTGACAACGGTGGCGTCTGCAACGGCTGGACCCTCGAAGGAGTCCTTGCCATGTCGATGAACCGCCTGACGGCCGTCGACAAGAAGATGCCGTGCATCGAGAACAAGCAAGCTCTGATGCACATGCAGGCTGCGTTCGACCTGCTGAGCGCGCGTTCCCAGGGACGTCGCGACCGCGGAGTCGACGGTACGATGGCGCCCTAGAAGCCGCCACGTCGATACAGAACAGACCACCACACGAACTTGGACCTTTGAAACAACCCAACAGGAATTGAAGATGAACACCCGTACCACTGTCACCATCAGCCAGCTCGAGCAGGGCAATCTGACGGACCCGATTTGGGCCGTCAACAACAGCGTGGCCTCCAAGGCGCGTCAGCAGGGCGAAGTCCACATCGGCATCCCGAAGACGAACGGGACCAAGCTGGACGACCTGTTCCTGCCCATGACCTGGCTGCCGATCTGCCTGACCGACCAGATCCCGCGCAAGCAACTGCTCGACTCGTCCGAGTTCCGCGACGCCGTGAACTCGAAGGTGCTCCAGCTGATCACCGAGGAGCACGCCAAGCTCCTGCTGAGCCAGGACGGCGCCGACGAGGAAGCCGAGCGCCTCGACGAGCGCAAGCGCCAGATCGAAGAAGCCACGGCGGCCCGCACCATCCAGGACTCCGGCGCCGAGATCGTGTCGATGCAGGAGCTGGCCGACCGCGCCAAGGGCGGCGCGTCCATCGAGTCCAACGACCGCTCCGTGCGCGAGGAGAAGGAGTCGCCCGTCGAGCCCGGCTTCGCCATGTTCGTCGAGACCCTGGTCACCATGCCCGACGCCGAGGCGCTCAACAAGATTCGCGCGCGCAACTCGGCGAAGCGCTCGGAGATCACGTACATGCTCGACAAGCTCCGCCACAAGGAGAAGGTCGTCGCGTTCCTTCGCCAGTTCTGAGCCTCGGCTCACCGCCGGTTTGCCACCTAAGAAGGCAAACGGCGTGCCAGAACCTCCTCAGGCCGTCCGGTAGCGGCCATCTCACAGGCCCGTCAGTTTCCCCACTGACGGGCCTTTTTTGCGTCCTTTTTAGGCACTGATTGCCACAAAAGAAGGCAAAACGGCTCACTTTTCCCTATGAAGGACCGTTTTTCTTGGTCGGCGGTGCTATACTGGAAGCGTAGAGCGCTGCCCACGCGCGCTCGTTCAGTCCCCTATACAACTGCCAGGAGCATTGCCATGCGCAAGCAACTTTCGAAGCCGGTCGTGAAGACGGTGCCTGATCTTCAAATGGCTCGCGACTTCGTCGCTGCCCTCGGGTTCAAGCTCGATGGTCGTGGCAGCGCGAGGGCTGGTTGGTTCTCTGTCCGGTCTGCGCAGGGCTACCAGGCTACGCGAGCCCTGATCGACAAGCTGGTCGCCGCCGGCCTCATCAAGTCGACGTCCTTTCACCAGAAGCGCTGGTCGTCCGACTCGTACGCCGAGGGCTATTCGTTCAAGGGCTACGGCATGCGTCGCATGATCTGGCTGTCGTACCCCGGCATGCGATCGGAAAAGATCACGATCAACCTTTCGTCCAACTACTCGCGCTAAGGAGCACACAACATGTCCAAGTCCATCGCACAACGTCGCGCCGCCCTCATCAAGATCGCCGACGCGGCCCACACTGAGTACCCGCAGTACAAGGGTCATTGGGACAACTGGCTGCTCGGCGTCGTCACCTTCCCGACCAACGTGAAGGCAGGCCTGGTTGCCCCGGTCGGCGCTGACGTGCTGGTCAACCCGAAGGGCTGCACGTTCATCGACAACAGCCGCCGCAAGCGCACGACGGTCACCATCTACTCGGTGGCCAACGAGATCGACACTAGCGTGAACGCGTCGTCGATCAATGTGCTGGGCGACGTCGAAGTCCAGTTCGAAGCCGTCGAACGCTAAGGAGCACAACATGATTCAAGACTCCAACATCGACGCCGGTGTCACTCGCTCGTGGGACCGCTTGCCGAAGGGCGTCAGCTTCACCCGAGTCCGTGGCCGCGGTCACTGGCACTGGGGCCTGGTGCATGGCGATCCCCTGCTGCACCGCCAAGCCGTTCTGGTCCGCGAAGGCCGGCACACCCTCCACAACGTGATCCGTGGTGAACACGGTCTCCCGAACAGCCACTGAGGAGCAAATGATGACGATGCCCCCGCGCAACATTGCGATCCCGTTCACCGCCGACGATGGTCGCGCCCTGGTCGGGATCGCCCGTGAGAACAACGACTACGAGACCGTCGCCTACTACTACCTGACGACGGCCGCCGAGTTCGCTGAGGTCAAGAGCGACCCGGCGATGGCCGACGCGACGGTCGCCCTGCCGAACGGCGAGGAGGGCGAGAACTGCGTGGGTGACTGGATCGAGGAGTTCGAGACGGACGCGGCATACCAGGCCGCACGTGACCGTGCCTGGTCCGAAGCGCAGGTCGCGCTGGACATGGTGATCGAGTCGATGACTCGCAAGCAAGGAGCAGATCATGCGTGAACCGATTCACAAGCGCCAGATCAAGCTGGACAGCGGCGCGGTCCTGCAAGTCACGTACCAACGTGACGGCGAAGAGATCCACGTGAAGTGCCGTGGCAAGCGTCCGATCATCGTGCGCCCCCGCCCTGGCAACCTCGCGGCAGACAAGTCGTTCGCGGCCGTGCTCGATGCCGGCGCGTCGAGCCGTCGCATCTTCGGTGCCAGCCCTGAGGGCGTGGCCCGCCTCATGATTAACCAGGCCTGGTCCTGAACGGACCGGTCCTACACAACTAGACCATAGGAGGGTCTATGACTTTGACGATCGTCGAGCGTGAGTACGCTCAAGACCTGCAGCGCGTGACGCAGCTTCTCCACTACGACGCGATGGAGCTTGTCGGTCACTGGCGCGACGGCACCCAGGACTACATCATGTGCGTGACCGACGAGTCGAACGACACGCAGCTCACGTACTGGCTGGCCGTGCCGGTCAGCAGCGACCTCTGCGAGCGCTACCTGCGCGGCGAGGTGAGCCTGCTGTACCTGTGGATGATGGCCGACAAGCTCTGGGCCTGTCAGGGCTCGTACATGACGGTCCCAGGTCCGCAGCGCGGTGCGCAGGTCGCGTTCGTCGACCTGCCGGACGAGATCAAGCCCACCGTCGATTCGTTCCTTCCCCGCTGAGCTAGAACGCTCGGCGCCCCAAATTTTCCAAAGTACATCAGGAGTAGAACCTCATGACCGCTTTCCGCTCGAACACCAAGACCTTCTTCGCCGCCGCCACGGGTGCCTATCGCTACTGGCTGACGCCGGCGTCGGGCAACCAGCACACGGTGCTGAAGCTGCACACGAGCCGCGCCCTGCTGAACAAGTTCCGCAACTCGAAGACGGGCCTGGCTCTGTCGAAGATGGTCGATATCTGCGAGATCGGCTGCGGCTGGTTCGAGATCACGGGGCGCGACCTGACCAAGCTGGCTCTCACCGAGTTCAACAAGCTGTTCGCGGCGGCGGTCAACGGTGTCATGTGTTGGCTCAAGCAGTTCAACCTGGCGCACGTCGGCCACGTGAATGCCAACGACGAGTACTCGTCGTTCGTGACGACGGGCGGTGGCCGTCGCGCGATCCGCGAGCTGGCCAAGCAGGAGAAGGTCCATCGCCTCGAGAAGGGCGTGAGTGCCCTGGCTGCCAAGTTCGGCAAGGTGCTCGGATGACCGCCAAGGCGCCGTTTGCCGCCAACGGTTTCTGGTGGTGGTGGGACCCGGAGCGCAAGGGCTGGTTCATCGGCTGCGCTCCGTCGGTGGGCGTGCCTGGCTGGGCGGCGACAAAGCCTGCCGATGTGGTCCACTACGCGACCTTCAGGTCGAACGAAGCCTTCTCGTGGCTCTCGACCCGCAAGGTCTGTCAACGCTGGCAGGCGCACTACGCGTCCCTGCCGAACCAACAGGAGTCCAACGTCGTATGACTACCGTGAAGGTCGCCAACAAGATGCAGCGCGGCTCCTACGAGCTAAGTGCTCCGCAGGGACGCTGGCCCGCTGACCTCGGGTTCAGCCCTGCGCTCTCGCCGAGGGAGATGCTGAAGCTCGGTGTCTTCGAGGGCTGGTATCTCCAGTCGGCGATCTCCGAGTACCCTGCCTCGTGGTTTAAGGGCGCGCGGCTGGCTCCCGATGGCCCTGACCCTGCGATCAACGCGCTGGGTGTCAAGTCGAGACAGCCGCTGTCGGTCTGGCTGGACAAGGGCTGGATCAACCCGCAAGACCCGCGAGGCTGGTTCGAGTGGTACTGCCGGTTCTACATGGGCCGTCGGTCCGCTGACGACGACAGACAGATCAAGCGGTGGCGTGCTTTCGTGCGCCACTCAGCGCAGGTCGTGAAGCGAGGCAACGGCGATCCGCTGTTGCGCCGTGTCCAGCGACAAGCGCTTCTTCAATGGGCCAGGGACCCTTTCCCTGATGTACGGACTCGCCGTGGTGAGTCTGTGTTTGACAAGTGCAAGCGAATCCTCAAGGAACAAGAATGACAACCGTCGCACAACTACAAGCCCTCGGCTTCGTGATCACGCCCCACAGCGAAGGCGTTGGCCTCACCAAGGTCTGGCACGCGGAGCCCTTCCGCTACTACCGTGCCCACATGGTGCCCAAGGACCAGGCGCACCTGTACGCGGATCGCGCGCCCCAAGACGACGGCCCTGGTGGCTCCGGCGGCTACGCGTTCATCACGACGGACGTGTGGCGCCTCGAGAAGGGGAACACGCAGTTCCCGTGGGGCTTCATCATGGAGCGCGACATCAGGCCCATCGAGGACCTGGCGACGAAAGTCGCAGACGCCCGGCGTGCGCTGAAGGATGCGCAGGCCGCCCTGACGGACAAGATCGAGGCTGTCACCATCGCGTGACCTAGGAGGGATCATGGAAACCAGAATCATGAGTGGCGATCGCTATCTGATCGCCAGCGGCGTGTTCGACAAGTTCTTCCGACGTGCCGAGCCGGACGACGCGGACGATGAGCCGGGCACGGTCACGGAGCCGCTGAAGGCCACGCCGTACTTCCATCCGTCGGCAGCCCAGCTGATCATCGACCAGCACCAGGCGGAGGTGATCCGCCTGCACGTCCAGTCGCACCTGCAGCTCAATGAGATGCAGATCTTCTGGAAGGACGCGCGGGTCGTCCGCATGTCCTACGATGTCATGAAGATCGAGCGAGGTGCCGCATGACCTCGACGACCGCGAAAAAACCGAAGACGATCACTGACTACATGAAGCCTTACTGGCTGATCACGGTCCGTGCTTCGTCGAAGGGCAACGACGGCCGCATGTTCGCCTTGTCCTACGGCAAGGCTCCGCTGCCTGGCCACCAGCGAGGGGTGACGTTTCACGAAGTGGGTGACGCGGCCTCGCAGGTGCCGGACGAGCATGTGCGGCCGCTGCTGAAGCTCATCGACGAGCAGCCGCTCCTCTGGTGGGAGCTGCACGTGCTCGACAAGTCCTCGGTCCAGATCTGGGCCATCACCCCGAACCCCACACAGATCAGCCGCGCTGACCTGTGAACCAGGAGAACATCATGTCCCGCGTCCCCAAGCTCAAGCTGAAGCAGCGCTTCCACGTGTTCATCAAGGACACGAACGGCGGCGTCTGGGCTTTCCGGCCCATCGGCAAGGACCTCGATGGCAAGGACCGCCTCTACATCGACTACCTGAACGACTCCAACAAGCTCATCGAGGACGACGTGCCCGAGCGCTGCTACCTCACCGAGTTCCAGATGAACCAGGTCGTGCTGCGCATCGCGAACAAGCGCAACCGCAAGTTCTGGCGCACGGCCCTCGAGGACACGGACGTCGATGACGCGCGGGTGCTGCCCCTGCGTCACACGGTCAGCGTCCACCACGTGGTG
>Ga0070659_100000040_pt1 | contig 104145 bp, 96 predicted proteins | sample KBSC23metaG_FD_64666 | JGI IMG/M metagenome (GOLD analysis project Ga0070659, IMG submission 64666) | Corn rhizosphere microbial communities from Kellogg Biological Station, Michigan, USA - KBS C2-3 metaG | ecosystem: Host-associated > Plants > Roots > Rhizosphere > Soil ... | reverse complement strand
GCAGTCCTTTGACGCGAGCAGCAGCGCGAGAATTTCCCGTGCGGGCTACGAGCCGTCAATTTATCCGCATGTGTACGTTCTATGCATTCTATAGTATATAGAGATCACACAGAACCTACGGTGTGCGATGCCCAGCCGCTCAACACATATCGACGAGACGATCGACAAGCTGATCGTTGCGACTGCAAAGCTTGAGGATCGCAATCCATCGCAGATCATGGCGGCGGCGCTGCGCTGGTATCTGCGTATGTCGCCGGGCGCGCGTGACGCCATGCGCCGCATCGAGGCAGCCGGTGACAAGGCGGTTCAGGAGGCGTCCTGGTCGGTCAGCCGCGCGCTGCTCGACAGGGAGTACAAGACGCTGATCCAGCAGGGCATGGGCGCGTTCAAGACCGACCTTGCCGCCGACGCGTCGGAGGACGAGGTCATGGCTGAGGCCGTGCGGCTGACGCGACGCTCCTGAGGCGACGACCGTTGAGGATCTGCCTCGATCTAAACATCTGGCTGGGCGCGTTCCTGTCGGAACGCCTTGGACACACGGGAACGGCCACGCAGGTCCTGGTCGAGGCGGTGCGCACCGGAGCCTGCGAGCGGGGACCGGTGGCGCTGGTGATCTCCTGGGGCATGTTGAACCGGCTCGAGCAGGTTCTGGTCGCGCAGGGCTTCGATGAAGCGCAAGCGCAGCGCCTGGTCGAGATCATCGCCACCTTCGCCCGCGAAGGTCTCTCACTAACCCTGGGCGGCGCCGGCGTGTTGCCAATGGACGACGAAGAAGATCGTCATGTCGTCGAGGCGGCGTTCGCGGGCGAGGCGGACCTCTTGGTGACGCACAACTTCAGTGATTTTGCAGGCGACGGCGTTCAGCTCCTGGTCGCCGGCCGCATCTATGGAGCCCGGCAAGGTGTTCGGAAACTGCTGATCCTCCACACCTATGACGCCGCGGCCTGGATTCGAGGAGAGGCCCTGCCCCAGGCTGAGGCCTTCATGACATCACACGGTCCAGTGCAAGGCTGAAGCGAAGCCGGAGACCGCCGGCGGCTGCATTCCACCGAAGCGATTCGGCGAAGGCTGACGCCGCATCTGGAAGCCAATTAAATCCGTCCGATCGCGTCGCTCTTTCCGCCGCAACCGATACGCGCGTTAACCATGTATGCGTCAGAAATGGCTAAACAACCTCAAAGACCCTCTGCGACTCACTCCTTCGCGAAGGGCGATCGGTTAACGGGGGCGCGGCGCCATGGCGATGAGCGTACACACCAACGAGGCCGCGCTCATCGCGCTGCAGAACCTGAACAAGACGACCTCGGACCTGAACGACGCGCAGAACAAGATCAGCACGGGTCTTGCGATTGGTAGCGCGAAGGACAATGCCGCGGTCTGGGCCATCGCCCAGGGTCAGCGGGCGGACATCGGCTCGCTGGGCGCGGTGAAGATGAGCCTGGACCGCGCGACGTCCATCGCCGACGTGGCGTCGGCGGCGGGGGCGACGATCTCCGACCTCCTGGTGCAGATGAAGGAGAAGGTGGTGGCCGCGATGGACCCGTCGCTGGACACCGCCTCGCGCACCGCGCTGGATTCCGACTTCAAGTCGATCCTGCGCCAGATCACCCAGGTGGCGACCAACGCCGTGTTCGACGGCGCGAACATGCTGGACGGCAGCGTTCCGCAGATCAAGTTCCTGGCCAACGCCGACGCCAGCAGCTTCATCACGCTCTCCAGTCAGAACCTGTCGCTGGGCGGCGGGATCATCACCGTGCCGTCGACGGCTTCGCTCAGCACCATCACGCTGGCGACCGCGGTCCTGGCCCAGGTGACCACCTCGATCAGCCAGACCAACCAGGCGCTGGGCAACCTCGGCTCACAGGCCAAGGCGCTGGCCAACGACGCGACCTTCGTCGCCCAGCTTACCGACCAGTTGAACGCCGGCGTCGGCAACCTGGTGGACGCCGATCTCGCGAAGGAGAGCGCCCAACTGCAGGCCCTGCAAGTGCAGCAGCAACTGGGCGCGCAGGCCCTGTCGATCGCCAACCAGGCGCCGCAGATCCTGCTGCAGCTCTTCAAATAGCCGCGGTCGACCGATAGCGACGTTTATTTCGCTGTTGACGTAAAGCAGTTCCAGTCGTCTGTTCCCAAGCTTCACAGTCGGGGGCGGTCATGAACGCCAGGGTTTCCAACAATACCCGCATCGTCGTGGCCGGGGCCGCCGTCCTGGTCGTCGCCGGCGTCGCCTACGGCGTGGGCCGGATCTATCCGCCGCAGGGGGCGGTTTCGAGCGGCACCATCGCGCCGGCGCAGCGCTATCAGGCGAGTCAGATCTCCACCGACGACGTGGTCCTGGGCGACACCTCGGTGCCGCAGCTCATGCAGACCGACGCCTTCGAGCTGATGGTCAAGGATGCGAGCTTCCGGGCGCTGGCCACCAATCCGGCGTTCATGGCGCTGGCCCAGCAGAACCCGCAGGCGCTGGCGGCCATGGCCCAGAACCCGGCGGCCTTCGCCGCGCTCGCCAAGGACCCCAAGGCCTTCGCCGCACTGGCGGACGACGCCAAGGCCTATGCCGGCCTGAACGCGGCCGCCCAGGCGCAGAACGCCCAGGCGTTCGCCGCGATGGTCGCCAACGCCCAGGCGTTCCGGACACTATCGGCCCAGCCGCAAGCGCTGGCCGCGATCGCCAGCCACGCCGAGGCGTTCTCCGCGCTCGGCCGCTATCCGCAAGCGCTGCAGGCCATGGCCGCCAACGCCCAGGCGTTCGGGGCCTTCGCCCAGAACCCGAAGGCCTTCGCGCAAGCCGCGGCCAACCCGGCGTCCTTCGCCGCCATGTCGAGCGGGGCCCAGGCATTCCGCGCGCTCGCCACCGACTCCAAGGCGATGGCGGCGATCAGCGCCGACGCCCAGATGTTCGCGGCCATGGCGGCCAACGCCCAGGCGTTCCGCCAAGTCGCCGCCAACGCCCAGTTCAGCTCGGCTGCGACCGCCCAGGCGCTGCAGGCCATGGCGGCCAACGCCCAGGCATTCCGGCAGATGGCGACGGACGCGCAGGCCCTGCAGGCCATGAGCGCCGCGGCCAGCGCCGCACAGGCGCAGCTGGCCGCCGCCAGCGCCGGAGCCCAGGCCACCGCCCAGGCTTCCGCCGCCGCCAACGCGGTGGCCGCACTCGCCGCCAACTCCCAGGCCTTCGGCGCCATGGCCCAGCAGCCGCAGGCGCTGGCCGCGATCGCCAACCACGCCGAGGCGTTCTCCGCGCTCGGGCGCTATCCGCAGGCCTTGCAGGCCATGGCGGCCAATCCGAAAGCCTTCGCCAACTTCGCCAACGACGTGAACGCCTTCGCCATGGCGGCGTCCACGCCCAAGGCGTTCCAGGGCATGGCCGCCGCGCCGGCCGCCTTCCAGGCGCTGGCCGCCGACGCCAAGGCGATGGCCGCGCTCAGAGCCGACAGCCAGGCCTTCGCGGCGCTCGCGGCCAACGCCCAGGCCTTCCAGGCGCTGGCGGCCAACAACCAGGCGTTCAGGGCGATGGCGGCCAATTCGCAGGCCTTCGCGGCGCTCGCGGCCAACGCCCAGGCGTTCCGCCAGATGGCGGCCAACGCGCCGGCGCTGGCGGCGATGGCGCAGCAGGCCCAGGCCTTCCAGTCCGCCGCCGCGGTGTCCGCCCGGGCCGCCGCCATGGCGAAGGCGAGCGCCGCCAGCGCCGCCAACGCCCAGGCGTTCCGAGTGGCGGCCGCCAACCCGCAGGCCTTCGCCCTGATGGCCCAGGCGCCGCAGGCCTTCGCGGCGCTGGCGTCGAACGCCCAGGCCATGTCGGCGCTGGCCAGCAACGTGCAGGCCATGTCGGCGATGGCCAACTCCCGGGCCTTCGCGTCCCTGGCCTCCAGCTCGGCCTTCTCGGCCCTGCTGGGCAGCCAGCAGTTCGCCGCCCAGATGCGCGCCCTCTAGGCGATCGGGGCGGGCGCCGTCGGGCGCTCGCCGGAGTGCGGGGGGCGTATGGTGGGGCGTTTCTGGGGTTCGGCTTTCGCGGCCGCGGTGCTGTGGGCGGCCCCGTTCGCCGCCTGGGCGCAGCCGGCTGGCGATCCGCAAGCTCCGCCCGCCCCTGCGCCGCCGGCAGCGCCGCCGCCGACCACCATCGTCGAGAAGCCGGGCCCGACCAAGCCGCCCAACGCCGCGGAGATCGACCTTTCGACGATCAAGACCGCTGACCTGACGCTGCTCTATTTCGACCCGGCGCAGACCTACCTGACGCCCTACGTCGCGCGCACCTTCGAGCATTCGCTGGCGTTCCAGGAGAAGCTGTTCGGCTGGAAGCCCTGGGAGCGCACCACGGTCCTGCTGAAGGACTTCTCCGACTACGGCAACGCCGCGGCGCGCGCTTCGCCGAACAACGCCATCCTGCTGGACGTGGCGCCGATCTCCCAGACCTACGAGACCTTCAGCCCCGGCGAGCGGTTCTTCACCCTCTTGAACCACGAGCCGGTCCACGTGGCCAACATGGACGTCTGGAACAAGACCGACGCGCGCTGGCGCAGGCTGTTCCACGGCAAGCCGGCGCCGGTCGAAGACCACCCGGAATCGATCCTCTACAACTACCTGGCCACGCCGCGGGTGAACTCGCCGCGCTGGTACCTGGAAGGGGCCGCGGTCTTCATGGAGACCTGGATGGCCGGCGGCTTCGGCCGCGCGCAGGGCGGCTATGACGAGATGGTCTTCCGCGCCAAGGTCCGCGACAACGCCACCTTCTATTCGCCCGTGGGCCTGGAGGCGGAGGGTACGCAGGTCGACTTCCAGGTGGGGGCCAACGACTACCTCTACGGCACGCGCTTCTTCTCCTACCTCGGGCTGATCTACGGGCCGGAAAAGGTCATCCAGTGGCTGCGGCGCGACGAGGGCTCGGCCGGCTACTATTCCGTCCAGTTCAAGCGGGTGTTCGGCAAGCCGCTGGACCAGGCCTGGCAGGACTGGATCGCCTGGGAGCACGCCTTCCAGAAGGCCAACCTGGCCCAGGTGCAGGCCTATCCGGCGACGCCGACCACGCCGCTGACGCCGCAGGGCCTGGGCTCGATCTCGCGCGGGTTCCTGACCCCGGACGGCCGCAGCCTGGTCGGCGCCTTCCGCACGCCGGGCGTGATCGCCGACGTGGGCGTGATCTCGCTGAGCGACGGGCGCGTGCGCAGGCTGGCCGACATCAAGGGCGCGATGCTCTACCGGGTGACCTCGCTGGCCTACGATCCGCAGACGAACAAGGCCTACTACACGGCCGACAACTACGCCTATCGCGACCTGATGGAGGTGGACGTGGCGAGCGGCAGGAGCCGCATGCTGCTGCGCGACGCGCGGATCGGCGACATCGTCCTCAATCCGAAGGACAAGGCGATGTGGGGTCTGCGCCACCTGAACGGCCTGGTGACCCTGGTCAAGCTCGCCCCGCCCTACGCCGGCTGGACCCAGGTCCACACCTTCGCCTACGGCGAGATCCCCTTCGACCTCGACATTTCCCCCGACGGGAGCCTGCTTTCGGCCTCGGTCGGGCAGATCGACGGCAAGCAATCGGTGCGCCTCTACCGGATCGCCGACCTTGGCGCGGGGCCGATCAGCCCGACCGCGGAGTTCACCATCGGCGCCTCGACGCCGGAAGGCTTCGTCTTCTCGCCGGACGGGCGCTACCTGTTCGGATCGAGCTACTACACCGGCGTCTCGAACATCTATCGCTACGAGCTCGCCACCGGGAAGGTCGAGGCCGTCTCCAACGCCTCGACAGGCCTCGTGCGACCGATCCCGCGGGCCGACGGCAAGCTGATCGCCTACGAATACACCGGCGCCGGGTTCCAGCCGGTGGTGATCGATCCGGTCCCGCTGCAGGACCTGGGCTCCATCAAGTTCCTGGGCGCGGAGATCGCCGCCAAGCATCCGATCGTGAAGACCTGGGCCGTGGGCTCGGCCGCCAGCGTGCCGCTCGACAGCATGATCACCGAGCGCGGCCACTACGATCCGGGCAAGGAGATGAAGCTCGCCTCGATCTATCCGATCGTCGAGGGCTATCGCGGCGACGTGGCCGGCGGCGTCCACGCCATCTTCGAGGACCCGCTGGAGTTCCACCAGTTCACCGCCACCCTCGCCTATTCGCCGGCCGGCGACCTGCCGGACGACGAGCGGCTGCACGTGAACCTGGAATACAAGACGCTGAAGTGGCGGCTGCGCTACTGGCACAACGGCGCGGACTTCTACGACCTCTTCGGGCCCACCTACCGCAGCCGGCGCGGCGACGCCGTGCTGGTCGACTACAAGAACGCCCTGATCTACGACCCGCCGAACCAGCTCGACTTCGTGGCCGACCTGGCCGCCTACCGTGGCCTCGACACCCTGCCGCTGGCGCAGGACATCGCAACGACCTCGAAGAACCTGGTCTCCGGCCAGGTCGGGCTTCGCTACACGGCGACCGACAAGAGCCTGGGGGCGCTGGACTACGAGAAGGGCGTGCGCTGGTCGCTGATCGGCGCGGGCGACCTGGGGTCCGGCGATCTCTTTCCCAAGGTCTACGGCACGTTCGACTTCGGCGCGCCCCTGCCGCTGAAGCACGCGTCGCTGTGGCTCTACAACGCCGTCGGCGCGGGCGGCGGCGACCGGACCAACCCGCTCAGCGACTTCTACTTCGGCGGCTTCGGCAACAACTACGTCGATGACGGCGAGGTGAAGCGCTATCGCGAGTACGACAGCTTCCCGGGCTTCAAGATCGACGAATTGGCGGGGCGGCGGTTCGCCAAGTCCCTGCTGGAGCTGAACCTGCCGCCGTTGCGCTTCAACGAGGTGGGCCGGCCGAGCTTCTTCCTGAGCTCCATGCGCTCGGCGGCGTTCGCGGGCGTGCTGGCGGTCGATCCGGGCCGCCGCGACGCGCGCACCCTGGAGACCGTGGGCGCCCAGCTCGATTTCAACTTCACCGTCGCACTTCGCCTGCCCATGGTGCTGTCCGTGGGCGCAGCGTCGGGATTCGAGGATGGCCGCCACCGGGGCGACGAGGCGATGATCTCGCTGAAGATCCTGTGATGGACTGGGCCCTGGCCGCAAAGCTTGCGGTGGCGCTTGCGCCGGTGATCGTGCTGCTGGTCGTCTTCGAGCGGCTGGACGTCTTCCGGCTGGTCAGCGGCGGCAGCGTGGCGGCCTACGCCGCGGCCGGCGCGGCGCTGGCGGCAGTCTCCTACGTCGCCAACGGCCATGTCATGGACGGCCTGCCGATCGGCTTCACCGACTACAGCCGCTATGTCGCCCCGCCGATCGAGGAGACGATCAAGGCGGCGGTCATCGTGGGGCTCTTCGCGCTGGACCGGATCGGCTTCAAGCTCGACGCCGCGATCGCCGGCTTTGCAGTCGGGGCCGGCTTTTCGGTGTTCGAGAACGCCTACCTGATCTCGGCCTTCCCGGAGGCCAACCTGGGCATCTGGATCGTGCGCGGCTTCGGCACGGCGGTCATGCACGGCGGCGCGACCGCGCTGTTCGCGGTGATCACCCATGAGTTCTCCGAGCACCAGGCGCACGCCCAAGGCCGCCACTCGCGGCTTTACCCGTGGGTGTTCCTGCCAGGGCTGATGGTGGCGATCGCCCTGCACTCGGCGTTCAACCATTTCCCGGGCGAGCCGCTGCTGGCGATGCTGGGCGCGCTGGTGATCATCCCGATCACCCTGCTCCTGGTGTTCTCGCGCGGCGGGGCCACGGCGCACGACTGGCTGGAGCACGACCACGAGGGCCACGCCCAGATGCTGGCGGACATCCGCGCCGGCCGGTTCGCGGAAACGCCGGACGGACAGGCGGTCGCGGCCACGGCGCGGCGGTTCCCCGCGCGCGTCGCCGAGGCGGTGGCCGCCTGGATGGAGCTGCAGCTCACCCTGGTGCTGCGCGCCGAGGAGATCCTGCTGGCGCACGAGCGCGGCGAGGAGCCGGAGGTCGGCGAGGCCGAGCGCGTGCAGTTCCACCGGCTGGACGAACTTGGCCGCACGATCGGCCGCGCCACGCGTCACGCGATCCAGCCGCACCTGCGGTTCAGCCGCAGCGACCTCTACGAGCTGCACATGCTGCGCCACCGTGTCGGCAACGGCCACACGAGCCATCGGGCCTGAGCCGCCTCAGCGGCGCGCCAGCCCCGCGGCTTCCATGCGCCACTTGAGCTGGTCGAAGCGGTCCTGGCCGAAGAAGGCTTCGCCGTTGAACACCATCATCGGCACGCCCCAGTGGCCGGCGGCGCGCTGCGCGACCTGGTTCTCCTCCACCACAGCGGCGAAGCGGGCCGGGTCGGCATCGACGGCGGCGGCCAATTCGGCGAAGTCGAGGCCCGCCCGCTCGGCGGCGCGCGCCAGGTGATCGCCCTCATGCCAGTTGTCGACCTCGCCGCCCCAGATCGTGCGGCTGACCTCGGTCAGGAACGCGAGGCCCCTGCCCCGCTCGGTGGCCGCCACGCCGAGATGGGTGAGGCGGTGGATGTAGGGCTGGGCGATGCGGTAGCCCTCGTCCATGGAGCGCTGCACCGGGTCGGGCCTGGGCCAGCGGAACGGCAGGCCGAGGTAGGCCGCCTCCCGGAAGACGTCGGTCATGAAATAGGTCACCCACAAGGGGTCCTGCTGCTCGAAGAACTCGGGCGTCCGAACGGCCAGCGGATAGACGGGCCGCACGTTGCAGGCGACGTCGTAGTCCCGCTCAAGCGCCATCAGCCGCGGCGTCACCATGTAGGAATAGGGTGAGCGGAAGGACCAGTAGAGGTCGTAGCTGAGCGTCATGGGCGTTTCCTGCGCGCCGCAACGAACGGCGCGCGGAAAGCTTTACCATAGCAGAGCCACCGACAACCCAAGTCGTCATCGCCCGGCTTGTCCGGGTGATCCATCCCAACGGCGCGCCACAGCAGATGAGGCCGGCGCATCGGCCTGGCTGGCCCGGACGAGCCGGGCCATGACGGGATTGTGGTGCAGGAGCGGCTACGCCCGCGGTTGCGACCCCTGGTTCATCGGGGGCTGGTGTTCCTCGATGAGGTCGCTGCGCTCGGCCTCGCGGACCGCGCGGGTGACGTTGAGCCGGGTCAGGACCGCGGCGTCGCCGTAGGCCGCCTTGGCCTTGTCGAGCGTCTCGCGCCAGGTCTGGTTGGCGAGGTTGTCGGTTTCGCCCGCATAGACGACGGTCGGGCCTTCCTTCGTCATCTTGGCGATCACGAAGTTAGCGCCCGCAGGCGGCAGGAAGCGCGACTCTTCGAGCGGCGTGTAGCGATAGCGAGCGCCGGACTTGCCGGCGATTTCATACTGACGGGTCAACGATACTCTCCACCCCGGGGCGACACGTTCTTCGGGCCCCGCGAGGGGCCGCGGCTCATGCTGTGCCCCAGCCTTGACCAAAAATAGGCCTAGCTTAGCCATGGGGACCCTTTCTCTCGACGGCGGCCGCCAATCGTATTGCGGAACAGCCTACGCCGTAAGACGTTCGGCCGATACGCCGCCTCTGTTAGGGTCACATCTCCGAAGGGAGCGCGACTCGAAAGTCGAGCGTCCGACGATGGAGTCTGCGGGACTGTGGAGAAGCCGGCCGAATTCAGCGTCCGAACCGCGGGACAGCGACCAACGGTCGCGCTGTCCGGCGACTGGACGGCCAACAACCTGGGCGACATCGCGCCGCGGCTCGCCCGCGCCGTGAGGGATCACGGCCAGGTCGCGGTCGACATCCGCAAGGTCCGCCGGCTGGACACCGCCGGGGCCTATGCCCTGGTCCGCGCCGTAGGCCACGACTACGACCTGAAAACGGTGCTGGCGCGCCCGGAAAGCGAGCGGCTGCTCGAACTGGTGGGCGCGGCCGTCCAGGTCGAACCGGTAACGGCGCGCCCGCCGCGAGGCTTCCACGAGCTCACCGTGCGCATCGGCAAGGGGGTGGTGAACGTCGGCTACGAGTGGATCGACACCCTGGCCTTCCTGGGCCACCTGCTGGTCGCCGTCGCCCGCTCCTTCTACTACCTGTTCACCAACCCCAAGCGGATCCGCTGGGCGGCGATCTTTTCGCTGGCCGAACGCGCGGGCCTGGACGCCATTCCGATCGTTGCGGTCACGTCGTTCTTCATCGGCGCGGTCGTGGGCCTGCTGGGCGCCAACATGCTGCGGCAATTCGGCGCCGAGGTGTTCGCCGTCGAGCTGATCGGCATCGCGGTGCTCCGCGAATTCAACATCATCATCACCGCGGTGCTGCTGGCGGGCCGTTCGGCGTCGAGCTTCGCCGCCGAGATCGGCTCGATGAAGATGAACCAGGAGATCGACGCCATGCAGGTGATGGGGGTCGACCCGTTCGAAGCCCTGGTCCTGCCGCGATTCGCCGCCCTGCTGTTCACGATCCCGCTGCTGACCTTCGTGGCGACGCTGGCGGGCCTGTTCGGCGGGCTGGTCGTCGTCTGGTCGGTGCTGCACCTCAGCCCGACGTTCTTCCTGCAGCGCATCGTCGACAACGTCGGCTGGGTCCACTTCGCGGTCGGCATGTCCAAGGGGCCGGTGATGGCCGCTGTGATCGCCGGCATCGGCTGCCGCCAGGGCCTGGAGGTCGGCGGCGACGTCGAGTCCCTCGGCCGGCGCGTGACCGCCGCCGTGGTCCACGCCATTTTCGCGATCATCATGATCGACGCCGCCTTCGCCCTGCTGTTCATGCACCTGAACATATGACCGACCCTTCGCACCCCGAGCCCGTCAACGAAGACGACCTCAGCGACGACGAGCTGCTCGACACCGACGGCCCGGCGGTGGAGGTGCGCGGCCTGGTCTCGGCGTTCGGCGACGAGGTCATCCACGACGGGCTGGACATCACCGTCCTGCGTGGCGAGGTGTTGGGTGTGGTCGGCGGCTCGGGCGCCGGCAAGTCGGTGCTGCTCAACACGATCATCGGCCTGCGCAACCCGCAGGCCGGCGTCGTGCGGGTGTTCGGCCAGGACATCGAACGCGCCTCGCGCCGCCGCTGGACGGCGATCGAGCGGCTGTGGGGCGTGCTGTTCCAGCAGGGCGCGCTGTTCTCCAACCTGACGGTGCGGGAAAACGTGGCCGCGCCGATGTTCGAGCACACGAACCTGTCACGCCCGGAAATCTTCGACCTCGCCGACCTGAAGATCGCGCTGGTGGGGCTGGGGCCCGAGGCCGGGGACCGAAAGCCGTCGGAGCTTTCCGGCGGGATGCGCAAGCGCGCAGGCCTGGCCCGCGCGCTGGCCCTGGATCCCGAACTGCTGTTCCTCGACGAGCCGACGGCCGGCCTCGACCCGATCAGCGCTGCGGCGTTCGACGAGCTGATCAAGGACCTCAGCGACAGCCTGGACCTGACGGTATTCATGATCACCCACGACCTCGACACCCTCTATGAGATCACCGACCGGGTGGCGGTCATCGCCGATAAGAAGGTGGTCGCCACCGCGCCGGTGCGGCAGCTCGAACATGCGGACCATCCCTGGATCCGCGAGTATTTCCTGGGCCCGCGCGGCAGAGCCGCCGCGAGAGCGCGGGCGAAGACGGAGGCCTGATTGGAAAAGAACGCCAACTACGCCCTGGTGGGCCTGTCGTCGCTGATCCTCTTCATAGGGCTGGTGATCTTCGTCGTCTGGCTCGCGCGGATTTCGTTCTCCCAGGAATACGACCTCTACGACATCGTCTTCGACGGGCCCGTCCGCGGCCTGAACCAGGGCGGCGAGGTGCATTTCAACGGCATCAAGGTCGGCGACGTGACCAAGATCGCGCTCGACCGCACCAATCCCAGCCGGGTGATCGCCCGAGCCCGCGTCACCTCCGACGTGCCGATCCGCGTGGACAGCTTCGGGACCCTGGAGCCGCAGGGCATCACCGGCGTGAACTACATCCAGATCACCGCCGGAACGCCTTCGAAGCCGTTGCTCAAGGTCGCCGAGAAGGCCCGCTGCGAAGCCAAGGGCATCAGCCCCTGCATCCCAATCCTGAAGACCCAGCGCAGCACGCTCGCCGACCTGCTGGAGGGCGGCGGCACCGTGCTGACGCGAACCATCGAGGCGCTCGACCGCGTGAACCGCGTGCTCTCCGACCAGAACATCAAGACCTTCGGCGCGGCGCTTTCCGACGCCCAGGCGGTCACCGCGGAGTTCCGCGAGCGCAAGGCGGTCATCGCCGACGCCCAGAAGCTGATCCAGGACCTCGACACCGCCACCCAGCACGCCGACGGCATCCTGCAATCGACGCACGAGATCCTCGACACCGACGGCAAGCGCAGCATGAAGAACATCGCCGACGCGGCCGAGGAAGCCAAGGCGACCGCCCACGACCTGCGCGCCATGGTCGACAAGCTGCAGGGCCCCACCGCCGACTTCGCCAACAACGGCCTGCCGCAGATCACCTCAGCCGTCGTGGAGCTGCAGAGGGCGGCCGCATCCCTGCAACGGCTGGTCAATGAGATCCAACGAAGCCCGACAGGGGTGCTGGGCAAGCCCGCCGCCGAAGAAGTGAAGGTGAAGCCATGATCCGTCCCGTCGTCTCCAAGGCTTTCGGGCTCAAGGCGTTCGGGCGCCTGGTGGCCATCGGCTTCTGCGCCGTGGCGCTGAGCGGGTGCATCTCGCTGCTGCCGAAGAGCAAGCCGGCGCAGCTTTACCGCTTCGGTATGGGCGAGGCCGCGCAGGCGTCGCCGGCCGCACCGGCCCGGCCGCGCGCCGTGGCCGTCTACCGGACGAACACCCGCTTCCAGGAAGAGGCGTCGGACGACCGCATCCTGACCATCAGCGGCGGCAAGGCGGCCTATATCGCCCAGAGCCGCTGGGTGGCGCCGGCCGAGGTGCTGTTCGAACAGGCGGTGGCGCAGGCCTTCGACGCGAGCCCCGTTCGCCTGATCTCACGCGGCCAGCAGGGCCGGTTCGCCTACGCCCTGCGCCTGGAGGTCCGCAACTTCGAGACCCGTTACGACTCCGGGCCCAAGGCTGCGCCGACCGTCGTGGTGCGCCTGCACGCGGCGCTGACCAAGTCGGACCAGAGCAGCGTCGGCGAGCAGGATTTCGAGGCGCGCGTCCCGGCCGCGGACAATCGTGTCGGCGAGATCGTCGGCGCCTACGACAAGGCGGTGCGCGAGGTGATCGGCAAGCTGGTGGCCTGGACCGAGGCCAACGCCACCTGACGGACACACGCTTTGCGCCGCCTGCGCGAGCGGCTCAGGCCGGCTCCAGCCCCGCTTGGCGCCGGGCCGCCGTGACGGTGTTCTGCAGCAGGACCGCCACCGTCATCGGCCCGACGCCGCCGGGCACCGGGGTGATCCAGCCGGCGACCCGGCTGGCGGACTTGAAATCGACGTCGCCCACCACCTTGGTGCGGCCGGCGGCGGCCTTCACCGGATCGTCGAAGGGCACGCGGTTGATGCCGACGTCGATCACCGCCGCGCCGGGCTTGATCCAGTCGCCCTTGATCATCCTCGGACGGCCCACCGCGGCGACCAGGATGTCGGCCTCGCGGCAGACCGCCGGTAGGTCGCGCGTGCGCGAGTGGGCCATGGTCACCGTGCAGTCCGCCTGCAGCAGCAACTGCGCCAGCGGGCGGCCGACCAGGCGGCCGCGGCCGACCACGACGGCGCGAAGGCCCGTCAGGTCGCCGATCGTCTCGCGCAACAGGAACATGCAGCCGGCCGGCGTGCAGGGCGTGAGCGCAGGCTGGCCGCTCGCCAGGCGCCCGGCGTTGACCACATGCAGGCCGTCGACGTCCTTGTCCGGATTGATCGCCGCAGCGACCGCGTTCTCGTCGATTTGCTTAGGAAGCGGCACCTGCACCAGGATCCCGTGGATCAGCGGGTCGACGTTCAGCTCGGCCACCAGGCGCAGCAGCTCGTTCTGGCTGGTGTCCTGCGGCAGGCGGTGGATCACGGAATGCATGCCCGCCGCCAGCGATTGCTCGCCCTTGGAGCGGACGTAGATCTGGCTGGCGGGATCCTCGCCGACCAGCACCACCGCCAGGCCCGGCTGCAGGCCGTGGTTCGCGCGAAGCTCGGCCACCTGCTCGGCCACACGCGCCTGCAGGCGCTCGGCGTAGATCTTGCCGTCGATGGGCTTTGCGGAAGACTCAGCCATCCGGCCTCCTGGATTTGGGGCTTCCGACTAACCCTTCGCGCCGCGACGCGCAAACCCGGCCCGCAGCCAAGCCGCCAAGGCCCAGGCGTGGGACTCGCGGCTCAGCGCCAACAGCGCCGCCTGCGGGGTCATCCAGGAAAGGTCGTGGTCGGCCTCGGTCTTCAGCTCCGGCGCCTCAGCGAGCAGGCGCGCTTCGAAGAATTCGCCGCGGGTGTTGTTGGTCTGGCCGTCCTGGTTGATGAAGAAATGGTCGGCGCGGGCGAAGGGCGCGGCCTCCACGGCGACCTTCAGCCCGGCCTCCTCGCCGCATTCCCGCATCGCGGCCTGGGCGGCAGTCTCGCCGGGATCGACGCCGCCGCCGGGCAGGTCGAGACGCGGGCGCCCGCCGCCCAGATCGACGCGCACGACCGCGACCTGCGCGCCCCTCGGGACGACGACGAACGCCGCGGGCCGGTCCGGATAGGCGCGGCCGGGCGCCGGCTCGCCGAACTGCGGGACGTTCATCAATCGGTCCCGTAGAGCGCCGGATAGGGATCGACCCTGCCCGCCACGACATCGGCCACGGCGACGGGCTTGTAGCCCACGGTCTCGTTGGCGCTGATCCGCCAGGCCTGGACGATCAAGTCGCGCAGCTCCGAGGCGCCGACGGCGATCTGCTGCGTCGCGAAGGCCGGACCGCGCGGGTCGCCGGGCGCGAGGCCGCCGGCTTTCTCCAGCTCGTAGAACGGGACGACCAGGGCGCCGGTGGCGGCGAGGTAGCCGGAAACCCGCGTGGCGATCGGGCAATCGCAGGGCTTGGGCGGCGTCATCGCCGCCTCCACGCCCGCCTCGGTGACCGCAGCCTGCACCAGGTCGCCCTCGAACGGCCCGTGGACCTTGGCCGTGGTGAAGCCCTGCGGATTGGGGAAATCACCCCAGCCGTTGAAGTGGACAGTCACGTGCAGCGGCTGGCTGCCGTCGCCCACGAAGTGCGACAGCTCGCCGACGGCGATCAGGATCTGCTGCTCGCGCCGGGCGCGGTCAGCGGCGAAGAACGCCCTGTGGGCCGCCCAGGCGGGGTTCGCCTCCGCGGCCGTCAGCACACGCCAGTAGGCGAGGTCCTTGGCCAGTTGCTCGTAGCGGTCGATGATCGAATACGGCAGGTAGCCGGCCTTCCAGCTGTCCTGGCCGACGGCCCGGAGCGCGGTGTCGTATTCCGCCCGGGTTGCGGGCAAGGCCGAGAGCGGCGGGCCGCCCAGCGCCGTCCCGTCGTCGCTCAGGTCCAGGAAGTGGCCGGGGTCGCGGTCGTTGTCATGGACGCGGCCGGCGCCCTTCGCGCGGTCGGGCTCGCGGGAGTATTCGCCGATGTCGGTCACCGCCTGGGGCGTGCGCAGGAAGGCGGGAACTTCAGGCGGCAGGGCGCGAACCGCCGCCTCGCCCACGAAGCGGTGGCCGGTGGCGCCCCAGGCCAAGACGACGCCAGGCGTCACGCTGACAAGGGCGGCGGCAAGGGCGGCAGGCGCGAGGCGTTTCATGCCTCCGGTTTGTCGGCTCCCCGCGGCGAAGGCAAGGGGCTCGAAAGCGATCTTCAGGCGGCGATCTTCAGCGCCTGTTCGACGCGGCCGACCCAGGCCTTCACGCGCGGATAGCAGGTCAGGTCGAAGCCGCCTTCGTGAGCGACGCGCGTATAGGCGACCAGCGCCACGTCGGCGAGGCTGAGCGCGCGTCCCACCAGGAACGGCCTGTCCGCCAGCCCATCCTCCAGCCGTTGCAGCGCCGCCCTGCCCCGCTCCACGATCCGCGGTTCGAGGTCGGCGACGGCCTTGCCCAGGTAGGCCACCTGGAAGCGCGCCACGGCGACATAGGGTTCGTGGCTGTACTGCTCCCAGAACATCCATTCGAGCATCCTGGCCCGGTCGTAAGCGTCCGCCGGGATCAGGCCGGAGCCCTGCGCCAGGTGCAGGATGATGGCGTTGGACTGGGCGAGCGGGCGTCCGTCGTCGAGCACGACGGCCGGCACCTGACCCGCCGGATTCATCGCCAGATAGGCCGGCGTGCGGCTCTCGCCGGCCAGGATATCGGTCTCGATCCAGTCGTAGGAAAGCCCCAACGAGTCGGCGACCCACTTCACCTTCAGGCAGTTTCCGGAGATGGAATCCCCATAGATTTTCATCTGCTGTCCCCTTGGCCCTGACGCCGCGATAGGGCCGATCCGCCTGTGGGAGCAAGCGATGTCGCCTGACGTACGCTGTTAGATATGCTGACAGGCCGATAGGCCGCAGGCCGCGCGGGGTTGGCAAGCCCTGCTGAGTCCGGCTAGGTTTCGCGCCACACCAGTTCAACGACGAAGGAGGACGCCGTCATGCGACGCCGCCTCGCCGCTCTGGCCGCCCTTCCCCTGATTTTCCTCGGGCAAAACGCGCACGCCGCGTCCGCGGATCCCGTGGGCGACCTGATCATGTCGGTCGTCACCGGCGCCCTGCCCTCAGGCCCGGGCTGGAACCTCAAGGCCACGCTCTATCATGCCGGCGCCAAGGGCGTGGGCGCGCTGGACGCGCTGGGCTGCAAGGTCGTCGCGATGCGCACCGCCGCCGTCGACAAGAACCTGATCCCCAAGCGCAGCGTCCTGTTCATCAAGGAAACCGTCGGCATGAAGATGCCAGATGGCTCTGTGCATGACGGCTACTGGTACGCCTCCGACGTCGGCGGCGCGATCAAGGGCAAGCGCATCGATCTCTTCACCGGCGCCGGCGCCCGCTCCATGAAGCCGGCGCGCGAGTTGAACCTGGCCAGCCTGACCGCCGTCAAGGTGGGCGAATTCAAAGGCTGCCCTCCCGGCTAGCGCGGGCTGGAGCGCACCGCTCCCCTGACAAATCTCCCCCGGACTGCCGCAACGCCGAATTCCCGGCGAACCTCAGCATGTCTGGAGAACTTCTTGATCTATAAATCGAACTTCTTCGTCTTCACCGGCGGCCCCGGGGTCGGCAAGACGACCCTCATCCGCCACTTGGCCTCCGCCGGCGAGCTCGTCGTCGAGGAAAGCGCCAGGGCCGTGATCCGCGAGCAGGCCGCCTGCGGCGGCGTAGGCGTGCCGTGGATCGACCCACGCGCCTATTGCGAACTCACCGCCGAGCGAGACATCGCGGCCTTCGACCGGGTGGCCGGCGAGACACGGCGCGTCTTCTTCGACCGCGGCGTCACCGACAACTATCGCGCCAACGGCATCGCGCCGCGGCCCGGGTTGCTGGAGGCGATCCGCACCCGCCGTTACAACCCCCGCGTCTTCGTCTTTCCGCCGTGGCGGGAGATCTACGAGACCGATGCCGAACGACGGCAGGATTGGGACGAGGCGGAAGCGACCTTCGACAGGATCATGCAGGCGTTCCTCGAGATGGATTACGAGCCGGTCGTCGTGCCGAAGGGCGACGTCGCGGCGCGGGCGGACTTCGTCTTGCGCCTCGCCGCGCAGGCCACCCCCAATTCTGCAAGCTAGGCTGACCACTGGATATCTGGCGGCGGATCGGGGCAGACTGACCGCAACGAGGCAAGCCGCCTGAAGGCGGCCGATCCGGGGGGAGCTTGAGGTCATGCTGCGGAACCTGACGATCGCGGTGCTTGCGGCCCTGGCGCTGGCGGCGCCCAGCGCGGCCCAGGCGCCCGCGGGCCGGCCGCGTCTGCCGCCAGCCACGCCGAAGCCGGGCTATGTTGTCCCGCCTGAGAACTCCGCCGGCCTCTATCCGGTGAGCGGCGAGCCGATCTTCAAGGCCCGCTGCGCGAGCTGCCATGAGCCGGCGGTCGACCGCGCGCCGACCCGCCAGGAGCTGGGCGCCCGCAGCCCGGAGGACGTCTACGACATCCTGACCGCCGGACGGATGAAGGCGATGGCGCAGGGCATGAGCCAGGCCGAGCTCTATGGCGTGGTGCGGTTCATCACCGGCAAGTCGCCGACGCCACAGGTGGCGCAGGGGCCCGATCCAAACCCCTGCAAGGCCAACGGGCCGCTGCAGCCGAACGGGCCGCAATGGAACGGCTGGGGCCGCGACCTTGGCAACAGCCGCTATCAGCCCAAGCCGGGCTTCGCCGCCGCCGAGATTCCGCGCCTGAAGGTGAAGTGGGCCTTCGCCTATCCCGGGACGAAGAACACCGAGCCGCTGATCTTCGACGATCGGCTGTTCGTAGCGAGCCTGGGCGGCAAGGCCTATTCGCTCGACGCGAGGACCGGCTGCGTCCACTGGCGCTACGACTTCAAGGGCGGGGCGCGGGCGTCGATGACCGTCGCGCCGCTGGCGAGCGCGCCGAGCAAGTACGCGCTCTACATGGGCGACGACCGGATGTTCGTGCGCGCGCTCGACGCCGGCTCCGGCAAGGTGCTCTGGACCACCCGGGTTGACGACCATCGGGTCGGGCGGATCACCGGCTCGCCGGCGCTCTACAAGGGCGTGCTCTACGTGCCGCTCTCCGCCTCCGAGGAGAGCCAGGGCAATGTCGGCGCCTACGGCTGCTGCACCTTCATCGGCACGGTGGTGGCGCTGGACGCGGGGAGCGGCAAGCAGCTCTGGAAACGGGCGATCCTCGAGGAGACGCCGCATCCGACGCGCAAGAATTCGGCGGGAACGCAGATGTATGGCCCGGCGGGCGGCGCCATCTGGTCGGCGCCGACGATCGACGCCCAGCGCGGCCAGCTCTATGTGGCGACCGGCGACAGCTACACCGAGGTGGACCACCCGACCTCCGACGCCGTGGTCGCCATGGACCTGGCCACCGGCAAGATCCGCTGGGTCAACCAGGTGCTGGCGAAGGACAACTTCATGTCGGGGACCGTCAACGGCCCCCTGGGAACGCGCGGCCCGGACTACGACTTCGGCTCGTCGCCGCAACTGGTGCAGGTCGCGGGCGGCAAGACCCTGCTGATCACCGGCAACAAGTCCTCGATCGTCTATGCGATGGACCCGGACACCGGAAAGACGGTCTGGGCGACGCCGAAGCTGGGCAGCGGCGGCGCCACCGGCGGCGTGGAATGGGGCCCGGCCATCGACGGCAAGGTCGTCTATGCGCCGCTCGCCGACTTCCCCGGCCGCGGCCGGCCCGGGCTCGCGGCGCTGGAGGCCGCCAGCGGCAAGCTCCTGTGGCAGGTGGACGCGCCGAAGGACCTGCCCTGCAACGTGCCCTCGGGGCGCTGCCGGCCCGGCTACTCCCAGGCCGCGACGGCGATCCCGGGCGCGGTGCTGACCGGCGCGCTCGACGGCCACTTGCGGGCCTATGCGGCCAGCGACGGCAAGCTGGTCTGGGACTACGACACCACCTCGCCAGTCGACACCGTGAACGGGATCAAGGCCGCGCCGGGCGGGGCGCTGGACATGGGCGGGCCGACGGTGGCGGGCGGGATGCTGTTCGTGCATTCCGGCTACAACGGCACCGCCGGAGCCAGCAACCTGCTGCTGGCCTTCTCCGTGGACGGGAAGTAGGCGCTAGCCGGGCGCGCGCGCCGGGCGGACGTCGTCGAGGCCGAAGTCGCTGAGCGGGATCGCCTTGCCGGGGCGGTAGAGGACGATCGGGCGGATCTCGTAGACGGCGCTGGGGTTGGCGGCCTTGAATGCCTTGGCCGCTTCCACCGCCTCCTCCAGGCTCTCGCAGTCGAGGACGTAGAAGCCCAGCAGGCTTTCCTTGGTCTCGGTGAACGGGCCGTCGGTGACCATCGCCTTGCCGCGCACCGTGACGGCCCTGCCGGTGGCGCCCAGCCGGGCGGCCGGCCCCAGGCGCGCCTCACGGGCCATGCGCTCATGCACCGCGCTGAGCTCGGCCATCAGCGCGGCGTCCTCCTCGTCGCTCCACGACTGGACGTAGCCTTCGTCGTGGTAGGCGAGCATCACGTAGAGCATGGACTTCCTCTTCTCGGCGCAGCGCTGGACCGCGCGAAGAGAACCGACCGACATTGGCCTTGGCAAGACCGTTCAGGTCTCGACGAAGGCGCGCTCCAGGACGAAGTCGCCGGGGCTGGCGATGGAGCCTTCCTCATAGCCGAGGTCGAGAAGCTGCTGCTTCAGGTCGGCGAGGACGGAGGGGCCGCCGCAGAGCATCACCCGGTCTTCGTCCTTGTTGAAGGGCGGGTTGCCGAGGTCGCGGAAGAGCTGGCCGGAGGCGATCAGGTCGGTGATCCGGCCCTCGGTCTGAAACGGCTCGCGGGTGACGGTGGGATAGTAGCGCAGCTTGGGCCCGATCAGGTCGCCCAGCAGCTCGTCCTGCGCCAGGGCGCCGGAGAGGAGCTCGCGATAGTTGAGGTCGGCGACTTCGCGCACGGTGTGGGTGACGATCACCTGGTCGAACCGCTCGTAGACGTCCGGGTCGCGGGCGAGCGACAGCCAGGGCGCAAGCCCGGTGCCGGTGCCCAGCATGTAGAGTCGCTTGCCGGGCCTCAGGCCGTCCAGCACCAGGGTGCCAGTGGGCTTGCGGCCGATCAGCACCTCGTCGCCGACCTTGATCTTTTGCAGGCGCGAGGTCAGCGGGCCGTCGGGCACCTTGATCGAATAGAACTCCAACTCCTCGTGCCAGGCCGGCGAGGCGATGGAATAGGCGCGCACCAGGGGTTTGCCGTCCTCCTTGGTCAGGCCGACCATCACGAACTGGCCGCTCGCGAAACGCAGCGCCGGATCGCGGGTGGTGCGGAACGAGAACAGGCTCTCGGTCCAGTGCTGGACCCAGGTCACGGTCTCGACGAAGAAGGCGCCGCCCGCCTTCACGGGTGCGGGCGCCGGAGCCAGGGAAACATCATTCATCGCTGATCTACGCTCTTTCCGACTGCGTCAAATGTCGCCGCCGACGTTTTCGATGGCGCCCGGCGCGCGGGCGACGTGGATGCCGCATTCGGTCTTGTCCGAGCCCGCCCAGCGGCCGGCGCGGACGTCCTGCCCCTCCTCGACCGGATGGGTGCAGGGCCAGCAGCCGATCGACGGGAAGCCCTGGGCGACCAGCGGATGAGCCGGCAGGTCGTATTCCGCCGCATAGGCGTCGAGGTTCTCCTTGGTCCAGTTGGCCAGAGGGTTGAACTTCACCTGATCGTCGGCCTGTTCGACCACCGGCAGGGCCAGGCGCGCGCCGCCGTGGAAACGCTTGCGCCCCGTGATCCAGCCGTCGAAGTCCGCGAGCGCACGGTCCAGCGGCAGCACCTTGCGCACATGGCAACAGGCGTCGGTGTCGGTCTGCCAGAGCTTCGCTTCCGGGTCCGCCGTCGCCAGGTCCGGGTAGTGCGGACGTAGGTCGCGCACGTCGGTCAGCCCAAGCCGGGCGGTGAGCTGGCGGCGATAGTCCAGCGTCTGGCCGAACAGCATGCCGGTGTCGAGGAACAGCACGGGAATGTCCGGCTTCACCTTCGAGGCCAGGTGCAGCAACACCGCCGATTCCGCTCCGAAGGAGGAGACGAGCGCCAGCTTGTCGCCGAAAGTCTCGACGGCGGCTTCCAGCACCGTGCGCGGATGCGCGTGCCGCAGCTCCGCATCCAGCCGCGCGGCCAGCGTCAGGTGGCGGTCGGTGGTGTCGTAGGCCAAGCTCATGCCTCCCGCTCCTCGAAGGCGGGGACGCGATGGTCGGCGGCGCGCTGATAGACGTGGCGGAACCGCTGGGTGGCGGCCTGCCATTGCTGGGCGCCGGATCCGTCGGCCGGCTCGAAGGCGTCGAAGCCGCAGCGGAGCATGAAGTGGGCCTGCTCGCGCAGGACGTCACCGACCGCGCGCACCTCGCCCGCATAGTCGTAGCGCTCGCGCAAGATGCGGGCGTTGGAGTAGGCGCGCCCGTCGCGGAACTTGGGGAATTCCAGCGCCACCACCGCGATCCGCGGCAGGTCGTAGGCCAGCGCCTCGACCTCCTCGTCGCTCTTCAGCCGCACGCCGACCGCGCGGCCCTCGGAGAGCAGCCGGTCGCCTTCCTGCTGGAAGCGGGCGAGCGACAGGATGAGGTCACCCTGCACGAGGTCCTGGTCGTCGGCGACCCAGGTGAAGGGGTCCTCGACCGGCATCATGTGGCCGCCCTCAACCTTAATGCGCGTCGGCATAGACGGCCTCCTTGAAGGGCGCGACGCCGGTGCGCCGGAAGGTGTCGAGGAAGCGTTCGCCCTCGCGGCGCTCGCGCAGGTAGACGTCGACCATCTGCTCGATGGCCGGTGCGACCTTGTCGGCGGGCAGCGCCGGGCCGAGCATCTGACCCAGGGCCGCGTCGTTCTCACCGGAGCCGCCCAGGGTGACCTGGTAGAACTCCTCGCCCTTCTTATCGACGCCCAGGATGCCGACGTGGCCGACGTGGTGGTGGCCGCAGGCGTTGATACAGCCGCTGATCCGGATCTTCAGCTCGCCGATCAGCTCGGCCCGCTCCGGGTCGGCGAAACGCTCGGCGATGTGCTGGGCGACCGGAATGGCCCGGGCGTTGGCGAGCGCGCAGTAGTCGAGGCCCGGGCAGGCGATGATGTCGCTGATCAGGTTCATGTTCGGCGTCGCCAAGCCCGCCGCGGCGAGCGCGGCGTGGACGGCCGGCACGTCGTCCAGCTTCACGTGCGGCAGCAGCAGGTTCTGCTGGTAATTCACGCGCAGTTCGTCCTGCGAGTAGCGCTCGGCCAGGTCAGCCACGACCTCCATCTGCTCGGAGCTGATGTCGCCGGGGGTCTGGCCCGGGGTCTTCAGGGAAACATCGACGATGGCGTAGCCGGGCGCCTTGTGCGGATGGACGTTGTGGCGAAGGAACCGCGCGAATGCGGGATCGGCCGCCTTGGCCGCTTCCAGCGCCTCGGAGCGCGCCGGACGCTTGTCGAACTGCGGCGTGAACTGCGCACGGATGCGGGCGAGCTCGACATCCGGCAGGTCGGCCCGCTCGTGCTCGGACTTGGCCCACTCGGCCTCCACCTGGCGCGCGAACTCCTCGGCGCCCAGCGAGGCCACCAGCACCTTGATGCGCGCCTTCCAGATGTTGTCGCGCCGGCCGTGGCGATTGTAGACCCGGACGATCGCCTCCAGGTACGAGAGCAGGTGGCGGGTCGGCAGGAACTCGCGGATCGTCGCGCCGAGATAGGGCGTGCGGCCCAGGCCGCCGCCGACCATCACCTCGAAACCCAGCTCGCCGCCGCGGCCGCGGCGCATGGCCAGGCCGATGTCGTAGACCCGCGTCGCCGCGCGGTCCTTGGCCGCCGCGGTCACCGCGATCTTGAACTTCCGCGGCAGGAAGCTGAACTCGGGATGCAGGGTCGACCACTGGCGGATCGCCTCGGCCCAGACGCGCGGATCGTCGAGCTCGTCGGCGGTGGCGCCGGCATAGGGGTCGGCCGTGACATTGCGGATCGTGTTCCCCGAGGTCTGCATCGAGTGCATCTCGACCTCGGCCAGGTGCGCCAGGATGTCCGGCGCGTCGGCCAGCTTGATCCAGTGCAGTTGCAGGTTCGTGCGGGTGGTGAAATGGCCGTAGCCCTGGTCGTAGGTCTTGGCGATCCAGGCGAGCTTGCGCAGCTTCTTCGAGGTCAGGGTCCCGTAGGGAATGGCGATCCGCAGCATGTAGGCGTGAAGCTGCAGGTAGAGGCCATTCAGCAGGCGAATGGGCTTGAACTGGTCTTCGGTGATCTCGCCCGCCAGCCGGCGGTTCACCTGCTCCCGGAACTCCGCCGCGCGGTCGGCCACGAAGGCCTTGTCGATGGTGTCGTAGCGGTACATGGCCGCCCTCACTTGCGCTTGATCAGGGCGACGCGGCCGGTGGAGCGGGCCGCGCCGTGGGCATGCTGCAGGGCCGCGATGTCCTCGCCGCCCAGCGCCTGCTTGCCGTGCTGGGGATGGTTGGATGGGCCGAGCGCGCGAATACGCTCGCGGAAGCTGAGCGGCGCCCACAGCCCGTCGGATTCGATCACGTCGATCAGGTAGGGGTCGACCACTACGGTGAGCGCCGACTTGGCGCGCGCCTCGGCCGCCTCGGCTGCCGCATCGTCGTCGAACAGCTCGGCGTCCTTGAAACGCGGGACCCATTGGCCATCGCGCCAATAGACCGTCTCGCCGTCGTGCAGCAGGTTTCCGCTGAGGGCCTTCATGCGCGCGCCTCCTGGAGGATCGCGGCGACGTCCGCCTCCGCGCCGCCGGCCTGAGCCAGCGCCATCGCCTCGCCGACGATGAGCAGCGCCGGGCCGGTGAGCGCCTGCGCCGCCTGGGCCAGACCGGCGAGCGTGGTGACCACCCGCCGTTCGTCGGCGCGGCTGGCGTTCTCGACGATCAGGGCCGGGGTCGAACCCGCGCGGCCGGCGCCCATCAGGCGCTGGGCGATCGGCGCGGCCATGGAGAGGCCCATGTAGACGACCACCGTCTGGTTGGGCCTGGCGAGGCTCTCCCAGTCGAGGTCCGGTTCGCCGCCTTTCGCCGCGTGGCCGGTGACGAAGGTGACCGCCTGGGCGGCGCCGCGGTGGGTGAGCGGCGCGCCGGCGTTGGCGCCGGCGGCCAGCGCGGCGGTGACGCCAGGCACGATCCGGCACTCGACGCCGGCGGCGCGGCAGGCTTCCAGCTCCTCGCCGCCGCGACCGAAGATGAAGGGGTCGCCGCCCTTCAGCCGAACGACCGTCAGGCCGTCCAGGGCGAAGGCCACGAGCATGCGGTTGATCTCATCCTGGCTGTAGGAGTGGCGCGACTTGCGCTTGGCGACGGAGATCCGGCGCGCCGCCGGTGGCGCAAGCTCGAGAATCTCGTCGGAGACCAGGCCGTCGTGGACCACCACGTCGGCGGTCCGCAGCACCTTCAGCGCCTTGACCGTCAGCAGGTCCGGATCGCCGGGCCCTGCGCCGACTAACCAGACCGAGCCCGCCGGACGGCCGCGGCCACGTCGGGCGCCGTCCAGCACCACCAGGCCGCCTGCGCGCCTTGACCTCGTCTGCCGCTGCGCCATGATTAGCTTCTCTAAAGCCTCGCTAGCTAAAACCGGAACGGGACGGGCTCACGCCCGCCCCGCCGATATCCACCGATGAAAAGGGCCAAGACAGCGGCGGACGGTTGCAAATAGGAGCCGGCGCCCCCAATTCGCAATCCAAGGACTTCTGCCGCGGCTGTCAGGATTTCTATGGAAAGAACAGTGGAACGAAGACGCCTGCCGCCGCTGAACGCGCTGCGCGCCTTCGAGGCCGCCGCGCGCCACCTGAACTTCAGCCGCGCCGCCGACGAGCTCTCCGTCACCCCGGGCGCGGTCAGCCAGCAGATCCAGAACCTGGAGGACTACGTCGGCGCGGCGCTGTTCAAGCGCACGCCGAAGGGCCTCCTGCTCACCGACGCGGCGCAGACCGCGCTCCCCGCCCTGCGCGAGGCTTTCGACCGCCTGGCGGAGGCCGCGTCGCTGCTCACCGCGGCGGTGGACGGGCGGCGCCTGACGTTGACCGCCCCACCCTCCTTCGCCGCCAAGTGGCTGGTGCCCCGGCTGGGCGCGTTCGAGCAGGCGCATCCGCAGGTCGACGTCTGGCTCTCCGCGGCGATCGAGCTCGTAGACCTGGCGGCGGGCGAGGTGGACGTGGCGATCCGCTATGGCGGCGGGCGCTACCCGGGGCTCGAGGTCCACCGGCTGTTCTCGGAGACAGTGATCCCGGTGGCCTCGCCGGAGCACCTGGCCGCCCAGCCGCTGACCACGCCGGCCGACCTCGCCAACCACATCCTGCTGCACGACGGCTCGCCCGACCTCGACGACAGTTGCCCAGACTGGTCGATGTGGCTGGCGGCGCGAGGGCTGAAGAACGTCGACGGCATGCGCGGGCCGCGCTTCAACCAGTCCAGCCTGGTGATCGAGGCGGCGGTGAACGGCCGTGGCGTCGCGCTGGCCAAACGCACCCTGGCGCAGGCCGACCTGGAGGCCGGGCGGCTGGTCGCGCCGCTGCAGATCGCCACGGCCGTGGACTTCGCCTATTACCTCGTCCATCCCAAGGCCAAGGGCCGGTTGCCGCAGGTGAAGGCCTTCGTCGGCTGGATCGAAGCCCAGGCGCAGGCCCACCAGGAGGCTCTGCTGGCCATCGACAATGGCGCCGGCATCTAGCGGGGCCGGCATCTAGAAGCGAGTTCAGTACCGATGGATTTTTCGACCGACCCGCGTCCGGCGCCCGCCGACTGCACGACCATGGCCGAGGTCCGCCAGGGCGTCGACGCCATCGACCGCCTGCTGGTCGCCGTGCTGGCCGAGCGCCAGCGCTACATGGACGCCGCGGCGCGGATCAAGCCGGACCGCGGCGCCGTGCGCGACACGCCCCGCATCGAGGAGGTCGTCGCCAAGGTGAAGGCCGCCGCCCGCGAGGCCGGCCTCTCCGAAGAGATCGCCGAACCGGTGTGGCGCACCCTCATCGAGCGCTGCATCGCCCACGAGTTCGGGGTCTGGGACGCGATCCGCGAGCGCGCTTAGTCGCGCGCCTGATACGCCGCGATGTCGGCCACGGCGGCGTCCAGGGCGGCGCGCACGGCCGGTAGTCCTGAGGGACCTTGCGCCTCGGCGGCTTCGCAGACGTCGCCCAGGGCCTTGGCGCCGACGCCGCGTGCGGCGCCCTTGATGGTGTGAATCACGTCGCGCCAGCGCGGGTCGGCGGAATCCAGCGATCCGGACCAACCCTCCGCCTGCTGGCGGAACAGCGCCAGCACCTCGGAAATCACCTGCTTGTCCCCCGCAGCGAAGCCTTCCAGATAGCCGAAATCCATCGCGCCCATGGGTTCCCCGATCGCCTTGCCGCACGCGCCTTGCCAAGGCCGCGTTTTCGCGTATTTTCCGCGCCCTCGCCACCGGGGCTCGATCCTGCGTCAGGTTCAGGTCCGGTGCGACGGCGGGTGCTTAGCTCAGTTGGTAGAGCAGCTGACTCTTAATCAGCGGGTCGTGGGTTCGAATCCCCCAGCACCCACCATATTCCTCTTTGAATGATCCAGCCTTTTCCGCAATCCGGCGGAAAGGCCGAACTCCGCACGGTGGACGCAAACCGCACGCCCCTTCGGCGTCGTGCCTTTCACCACCGCAACGGGTGCGAGTAGCCCTAGTTCGGCGTCGCGTCGGGGAGCCCGAGAATTCGTTTCGCGATGATGTTGTTCTGAATTTCGTAGGAGCCGGCGAAGATCGTCGTGGCTTTTCCGGAGAGCCAGTCGCGCACCGTCGCCACCTCGTCGGGGTCGAAGCCCTCGCCCTGCCATCCCAGGCCTCGTGCGCCCATGAGCTCGACCAGGAGTTCCGCCCGCTCCTGGCTCAGCCCCGACGAGACGTTCTTCAGGATCGAGGTTGCGGCGCTGGGCCCCTTGGCTGCGTCGGCCGCGGCCAGGCGATCCATGGTCTGTGCAAAGGCGCGGCGATCCATCAGGTGACGGGTGATCCGCGTGCGCAGGTCGGCGTCCGCCAGCCGTCCCTGACCGTCCCGCCCCAGATAGTCGACGGCCACGGCCTCGATCGGACGGGTGTCGCCGGCCCGGACCGGCGCGTCTTCGCTGCGCCGCCGCTCGAATTGCAGCAGCCGCTTGCCGACGGTCCAGCCACCGTTCAGCGGGCCCACCAGGTTTTCCTTCGGCACGTCGACGTCCTGGAAGAAGGTCTCGCAGAACGGCGAATTTCCCGAGATCAGCCGGATCGGCCGCACCTCAATCCCGGGCGAGGTCATGTCGATCAGCAGGAAGCTGATCCCCTCATGCTTCTTGGCTGGATCCGTCCGCACCAGGCAGAAGCACCAGTCGGCGTGCTGCGCACCGCTGGTCCACGTCTTCTGGCCGGTCACCCGGAAATGGTCGCCGCGATCCTCGGCGCGGGTTTGCAGGCTGGCCAGGTCGGACCCGGCGTTGGGTTCGGAATAGCCCTGGCACCAGCGGGTCTCGCCGCGGCAGATCGGCGGGATGTGCCGCAGCTTCTGGGCCTCGGTCCCGAATTCGAGCAGGGTCGGCCCCAGCATCCGCACGCCCATCGTCCAGCCGATCGGGTTCCAGCCGCCGGCGCGGCGGACCTCCTGGCGCAGCACCTGGGCGGCCTGCGGGCCCAGCCCACCGCCGCCATAGGCCGCGGGCCAGGTGGGCGTGCCCCAGCCCTGGGCGCACAGGTCCCGCTTCCAGCGGCCGAAGTCGGGCCCGACGGGATCGCGTTCGCCCATCTTCGGCGCGCGCCCGGCCAGGGACCTCGGGAAGTGGTCGTCGAGCCAGGCGCGGACGTCCAGGCGAAAGACTTCGAGGGGCTCGCCCTCAAGCGAGGTCATGCTGCGTCCCGTAAAAGGTGGCGGAGCCGCCCTGCGACGGCTCCGGGCGCCAGGAGCATCTAGAACTTCGCGTCCAGGCGCACGCCCAGATGGCGGAAGGAATCGGGGCTCAGGTACTGGATCGTCCCGCCGGGATTGAGCGCGGCGGTCGGGGCCGGGCTGATGCCTGCCGCCCAATGCTTGTCGAGCAGGTTGGTCGCGTAGACCGAAAGCCGCCACGCCTCGTCGGCCGGCCCCACGCCGATGCTCGCGCCCAGCAGACCGAACGCCTTCTGCGCCTGCTTGGGATCGCCGTTCGCGGCGTAGGACACCTTGCTCTGCCAGTTCCAGTTGGCGCTGGCGTAGGCGGTGAGCGACCCGAAGCTGTTCGGCCGCTCGTAGTCGAGGCCCGCCAGATACTGATAGTCAGGCGAGCCGGCGAGCCGGTTGCCCGAGGCGTTGATCGTGCCGGGCGCCAGCCTCGGCGTCGCGGTGGCGGCCGTGGTGCAGTCCGGCTGGGCGACCGTCGCGCCGGTGTTGGGGTTGGCCAGGGTGACGTAACAGCTCACCCCCGGGAAATCGCCGTAGCGGGCCTTGACGTAGCTGGCCTGCAGGTTGGCGGTCAGCTCCGGCGTCAGTTTCGCGACCAGGGCCGCCTCGATCCCCTTGGTGGTCACCTCGCCCGCGTTGTGGACGATCGACACGAAGCCGTTGGGCGTCGGCGTGGAGACCTGCGCCTGGAAATTCTTGTAGGTGGTGTGGAAGACGTCGGCATTGAGCAGCAGCCGATGCTCGAGGAACTGACTCTTGAAGCCGATCTCGTAGGAGGTGGGGATCTCGGGCCGGATGCGCTGGTCGACCTGGTTGTTGACGATGTTGCTGGCCGTGATGGTCAGCGCGCTGAACCCCGGACCTTTGTAGCCTCGCGCGACCGTGGCGTAGGCCATGAAGTCGGGCGTGAGGTCGTCCTGAAGCGTCGCGCGCCATGAGAAGTTGTCGTTGCTGGTCGACTGATGGATGGCCGGGAAGCAGTTCGGCCTGGCCGGCAGCACGGCGGTTGTCACGCACGGCGTCACATAGGGGCCAGGGAAGCCGATGTAGCTGTTCGTGGGGAAGCCGGAAGCCGGATAGAAGCCGCGCAGCGGCAGGCTGTGGTCGAGGCCGCTCTCCTCGTACTCGAGCGAAAGCTCGTCGCGCGTGTAGCGGCCGCCCAGGATCAGGGCGAGCTGGTCGTTGAAGTGGAAACGCCCCTGGCCGAAGACGGCGTAGTCCTTGGCGTGGACGTCCGAACTCTGCGCGTCGCTGGCGAGGACCTGCTGCGCGGCCGGAATGACCGAGGTGTCGATCGTCGGGTTGGCGAAGTAGCCGATCTGGCCGATCTGGCCCCGCGTTCGCGACGAGTAGTAGTAGAGGCCGACGACATAGTCGAAGCGCTGGCTGGTCGGTGACGTCAGCCGCAACTCCTGGCTGAAATTGGTCGCCAGGCTTCTGCCGCCGTTCACGTCGGCGAAATTGAAGGGCGCGAAATCCGCGTCGTAGAAGTTCGACCGGTTCGAATAACGATAGCCGGTGATCGAGGTGAGGCTGTAGCCGGCCGGCAGGCTGTAGTCGACCTGCGCCGAGGCGCCCCAGATGCGGCCATGGCCGAAGGGCAAGGCGCCGTCGGCCACCTCATAGTTGTTGGGCCCTTCGACGATGCCGGCCTGGCGGTCGGACACCGCCACGCCCGTGTGCGGGTCCGGCGCGGTGCGCACGACCTGGCTGCAGCAGAATTCGCCGGTGTAGGAGGCGTCGGCCGACAGCACGATCTTCAGATCGCCATTGGGTCGGATCAGCAGCTTGGCGCGCACGGCGTCGATGTCGATCGGGTTGACGCCCTTGCCGCCGAACAGCGGGTCCTTGACCCAGCCGTTGAGGTGATTGTGGGTCGCCACCACCCGCAGGGCCACATCATCGTTGATCGGGATATTGGCGATGCCCTGGAGGATCTGTTCGTTGCGCTCGCCGTAGGAGAGGTGGGCGATCCCTTCGAGTTCACCGATCTTGGGGTCGGTCGTGGTGATGCTGATCACGCCGGCGGACGCGTTCTTGCCGAACAGCATGCCCTGCGGACCTTTCAGGATCTCCACGTGGTCGATGTCGGCCAGGGTCTGCACCGCCGAGGGGTCGGACAGCACCACGCCGTCGACCACGGTCGAAACGCTCTGCTCCAGGCCGCTCGAGAAGCTCGAGGTCCCGACGCCGCGGATCGCGAAGGCCGAGGTGTTGGAGCCGGTGCTCACCCGGTAGTTCACGCTGGTGTCGAGGTAGCGCAGCTCCTGGAGCTGCTCGATGTGCTTTTCGCGCAGAGCGTCGCCGGTCGCCGCGGTGACGGCCAGGGGAACGTCCTGGATGTTCTCCGCCCGCTTTTCGGCGGTGACGATCAAGGTTTCGACCGTCGCGGCGTCCCCGCCCGCCGCCGCGGCCGCGTTCGCCGATCCCACGCAGAACGCCAACGTCACCAGCGCCGAAACGCCGCCCAGCAGCCAAGCCTTGCCCATGGTTCCCTCCCTTTGGGCGACCGGTTGCGCCCGGTCGTTCGGCGTAGGGCTAGTTATAAATAGTGCTGTAGTCAATTACCCGATCCGGCGGATTTTTGCCCGAGACGGTTTCTCGCCGACGCTTCGGTGAGACGACGGCACGGCGCGCAAACCGCGCGTTGTCAGCCGCAAATCAGATGTGTATTGGTGTTATCGTCAAGAAACAGGCCATTCATTTGCGGGAGCGACGCATGCCCTACGCCCATGGACGCGTGATCCACGACGCCGACAGCCATGTGATGGAGCCGCAGGATTGGCTGGTCGCCTACGCCGACGAGGGCATGAAGGAGCGGCTGTTCCGGAAGGACCCGCCTTCGACGCGCCCGCCGGTGGTCGCGCCCAAGGAAAAGGTGATCGAGGGGCTGATCGGCGGGCCCAAGGGTCGGCTGGCCTATGGCGCCTACGATCCCGCCGAACGCACGCGCGCGCTGGACGAGTTGGGCTTCGCGAGCCAACTCGTCTTCCCGACGTCAGCGCTGCGGCCCTTCCGCACCTCAAGCGACCCGAACGTGGTCTATTCCGGGACCCGCGCGGCGAACCGCGCCATGGCCGCCTTCTGCGCCGATCCGCGGCTGATCGGTGTCGCCTATGTGCCGCTCGACGACCCGGGCCGCGCCCTTGAGGAAGCGCAGGAAGCGATCCGGCTCGGCTGCCGCGCGATCTGGGTCCCCTCCTCGCCGGCCGGCGAGCGGTCCCCGGGCCATCCGGACCTCGATCCCTTCTGGGCGCTGCTGTCGGCCAAGCGCATCCCCTTCGTCCTGCACATCGGCGCGGGCTCGCGCGTGCTGCCGCAGGCCTATGTCAACAACGGCAAGGCGGCCTCGCCCGACCTGCACGGCGGCGGCGAGAACCTGCGCTTCAAGGACTATGTCGTCCTGCCCCACTCCGCCGAGATGTTCCTGGGCGCGCTCGTCTACGACGGCCTGTTCGACCGGCTGCCCGAGTTGCGCGGCGGGGTCATCGAATACGGCGCCTACTGGGTGCCGGGCTTCCTTCGGCAGATGGACATGGGCGCGCGCAGCTTCGGGCGCACCGACCCCTACCTCCAGGCGCTGTCGGCCAAGCCTTCGGAGATCATCCGCCGGCATATGAAATTCACGCCGTTCCCCGGCGAGGACGCGGGCTACCTGATCAAGGACAGCGGCGCGGACCTCTATATGTTCTCCAGCGACTATCCGCACCCGGAGGGCACCAACGATCCCATCGGCCGGTTCGAGCGGACCTTCGGCGAGCTTGGCGAGGCGGACCGTGAGCTCTTTTACGCCCGGAATTTCGAGCAGATGATGGGCGCGGCCTGAGGCGCGGGCCTGCAAGATCCACCAGAACGTCCGGGAGGAACACGATGAGCGAGACCCTGACCCGCCCGCTGCAGGGCGGTTTCCGCACGCCGCGCAACGCGTTCCAGCAAGCGCCCGGCTCCATCCACAACGATGAAGTCGCTTCCAAGCTGGGCTTCAAGGGCGGCACCGTTCCGGGCTCGGTGCACATGGACCAGTTCGTGCCGATGCTGCTCGACCTCTACGGGCCGCGCTGGTTCGAGACCGGCGACATCTCGCTCTATTTCACCCAGGCCACGGTCGACGCAGAGCGGGTCCGCGCGACGGTGACGCCTGGCGCCACACGCGCGCGCCTGGAAATGCACAACGAGGCCGACGCCCTGATCTGCCGCGGCACCGCGAGCGCGCGCGCGCCCGACAGCCTGTCGGAGCTGAGCCATGTGCTGCAGCAGCAGAGCGCCGTCGATCCGGCCGAGCTGCGCATCCTCAGCCAATACAGGGTGGGCGATGAGCTGACCGGCATGCCGATCCGGCTGGAGATCGACAAGCTGCAGGACAGCCTCAGCCGCATCACCGAGCCGCATCCACTCTACGCCGAGCAGCATGTCCTGCCTCCCTCGCACCTGGTCAGCCTGTCCCACCAGGTGCGGCCGCGGGTGCTGGAGAAGGTCGGCAAGTCCGTGGGCCTGTTCGGAGCGCTGGAGGCGCGCCAGTACGCCGGCCCCCTGCGCGCCGGCGTCGACTACCTGGCCCGCACCAAGATGCTGAAGTTCACGCAGAGCCCGAAGGCCGAGGGCGTCTGGTACGACGTGGTGATCAGCGATCCCGCCACGGATCGCGACGTCGCCTGCGTGCAGTACTTCCTGCGCTTCATGAAGGCGTCGTCGGCGCTCTACGGCTAGATCGCCCGCGCGCGGCCCTCCCAGTAGGGCGCGCGTACCTTGTTGCGCTGGATCTTGCCCGCCTCGCTGCGCGGCAGGGCCTCGGCGAAGTCGATCCCGCGCGGCGTCTTGAACTTCGCCAGCCGCTGGGCGGCGAACGCCAGGATGTCGGCCTTCAGCGCCTCGGTGGCGGCCACGCCGGTCTTGAGCTGAATCACCGAGCGCACCTCCTCGCCCCATTCGTCGTTGGGGATGCCGACCGTGCAGCTGTCCTCGACGGCGGGGTGCTTGATGACCTCGTTGTCGACTTCCTGTGGGTAGATGTTGACCCCGCCGGCGATGATCGTCTCGGCGTTGCGACCGGTGAGGAACAGATAGTCGTCCTCGTCGAGGTAGCCGACGTCGCCCATGGTGAAGTAGCCGTCGCGGCGCGCGCCATGCGTCTTGCCGGGATCCTTGAAATATTCGAACCCACCCTGCGCGGCGAGCTGCAGGTAGATGGCGCCGGGGACGCCGGGCGGACATTCCGCACCGCCGTCATCCAGGATCTTCAGCACCTCGGCATTCGGCCTGCGCCCGACGCTGCCCGGCTTCCTCAACCACTCCTGCGAGGTGATGGTGATGCCGACCCCGCCCTCGGATCCGGCGTAGTATTCGAACAGCACCGGGCCCAGCCAGTCGATCATGGCGCGCTTCACCTCCGGCGGGCACGGCGCGGCCCCATGGGTGATCCGCTTGAGCGAGCTCAGGTCATATTCGGCGCGGACCTCCGGCGGCAGGGCAAGGAGGCGCTGGAACATGATCGGCACGAAATGGCCGCGGGTGATCCGCTGGTCCTGGATGGTCTGCAGCACCAGGCGGCTGTCCCACTTGTCCATCAGCACCGTGGGCACGCCGTTGCTGAGCGCACGGCGGATATCGCCGGCGAGCGGCGAGGCGTGATAGGCGGGGCCGGTGCAGATGTGCTTGTCGACCGAGCGCTCGTAGTTGGCGTCATAGGCCGGCGCTTGGGCGTTGGGCTTGTAGACCCCCTTCGGCCGCCCGGTGGTGCCGGAGGTGTAGAGCATGGTCGTGCCGCGCACCGGGTCGGCGATGTCGCCGCCGTCGAAACGGGCCAGCATCGCCGCGTAGGCCTCGAAGCCCGCGGCCTCTCCGCCGATCGAGACCTTGCGGATCAGGTTCGGGCAGGCCGCCGCGGCCTCCTCCAGCGCCTCGACCCGCACGTCGCCGAACAGCACCTTGGCCTCGCAGTCGTTCACGACGTAGGCGATCTCTTCGGCGGTGAGGTGCCAGTTCACCGGGGTCATGCGCGCGCCGACCCGCGCGCATCCGAACAGCACGTCGGCGAACTCCACCCGGTTGGAGCAAACGAGCGCGACGGCGTCCCCCGTCTGCAGGCCGGCCTGGCGCAGGAAGCGCGCGATGCGGTTGGCGTTGGCGTTGAGGTCGCCGAAGGTGCGCGTGCGGCCGGCCACCTCGTAGACGGCCACCCGGTTCTGCTGGACCTGGGCCCAGATCGCCGGCGCCATCCCGTCGTCGATGGCGGCCTGGATGCGTTGCGGTTCGAGGGCGGCGATGTCGTTCATGGCGGACTTCCCGGTTCAGCTGACGGTATCGGCGACGAAGGAGCCGCGCGACGCCGCGATGATCACAGTGGCGAGAACCAGCACCAGCTCGCTCATGCCCAACAGGGCCCAGCGCAGGGCCTCGGCCGAGCTGTAGCCGTGCGCGGCCAGGCCATCGCTCACCGCGCCCACGACCATGGGGCCGAAGCCCAGGCCGATCAGGTTCAGACCCAGCATGAAGATCGCCGCCGCGGTCGCCCGCACGCGCGGACGCACCAGGCCCTGGATCGCGGCGTAGGCCGGCGCGCCACCGATGCCGGAACACAGGCTCTGACAACCCAGCAGGGCCAGCGCCAGCGGCGTGCTGGGCGACAGCATCGCGGCCAGGAACAGCGGCAGCCTCACCAGGATGGCGACCACCTGGACAGTCACATAGGCGCGCATGTCGCGCCCGGCGGCCCGGTCGGTGATCCAGCCGCCGGCCAGGGTGCCGACGATCCCCGCGACGCCGCTGATCAGGCCCCAAACCGGCCCGTAGAAGCCGGCGGCGCCCAGGCTCCAGCCGGTCGCCGCGCTGACCCCATGGGCGAGCTGGCTGAGTTCGGCGCCATGGGCGCGGAAGAAGAACGCCGGCAGCCAGGCGCTTTGCGCATAGTTCGCGAAGGTCACCATCGCCCCGCCCAGGGTCATCAGCACGAACGTCCGCTTCGACAGGATCTCCCTCAGCGCCTCGCCCATCGGCGGGGCGTCGGCGACGGGCGAAGGCACGGCCCGGCGGGGCTCCTTCAAGGTCATCAGCGCGACCAGGGCGACGATCAGGCCGGGCGCGCCCGCCACGATGAAGGCGCTGCGCCAACCGAAGCGATCCAGAACCACGCCGCCGATAGCCAGGCCGCACAGCGAGCCGATCGGGATGCCGATGGTGTAGAAAGCGATCGCCGACGCGCGCCGCTCGCGCGGCGTGTAGTCGGCGATCAGCGCCTGCGAGGTCGGCGAGCCGCCCGCCTCCCCGACCCCGATCAGCAGCCGGCAGGCCGCAAGCTGCAGATAGGTCCGCGCCAGGCCCGACCCGATGGTGAACACGCTCCAGACCGCCAGGGCGGCGGTGATGATCCGCGCCCGGTTCCCGCGATCCGCCCACCGCGCGATGGGCAGGCTGAGCACGCTGTAGAACACTGCGAAATAGAGGCCGGTCAGCATGCCGAGCTGACGGTCCTTCAGCCCGAACTCGTGCTTGATCGGCTCGGCCAGGATGTTGATCACCCCGCGGTCGAGAAAATTCAGCGCGCAGATGACCAGAAGCAGCAGCATGACGTAGCGCCGGTAGCCATCCGACGCCACATGCTCCGGCGCGCCCACCGTCGCGCTCGTTGACCCGTCCGCCACGCCACTCTCCCTCTTCGCGTCGGAAGTGCCGACCGCGACGGCCCCTTGAATTAGTGCCATTGTCAATAAATTGCGCTGGGCGCGTGCAAGGGTCAAGCGCCGACCTGATCCGCCCGGCTTGCTGATCGTCGGCGCGAAAGGCACAACCGCGAGCATGGACGAGGCGCCTCCCAAGATCGCGCGGAGCCGGCGATCACCGGCGGAGCGGCAGGCCGAGATCGTGGCCCGCGCCGCCGCCATGGTCCTGGAGCAAGGCGTCCTGCCCTTGCCGCTGGACCGCCTGGCCCACGACGTCGGGGTCAGCAAGGGGCTGATCTACAATTACTTCCCGACCCAGCACGATCTGCTCAACGCCGTCCTCGAGGCGGAATTCGAAGGCCTGCGCGCGCGGGGCGTCGAGGCCGCCGCTGGCGAAGGGCCGCTTCTCGCCGTCGCCCGGGCCTGCGCGCGCCTCTATTTCGACCATGTGGCCGAGCGCGGCCCGGTGATCCACCTGATCCTGCGGGACCATTACATGGCCGGACGGCTGTCGGCGGACGTGGCGCGGTTCCGCAACCGCGTCATCCGCCGGCTGGCCCACGCCGCGCGCCGCGACCTGCTCCTGCCCGCGAAGGAAAACATCGCCGCCATCAACCTGGTCATCACCATCCCGGAGGAGGCCGGCCGCCTGGCCTATCGCGGGGACATCGCCGTCGACCGAGGCCGCGAGCTCTGCGACGAGCTTGTCGTGGGCAGCGTACAGGCCCTGTCGCCGCGAACGGCGCCTGCCTAGCGGCCCTGGCGGGCGAGGCGGGTGACGGCGCGATTGCCCGCGGTGACGATCGCCAGGCTGAGCCGCTCCACCATGTCCAGCGGCGCCTTGCGTTCGGCGAGCAGCCGACCGGCCCGCAGGCAGACCGCGGTGAGGATGACCGTCGCCGCGCGCGCCCGGTCGTCGTCGACGCCATAGCGCTGGGTCAGGCGCTCGCTCATCCGGTCGGTGGCGGCGGCGCGCTGCGCTTCGCGCTCGGAGCGCAGGGCCGCGCGCACCTCGGCGCTGTTCAGCAGCACCTGGATCAGCGCGCCCCGCTCGGCCACCTGGCGCAGGTAGGCGATGGTCGAAAGGGTGACCCGCGTCTGGTTGTCGTGGCCTCGCTCGACCTCCGACTGGCGCGCTGAGTCCATGGCGTCGAGTTCACGCCGCGCGACCGCCACCAGCAGATCCGTGCGGCTGAAGTAGTTGTGCGCCTGTGCTTCGCTGAGCCCCAGCTCACGGGCGACCCGCTTCATCGTCGTGGCGTGCAGCCCCTCGGTCGCGATGACCCGCGCCGCCGCCTCGATCAGCTGGGTCCGCCGCTGGTCCGGCGACATCCGGGTCCGCACACGGCGCGAGCGCCCCTGCCCTGACCCGATGGCGACCAGTTCGTCGACTCCCGCCGGCGCGGCCGGCAGCAACGGACGCGCGCCGCCCCGCGGGCTGCCCTGCTTCGACCAGTAGCCGCGACCGGGGTAAGGGATCAGCAGGCGGTCGCAGATCTTCGCCAGGCCGTTGCGGCTGAGCCCCCAGTCTTCGGCGACGGTGCTCAGCGGCCGCGCCCAGATTTGCTCGAAGAGCTGGCCGCGGGAGATCACCCGGCCTGGAGGGGCAGCGGCGGCGTCCGGCTGGTCAGATGGCTTGCTCACAGCGACAGCCTAGGGAAATCGCCCGAGTTCCGCAAAGTCAGCGCTGGGCCGAGGGCGGTCCTTTGCGCCTGTCCGCAGGCGACCGCCCTGCGCTACCAGGCCAACTTGCGCGAGCTGCTGATCATCGCCGCCAACCGACGGACGGCCCTTACTTGGAGTCGGCGGTGGCCAGGCGTAGCTAGGACGTCGCCTTCCTCGCCCGAGCCGGGAAGTCGATAAGGCAGCCCTTGGAGGCCTGGGTCGCGGCCGGAGCCGATCGGCCCGCAAGGACGGCTGCGAGCGCCACGTCGGCGAACGCGTGGCTCGAGGCCTTCTGGATTCCATAATCGGATCGGTCGTCCAGCGGCCCGTGGTAGGCGATTTTCCAAGTCTTGGGCGTGACCACAAAAACCTCGGCGGTGCGTGTCACCCCCAGCGCTTCGCCAACGGCCTGCGTCTTGTCCATCAGGATTGGGATGTCGATCCCGAACTCCTTGGCCTCGGCGGCGATGGCGTCCCGCCCGTCCTGCAGGTTCGAGTCGATCATCATGACCTCGACGCCCTGGGCGGCGTACTTGTCGCGCAAGGCCTTGAGCGCCGGCGTCATGGCGCGTGCGATCGGACACCCGACGCCAGTGGAAACCAGCACGATCGCCTTGTCGTTGGCCATCTTGTAGAGCTCGTGGGTGTGCTGCTGCTGGGCGTCGACCAGGGTAAAGTTCTGAACCACCGCCTGCGCCGGCATTTGGCCTGGCAAGGCCTGGGCCTCGGACGCGGTCGCAGTGATCAGAAGGGCTCCGGCAGCAGCGGCCAAGACGCCAACGCGCGCAAACATCATCTTCACGGTCCTTCCAGGCGGGCTCTTTCAGGCCTCGTCGAACTCAGTCGCCGATTGCCCGAGATCGATTTCAACCTGCCAGCCGTGCGTGGCGCCTTTACGGCGCGTTCCGCGATTGAGGGTCAGCGCCGCGCCGCCATCGCCCCGCGCGCTCGGCCTTCGCCTAGTAGAGGCTCGAGCTGGCTTTGATGAACCGGAACATGTGGCGCATTCGCGCCACGACGACGCCGTCCTCGCTGGATGAGGTGGCGTCCCACCACAGGTACTCAGTCTTGGGGCTTTCCCCGACGCCCACGACGCGCCCCTCGACCACATAGGGCCGATCCAGCAACAGGGGGCCGTGGACGTAGGCGATCTCGAAGGCGCCGAACATGCCCGCGGCGTCGCCGATGTGGGGCGAGATGCGAGCGTGGCGATAGCGCAGGCCGTCGCCGGTCAGCATCCGGTACATCAGCGCCGCCGTGCTGCCGATCGAAGCGATCGGGGCGCCCCAGGGCGAGGCGCCCCGATACCAGTCGATCGGTTCGTTGTTCACGCCGCCGGCGATCTGCGCATCCTGCTCGGCGCGGGTCATGACCATCTCCGCCCGGCCCAGGGACTGTCCTGGCGTCACGCCGTGCAGCAGACGCAGGCCTGAGGGTTCGCAAGTCTTCAGATCGCGGGTGGCGAGTTCGGAACGGGCATGATCGCCCAGCGACGCTGTGCCCTGACAAATCCGCAACGCCGGGTCGTCGGGGCTCCGGGCGTGGATACGGGTCTGGGCGCCGGGCGTCGGCGGCCGCTCCACGACCGCCTGCACCGGCTCTCCGGAGACCACGATGTTGTGGAAATAGAGCGAGAGCGCGCCGCGCTCGAACCATTCACGCCCGTAGGTCCGCACCAGCAGGGGCGCGAAAATGTCCAGGTGCAGATTGCCGCCGACGGCCGCGCCGCGAAACCCCAGCGCCTTGGCCCGGTCCGCGTCGTGAATGCTCGACGTCGACGGATTGAGCGCGACGCGGCGCGGGCCGACCAGGGCGCCGGCGGCTTCGGATCCGCTCACCCAAAAAGCCTCCTTAGCTCACCGCCGCCGTGGCTCGACCCTTCGCGAAGGCCGGCCGCAGATGCCGGCCGGCGAGGTCGATGCTCTTCAGCACGGCTGCGTGCGGAATGGAGCCGTATTGCATCATGCACATCATCCGGTCGGCGCCGATCGCCTCATAGCCCCGGATCTTGCGAATGCAGTGCTCCGCGTCGCCGATCACCACGCAGTCGAGCGGCTCCAGAACCTCGTGCGCCTCTTCCTTGCTGATCGCTTCGCCCTGCGCCATCCGCTTCAGCAGCACGAGCACAGGCGGGTCGTCATCGTGGATGACCGTTTCGTTGGGATCGAGGCGGTCCATCGCGGCCGTATCGCGCGACGAGTTGGGGTGCAGGCCGGCCTTGATCATGTCGTACCAGATCCGCCGCGGCACCTTGAAGACGACCGGAGCGGCGTTGACGTACCACAGGGCCGACCAGGCCGCGCCGTTGGCGATGGCCGCATCGCGGCTCTCGGCCACGTGCACGAAGGTGAAGCAGCCTTTTTCGCGGTTCACGAAGCGGCCGGCGGGCTGCGAACAGGCGGCCAGGCCGCGGTCGTGCTCGCGCAGCATTTCCCCCAGCACCGCCACCGGGCTCAGCAAGGTCGTGCCCAGCGCGCCAACGCCCATCTCGCCCGCCATGTAGAAGCTTTCGGGCGAACCACAGGTCTGCCAGAGTGGCGGATGCGGCTGCTGCAGGGGCTTCGGAACGATCTCCCGCGGCGGCACCTTGTAGCCGCCACGATCCCAGGAAAATTCCGGCTCGGTCCACACCCGCGGGATGATGTGCATGGCGTCCCGCACCTGGTCGCGGGCCGACTCCGGGTCGACGCCGAACGTCTCCCATTCCTTGCCGCCGGACTTCGCCAGGCCGAGGTCGAAGCGCCCGCCCGACAGCACGTCGAGCGTGGCGCCCCGCTCGGCCACCCGCAGCGGCGTGTTGATGTTGAAGGGCGCCAGCACGCCGGCATGGCCAACCCGCAGGCGTTTGGTGCGCATGGCGATGGCCGTCAGCACCACCTCGGGCGCGGCCGAGTAGCTGAACTGCGGGGCGCCGTGGTGCTCGACCTGCCACCAGTTGACGAAGCCGGCCCCGTCCGCGGCCTCCGCCTGCTCCAGGATCTCGCGGAACAGGCTCGCCTCGTCCTGGCCCTCGGCCCATGGGAACGCGCGCTGGATTTCGCAGAAAATATCGAACTTCACGCCGCGGCTCCCCGTCATTACGTAACGCTCGTTATGTATCTCGTCCGCGCAGGGCGGAGTCAAGCCGGATCTGGCGCTGATATAACGATTGATATGTTATGGTGAGCCCGAGGGAGACAGGACCGATGGCCGACGACGACTGGGCGCTCGAGCGCTTCTATCACACGATCATCAACGCACGGGACATCGACGAGACCGTCGCCTTCTACCAGGCGCTCGGGTTCGTCATCGTACGCGACCGACGCAACATGAAATGGCCGCCTGGCGGGGGCGTCGTCTTCGGAATGATACCGGACGTGAAGGGAAAGGGCGGCACCTTGATGGCGCTGCCCAGCGACCCGCCGCCCGACGGGCCGATGCTCGACATCATCCAGTGGGTGGAGCCGCAGGCGACCTTCCACCCGGTGAGCCCAGACCATGTCCCCCGCGTCACCGCCTTTCGCACGCGCAACGTGGCGGCCGCGATGAAGGCCCTCCAGGCCAAGGGCTATACCACCACCACGCCGGAGCCCTTCACGGGCAATGCGGCGGCCGGCATCCTCGCCGTCGCCGGCGTCTACGATCCCAACGGCAACATCATCGAGCTCATCGAACTCGCGCCCGGGCTCACCACGTCGCGGTTGCAGGAGGTCTACGGGATCGAGGACGAGACTTCGGGCTCCAGGCCGGCGATGCGATAGGTCCGGATCGCCACCTCGCTGAACATCAGGCGTTTCTCGTCCGCGCTGAAACCGGCGGCGATCTTCTTGTGCGCGTTCCACAGCGGCCCCCAGCCGACCGAGCGCTTGTCCATTGGGAAGTTGCTCTCGAACATGCACCGGTCGGGGCCGAACAGATCGATCGCGGCGCGATAGTAGGGGCCGTTCGCCGCGGCCAGTTCGTCGGAGCTCGGGGGCCGAGTCCGCTCATGCCAGTCGAAGCCGTTGAAATGCATGTTCAGACCGCCGAGCTTGACGACCACATTGGGGCAGCCGGCAACCTGCGCGAGGTCCCGTCGCCAGGCCGCGAAGACCTCGGCGCGCTTGTCGGCATACCAGCCCATGCCCAGCGGCGTGCCCAGATGATCCAGGACGATGGTGAGTTGCGGCAGGGCGCGCGCGAGTTGGACCACCTCCGGAAGCTGGTGGTGGAAGACCCAGACATCGAGGACCAGACCGCGCCGGGCAAGTTCCCGCGCCCCGGCCATGAATCCCACGTCCGCCATCAGGCCCGAAGGGGCGCTTGGCCATGGGTCGAGGGCTCCATGCGGATCCGCGCAGACGATCGGCCGGACGCCCCGGTAGCGGTCCGGAGCGCGCGCCACGTGCAGGTCGAGGATCCCGCCCGCCGCTTCGCCGAGCGTCAGGTCCACCGACCCAAACATCGCCGCGCAGGCCTGCACGGACCCGAACGCACCGCTCGCCGCCTGGGCGCCGACGCCGTTGGCGAATTCCACCTCCCCGAGGGAGCGCAGTTCGGGGGGACCGGACGGCCGGTACATGGCCGCGCATTCGGCAAACACGCTGGCCACGACCCTGTGCCCGCCCGAGGCGGGGTCCGCGTCGGCCAGGAATTCGGGCAGCAGGTAGGTGTCGTGCGGCAGCTTCCAGAGGTGGTGGTGCGCGTCGACGATCGGCAGGTCCGGCTCGAGCGCCGGCTCCTGCGTTTGCGCCAGCCACGCGGCGCGGACAGGCCATTCCATGGACATCGGGCGTCAGGGCGGGCGTGCGCCCGCCCCTCTCCGCTAGAAGTTGACGCCGATGCGCACGCCGTAGGTGCGGGGCGGCGCGTAGACGAAATTGTCCGGTTCGAGGACCTGCTGGCCAAGCGTGATCGACTGCAAGCCATCGTTGGAGATCACGTCCTTGTCCTCGAGATTGTTGACGAAGGCGTCGATACGATAGCGGGCGTTCGGGCTCAGCCAGGTCAGCCGCAGGTTGGTCAGGTGGTAGTCCTTCTGACGGCTGGTGACGTAGTTGTCCGGCAGGAAGTCCACCTTCCCTGAGAAGTAGGTGTCGATGCGCGGCGTGAAGACGCCGAGCGAGGTTTCGATACGGTACTCCGCTCCGAAATTGACCGCGTAGGGCGGCGACTGGTTCAGGCGGTTGCCCTCGAAGTTGCAGAGCTTGGTCACCGCGTCGCAGCCCGGCCCGGGCCCGCCGAAGCGGGTGTCGGTGGTGATGTAGCGGCCGTATTTGGCGTCCGTCAGGGTCAGGGTCCCGTTGAGGCGCAGGTTCTCCACCGGGATCGCGGTGAACTCCACCTCGAGGCCGTTCACGTCGGTCTTGCCGTCGACGTTGTTGATGCCCGACTGGGTGGAGCTCTGGATGAACACCTGGAGGTGCTTGATCTCCTCGTGATAGGCCGCGATGTCGAGTTGCAGCCGGTTGTCGAGGAACCGCGACTTCCAGCCGGCGTCGTAGGACACCAGGGTCTCGGGATTGTAGATGTTGGCCAGGCCGATGATGTTGCCGCCGGCCAGATAGCCGTTGGAGACCGAGGCGAAGGCCATGCTGCTGTCGTTGATCTGCCAGCTCACGCCGAGCTTGCCGGTCACCTGGCTCCACGTCTTGCTAAACGGCCCCGCCGTCACCCCGCAGCTGCCGCCGCAGGCCAGGGGCAACTGATAGTCCAGCGAGTTGTAGCCGTACTTCTTGTCGTGGGTGTAGCGGATGCCGGCCGTCAGGGTCAGCGGCAGGCCTGAAGAGGTCTTCGCCAGGTCATAGTCAAGCTGGGCGAAGGGCGCCCACGACTTGGTCTTGCTGGTCCCGAAGCTGAAGAAGTTGAACTCGTCGAACGGCAGGGTCGGGCCGCTGTCGTTGTAGCCGAGGTCCGAGTACTTGAAGTCCTCGAAGTTGCGGCTCTGGAAGTAGATGCCGCCCACGACCCACTTGAGCGCGCCGTCGTTGTCCGACGCCAGCCGCATCTCCTCCGAGAACTGCTCCGCCCTGATGACCCAGCTGGAGCCCACCGCCAGCGGCAGGTCGGACCCGTCGCCGTCGCTCACCTGGCTGACGTGATTGCTGCCCCAGGCCGTCACCGAGGTGAAGTTCGCGAAGGGCAGCTTCTGGTCGAAGGTCGCCGAGAACAGCTGCGTGCGGTTCGACCCGACGTCGGGGGTGTCGTGGCAGACCCGGCGCGGGTCGAACTTGGCGGCGGTCGAGAAGTCGCAAGGCGATCCCAGGGGAATGCCCAGCGGCGGCTGAACAAATCGGGTCGGGGTCTCCCACCAGGCCGTCGCCGTTCCCGCCACGCCACGGTTCCAGCTAAGCGAGGCCGACAGCAACAGGCGGCTGTCGGCGGAGAAGTCCGCCGCCAGCTGGCCGCGGACCATCTTGTAGTCCTGCCGGTCGAGCTGGTCGGTGGCGGTGGCCTTGGCCGAGAGGTTGTCGATGTAGGGATCGTGCTCGGCGAAGACGCCGGTGATCCGCGCCGCCACCCGCGTGTCGCCGCTCTCCATTAGAGGCGCATTGAGAAAGCCGCGGACGGTGTGGGCGTTGTAGTTGCCGACCATCGCGTCTGCGCCTGCGTCGAAGGCGTCGCCGGGCTTGTTGGTGACCACATTGATCGAACCGCCCACGGAGTTGCGGCCGTACAGCGTGCCCTGTGGTCCGCGCAACACCTCCACGCGGGCGATGTCGTAGAATTCGGGATCGATCGCCGTGGTGCGCTGCACGTAGACGCCATCGACATTGTAGGCGACCGGAGAGTCGCCGCCCGGCGTCGTGTTCTGGCTCCCCAGGCCGCGCATGGTAATGACGTTTTCCCCGCCGGTGACGCCGGAGCCGAAGCGCAGCGAGGGCACCCGCAGGCCCAGCTCCTTGAAGCCCGTGACCCCCTGCTTCTCGAGCACCGCGCCGTCCACGGCGGTGATCGGGATCGGCACCTTCTGGACATCCTCCTCGCGATGCTGCGCCGTCACCACCACTTCGTTCAGGACCGTCACGTCGGCCGGGCCGTCAGCCGCCCGTGCGGCGCCCGCCAGGGCGGCCGCGCCGGCGCCCGCCATGAGCCAGGTCCGGATGCGCACCGTCTTCGTCATCATCTCATCCTCCCCACTTGTTCCGTTGTCTTGCTCGGCCGTGGCGTCAGCCCTCGGCGCGCGTCGGCAGCGCCTCGGTCGCGCGCGAATGGCGCACGCCGGGCTGCAGTTCGATCAGTTCGATGATGTTGCCGTTCGGGTCGTAGCAGCAGGCCGTGCCGACGATGCCGAGGCCGTCCGGCGGGCGGTGCGCCGGCTGCGTGAACCGGACGCCCGCCTTGGAGAGCGCCTCGTAAGCGCCCAGGACGTTTTGGGTGCGGAACGCGATGATCCGCGGCACCGTGCGCGCGACCGCTGCCGGATCCGGAAACGCCGCGGCCGGCTCCAGCCACTGGATGAGGTCGATCATCGGCCCATCGGGATCGGACGGGAGCGCCATCAGCACGCCGCGGCCCTGCGCACGCTCCAGCCCGAAGATGCCGGCCACGAAGGTCGGCCACTCGATGTGTCGGCGGTCGTTGAGGATCTCGAACCCCAGCAGCCGGTAGAAGGCGACGGTCTCGTCAAGGTCCTGACAGTTGACCACGGTGTGGTAAAGACGGGCCAGACTCCAATCCGCTCCAGACACCCCTGCGCCTCCCTGACCGCACGCCAGGACAAACCATAACGCTGGTTCTGTTATCTTCGCAAAGGATATTATAACGCTCGTTCTGGAACGACCGTAGATTGCGTAACGCTTGTTACATCGACGCCCGCTTGCGCCGCCCGACGTCGCGCACGGGCCCCAGCCGCATGTCCAGCAGGTCGTCGACGTATTGGCGTTGCACGGCCGGCGTGAACTTGCGCGCGCCGATCATCACCTGCACGCCGATGCCGTCGATCAGGGCGATGATCTCGCGAGCCACCTTCTCCGCGTCGATCTCGCGCGGCGTCTCGTCCTGCTCCTGGGACCGACGGATGACCGTGGCCACGCGGCTGGTGTATTCGAAATAACGCTCGCGCATCACCCGCTGCACCTGCGGGCTGTGGGCCGCACGCTCCCAGAAGGCCACCCAAAACCGCCACTGGGCCTTCATGGCCGGACTGGTGGGCAGGACGGTGTAGAGCAGGTCGCGCAGGGCGGCCCTCGCCGAGGCGCCGGTCGCGGCATCGTCCATCTCCGGGCGAACCACGTCCGCGCCGGCCTCCGAGGCGGCGATCAGCACCTCGTCCTTGGACTGGAAGTAGTGCGTCAGGGCGCCCGTGGTGAAGCCGGCCTCCTTGGCCACCACCCGCATCGTCAGCCCCTCGAGCCCGCCGCGCGCGATCACCGCCAGCGCGGCGGCGGCGAACAACTTGCGTCTTTCCGTGTGGTCAGCCTGACGCGCCATGACCGTCCCTAGTCCTCAAAACAGAACGCGCGTTACCATAGGACAGGCCCGCGGCGCACGCCTTTCTCAAGCGCGCAACCGCGGTTTCAGCCGGCGAAGACGCCGCCGTCGATCACGAGCTCGGCGCCGGTGACGAACCGCGCGGCGTCCGACGCCAGATAGACCACGCCGCCCGCGATATCCTCCGGAAGGCCCGCAAAGCCCAGGGGCGTCGCGCCGGCCGCCCCGACGCGGGTCGCCGCCATCTCCTCGGCGACCGTGTTGGACCCTGGCGGCAGGTCGCCGCCGTGCTGCATCTTGACCCAGATCGGCGTCTCGATGGCTCCCGGATGCACCGAGTTGGCGCGCACCCCGTTGCCGGCGGCGGCGCATTCCAGCGCCAGGGCCTTGGTGAACAGGCGCACCCCGCCCTTGCTGGCGCAGTAGCCGGTGAGGCTAGCTATGCCCTGCAGGCCCGCCACCGAGGAGATGTTGACGATCGCCCCGCCCCCGGAGCGCGTCATCAGCGGGAGCGCCGCGCGCACACCGAGGAACACGCCGTCGAGATTGACCGCGTTCTGCCGCCGCCAGGTCTCCAGCGAGGTTTCCAGGATCCCCGCCCGGATGCAGAGCCCCGCGTTGTTAACCAGGATGTGCAAGCCGCCGAAGCGAGCCTCGGCCGCCGCGACGGCGTCCTCCCAGGCGGCTTCCTGCGTGACATCCAACATCTGCGTAGCGATCGCAGGAGACTGCGCGGCTGTCTCCGCCAGCCCCGCCGCGTCGAGGTCGCAGGCCAGCACGCCTGCGCCCTCGCGCGCCAGCGCCACCGCGCAGGCCCGCCCGATCCCGCTCGCCGCCCCGGTGACCAGCGCCGCCTTGCCGTCCAGCCGCATCCGTCCCTCCATCACATAACGATTGTTATGATCACACGTCTTGGACCTTGCCGGAAGCCGCGAAGTCACCGTAACGTTCGTTATGTCAACGCCGACGGGGGGAGCTGCGGATGTCAGCCAGGCCGGATTGCGATGTGGTGGTGGTCGGAGCCGGCTTTGGCGGCCTCTACGCCGTGCGCCGGTTCACCGAGGCAGGCCTCAAGGTCACCGCCTTCGAACGCGGCGACGACGTGGGTGGCGTCTGGTACTGGAACCGCTACCCAGGCGCCCGCTGCGACTGCGAGAGCTACTACTACAGCTACGCCTTTTCGGAGGATCTGCAGCAGGACTGGAGCTGGAGCCTGCGCTATGCGGAACAGCCGGAGATCCTCCGCTACCTCGCCCATGTGGCCGATCGCTTCGATCTGCGCCGCCACTACCGGTTCGCGACGGCGGTCACGGGCGCGGCGTTCGACGAGGCGGCCGGCCTCTGGCGGGTCGAAACCTCGAGCGGGGACATCGTTGCGGCCCGGTTCCTCGTCACCGCCATGGGTTGCCTGTCACAGGTCAACTGGCCGGACATCCCCGGCGTGCGGGATTTCGCGGGCCGCCTGTTGCACACCGCCCAGTGGCCGCACGCGGACGTCGACTTCACCGGTCGCCGGGTCGGCGTCATCGGCACGGGCGCCTCGGCAGTGCAGGCGATCCCGAAGATCGCGGCGCAGGCAGCCCGGCTGACGGTCTTCCAGCGGACGGCCAACTGGGTCTTGCCCGCCTGGAACCGGGCGACGGAGCCGGAATTCGACGCCTGGGTGAAGGCCAACTACGCCGACATCCGGGCGCGATGCCTTACCTCCGGCGGCGCTGTGCCATTCGATCCGCCGACGGCGGCGGCCGACGAGGTCTCCGATGCAACGCGCGAAGCGGCCTTCCAGTCCCTGTGGGAGCTCGGCGGCATGCGCTTCTTCACCGCCTTCACGGACCTGTTCACGAGCGAGACGGCCAATGGCGCGGCCCAGGCCTTTGTCCGGCGAAAGATCGAGGGTGTGGTCCGCGATCCTGAGACAGCGCGGAAGCTGACGCCCACCGACCATCCGATCGGCGTGAAGCGCCCTCCCCTGGACGACGACTACTACGCCACCTTCAACCGCGACACCGTCGAGCTCGTCGACCTGCGCAGCGACCCCATCCAGGCCGTGGACGGCTCGGTCGTGCGCACCGCCCAGGCGGCTTACGAACTGGACGACCTAGTCGTGGCCACGGGCTTCGACGCAATCACCGGCCCGCTCCTGGCGCTCGATCTGCGCGGGCGCGGCGGCGTCCGGCTTGCCGACGTCTGGCGCAACGGCCCGAAGACCTATCTTGGCCTCGGCATCGCGGGCTTCCCCAACCTGTTCACGGTGACCGGGCCGCTCAGCCCCTCGGTGCTCGCCAACATGCCGACGGCCGTCGAGCAGCATGTGGACTGGATCGCCGACTGCATGGTGGCGCTCCGCGCGCGGCGCGTCTCGACCATCGAAGCCGTCGAGGCGGCCCAGGACGCCTGGAGCGACCATGCGGCCGAAGTCGTGCAAGGCACGCTCTATCCTAAATCCAACTCCTGGTATTTCGGCTCGAACATCCCGGGGAAGCCTCGCGCCTTCGGCGTCTATATCGGCGGCTTCGGCCACTACCGCGAGCGCTGCGCCGCGATCGCCGCGGCGGACTACGAAGGCTTTCGCCTCGACGCCGGGCCCAATTGACGTGGCCGCCCGGACAAACCGGCCGATCGACGCCGTCCGCCGGATGCTGGCCGACCTGCTGGGCGGGCCCGACGCCACCATCGCCCACCGGCAGGCGCAGTCCGCCGTCTTCGCGGCGGCGCAGCCGCCGCTCCCCGACGGACTGACCGCCACGACCACGATGCACGCCGGCGTGCGCGTCGAGCGCCTGAGCCCACAAGCGACCCCGTCGCTGGCGCTCCTGCACCTGCACGGCGGCGGCTATGTCATGGGCGATCCAGCGGGCAGCCGAGGCCTGACCACGCGCCTGGCGCTTGAGGCGCCGGCGACGGTGTTCAGCGTGGACTACCGCCTCGCCGCGGAGCATCCCTTCCCGGCGGCCGTCGAGGACGCCGTCGCGGTCTATGAAGACCTCATCCGAACCGGCGTGGATCCGAAGCGCCTGGCGGTCATCGGCGAGTCGGCTGGCGGTGGCCTGGCGGTGGCCCTGCTCATCGCCGCCCGCGACGCGGGCCTGCCGATGCCGGCCGCCGGTGTCGCCCTCAGCCCCTGGGCCGATCTGTCGTGCGCGGGCGCCTCCTACACAGATTTGCACGGCCGCGATCCGCTGCTGACCCGCGATATCCTCCTGGAGATGGCGCGGCTCTATTGTGGGGACCACGATCCCCGCGCGCCGCTGGCGTCGCCCATCGGCGCCGACCTCACGGGCCTCCCGCCCCTCCTGATCCAGGCCGGCACGGAGGAGGTGTTGCGCGACGACGCTTTCGGCTTGGCCGCGACGGCGCGCGCCTGCGGTGTTTCCGTCGATCTGCAGATCTGGCCCGACATGATCCACGTCTGGCAGATGTTCGGGGACGTCCTGCCCGAGGCCGTGGACGCGATCGCCGCCATCCGCGACTTCGTGCGCGCCCATTGCGAGCGCCGACCGGCGTCCGCCCCGCTGTAAGCTTCTGCCGGCCTCCAGAACGCTTCAGGTCGGTCGCGAGCTCGGCGGATGCGCGCCTGCCCGTCCGCACTCATCCCACATGAGGTCGGCAGAGGGCCAGAAGCTCGTCGGCCCAGGCTTGCATCATCTGCAAGGAAACGCGGGTGATCAGGCGGCGGCAACCCGTCGGCGGCGCAGCGCGGCGCCAGCGCAGCCAAAGCCGAGGATCATCAACCCCCACGTAGCCGGCTCGGGAATGCCACCCATGGGCTGCGTGCTGAACAACCGGGCGTTTGACAAGGTCGCGCCGAACTGGGTGGTCACGGACGACGTCGGAACCAGGAAATCGAAAACGTAGACCCCGCTGGTGCCGCCTGCGAGCTTATAGGGGCTGTTTGAACCATTGCCCGCACCCCAATGGATGCTGATGACCGTGGTTCCGAAGAGCAACTGACCGAAGTCGATCACGCCGCTTTGGTCGTTGTTTGCCACGTCGAACGTGTCGATGATCGTCGGCGTGCCGCTGAACCCGAGGCGCGTGAATGCGTCCTGCTGGTTGTCAGCCGCGTCCGACGTGCCGGCAATTCCGTTTTTCGAGTACATGCCGGCACAGGCCGTGGCGCCGCCGACGTCGGCAAGGCTGCATGGGGAGGTGTCCCCGATGTAGGTAACGGCCGCCTGCGCCGGCGCCGCCAATGCCAGGCCGGCCGCCGAGAACACGCCCGCAGTCGCAGCCAATGCAGTCCGCATGGTCAAGCCCTTAAACTCGCGACACGGGTGGTCGCTATCGACCTCCCAGTCTTCACTCAAGACCTTCACATATCATAACCAACTGGGCAGCCAAACGCCCGATCCCCGGGGGAAGGACCAGGGGTTTACGGGGGTCGGGTGTGGCATTTTGTTCGGGGGGCGAACTCGACGATCCCAGAGATCCGCGCAACATGGCTGCGGCCCGGCAGGTTCCACTTGAGGTTCTCGGCGCCGACGAAATACACGGCGTAGGCCCGCAGGCTGTGCAAAGTGCTGGCCGGGCGCGAAGGCGTCGAGGCTGAGGAGAACGATGCGATGACAGGACGCTCGATATCTGCGGCCGCAATCCTGGCCATGCTTCTCGCCGGGCCGGCCTTCGCCCAGCCGCAGCGCCAGGCCGACGCACCCAAGGCGCTGGCGCGCAACTTCGACGGGGTCTGGACGAACGCGTCCGTCACCCACCTTGAGCGACCTGCAAACTATTCCCAGCTTGTCGTCCCGAAGGAACAGGCGGACGCGGTGGCGAAGGCGACGACCGAACGGCGCGACGCGGCGAACGGGCGCTCGGATCTCAGCCAGGGCGCTTTCCGCGATGAGAACGCCACGGCCGGATACAATTCGTTCTGGATCGATTCCGGCGACGGGTTGATGCGCGTTCGCGGAGAAGCGCGGTCCTCCTTCATCACCAGTCCCGCCGATGGGAAGATGCCGTTCCGCGATCGCGCGAAAAGCCTTGCCCTGACAATCCAGGACGGGGTCGAGTATCGTTCCGGAAAAGGCGCGTACGCCAATCCGGAGGATCTTCCGCTCCGCGAGCGTTGCCTGATCGCGCAGAGCGACGCCGGCGGGCCGGTCATGCTGAACGCGCTCTACAACAACAACTACAGCTTCTTCGTCACGCCGGGCTATTTCGTGATCGACCTGGAGATGAACCACGACGTCCGGATCGCCCCGATCTTCGCCTCCGCCGAAAAGGCCCGCGCGTCGCACCAGCCCGCCGTGATCAGGCCCTGGCTGGGCGATACCGTGGCCTGGTGGGAAGGCGACACGCTGGTCACCGAGACGAAGAACGTGAACCCCATCCAGGAGGGGCGCACCGCGACGCCCGTCTCGTCCAAGGGCACGGTGACGGAGCGCTTCACGCGGATCGGCAAGAACGAACTGCTCTATCAGTTCACGGTCGACGATCCGGTCCACTACACCCAAGCCTGGTCGGGCGAGTATTCGTTCAAGCCCGCCAAAGGGCAGATCTACGAATACGCCTGCCATGAGGGCAACTACGCGATGGAAGGCATCCTCCGCGGCGCCCGGCTCCAGGAAGCGGACGCCAAAGGCGGAAAGTAATCGGGCGCTGTCGGCTCCGCGTCGCGGGCGCGGACAAGCGCGGCGGCCACGACGAACCGTGAGGCGAGGCGTGCTTCCCGGTATCCTGCGGACCCCGGACCAAACGCACTGCCGCATCGATCATGGCTGTCGCGCCGCGGTCAAGAACAGCTCCACGGCCGTCCGGTTCGAAAGTTCGGCGATAGGCGCTTGACACTGACCGGCGGTCAGTAGTTAATGACCATCGGTCAGTATGGAAGGCCGATGCAACAGCCACTGCGCAGGCGCCTACAGCCCGAGGCGCGCAAACGTGAGATCGTCGAGGCGGCAGAGCGGCTGTTGCAGAGCCGTGGCGCGCTGGTCCGCGTCGAGGACGTGGTTCGCGAAGCCGGCGTCGCCAAGGGCACGTTCTTTCTCTACTTCCCGAGCTGGGACGACCTCCTTGCGACGGTCCGTGATCGCCTCGTCGCCGAGTTCGACGAGACCTATCCCCTGCCGACGGAAGTCGACGGGCCGATCGACTGGCCTGCTGTCATCGACTGGCAAGCCGCGGCCTACCTGGACTTCGCCGCAGCGCGCCAGGGCATCGGCCAGGCCCTCTTCCATTCGGATTTCGCCGGGCGGCGGCCACTCGCCCAGAACGGCGTGGTCAGGCTGGCCGCCATCGTTCGCGCCGGCCAGGAAGCGGGCGCCTTCGGGCCGGTAGATCCGGAACCCACCGCGCGGCTGGTCTTCGCCGCCATCGACGAGGCGGCGCGGGCGATCGCCGGAGGGGACGACCGCGACGCGACTCTTGCGGCGTTGCAGACCCTGCTGCGCCGGGCTCTCGCCCCATGAACTCCAGGAAGGCATATCCATGACCGAGACCCAGGTGAACGTACGCTACATGGTCGGCGAGGTGCAGGCGGCCGTCGACTGGTACACAGGCCATCTCGGCTTCGAGGTCCAGCTCAACGCGGCCCCCGCCTTTGCCTCAGTGCAGCGAGGGCCGCTCAGATTGCTGCTTAGCGGCAAGGCCGCCTCCGCCGGTCGGCCCATGCCCGACGGCCGGCAGCCGGAGCCCGGCGGCTGGAACCGATTCCAGGTCGTGGTCGAGGACATTGAAGCTGAGGTCGCGCGCCTGCGCGGCGAGGGCGTCAGCTTCCGCAACCCTATCGTCAGCGGCCCCGGCGGATCGCAGATCCTGGCGGAGGATCCATCCGGAAACCTGGTCGAGATCTTCCAGCCGGCGGCTGCCTTCTCCCGGTGACCTGCGGCCCCAGACATGAGGAATTCCCCATGAAGAGAACCGCCGCCATCGCACTTGGGCTGACACTCCTGTCGGCCGCGCAGGGAGCCAGGGCGCAAGCGCCGAACGACCGGTTCGACAAGCCCGCAGATCTCGGCGTGGCGCGAATGCGCTACATGGTGAACGACATCCAGGGGTCGGTCGCATTCTACACCGACAAGCTCGGGTTCAAGCTGGTGACGCAATCCGGTCCTTTCTTTGCCTTCCTGACCCGCGGCGATGTCCAGCTTCTGCTCAGCCCGGTGAAGGGTCCCGGCGGGGCGTCCCAGCCCATGCCGAACGGCGAGCGCCCAGCGCCGGGCGGGTGGAACCGCATCGTCCTTTACGTGCCCGATCTGGACGCCGCGGTGGCCGCGCTGCGAGAGCAGGGCGTCCACTTTCGCAACGACATCGTCCACGGTCTGGGAGGGAACGAGATCCTGCTCGAAGACCCCTCCGGCAATCCTATCGAACTGTTCCAGCCCGGCTGAGCGCCTCGATCGCTGCTCAGGCTGGAACAGCGGCTCCCAGGTCGGCGGGCCGCGCTGCAACCGCGTGTTGAACCGCGGTCCGCCACCGCTATAGCTAGCTTCATGACAGAAGCGTCGGCGAGTCGTGCGAGAACGCCGCTTGGCCAGGCGCCGCGCCTGGCCGGCGACTTCGTGACGCTGCGGCCGCTGACGGTCGATGACGCCGCGATGACCCACCGCTGGCGCCACGCCGCCAAGGCCCTGCACCTCAACCGCTCGGCCGCCACAGTGGACGACCAGGCGCGCTGGATCGCGGGCCGGCCCGGCAACGAGTTCAACTACATCATCGAGATGAAGGGCGGGCCGCCGGTAGGCATGCTGTCGCTGGTGACCATAGACTTGGCCAACCGCCGCGCTGAGTCGGCCCGCTTCCTGATCGGCGAGGAGGACGCGGTGCGCGGCGCCCCCGCGGCGGTCGAGGCGATGAAGCTGCTCTACGAACTGGCCTTCGACCGGCTGGGGTTGGAGCGGGTCTATGGCGTGATCGAGGAACGCAACCTACGCATGATCAAGTGGCAGAAGTACCTGGGCATGGTTGAGGAAGGCCGCCTGCGCGAGCACATGCGGATGGACGGCGAGTTCGTCGACGTGGTCAGCCTGAGCCTGCTGGCCGACGAGTACCGCGCGGTCACCCTGCCCCGGATGCGCGGCCTGATGTCGCTGGGCCGGCCGCGCGTGGGCGGGGCCTGAGCCATGTCCCGCCGCGACGACGTGCTGGAGATCATCCTGGAGGCGCTGGAAAGCCTGAACCAGGAACTGGACGAGAGCGAGCGGGTGGAGATCGGGCCCACGACCCCGCTGTTCGGGCCGGACGCGAAGCTGGATTCGCTGTCGCTCGTCTCGGTGATCGTCGACGTGGAGACCGCACTGACCATCAAGTGGGACGCCCCGATCAGCCTGACCGACGACCGCGCCATGAGCCGCGAAATCTCGCCCTTCGACGACGTCGGCACGCTCACCGACTACATCCTGGAACTGCTGCAGGAAATCTCGCCCGCTTAGTCGGTTGACAGGTCGGAGTCCTCCTCCTTGTTTGTCATTTCCGGCCTTGTGCCGGGAACCCATGAACTCCGGGGAGAAGGGTTCGCACGGCGCCGCCGCATCTAGCGCAGGAGCGCCGTGATCTTGGGTTCCCGGCACAAGGCCGGGAATGACGATTGACGGGTGACGCTGCGTCGCCAAATTTTCGTTCGGCCCTGACGGCCTGGCGACATCTCGTTAACGATGTTGGCGCCCTTGGCGGCTAACCCTGCGGGTCTCGACGGAATCACCTCGGCCCGCACGCGTTCATGGACCTCTATTCAGGAAAGACGGCCCTTGTCACCGGCGCCACGCGCGGCGTCGGACGGACCATCGCCGAGCACTTCCTGAAGGAAGGCGCCGAGGTCGTGGGCTTCGCGCGCGGCGAGAGCGATCTTGCCAGCGAAGTCTACCGTCACGTCCAAGTCGACCTGGCCGACCCGATGGCGATCCAGAAGGCGTTCCTGGGGCTGCACGGCAAGGTCGCGAGCCTGGACATCGTCGTGAACAACGCCGCGGTGCTGACCTCGCAATACGCCATGATCATGCCGCCGGCCGCGGCCCAGGCGATGGTCAACGTCAACCTGCTGGCGCCTTTCATCGTCAGCCGCGAGGCGGCGAAATTCATGCGCAAGTCGAAGTGGGGCCGGATCATCAACATCGGCTCCATGGCGGCCAGCCTCGAGCCGATAGGCGACTCCGTCTACGCCGCCACCAAGGCGGGCCTCTCCACGCTCGCTAACGTCATGGCCAAGGAGTTCGGGCCCATGAACGTGACCTGCAACACGCTGGGGATCACCGCCATCGACTCCGACATGCTGGCCCAGCTGCCGCGCGACAAGATCGAGGCGATCATCGCGGGCCTGCCGGTTCCGCGGTTCGCGACGGCCGAGGACATCCTGAACGTCGTCGACTTCTTCGCCGCCGAGGCCAGCGGCTACATCACCGCGCAGACCATCTTCCTGGGCGGTGTGAATTGATGTTGGAGACCGCCCGCAAATTCGTCCTGCCGCCCGAGGGCGCCGAACAGGTCGGCGAACGCGTCTGGCGGGTGACCGGCGGGGCGTTCCCGTCCAACGCCTATGTCTGCGCAAGCCGCACGCCCGGCGAAGGCTTCGTGATCGACCCCGGCCTCGATCCCGAGAAGATCGACAAGGCCGCCCAGGGCCTCGGCCTCACGATCCGCCAGGTGTTCTGCACCCACGGCCACTTCGACCACATCGGCGGCGCCAGCCACTTCCAGCGCGAATACGGCGCGCCGGTCTACCTGCACGGCGCGGACCAGAAGGTCATGAAGACCGGCAACTTCCTGCTGATGGTGCTGAAGCTGGAACAGCGGATCGTCCTGCCCGAGGTGACCTTCGTCGATCCTGCCCGGCCCGGCCCAATGGCGGGCGGCGAGCGGCTGAGCTTCCATCCGGTTCCGGGACACACCCCCGGCAGCTGCTTCATCCAGTTCGGCGAGCAGATGTTCACCGGCGACAGCCTCTACGCCCAGGGCGTCGGCCTGTCCGACCTACCGGGCGAGAACCACGGCATGTTGCGCAAGAGCCTGCTGGCGCTCTGGGACCAGATCCCTGGACAGCGGCTGATCCATCCGGGCCACGGCCCATCGGCGACCTTCGACGAGATCCGCACGGGCAACCGCCGGCTTCTGGACTTCCTGGCCGGCGGCGAGGCGCAGCCATGAAGGCGGGATCCGGCGTCTGCATCCTGGGCGTGGGCCACCAGATCGGCGGCGTCGTGGAGGAGAACGAGGCGCTCTGCCGCGGGCTGGAGATCACGCCGCAGTGGATCCTGGAAAAGACCGGCATCAAGCGCCGCTACCTGGCCGCGCCGGAGGAGAACGCGTCGGACTATGCCGTCGCGGCGGCCCGACGCGCGCTCGACGGCGCGGGTGTCACGGCCGACGAGATCGACCTGATCGTCTGCTGCACCTTCTCGGCCGACTACACCTTCCCACCGCTGTCGGCGAAGGTGCACCGGGAGCTGGGTGTCAAGGGCGGCCAGATCTTCGACCTGCAGGCCAATTGCGCGGGCTTTGTCTCAGGCCTCACCGCGGCCAGCGACCGGATGGCGGCCGATCCTTCGCTGCGCAACGCGCTGGTCATCGGGGTCGAGCTGAATAGCCGCTACATCGACCGCACCAACGCCGACAGCGTGATCTACCACTCCGACGGCGCGGGCGCGGCAGTGCTGGGGCGGCGCGAAACGGGCGCGGGGATCGTCGCCTCGGCCTTCCACACCGACAGCTCCAACTACGAGGCGGTGCGCGTGCGCGGCGGCGGGTCGAGCTTTCCGGTCATGGGCCGCGGCGCCAGTCCGGCCGAAGGCGACACCATGGAGCTGAACGGCATCGCCACCTGGAAGCAGGCGATCACCCACCTGCCCGCGACGGTGAAGGCCGCCTGCCGCAAGGCCGATGTCGAGCTGGCGGACATCGACTTCTTCGTCTTCCACCAAGCAAACTACAACCTGATCGACTACATCGTGCGCAAGATGGGCGCGGACCTGACGCACACCTACACCAACGTCCAGGAGATCGGGAACACCGGCGCGGCCTCGGTCGCGATCGCGCTCAGCGAGGCGGTGGAGCGCGACCTGATCAAGCCGGGCTCGACCGTCGTGCTGGCCGCGGTCGGCGCCGGCTTCAACTTCGGAGCCAGCGTCTGGCGCTGGGCGCCGGCCAGGGCCGGAGGCCACCCCTGATGTTCGCAGACTTCGACGCCATCAAGGTGGGCGACACCCGCACGCTGACCCGCACGATCAGCGAGGCGGACGTGCGCCGCTTCGTCGAGATGACCGGCGACGACAACCCGCTGCACGTCGACCGCGCCTACGCCGAGGCGACGAGCTTCCGCGACATCGTGGTGCACGGGATGCTGGGGGCCTCATTCATCTCCACGGTGATCGGCACTCAGCTTCCAGGACCGGGCGCGCTATGGGTCGCCCAGAACCTGGAGTTCCTGCTGCCGGTGCGGCTGGGCGACACCCTGCAGGTGAGTTGCGCGGTCACGGCGAAGCATGACCGCGACCGGCTGCTGGAACTCGACACGACCATCGTCAACCAGTCCGGCCAGATGGTGCTGAGCGGCTCCGGCAAGGTGAAGGTGCTGGAGGGCCGTAAGGCGCAGCCGGCGGCGTCCGATCCCGGCCGGCGCCGCGTGGCCCTGGTCACCGGCGGCGGCGGCGGCATCGGCCGGGCGATCTGCCAGCGGTTGGCGCAGGGCGGAATGGACGTCGTCGTCGCCTACAACGGTCGCGCCGATCGCGCCCAGGCGACCGTCGAGGCAATCGCCGGCCCGGCGCGCGCCGTGGCGATCCAGGCCGACCTGGCGAGCGCCGAGGCCGCCGCTGTCCTCGCCAAGCGCGCAGCCCAGGCGTTCGGCCCCATCGACGTACTGGTCAACAACGCCTCGCCCGCCATCGGCGCCAAGGCTTTCGCCGAGCTTGGCTGGAGCGACATCCAGGCCCACCTCGATGTGCAGGTGAAGGCCGCCTTCCTGCTGGCCCAGGCCTGCCTGCCGGCGATGATCGAGCGCGGCGGGGGCCGCATCGTCAACATCACCTCGCAGGTCACCGAAGGCGCGCCGACACCGACCTGGACGGCCTACGCCATGGCCAAGGCCGCCCTGAGCACGATGTCGCGCTATCTCGCCGCTGAGGCCGGACCGAACGGGCTCACCGTCAACTGCGTCGCCCCGGGCATGACCGAGACCGCGCTGATCGGCGACATTCCGGAAAAGGCCCAGTTGATCGCTGCACGCCAGACGCCGATGCGCCGGCTGGCTGCCCCGGCCGACATCGCCGCGGCCGTCGCCTACCTGGCGTCCGCCGAGGCGGGCTTCGTCACCGGCCAGACGCTGAGCGTGAACGGCGGGATGGCGATGCGATGAACAAGCCCGTCTTCCCGAAAGCGTCCGCCGACACCCTGGCGATCCTTTCCGACCCGTCCGCGCCGCTCGCCCAGGTGATGGCCGCGGTGGAGGCCGCCGAGGCGCTGGGCGGCCAGGCCACGAGTGCGCACATCGGGATCAGCGCCGGGGCGACGGTCGACCTGCTCGGCCTCTATCTGCGCCGCCACGCGCTCACGGCCGGCGTTTCGCTCAAGGTCAGCAAGGGCAATTTCGACGATCCGCTGGGCGACGTCGCGCGCTTCGAGGACTGGGGCGTCGACCACCTGATCCTGGCGCCGTTCCTCGACGCGTTGGAGCCGGCTTTCGAGGCGCGCGCGGCGATGCTGAGCGATGACGAGATCGATCTGCGCGAATCCGAACTTCGCGGCCGCTGGCGGCTGGTGATGCATTGCGCGTCGAAGTTCCGCGCCGTCTTCCTCTGCGGCCTGCATCGGGTAGGTGCGCCGGTGGCCGGCGGCGATCGGCTGGATGCGATCGTCGCGCGGCTGAACGCGGCGCTGCGCGAAGAAGCCGCCGGCTTCCCCAACGTGCGCTGGATCGACATGGCCGGCATGGTCGCGGGCGTCGGACGCCGGGCGGCGCTGGACCTACGGTTCTATCTGAGGAACGCCGCGCCCTACGCGCCCGCCCTGCTCGACGAATGGGCGCGGCAGGTCACCGCCGTCTCCCGCGCCTACGGGACGCGCTTCCACAAGGCCCTGGTGCTCGACTGCGACAATACCCTTTGGGGCGGCATCCTGGGCGAGGACCTGGCGAGCGGGATCAAGCTCAGCCCGCACGACTATCCAGGCAGTGTCTTCTATCGCGCGCAGGTCGAGTTCCAGGCCCTGCGGCGGCAGGGCGTGCTGCTGTGCCTCTGCAGCAAGAACGAGGCGGCGGACGTCGACGCCCTGCTCGACAGCCATCCTGACATGGTGCTGCGCCAGGCCGACATCGTGGCCAAGCAGGTCAACTGGAACGACAAGGCCAGCAACCTCAGGCAGATCGCGCATGACCTGAATATCGGTCTAGACAGCCTTGTTTTCCTAGACGATTCTGCTTTCGAGTGCGAAGCGGTGTGCGGCCAGCTTCCCGAGGTCACGGTATTCCAGGCTCCAGAGAACCCCATCGGATACCTGGCCGTGATCGCCGCGATCAAAGACCTGTTCCTGGCCGGCGGCGCCATGACCGATGGGGCGGAGAAGACCGAGCAGTACCGCCAGCGCGCCGCAGCGCTGGCCGAGCGCCAGGCCTTCGCGACGCAGGACGAGTACCTCGCCTCGCTCGGGCTGACCGTGACCCTGACGAAGAACGACGCGGCGCGTATCCCGCGGATCAGCGAGCTCAGTCAGAAATCCAACCAGTTCAACCTGACCACCGTGCGCTATGCGCGCGGCGAGATCGAGGCGCTGATGGCCGATCCGCAGGCCGCGGTCTGGTCGCTGGAGGTGGCCGACAAGTTCGGAGCCGCCGGACTGACCGGCGTGGCGGTCGTGCGCTACGCGGACGACGCGGCCGTGATCGAGGCCCTGTTCATGAGCTGCCGCGTGCTGGGGCGCGGCGTCGAGTTCGCGATCTGGCCAACGATCCTCACCGAGGCCGCCGCGCACGGCTGCGCCCGCATCGAGGCCGCCTATCGGCCCACCGACAAGAACGGCCAGGCCGCCGACTTCTACGACCGGCTGGGCCTGACGCGGAGCGGCGAAGCGAATGGCGAGTTGGACGGCGCGCGGTCGTATGCGGCTGACATCGCAGCCTTCGCCCCCCCGCCGAGCCCATGGATCGAGGTGCTGAATGGTTGACGAGAGCGCGCTGAAACAGGTGATGGCCACGGTGCTGGGCGTGCCCGTGTCGGCAGTGGGGCCCGACGCCAGTTCGGACACCATTCCGGCCTGGGATTCGCTGCGCCACATGAACCTGGTGCTGGCGCTGGAGCAGACCTTCGGCGTCGAGATCCCCGACGAGGACGCCGCCGAGATCACCTCCTACGCGCTCATCAAGGTCGTGCTGAACGAGCGGTTGGCCGCCTGACGATGCAGTGGCTGCTCGACCGTTTCGCGACAGCCGCCGAGGAGCCGGCCTTCATCCACGAGGGCGCGCGGACGACCTATGGCGAGGTGATCGCCCAGATCGAGCGCTTCGGAGACGTCCTGGTCGCGCACGGCGTCCGCGCCGGCGAGAAGGTCGCCGTGCTGGCCGACTACGCGCCGGCCGTCGTCTGCTTGATCCTGGCGCTCGCCCGGCATGGCGCCATCGTCATTCCGCTCAGCCGCGCCGCCGTGGTCGAGGAAGACGCCGCGCTTTCGATCTCGGGCTGTGACTGGTTCGTGGAGTTCGACCTGGAGGGCCGCGAGGCGAGCTTCGCGCGCCGGCCCATCGCCGCCGAGCACGCCCTGGTCTCCGAGCTGGTCGCCGCAGGGCGCGCGGGCCTGATCCTGTTCTCCTCCGGTTCGAGCGGCACGCCCAAGGCGATCCTCCACGACTTCGACCGCATCGCCGACAAGTTCCGAAAGCAGCGCGCCGCCACGCGGGCCATCCCCTTCCTGATGATCGACCACTTCGGCGGGATCAACACGGTGCTGGCGATCACCTCCAGCCTGGGCACAGTGGTCACCGTCGCCGACCGCTCGGTGAACGCCGTCTGCGAGGCCATCGCCCGGGACCGGGTGCAACTGCTGCCGGCCACGCCGTCGTTCCTGACCCTGATGCTGACCTCCGGCATCCACCGGAAGCTCGACCTGAGCTCGCTCACCCGCATCACCTACGGCACCGAGGTGATGCCGCAGTCGACGCTGAACCGGCTCAAGGAAGCCTTCCCGGGCGTCGAGCTGCAGCAGACCTATGGCCTCTCCGAAGTGGGTGTCCTGCGCTCGCAATCTCGGCCGGACGGCTCGCTCTGGGTGCGGGTCGGCGGCGAAGGGTTCGAGACACAGGTGCGCGACGGAATCCTCTGGATTCGCTCGCAGTACGCCATGCTGGGCTACCTGAACGCGCCCTCGAAGTTCGACGCCGACGGCTGGTTCAACACCCAGGACCAGGTCGAGGTGGACGGCGACTACATCAAGATCCTGGGCCGGGTCAGCGACATCATCAATGTGGGCGGCCAGAAGGTCTATCCGGCCGAGGTCGAGGACGTGATCCTCGAGCTCGACAACATCGTCGACGTCGCCGTGATCGGCGAGGCGCACCCCCTCTTGGGCCAGATCGTCGTCGCCAAGGTGATCGTCGAGACGCCGGAGAGCGCCGACGACCTGAAGCGCCGCATCCGCGCCGCCTGCCGCGCGCACCTGGCGGCCTACAAGGCGCCGGCCAAGGTCGTGGTCACGGAAGAGTCCCTGCACACCGCCCGCCAGAAGAAGGTCCGCCGTGCCTGAGCAAGCCACAGCCCTGACGCGCCAGCCGGCGGACTTCGCCGTCTCCCTGCTGGGCCACGAGATCTCGGAGCTGATGTCGACCGGCGCGCAGTGCCTGGCGAACGGCGATGGCGAGACTGCGGAGTCGCTGTTCCGCGCCGCCGCGGTCCGGCGGCCATGGGATCCCGAGACGCGTTACCAGCTCGCCGCCGCCCAGATCGCCGCGGGCCATGCGGACGAGGCCCTGCGCACGCTGGCCGAGGCGCGCGACCTGCACGCGCGCCTGATCCTGCAGGCCAACGCACCGGAAGCCACCGCCGTCGACGCCGAGCCGCAGCGGCTACTGGAGCTGGCGAACCTGTTCTACAGCAAGAACCACATGGCCACGGCGACCAGCCTGTTCCAGCGGCTGGTGGACGCCAATCCGGATATCCCGAACCTGCGCCTGCAACTCGGCCTTTCGCTGCAGCACCAGGGCCGTGTCGAGGAATCGATAGCCGTCTTCGAGTCCCTGGTCCGCCGCTGGCCGCACCCGGCGCACCACTCGTTCCTGCACTATGCGATCGCCTTCCAGCGCGCGACGCCGGCGGCGATGTACGAGGAGGGCCTGCGCTATGCGCAGATGCACACCGCCCACCTGCGCAAGCGCAAGCGCAACCTGACGCGCAAGGACGGCAAGCTGCGCGTCGGCTACTTCTCCCCACTCTTCAACCAGCACCAGCTCACCAAGTTCTTCGCGCCGGTCATGGAGCACCACGACCGGTCGCGCTTCAGCCTGGTCTGCTACTCCGGCGCACCGGCCTCGGACGCCACGAGCGCGGCGATCCGCGAGCGCTGCGACCTGTGGCGCGAAGTCGGCCAGATGGACGACGAAGCCTTCGCGGCCCAGGTCGCCGCCGACGAGGTGGATATCCTGGTGGACCTCTGGGGCCACACCGCCGGCAACCGCCTGCCGGTGTTCGCCCGCAAGCCCGCCCCGATCGTGCTGTCGTGGCTCAACTACATCGAGACCACCGGGCTCTCGGAGTTCGACTACGTCCTGCACGCCAACGCCTACGACCTGCCAGGCGCGCAGGACATCTACAGCGAGCCGATCTATCCCATCGGGCCGGTGGTGGCGCCCTTCCGCCAGTTCTTCGAGATGCCTGCGGCCGGCGACACGCCGATGCTGGTCAACAAGCACATGACCTTCGGCTGCTTCGGCCACCCGGCGAAGCTGACGCTGCAGGTGATCGAGACCTGGGCGGAGATCCTGAAGGGCGTTCCCACAGCCAGGCTCGTGCTGCGCTCCGGCTACTACGAGGACCCGACCCTGCAGCGCACGATCCGCGCCCAGTTCGCGGCGTTCGGCGTCGCGGCGGCGCGCATAGAGTTCCCGGCCTTCGAGACCGGCGCGGCCTACCTCTCCACCTACCGCAAGGTCGACCTGATCTTCGATCCCTTCCCGTACCAGGGGCTGACCACGACGCTGGACGCGGTGTCGGCGGGCGTCCCCGTGCTGACCTGGGAGGGCCAGCACATGCACGACCGCATCGCCACGGTCACCCTGCAGGCCTGCGGACTGGAGGAGCTCTGCGCGCCGACGCGGGCCGCCTACATCGAGACCGCCATCGCGCTCGCCAAGGACCCTGCCCGCCTGAACGCGCTCCGCGCCCGGGTGCGTCCGGGTTTCGAAGACTCGGCCTACCGCGACGAAGCCGGCTTCACGCGGCGGCTGGAAGCCGCGTTCGAGGCGATGGCGGAGGCGAAAGACGGCCAGCGCGCCGCGCCTGCCTCGGACGATCCACCGCCGCCTGCGGTGGCGAAGGCGCAGCCGGCGCCCTCGCCTCTCAGCCTGCCCTTCTTCACCGAGGGCGAATACGCCCAGGCGACCGGCGCGCCGCGCGAAGTCCTCTGTGAGGCCGAGCGAGTGGAGGGCGGCCCGCCCCTGATGTTTCCTGAGCCTGAGCCGGGCTTCTTCGACCTGCGGCCGCTCAGCTACGATTTCCCGGCAGTCACCCTGACCACGCTTCGCGACGTCGTCGTACGGGGCAAGTCGAACTTCCTCACACCGGCCGACGCGATCCTGCGACATCGGTTCTTCAACCCCGTCTCGGAGATCGCGACCGAGGAGTTCTACGGCCGCCTCGAGTTCTCCGCCGATCACCGCGCCGCGCGGTGGATTGAGGCCGGCGCCTTCGACGCGGGCCACTTGCCCGAGGCGGCGGTCTTCACCGACGGGGTTGCTTTCAACTATGCCCACTGGATGACCGAGGTGCTGCCCCGCATCGCGGCCTTCGTGCGCGACGGGGCCCACGCCGGCGTCCCGCTCATCGTCGACAGCGACTTGCACCCGAACATCGTGCGGTCGGTTGCCCTGGTGGCCGGGCCGGACGCCGTCGTCTACAGCCTGCGGCCCGACCAGTTCGTCAAAGTCGGCGTCCTGCACAGCGTCTCGCCGACCGGCTACATCGCGTTCAAGAACCGCCCTCAGCCGCGGGAGACCATTGGTCAAGGTGTCTTCGCACCCCAGGCTCTGCGCCAAGCGATCGACCAGCTTCGTGGTGGGGCCGAGCGCGGCCCTGCCGACAAGGCCCGGCCGAAGCTGTTCCTGCGCCGCAAATCGGGCGCTCGCCACATCGTCAACGAGGCGGAGATCCAAGAGGCTCTGGTCGCCGGCGGCTTTGTCGTCGTCGAGCCTGAGCGGCTAAGCCTGGACGATCAGATGGCACTCTACTCGGGAGCGGGCATGATCGTGGGGGCGACCGGCGCGGCCATGACCAACCTCCTCTTTTGCCAGCCAGACTGCCCAACTGTGGTGATGATCCCGAAGTTCCGGGAAACCGCCTACTGGTATTGGCGCCACATGGCCGCCGCGGCCGGAACTGGCCCGATCCTGCACGTGAGCGGCAATCAAATCGATCCTCGCGAGGACCCGTTCGACCCGCTGGCGCTGCACGCGAACTTCGCGGTCGAGTTGAAGGACGTTCTCGAGGCCGTGGACGCGGCGGCGACTCTTCGGAGCTAGCGGGCCTCGGCCCGGCGCGACGGCGCCGGCAGCAGATCAAACAGCTCGGTAAGGCCCTTCTCGGCGATCCAGTGGTAGAGCGACTTGCCGGTATGGTCCGTGGCGTCGAACCGCTGGGCGCGCGCCGCGATCAGCTCGAAGGGTGCGCGGTCGCCATGCAGTTCGTAGCGGCTGAGCGCATACATCGCCACCGTCGTGCCCTTGTAGTTCGTCCTGTCCGGGTTGGCCCCCCGGTCGAGCAGCAGGCGCGCGACGTCCATCCGCCCGTTGAAGATAGCGATGATCAGCGCCGTCCAGCCCTTGGGGTTACGCAGGTCGACCGCGTCGAGGTGGCGGAGCGCGAGCCACGCCGCGCCCATGTCGCCGCTCTCGCAGGCCGCCCACAACACCGGGTAGTAGTCCTTGAACAGCACCACGTCGTTGTCGATCGAGGAGATGCGGAAGTAGCCCTCTGTTTCCTCCACAAGCTTTCCGGGTTTTCGGGTGCTGCGCTCCTCGGTGAGCATCGTGCGGCCGATCGACCAGCCGCCGTAGCGGGCCATCTGGAACTCGCGGAAGCTGAAGGCGCGGAACTGGTTGTGGATCTCCGCGGCCGTTCGCTTCAGATCGATCGTCAGGTTGGCGTAGTCGATGGATTTCTTCGAATAGTAGGAGGCCCCCTCGAGGGGCTGTCGGCGCGCGATGTAGGTCCCGTCGACAAGGCTGGCGATGTTGCGAAGGAACAGCTTCTTCGTCGCCTCGACGTTCTTCAGATAGAGATCGCGAACGGTGTCCTCGAACCCGATCTCCACGTCCCAGCTATCGATGATGTCACCGGTGTCGATGCCGTTGTCGATCAGGTGCAGCGTCACCGCCGTGGCCGTCTCGCCGTTCAAGATCGGATGGGCCGAGGTGAAGACACCGCGGTATTTCGGCAGCTTCGAGAAGTGGAAATTGAACAGGCGCCGCGACCGGAACCGGTCGGTCTTGATCAGGGTGTCGAACTCCAGCGACAGCAGCACCAGGTCCTCGACCTCATAGAGGTCGGCCAGTTCGACCCGGCGAACGCCCCACTGCGCGGCGCGGCGCGCCAGCGAAGGCTGCCAGCTGTCCTCGCCCGCGTCGGCGGCGTTGGGGATGCAGCAGACCGGGTGATCGGGATAGTGGTCGAGCACGTAGCGCAGCGCGCTGACCGCATTGTCGTTCTTCCCGGCGACACAGATCAGCGGCTTCATGTCAGGCGAATTCCTGGTCGGTGAGGACCCGCACGTCCTTGCGGACGGCGGGCGCGCCGCACGGCGGCTGATAGGTCACGCCCGCAAGCCGCAGGTAATCCAGGCAGCGGCTGCGGAAGCTGAAGTCGGGCGTCACCAGGGCGTTGCAGGCAGCCACGATCGCGCGCCGTTCATCCTCGTGGGCGAGATAGTGCGCGCAGATCGTCTCCAGCTCGGACAGGCTGTCGAACATGGGAACCGGGCAGTCCGGACCGAACACGCGATACAGGTCCGGCTCCGGCGTGCGCTTGGTGACCAGCAGGGCGTTGGAGGACATCACGTCCAGCAACCGGTACTGGAACGACTCCGAGATGAACGACTGAGGCAAGTTCACCGAAATGCGGGAGGCGTTGTAGATCCTCAGAAGGTCCTGGTGGCTGCTGGCCGCGGGTCCGGGCTTGAAGGCCGCGAACGCCTCGGAGTTCAGCACCATGGCCCGCGACCATTCGTGATTGCCGAACAGCGCCAACCCGTGCGGCCCAAGCCGATTGACGAGCTCCACCCGCTGGCGCGCCGTGACGACGTTCTGCAGCATCGTCTCGAACGCCCGGAACGGCATCGGCACCTGGGAGGCCAGCGTCTCGATCACCTCGGCGTGGTCGGCCATCAGGACCTTGAGGTCGCCGGTCTGTTCGATGGCGCGTAGGCAAGCTGCGACGACCTCATAAGCGCCGGGATTATCCAGCAGCCGGGCCATGAACGCCGCCGTCGTGTTGTCGGTCGGCAGGCTTGCTACCCAGGAAATCGGATGGGTTGCGGCCACAGTCTCGCGCGGGAACAGCATGCCGTTGGTCGCCGGCGACAGCAGGCTCACCCGGTCGGCGATCCCCGGAACCTGCGCGAGCAGCTCACGCTCGAACTGGCTGCCGATGCAGGCGTAGTGGGCGTTGAGCCGGAAGCCGGCGTAACGATCCTGGGGATCGTAGCGGAACACGTGGTTGAAGCCGTCGACGATCACCGAGACCACCCGGCCCTCCAAGGCCTCGACGATCTGCGGCAGCAAGAGCGAATTGTTGAACGAGACGGCTGCAACGTAGGCCTGATCGCGGATATAGGCCGCCAGCCGCCTTAGGTCGGCGCCGGCCTTGAACCCGGTGACGATCCCGTCGGCGCTGAAGTGGTTGCCGAGAAAGACGTCCACGTCGAAGCCCAGGCCGACATAGGTGTCCACGACCTCTTGCATGTAGCCGTCGATCCGGCCGGCGCCCCAGGCATATCCAAAAAACGCAATCTTCATCGGGCTCGTCGGTTGGGCGATGAACGTGGGGATGTCCCCACGCGACGGTTCGGGGCGGCGCGGCGTTCAGCCGCCAAAGAATTCCCGGATTCGCGCGATCACGAAGTCGATTTCGCGGTCGGTGTGGGTGGGATCAAGCGGCAGGCTCAGCAGGGATTTCGCGAGCGCTTCGGCGACCGGGAAGTCGCCTTCGCGCCAGCGGCCCGCGTAGCAGGGCTGGAGGTGGACGGGCGTCGGATAGTGGATGTTGGTGCCGACGCCGTTCTTGTTCAGGAAGGCGATGAGCTCGTCGCGCACGCCGGGCGCGCGGACCGGGAACACGTGCCAGACGGGTTCGGCCCAGGGCCGCACGCCGGGCAGCTCCAGCCCGCGCACGTCGGCCAGGCCCTGGAAGTAGCGCAGCGCCAGGCGGCTGCGGCGCGCGTTCCAGGCGTCGAGGTGGTCGAGCTTCGTGGAGAGCACCGCGGCCTGCAGCGGATCGAGCCGCGAATTGCGGCCAGCGACCTCGTGACGGTATTTCTCGCGCGAGCCATAGTTGGCGATCATCCGCGCGGTGTTCGCCGCCGCGGTGTCGTTCGTGACGAGGGCTCCGCCGTCGCCGAGGGCGCCGAGGTTCTTGGTGGGATAGAAGCTGAAGGCGGCGGCGTCGCCCAGGCCGCCGCAGCGCCGGCCCCTGTAGCGCGCGCCGTGCGCCTGGCAGGCGTCCTCCAGGATTCGGATGTCGCGGCCGCCGATGGCGGCGCGCAGGCCGTCCATGTCGACGGGATGGCCGTACAGGTGGACCGGAACGACCGCGCGGGTCCGCCCGGTGATGGCGGCGGCGACCTGGGCCATATCCATCAGGCCGGTGTCAGGCTCGACGTCCACGAGGACCTGGGTCGCGCCGACCTCGTCCACCGCCAGCGAAGTCGCGACGAAGGTGTGGGCCGGCACGATCACCTCGTCGCCGGGGCCGATGTTCCAGGCCTTCAGAGCCAGGACCAGGGCGTCGAGCCCGTTGCCGAGCCCGACCATCTGGCCCGCCTCGCAATATGCCGCGAAGCGCTGCTCGAAGGCCGCAACCTCCGGACCGCCGATCAGGCAGCCGGAGCGCACCACGCGGCGCATGGCCAGTTCGATCTCGGCGCCGAGCATCTGCGAGATGCGGCTGAGGTCGAGGTAGGGCACGGCCGTGACCGGATCCTTGCCGGCCTCCCACCGCAGGAAGTCGTCGTAGTCGCGGATGTAGTCGGCCTCGTCGTATTCGTCCGACGCCAGCACGATGATCACCGAGTCCTCGGAGAAGTCGCTGAGGTCGCGCCAACAGCCGGCCGCCACCACCGCGGCCTGCGAGGGCCGGGAGAGCCGCACGGTCTCGGTCCGGCCGTTGCGGGTGATGGCGAGGTTCACGCTGCCGCGCAGGCACAGGAAGCATTGCCGCAGCGCCTTGTGGCCGTGCGCGCCGCGGCTCTGGCCGGTCGGAACGTCGCGGATGTAGTAGGCCCGGTGCACCGGGAAGCCGATGTGCTTGGAGACCTCCGCCACGCCCAGGATGCCGTTGGGCATCGGGATCGTCTGCAACTCGACCAGACGCACCAGCGGCTCGGACCCTGCGGCGACGGTTTCGGCCTCTTGGCCGAACGCAATTTTTCGAGCCTTTGGCGCCGCTGTCATCCGACCGTCCTCGAGCCGGGGCGAGAGCCCGCAGCGTCACGGCGATCGTAGGGACGGCGCGGTTCGGAAAGGGTTAACAGCAGAGGTTCGGAGGGCGCCGAATCGCCGCATTCTGCGAGCTCGCAACTTGACACGGGTTTTTATCGACACGCCTTCTAGGTGCATCCTGTTGACCCCGAAGGGGGGTGATGTATGTCCGATCCACGACCGTCGGGTTCCCAACAGTTGGGGCGTTTCGCCGGTAAGGTTGCGGGGGCAACGGGAATGGACGCGCAGGTGAACGAAGTCATTGCCCGACGCGTCGAAGACCGGCGCAACAATCTGGGCATGACACGGGCGGAACTGGCGCGCGCCAGCGGTGTCCGCTCCTCGGTTCTCGATGCGCTCGAACGCAGGGGCCGCGGCTGCTCGGCGGCCGACCTGTGGCGCGTGGCGCGCGTCCTGGACGTATCGGTCGGCGACCTCTGCCCGCCGCCACCAGCCGGCTCTGCGACCTCCCCGCCCCGCACGTTCCGCCACGAGAACGCACCGGCAGCGATCCGCCGGCCTCAGCCGAGAGGCGAGCGCGGCCCCGCGCGCTAGCTAGAACCCTTCCCGCTCATGATGGATCGTCGTGGGCGGACGATAAGGGCTCCAGATTAAGAAGCGACGGGGGCGCGAACGTAAACGACGGCCCAGCGATCGGCGTAGGTCCTGTGCCAGCCCGGCGTGGCGCCCATCGCCTGGGCAAGCGGCGATCCGGGCCGCAAAAGCAGCCAGCCGATGCGGCGCTCCGCCAGGACCTTTGCAAGGACGCCGCGATCCGCCTGCGCGATGCGCTGGTAGCCCTGCAGGAAGCTGTCGCCGTAGAGGTCGGCGCGGCTGTCGACGAAGGGCTGCAGCCCCTGGGCGATGAGATAGCCGCCGAAGCTGTAGTCGTTCAGCACATGGGTCCGGCGGACGGCCGGCGGCGTGGCGGCGACCGCTGAGATCGGCGCGGCGGGGCCGTCCACACGCACCACGGGAGACGCCAGGCGACCTGCGGCCAGGCCGAGCGCAAGGGCCGCGGCGACGCCCGCGACCGCCCATGACCTTGCCGGCTGCGCGCCGGAGGGCAGGACGGCGGCGCCCTGCCCGAACGCCAGCGCGATGGGCCGGGCCAGCAGCAAGGCGCCGACCACGCCCAGCATCTGCTCGTAGCGAACGTGGCTCAGGCTGAGATGGGTGAGAAGCAACAGGACGCCCCCTCGGACGAGGGACAGCCGCACCGGCCGGGTGACGAACACCAGGACGGAGACCAGCAGGGCGATCTCCAGCACGCCCAGCGTCGAGAAGTCGGCCGGCGCCCATTCGCCGATGTGCGCGAGGCTGGTCATGCCGAGCAGTTGGAACGGGAACAGCAGCGTCTGGACGCCGTCCGGGGTCAGCATGGCCGCCAGGCCGGCGGCGACGCCGAAGCGGCCCCACCGCAAGACCACCTCCCGGCGGGCGGACGGCGCGGCGGCCAAAAGCGCCTCCAGGGCGAAGGGGCCGACCAGGGCCAGGCCGAACATGAAGCTGCCGTGCAGGTTCGCCCACAGCGCCATCAAGGGCAGCACGATCCAGCGCGGCGCGCGGTCCTCCGCACGGGCGCGGATGAGTTCGGCGCTCCAGGCGATGAGGATCGGCAGGGCCAACAGGTGGGGCCGCGCCAGCAGGCTGCCGCCACCCAGCGCCAGGCCCAGGCCCAGCAGGCAGACATAGGGAAGGCCGTCGACCCAGCGGCTGAGCTCGCGGGCCAGCAGCCAGGCGGCGAGACCCGCTGCGGCGGCGGTCAACAGGATCACGCCGCCCCAGCCGGCCAGGTTGAACGCGCCGCCGAGCAGCACCTGGGCCAGCCATTCGTGCGTGTGCCAGGGCGCGCCTGCGGCGGTGTAGGAGAACGGGTCGGCGTGCAGGACGGCGCGGCGCGCGATCATCAGCCGGCCGGCCGCCACATGCCACCAGGTGTCAGCATCGCTCAGGACCTTGGCCGAGCAGGCCGCCAGCGCGACCAGCAGGGCCGCGACCCAGGGCGTGACGCTTCGGACGGACAGGTTCGCTCGCAAGGCCAACTCCCGGGCGTGGTTCGCCGGGCATCCTGGCCTGGAGGCTCTTAAGGCTTTGGTTCCGGCCCGACCGCCACGAACCCGTGCGCAGCCTCAAGGTCGCGGCCGCCGCGCAGGATGAGCACGACCTGTTCCAGGCGGCTCAGGCCCACGACGACGGCGCTCAGCCACAACCAGCCCATCCAGCCGGTGACGGCGATCGCCGGCCACAGGCAGAACAGCAGCACCGCCCCGATCTTGGCCGACCAGACATGGAACATCAGCGCGCGCCGCGTGAGCGTCCAGGAGACCGCCAGATAGAGGATCGGCGCCCCGAACAGGATGGCGCAGGCCAGCCACTGGCGCACCACGAGCGTGGGATAGGCCAGGGCCAGGAAGCCCAGGATCGCCAGCGAGAAGAGGTTGTCGACCACCGCGTCGAGCTGGGCGCCGAACTGCGAGGCCTGCTGCAGGCGCCGGGCCAGCCACCCGTCGACGACGTCGGTCGCCGCGGCCAGGACATAGACGGCCAGCGCCGCGCCGGTCAGCCCGGCCCACAGCAGGGCGAAAATCGGCGCGATCAGCAGGCCGCGCGACAGGGTGACGGCGTTGGCCGGCTTGAACCGCCCGCGCTCGACGACCAGCGGGAGCGCAAACCGTCCGCGGTCAGGCGTCATCGCGCTCGGCCGCCGCAAGCCGCAGCGTCGCAGGATCGGCGATCAGGCTCTGAATCGAAAAGGCGTTGCCGTGCATCGGGCAGACGAGCTCGCCCGCCGCGTTCAGCCGCCCGAACTTCAAGGGGCCGCCCCGGTGCGGGCAGCGGTTTGGCACAAGGTAGAGTTCGCCGTCGACCGACAGCAGGAAATACTCCACGCCATCGCGGCGGATCGGCGGCAGGTCGTGACCGATCCACACCGCGTCTTGGTCGACGGCGGCCGCCGTCACGGCGCCAACCGCCCGATCGATGCCGGCGGAAAGGCCGCGAACTCCCGGGGATCGTGAAGCACGCCCAGCGCTCCGACCTGCAGCGGTCCGCGCGCGGCCGCCAGGTCGCTCGCCGGGGTGACCGGACGCCCCAGCCGCCGCCGCGGCTCCGCCGGCGCGCCATAGTCCGCCGAGCTTGCCGCCGCAAAGGCCCGCGACACCGCCAGCAGGTGATCGCCGGCCTCCGCGAACGCCGCCTTGGTGAACTCCGCCCCGGCGATGATCTCGCCGCCCGCCTCGGCCCCGAACCGCGCGACCAGCGGGGCGGCCGCCTCGTCGATCACCATGCGGGTGTGGTGCAGGTCGATGTGGGCATGCTCTGCGAAGTAGCGCGCGTCGGCGTCGTGATGGAATTGGCCCAGGTAGCGGTGATGGGCCAGCGTCGAGCGCTGGTAGGCGGTCTCCGCATAGAGCAGGAAGCCCACCTGCCGGAAGATGTTGCGCGGGTTCTGGAACAGCCAATGGATGGCGTTGTGCAGGCTGAGCGCCTGGGTGTCGAACCAGGGCCAGTAGCCGTTGTAGGTGTCGTCCAACCCGAAGCTGCGCATCGTCGCGCGATAGAGCACGGCGTGCTTCTTGCCGTGTACGCCATAGCCGAACTCGTCGATCAGGATGCGGAACAGCGCCGACTGCGGCTCGCCGTATTCGCCGAGCACCCCAAGCGCGGAGGCCGAGGCCTCGGCCAACAGGTCCGGCGAGGATTGTACGAGGAAGTTCCGATAGTGATCGTCGCGGTGGTCAGCGCCGGCCAGGAAGGCGGTGAAGGCGTTCTCCGGGGCGTCGCGGACGCTCGCCAGCAGGGCTTCGACATAGGTCGCGAAAGCGCCCTGCCCGCCCGGCGAAGGCGGCCCGATCAACTCCGCCTCGAGCCGCGGGCGCAGAGCCGCCAGCATCGCCAGTCGTCCTTCGTCGTAGTGGCGAAGCATCGGCGCCAGCACGCCGCCCTCCGGCGCGTCCGGCGGCAGCAGGACGTAGCGCGCCTGGTAGCAACGCATCAGCGCCTGGTGCTTCACGAAGGTCGCCAGCGTCGGGTCGTCGCCCAGCGCATCGATCCGCTCATCGAACGCCGCGCAGGGCTCGGGCCCCGACGCCTCCTGAAGCGTGAGCGCCAGTTCGGCCAGGGGATCGAGGCTGACGGCGTTCAAGGCGCGGCCTCGCGGGCGTAGACGGAGACGCCGATCCCGCCTTTCACGAACCAGTCGTCCATCCGCCAGCGCGAAAGGCCCAGGTCCACGCCGGGCCGGGGATTGAGCGTGAGATAGGTCGGCGCCTCCGGGTCGCCCGAAATGACGGGGATGTGCTTGATGATGATCTTCGAGACGAGGTCGCGGCCGAACAGGCTGGAAAGCAGCGTCGAGCCGCCCTCGACCATCAGCCGCCGGATACCGCGCTGGGCCAGCACCCTCATCAGAGCGGCGAGGTCGACCTCTGTTTCGCCGCAGCAGATCACCTCGACACCCGGCTTGGCGACGAGCGCCGCGACGGTCGCCGGCTGCGCGATCTTCGCTGTCGCCACCAGGGTCGGCAGCCCATCGTTGAGCAGGGCCGAGGTGAGCGGCAGCAGACCGTCCGACGAGGGGATCACCCGGAGCGGATTGGGCCCTTCCACGTGGCGAACGGTGAGTTGCGGATCGTCGACACGCACGGTGTTGGCCCCCACCATGATGGCGTCGCTGGCCGCCCTCTGGCCGTGGAACCAGGCCTTGAGCTCGTCAGTAGAGTAGTCGAACAACTCCTTGCTCGACGATGTCCGATGCAGGGCGAGCTTGCCGTCGATGGTCAGCTCCGACAGCGTTGTGATCTCGATCATTCGCCCTCTGCGAGCCCAACGGAAGCCGGGCCGCATGGTTGCACCCGCAACGCAGGCCTCGCAAATACGCCGTCAGATCAAGCGGCGTCGAGGCTCACATGCGTGGCCCCGAGCGAGGCCAGGGCGCCGGCCCGCTTGGTGGTGCGCGCACCGTAGACGAGCACCGACCTGGCGACCTTGCGGGCCGCCGACACCGTCGAGGTCGCCCAGCCGATGAACTCTGCGTCGCCGACCATCGGCGGGCACTCGAACGAGAGCGCCTGGAAGCCGGCGCCGTGCAGCCGGCCGAACGCACCGGGCGTCGGGTTGGTGAGCCGCCCCACGACCAGCAGGGACAGAGGCCGCACCAGCGATGTCACGTCGTTGAGCGCGTTTTGCGGCACGCCCTCAATGTCCAGGATCTCGCAGATCACGCCGAGCTTGACCATGCCGGCCACGTCGCGGACGGGCGCCACCAGCTCGGCGCGCCCGCGCTGGCTGGCGAGGCTCGAGAAGGAAACCGGCACGATCAGGCTGAGATGCCGCTCGCCGCCGCCTTCGGCCTTCAGGCGGTCGATACCACGGCTGATAGTGGCGAGGTCGGCGCGGACCAGGTCGGCTGAGGGCAGCGCGGCCACCTCCCGGGCCGTGAGCGCCTCGCCACTCGACACCACGACGATGCGGCGGATCATCCGAAAACCGATGCGCGTGAAGCTCTTCACCTCGTAGATCGGCTCCAGGCTAGCCGAGACACGCAGCAGGCGCCCGTCGCTGGAGACGAAGGGCGCGGCGCGATTGACCAACTGCGACGTCAGGTCCGCCTCGTCGTTGAAGGCCCCGAGCCGGCCCGCCTCCTCGGCCGCGGCCGGCCCGGAAATCTCCGACGGCCTGGTCAGCACGCGGCCCTTGCGGATCTCGGTCACCTGCAGGACGCCGTTCTGCGCCTCGCCGGCGTCGACCTGGAACTGGGCGAAGATCTCGCGCAGGTAGCGCAGACACGCCGCCTGGCCCGCCAGCCGTCCCAGGCCCGGATGGACGACGAAGAAGTCGCTGTCGGAAATCCGCAGGTGGATCCCGCGCCCGCCGATGTTGCGCCTCAGGACCTGTTGGGCGAAGTCGAAGACCAGGTCGCGGCGGCTGGGCCAGCGCTCGCCGTAGTGCTTCTGCACGGCTTCCAAGGACAGGATGCAGATCTTTCCCGCCCCAAGCATCTGGGCGTCGCTATAGCGCTCGACGTCGGTCTGGGCTTCGACGGACACCAGGCGAAGAGCGCCCGAGAGCTGGGCCTGGGCCAAGGCGCCGAGTTGCGAGGCTTCGGCAGCCGAACGGGCGCCGGCCACTTCCTTGGTCTGAGCGGCCGTGATGGCGCTCTGGGGCACCTGGAAACTCCCTGGGCGGACGAGCCCAACCCTAGGTTGGCGGACGAGGAGTTAAGAGATGCTCGACAGACCGAGAAAATCCGCCCCGCAGCGGCTGTCGCGCCGAAAAGCAAGAAACCCCGCCGAGCGTAGGGCCCGACGGGGTTTCCGCATCTTCATTCCGCGGCGCGGCGCAAATGCCGTCACCAGGCGGAGAAACGGCTACTTCAAGTGGCCGGCGAGGTGCTTGTTCATCTCGAACATGCTGACCTTGTCCTTGCCGCCGAACACGGGCTTCAGCTTGGCGTCGGCCAGGATGTCGCGCTTGTTCTTCGGGTCCTGAAGATTGTTCTTCTTGATGTACGCCCAGATCTTCGAGACCACTTCGCCACGGGACAGTTGCCCCGGGCCCACCACGGCGGCCAACTCCGCCGAGGGCGTGAGCGGCTTCTGCAGCGCATTGGTTTTCTTGACGTCGGCCATAGGGGCTCCCCCAGCTAAATTTAAGACGGCTGCCGTCACGCAAAAGACCGCGTGAACTGAGTCGCTTGCCGGTATCCTAGGGGCAATTGCGCCTCGCGCCACCCTGAGAAGTGCTCTTCGAGGCGCTGGGGGCGAAAAACTCCACCTAACCGGCGTTCACGAGAGCCATGCTGGCCGGGGCCAAGAGGTCAATGGGCCTGGAGCGACGCCCGGGCCCTGATCCGGGCGCGCGAGGCTGCCAGCAACTCCGCGGCGAGCGCCTCGTCGGAAACCGCGCGCGCGAGCGCCACCGCGCCGGCCATCTCGGCCATCAGCGAGCAGGCCAGGCTTCGCCGGGCGACCGGATCGGCCTGCGGCAGCCAGGCCTCGATGCGGCCGATCAGATTTTCCACGCCGGCATCGAACGCGGCGCGAACCCTCGCGCCTTGCCGCGGAAGGTCGTTCGCCAGCGTCGAGATCGGGCAACCGCGCTGCGGATTGGCGCGGTGCTCGGCGGAGACATAGGCGTCGACGAAGGCGGTCAAGGCCTGCGCCGGCCCCATGCCCTCGGTGATGCGCTCGAAACGTCGGCGACTTTGGGCGAATGCCTCCTCGACCGCTGCGGCGACCAGAGCCTCCTTCGACCCGAAGTGGGCATAGAAGCCGCCGTGCGTCAGGCCAGCCTCGGCCATGACCGCGGCGACGCCCAGCCCGTCGGGCCCCTTGGCCCGCACCGCGGCCGCCGCGACGCGAACGACCTTCCTGCGGGTTTCTTCCTTGTGGCTCTCGCTGTAACGCACGGCCGGATCCAGTTTATATGACGCTGATAATTTCATGACCTCGCCTCCGCAAGGGCGGATCGAAGGCGATGGCGGGTGCTTGCCGCGTTTTCTCCACCGGTGGGGCCCCCGTTGGCGTCGTAGCGGCGGCGTCGGCTTCAGGGTAGAATGTCGTTCTCCGCGTGAGGGACCCCGCATGGAAATCGTTCTCGATCAGACCGATCGCCGGATTCTGCGCGAGCTGCAGGCCGACGCGACGATCGCCATCGCCGAACTGGCCGAGCGCGCCGGCTTGTCGCAGACGCCCTGCTGGAAGCGGGTCAAGCGGATGACCGAGGCCGGGGTGATCGAGCGGCGCGTGGCGATCCTCGACCGAGAGCAACTGGACCTGGGGCTGGTGGTGTTCGTGGCCGTGCGCACCAACCGCCACGACGAGGAATGGCTGAACGCCTTCGCCCGGGGCGCAGCCGGCCTGCCGGAGGTCGTCGAGTTCTACCGGATGTCGGGCGAGACCGATTATCTGCTGAAGGTCGTGGTCAAGGACATCGCGGCCTACGACACCTTCTACAAGCGCCTGATCGCCGCCGCGCCGCTGCAGGACGTGAGCTCGTCCTTCGCCATGGAGCAGATCAAGTTCACCACCGCCCTTCCGATCTGACGCGGCGGTTGACTTCCCTGCGTCAGGCGCCGCCCAATTCGCCCAATGAACAAGTGATGGGAGGATGCGTCGTGACGTCTTGGACCTTTGCGGACGTGTGGGAGGCGATCGCCGCCGTCCAGCCGGAGCGGGCGGCCTTCATCCAGGGCGCGCGGACGATAAGCTGGGGCGAGTTCGACGCGCGCGCCGACGCGCTGGCGGCCCACCTGATCGCCAGGAGCCTGGACCAGCAGGCGAAGGTCGCGGCCTTCCTCTACAACGGGCCGGAGTACATCGAGACCTACTACGCCGCCTTCAAGGGCGGGTTTGCGCCGGTGAACACCAACTACCGCTATGGACCAGAAGAGCTTTTCTACCTGTTCGACAACGCCGACGCGCAGGCGGTCGTGTTCCACTCCGGGTTCGCCAGCGTGCTGGAGACGATCCGCGGCCGCCTCTCGGGCGTGAAGGCCTGGATCGCGGTCGCCGAACCCGGCCATCCGGTCCCGGCCTGGGCCGACGACTACGACTCCATCGTCGCCAAGGCCCCAGCCCAGCGGCCGACGAAGGCGCCCTGGGGCCGCTCGGTCGACGACCTGCTCCTGCTCTACACCGGCGGCACCACCGGCATGCCCAAGGGCGTGATGTGGCGCCAGGACGACCTCTTCAACGTGATCGGCGCAGGCGGCAACGCCCTGCTCGGCGTTCCGCCGGCGACCTCGATCGAGGACCTGGTCGGGCGCATCCAAAGCCCCGACCACATCCGCCCGATCTCGCTGATCGCCTGCCCGCTGATGCATGGGACCGGCCAGTTCTCGAACCTGATCGCCTTCAACCAGGGCGGCACGGCCGCCTATCTGCCGTCGCGCAAATTCAACGCCATGGAGCTGTGGGACGAGGCCGACAGGCTGGGGGCGACGGCTATCGTGATCGTGGGCCTGGCCTTCTCCACGCCAATGCTGGAGGCGCTGGAAGCCAACCCCGGGCGCTGGGACCTTTCCACCGTGAAGGCGATGAGCTCCTCCGGCTCGATGTGGAGCCAGGAGAACAAGCGCGGTCTTTTGAGCTACGCCAAGAACGCCATGATCTTCGACAGTTTCGGCTCGTCCGAAGCCGTGGGCCTGGGCGTGTCGGCCTCGGCGCCAGGCGCAGAGGTCGCGACGGCGGCCTTTGTGATCGGCCCCAACTGCGCGGTCTTCACCGAGGAGGGCAAGCGCGTCGAACCGGGCTCCGGCGAGCGCGGTCTGGTGGCGGTCACCGGCTTCCTGCCGATGGGCTACTACAAGGACCCCGAGAAGACCGCCAAGACGTTCAGGACCATGGAGGGCGGCCGCTGGAGCGTGCCCGGCGACTGGGCCGAGGTGAACGTCGACGGGACGCTGAAGCTGCTCGGCCGTGGCTCGGTCTGCATCAACACCGGCGGCGAGAAGGTCTTCCCCGAGGAGGTCGAGGAGGCCCTGAAGACCCACGTCGATGTCCGCGACGCCGTGGTGGTCGGCCTGCCCGACCCGCGGTTCGGCGAGCGCATCTGTGCGGTCGTGGAAACCGATGGGGCGGCCCAGCCGACGCTGGCGGAGCTCTCCGAGCACGTGCGCGCGACACTGGCCGGCTACAAGGCGCCAAGGGACCTCGTCCTGGTCGAGTCCATCGGCCGCGCGCCCAATGGCAAGGTCGACTACAAGGGGGTGAAAGAGCGCGCGATGGCGGCGCTGGGGGCCAACGCCTAGGCGCCAGCTGGCTGGCCGAGCGCGGCATAGACGGCGTCAGCCAGGCCCTTGCCGCGCGGATCGCCGACCAGCTCCGAGCCCATCTGGTTGAGCACATAGCCGATGGCGATGCGGCCGTCGGGGTCGGCTGAGCCGAACGAGCCGCCCCAGCCCGAATGGCCGATGGTCGCCGGATTGGTCCCGAAGACGCCGATCAGGTTGTGGGCCACGCCCATGCCCCATTGCGGATTGAACCCGAGCATCAGGTCCGGCCGATCGGCGACGACGGCGCTCATCGCCTGGACCGCGCCTTCCGAAAGGATGCGCACGCCGTCCAGGGCGCCGCCGCCGGCGAGCACCGCGGCCAGCCGCGCCACGCCGCGAGCGCTCGCCTGGCCGTTCAGCGCCGGCAGCTCGGCCGCACGCCAGCGACGCTGGTTCGGCCGGGTCGGATCCTGCTCGGGATTGGAGAGCGCCATGCGGGCGGGAACCGGCAGGTCGAGGGTCGAGGCGTCGACAGGACGCCTGGGCGGCAGGAGCTCAGCCACCCGCGGCTCCTGCGAGGCCGGCAGGCCGATATGGAAGTCCGCGCCGAGCGGCCCCGCGATCTCGTCGCGGAACAGCTCACCCAGCGTACGTCCCGAGGTGCGGCGCACGATCTCACCGGTGAGGAACCCGTAGGTCACGGCATGATAGGAATTGGCGCTTCCCGGCGGGAAAACCGGCGCCTGGGCAGCCAGCCGCGCGCAGATCAGCTCTGCGTCATAGAAGTCGTCGATGGCGGTCGGGGCGGCGAAGCCCGGCAGACCCGCCTGGTGGGACATCACCTGGGCCACGGTGACGCCCGCCTTACCGGCCTGGGCAAATTCCGGCCACAGGTCGGCGACCGGCTGGTCGTAGCCAACGAGGCCGCGGTCGACGCACCAGGCCACCGCCATGGCGGCCGCAAGCTTGGTGGTCGACCAGACGTTGACAAGGGTGTCGGCGGTCCAGGGCTTCGTCCCCGCGCGGTCCGCGAAGCCGCCCCAGAGGTCCACGATCGGCCGGCCGTCGCGATAGACGCGGATCGCCGCGCCGACCTCCTGATAGTCGCCCTCCCGCGCGAAGTTGGCGGCGAAGGTCTCGCGAACGGCCTCCAGGCCAGGCGCCACGAAGCCTTTGATCACGATGTCCACGGCGTCTTTCCCATCCGGTTCAGCGCGCCATCAGCCCGCCCGCCAGGAGGCGGACCTGCTCGCGCACCACGATCTCGGGCGCCACGAGGTCGGCCGAGAACCACTTGTGAAGCCAGCCGAAGGCGCCGGCCATGGCAACCGCCACGCCGCTCAGCTCCACGTTGCGCACCGTGCCGTCGGCCAGGCCTTCGCGGGCCACCTCCGGGTAGCCGTGCTCCAGGCTGCGGACGCGGGCCACGATCTCCTCGCGCGCCTCGGCGGGCAGGGCCTCTAAGCCGGCGAGGGGCGCCAACGGGCAGAACTCGTCGCGGACGTTGGCCTCCACCAGCAGCGCCGTGCCAGACAGGACCCGCTCGGCGGCCGTACCGCCGGCCATCTCCACCGCGTTCAGGATGCGGTCCGAGAGGCTGAAGGCCCGCCGATAACAGCGCGCGACGAGGTCCGGCTTGTCGGCCAGGTAGTGGTAGACGACGCCCTTGGTCGCGCCGACCTCGGTGGCGATCTCGTCGACCGACGTCGCATCAACACCCTTGCGGTTGAAGAGCTGCGAGGCGGCGCGCAGCAGTTCCTCGAGCTTCATCGCCCCGGCGGCGTCGCGGTCGAAGAGGTTGCCGCGCTCGGGACGCAGGATCGCGATGTCGAGCGGCGCATAGCCGAGAGCGCGCTGCGGATCGACGGCGACGCCCTCCCCGATCAGGCTGAGCGCACCAGCCTTGGCGCGCGCGCGGAAGCCGGCCTCGGCCTCGCCAGTCCAGCGTGGCGCCAGCGGGATCCAGGAGACCATGCCGACGACGGCCTGGGCGATGACCAGCGCATGGCAGGGACGGATCGAGCCGTCGGTCTGCCCAGCTTCGATCAGGTCGATGAGCTGGGCGACGTTGCCGCGGTGGAGTCCCTCGACGGTCTCGCGCTGCGGCGACGGCAGGGAGGCGACCTCGCTGAGGACCGCGGGTTCGGGGCGCTGTTCGTCCAGGGCCAGTTCTATGAAGGTTTTCAGCCGCGCGAGGCCGGGGCCAGGCGCCTTGGCCGCCGCGTCCAGGTCGCGGGCCATCACCTCGCAGGATCGCCGGTAGCACTGGAAGATCAGGTCGTCGCGGTCTTCGACGTAATAGTAGAGCGCCGCGCGGGTAAGCCCCAGCGCCTGGGCGATCTCCGTCAAGGACGCCAACGACACACCGCTGGCGTTTAGCCGCCGCGCCGCCTCGTCGAGCACGGCGGCGCGCTTCGATCGCCTCGCGCCCTGCTTCCCCGTCGGCTTCATCGTATGACACCTGACATTCGAGGCCACCAACATACGCGGATGTCAAATTCGTTGACAAGCACAGTTTGACATGTCGTCATCTACTCATACTCAAACGTTGAATTCGGCGCGAAGCCGCCGGAGACGTCTCGGGGAGGAACGACGACATGGGCGCTATCCACGGATTCAGCCGCCGCGCGGCCCTTGCCGGCGCAAGCCTGCTGGCGCTGGGCTCGGCATGGCCCGCCCTAGCCCAGGCCCCGCTCCAGACGCAGGCCCAAACGCAAGCCCAGACCGGAGCCAGCCAGGTCGCCGAGGTGATCGTCACCGCCCAGAAGCGCGAAGAGCGCCTGCTGGATGTCGGCCTGGCGGTCAGCAGCCTGAACGCCGAGACCCTGCGCACCGCCCGCGTCGCCACCAGCGGCGACCTGGTCGGTCAGGTCCCCAATGTCGACGTGAAGGACAACATTCCCGGCGCCCAGGCGATCGTGACGGTGCGCGGCGTGGGCCTGAACGACTTCTCGTCGACCAACAACTCGACGGTCGGGGTCTATGTCGATGACATCTTCCTGGCCTCGTTCGCCGAGATGGACTTCAACCTCTACGACCTGGATCGGATCGAGGTGCTGAAGGGGCCGCAGGGCACGCTCTATGGCCGCAACTCCACGGCGGGGGCCATAAACATCATCTCCGCGGCGCCATCGCTGGCGGGAAATTCCGGGCTGGTCAGCGCGACAGCCGGCAACTTCGGCCGCTACGAGGGCGAGGCCCGGGTCAATATCGCGGCCAGCGACGAACTCGCTTTCCGGGTCTCGGGAGAGGCGATCAAGCAGGACGAGGGCTACTGGACCTCACGGCCGCTGAACACCGACCTCGGGCAGCAGGACATCCTGCTCGGCCGCGCGCAGATGCTGTGGCGCCCGACGCCGGCCACGACGGTGAAGCTGAAGGTCGAGGCCGAGCGCAACCATTCCGAGATCGGCTCCGGCAAGTTCTTCGGCACAATTCCGACTGCGACCGGCGTGAGCTGCCCGAACTTCTCCAATCCCGCGCTCTGTGTGGACAGCCATGGGTTCACCGACACCAACCCGGATCCGTTCTCGGTCACCACCGGGCATGCTGCGCCCTATCGCGTGAACCAGGTCAACACGACCCTACACGTCGACCAGGACCTCGGCGCGGTGCGGCTGTCGTCGGTCACCGGCTATATCAACTTCAAGCGCAGCTTCTACACCGACGCAGACGCAGCCCCGACCACCGACGCGGAGTTCAACCAGAACGACAAGGTGCGGCAGTTCACCCAGGAACTGCGGCTGGCCGGCGGCTCGGCAGAGCGCGCGACGTGGCTGGTCGGCGCCTACTATTCCTGGGACCGGGTGCAGACGCTGGCGCCCGGCTTCATGCACGACCTCTTCAACACCAACGTGCTGATCACGGCAGACCAGAAGACGCAGAGCAAGGCGCTGTTCGGCCAGGTCGACTGGGCGCTGACGCCGCAGCTGAAGCTGGTCACCGGCCTGCGCTACACCGACGAGGACCGTAGCTATGTCGGCGGCACGACAGACCTCAACTCCTTTGGCCTGAGCTTCCTGTGTTTCGCGGTCGGCGCCTGTGCGCTGGGCGCGCCGGGGACGCATCCGCTGTCGTTCGAAGACGCGACCATCCATGATCGCAACTGGTCCTGGCGCGCAGGCCTGAACTACAAGCCCGGCGACGACACCCTGATCTATGGGACGGTTGCGCGCGGGACCAAGAGCGGCGGCTTCTTCAACGGCGTCACCACCAACAGCTTCGCCCTGGCGCCCTATCGCCCCGAAGAGCTCACCGACTACGAGGCTGGCGTGAAGACCCGACTGCTGGATCGCACCCTGCAGTTCGAGGCAAGCGCCTTCTGGTACGACTACAAGGATCTGCAGACCCAGACCTTCACGAACGTTGGCGCGGTGTCGCTGATCAAGCTCGGCAACGTGGGCAAAGCGACGATCAAGGGCATCGACGCCCAGCTGACCTGGCTGCCGGCCCCGGGCCTGACGCTGAACGCAGGGCTCGGCCTGCTCGACACCGAACTCGGCGTGTTCAGCACCGCCGGCGCGGCGGGCGCGGTCGTCGTGCCCAAGGGCAACAAGCTCCCCAATGCGCCCGACACCACCTTCAACGCCCAGGCCCGCTACGAATGGCCAGTGGCGGCAGGATGGACCGCAGCGGTTCAGGCTGGCGCGCACTATTCCAGCAAGGTGTTCAAGGAGGCGCTGAACACCTCCTATCTCAGCGCGGGCAGCTACTGGATCGCGGACGCGCGCGCCTCGCTCGCCTCCCCGGACGGCTGGGAGTTCGCGGTCTGGAGCAAGAACCTCGGCGACGAGCACTACGTGACCCAGGCCACCGACGACGGCCTGGGCATGGGCTATCGGGTGTTCAACGCCCCGCGCACCTATGGCCTCAGCATCACCAGGCGTTTCGACTAGACCCTGCGCCTAGGCCGGCTTCAGCGTGCGAACGAATTCCACCAAGGTCGCGCGCGTGGCGCCGCGCGGCAGCATCGAATAGGCCCGCAGGAGCTCAAGCGCGCCGGGCTCGGCCAGCAGGGCGGCGACTTCATCGATGGCGCCGGCGGCAGGATTGACCTCGCCGAACATCTCGGAGACCGGCGCCTGCAGGGTCGTGGCGATGCGCGAGAGCATGGAGGCGCTGACCCGGTTGGCGCCGCGCTCGTACTTCTGGATCTGCTGGAAGGTGACGCCGGCCGCCTCTGCGAGCGCCTGTTGCGACAGGCCCCGGACCTTGCGCAACAGGCGGATCCGCGCGCCGACGGCGATGTCGATCGGATCGGCTAGCGCCTCAGCTTTGCGAACCATGTTATCTCCAGAAACTCCCTGATTAGTCTAGCTTGGCCGGCGCGTCGAGCCGTCCGTGGGTGGAAGCCATTCGACCGGCCCCATGTCGTGGTCGGTGATCAGGAAGCAGGCCTCCGCGATGGTGATTCCAACCGCGCGACGAAGCTGGCCCGTCGCCGGCGCCTCGCGTTCGAGCGCCATCAGTTCCTCCTCGTAGGAGGAGAGAATCTCGACGAGATTCTGCGACAGCCTGCGTGCGCGCTCCGTGCTGGTCTGGCTCATCGTCCCCCCTGGGTGAGCGGGAAGCCTTGAGCAACGGTCGACCAATTGCAAGCGACCGCAACCTGCAGGGGCGCCGCGGCGTTGCGGTGGGCCGACGCACTTGAAAATCGTCAGTTCGCGGCGATGGCGCGGGCCGCGGCCTGGGCGGCGAGCGTCGTGCGGCCTTCGCGCTCCGCGATCCGGCGGAACGTCGCCAGGGCCTGACCCACCACCTGGTCCATGTTGTAGTAGCGGTAGGTCGCGAGCCGCCCGACAAAGCGCACGTTGGGAGTCTCGAGCGCGAGCGCCTCATAGCGCTTGTAGAGCGCCTGGTTCTCCGCCCGCGGCACCGGATAGTAGGGCTCGCCATCGGCCTTCGGATACTCATAGGTGATGGTGGTCTTGCCGATTTCCTGGCCGGTCAGGTGCTTGTATTCGCTGATCCGCGTGTAGGGCGTGGCCTCGTCGGGATAGTTCACCGTACCCACCGGTTGATACCAGGGCCGGTCCATGGTGACGTGACGGAATGAGAGACTGCGGTAGGGCAGCTTGCCGTAGCGGTGATCGAAATATTCGTCGATCGGACCGGTGAAGATCAGCTTGTCGAACACCGCCTCGTTGCGCACGTCATCGAACTCGACACCGAGCTCGAGCGTGATCCCCGGCTGATCCAGCATGTTCTGGAACATGGCGGTGTAGCCGTCCGCCGGCATGGCCTGGAAGGTGTCGGTGAAGTAGCGGTCGTCCTCGTTGGTCCGGGTGGGCACGCGCGCGGTCACAGACTTGTCGAGCTGCGAGGGATCCATGCCCCACTGCTTGCGCGTGTAGCCACGGAAGAAGGTCTCGTAGAGTTCGCGGCCGACCTTCGAGACGACCACGTCCTCGGAGGTGCGGACCTTCTCGACCGGCTCGGCGCGGCCGGCCAGGTAGGCTTCGGCGTCGCCATCGGTCGCGAGGCCCGCGCTGTACAGCAGATTGAGCGTCGTGCGGTTGATCGGCATCGGCACGAGAAGGCCCCTCACCGAGGCCAGCACCCGGTGCTCGTAGGCCCGCCAGCGGGTGAACTGGGAAAGGTAGGCCGCGACCTCATCGGAGTTGGTGTGAAAGATGTGCGGGCCGTAGCGGTGCATCAGGACGCCGCCCGCATCCTTCTCGTCATAGGCGTTGCCGGCGATGTGCGGGCGCTTGTCGACCAGCAGCACACGCTTGCCGAGCTGGCTGGTCAGCCGTTCGGCCAGCACCGAGCCGGCATAGCCGGCCCCGACGATCAGATAGTCGAAGGGCTTGGTGCGCGAGGCCGGCCGGATGGCGGGCGCCGCAAGCGCCGGGAGGCTGTCCTCGGACGCCGTTGCCCCGCGCGCGGCCGCAGCGCGCGAAATCTCCAGGTTCATCCGTGCGAAGGTCTCGTCCCAGGAGAGCGCCGAGAGCACGGCGTCGACCTGTTTGAGCCACGGCCCCCGTACCTGAGACAGGACCAGCGCCTCATCGCAGGCGGCGATAAACGCCGGCGGCGTTGCGGCGATCTTTACACCCTCCAGTTCGCCGTAGTGGCGCGCGACGTCGACGATCGGCGTCGAGACGATCGGACGGCCGCCCGCCAGGTATTCCGGCGTCTTGGTAGGGCTGATGAAGCGGGTCGATTCATTGATGGCGAAGGGCATCAGGGCGACGTCCCAGCCGCCGAGATATTGCGGCAACTCATCGTAGGTCTTGCCGCCGAGGTAGTGCAGGTTCGGCCGCTTCGGCAGGTCGGCGGGATCGATCTTCACCACCGGGCCGACGATGACCACGCTCCAGTCGGGCCGCGCGTCGGCCAGCGCGGCGAGCAGGCCAAGATCCATCCGCTCGTCGACCACGCCGTAGAAGCCGAGCCTGGGCCATGGCAGCCCCGCCTGGTCGGCCGGCTCGTCGCGGCTGACCCGCGCCTTGGCGAAGTGCGCGCGGTCGACGCTCGACGGAAAGGGATGGATGTTGGGGTGCCTGTCGCGCTTGGCTTCCCACAGGCTGTAGCCGCCGGTGAAGACGACGTCGGCCAGGGCCATGAGTTCACGCTCGAGGATGGTCAGTTCGGGCGGCGCGAACTTGAAGTTGGCGAGTTCGTCCATGCAGTCGTAGACGGTGCAGATCGCCTCCAGATGCCGCGAGAAGCCGAGCATCATGGGCGTGTAGTACCAGCGGATCAGGTCGCCGCCGCTGAACCCGGCCAGCAGGCCGTCCAGCAGGAGGGCCAGGGTCGCGTCCCGCTCGACCGCCGCGCGGCCCTGCGGCAGCACCGGCCTGACGACCAGGACACCGGTCTCCGGATCGGTATGACTGTCAAGGCGCGGGCAGGAATCCGCAGAACCCGACACCGGCTCTTCCCAGAAGATCACGCGCCTGCCCTTGGCGACGCGGCTCATCAGGTGCTGCGGACGCTGGAACACGAAGTCCCAGCGCAGATGCGAGAAACAGATCACCGTCTGTCGATCACGCGCACGTGGCCCGAACACATGGGTTGGAACCGGCGCAGCACCCTCGCCACGCAAAACCCATTGAGTGCTCAAGGGCGCAATCCTTCTTGAAATCAGCCGACAAACGATGCCCGCGTGGACAACACGCCTGCCCCGCAAAGGTTCCGCGCAAGAGCTTCGCTCAGACGATCACTTTGAAGTATTGAGACGCCGAGCTCAGCTTCTTCGGGCGCTTTTTCAGTCTATGTCGTCAAGTCGACTGTCTACACGGGCGTTGGCGACTTCCTCCGACCTGACAACCCTCGAACCCCCGAGCCGTAGCGCGGGGCCCGCTCCCAGCGCAAAGCGTCGGAAACGATCTCGTCGAGCGACGAGCGGCGCGGTGTCCAACCCAGGAGTTCGCCGGCCCGGGTCGCGTCGGCCACGAGGCTCGGCGGGTCGCCCGCGCGACGGGCTCCGATGCTGTGCGGCGCCGCACGGCCGGTAGCGCGGCCGACCGCTTCCACCACCTCCATCACCGAGCGGCCCTGCCCCGTGCCGACGTTGGCGGGCTCGAACGCACCCGCGGGCAGATCTGCCGTGAGGGCGGCGACATGGGCGGCCGCAAGGTCGCTCACATGGATGTAGTCGCGAAGGCAGGTCCCGTCAGGCGTATCGAAGTCCTGTCCGAAGACGGTCAGCGGCTTGCCGTCGCCGAGCGCGGCGGCGATCGCCAGTGGAATCAGATGGGTCTCCGGCTCATGCGCCTCGCCGATCAGCCCGGAGGGATCGGCCCCGGCGGCGTTGAAGTAGCGCAGGGCGACGGCGCTCAGGCCATAGGCGCGGCATTGCGCCTCGATCATCCATTCGGCGGCGAGCTTGGTGTCGCCATAAGGACTGGCAGGCGCCTTGGCGGCGTCCTCGACGATCGTTTCCAGCGGCCCGCGGCCGCCCTGGCCGTAGACTGCGGCGCTGGACGAGAACACCAGGCGGCCGACGCCGCGCTCGCGCATCACCGTCAGGAGGTCCACCGTGCCGGACACATTGACCTCCCAGAAGAGGTCCGGCTTTGCGGTGGAGCGGCCGACTTCGATCAGCCCGGCGAAATGAATCACGGCCTTGATGTCGTGGGCGTCCATAGCGTGCGCCAGGGCGGCGCGGTCGCGGATGTCGCCCTGGACGAGCGGCCCCCATTGGACGGCGTCGCTGAAGCCCGAAGTCAGGCTGTCGAAGACCACCGGCGTGAAGCCGTGCTCGTACAGGGCCTTTGCCGTGTGTGCGCCGATGTAGCCCGCTCCGCCCGTGACCAGCACAGCGGCGCCCGTTCCCCGATCCATGTCGCGATAATCGCCCGTCCGGGCCCGGAGTTCCAGCCAAGGCGACGCTAGGAGGGAACGATTCCGCCACCGCGCCCCTTAAAGCCCCGGTTGTGACGGGAAAACCGGGTTGTCGATGCCGCCGCTTGAGCTCTGGGCCGGTCACGAATGCACCGTGAACCGCGTGGGCGAGCAATACTTCGATCAGACGGTTCGCAGCGGCCATCAATACCGGCTGGACGATCTCGACCGCTTCGCTGACCTCGGCGTTGCGGCGCTGCGTTACCCGGTGCTCTGGGAGCGGGTCGACCCGAATGGGCGCGGCGATTTCGACTGGCGCTGGACCGACCGCCGGCTTGGGCGAATCCGGAACCTGGGCCTGCGCCCGATCGCGGGCCTGCTCCACCACGGCAGCGGTCCGGCCTCAACCCACCTGCTGGATGAAGGCTTCGCGCGGGCCTTCGCGGCCTACGCCCGCGCGGCGGCGGAGCGCTATCCGTGGGTCGAGGATTGGACGCCGGTCAACGAACCGCTGACCACGGCGCGGTTTTCGGCGCTCTACGGCCACTGGTATCCGCACCGCACCGACGAGCGGTTGTTCTGGACCGCGCTGGTCAACCAGATCGACGCGACGCGGTTCGCCATGCGCGAGATCCGCGCCGTGCAGCCCGACGCGCGGCTGATCCAGACGGAGGACCTGGGGCGCACCTATTCGACGCGCGCCGTGGCTCACCAGGCCGACTTCGACAATGCGCGGCGCTGGATGACCTGGGATCTGCTGGAGGGCCGCGTGGCTCCGGGCCACCCGCTTTGGCGCAGGCTGGAGGGTTTCGGCCTGGGGGAGCGGCTGGCGGCCACCGCCGACGACCCCTGCCCGCCCGACGTCGTGGGCGTGAACCACTACCTGACCAGCGACCGGTTCCTCGACCACCGGATCGGCGACTATCCCGCCGAGCGCGTGGGCGGCAACGATTTCATGGCCTTCGCCGACGTCGAGGCCGTGCGCGCGGTTCTGCCGGCGCCTGGAGGCCTGGAAGGCGCGCTGGAAGAGGCCTGGGCGCGCTATGGCCGGCCGCTCGCGGTGACGGAGTGCCACAACGGCTGCACCCGCGAAGAGCAGGTGCGCTGGCTCCGCGACGCCTGGGCGACGGCCGAACGCCTGCGCGAACGCGGCGTGGATCTGCAGGCCGTGACCGCCTGGGCGCTGCTCGGGACCCATGACTGGAACAGTCTGCTGACGCGCCAGGCCGGCCACTATGAGGTCGGCGCCTTCGACGTGCGGTGCGATCCGCCGCGGCCAACCGCGCTGGCCGCCGAGTTGAAGCGGCTGTCGAGCGGAGGCGAGGTCCATCCCGGAACCGCCGGCGCGGGATGGTGGCGGCGCGACGTGCGGCTGCAGTTCAGGCCGGTGTTCCGCACGGTTGAGACCCCGGAACCGCGTCTGGAGCTGCGCATGGCGCAGGCCCCGTCACGACCACTGCTGATCGTCGGCGCCACCGGAACCCTGGGCAAGGCGCTGGCGCGCGCCTGCGAATGGCGGGGCGTCGACTACCGCCTCACCGCCCGCCATGAGCTTGATCTGGACGACGGGGCTTCCATCGCCCGCGTGCTTGACTCAGCCCAGCCCTGGGGCGTGATCAACGCGGCGGGCTGGGTGCGGGTGGACGACGCCGAGGCCGAACCCGCAGGCTGCTTCGCGGCAAATGCCGAGGGCGCCGTGCGTCTCGCCAAGGCCTGCCGTGACCGCGACCTGCCGATCGTCGCCTTTTCCAGCGACCTAGTGTTCGACGGCCGGGCGGGTCGCCCCTACCTCGAAGCCGACGAGCCGGCGCCGCTCAACGTCTACGGGGCCAGCAAGGCCCGCGCCGAGCAGGCGATCCTGGACCTCGGCGGCCGTTCGCTCATCGTGCGCACCGCGGCATTCTTCTCCGCCTACGACCCCCACAACTTCGCCGCCCACGTGCTGCGGACGCTGGCGGCCAGCCAGCCGTTTCCGGCGGCCGACGACCTGACGGTCTCGCCGACCTATGTGCCCGACCTGGTCGACTCGGTGCTGGACCTGATGCTGGACGGCGAGACGGGCGTGCGGCACCTCGCCAACGAGGGCGCCGTCTCCTGGGCGGACTTCGCGCGTGCTGTGGCGCGAGCCGTCGATCTGGACGCAGGCCTGGTGGGCAGTGCGCCCGCGGCACGCTTCGGATGGCCGGCGGTGCGACCGGCTTATGCTGCGCTGGGCACGGAACGCGGGCAGCTTATGCCGCCTCTGGAGAACGCCATCGCGCGCTATGCGGCGGTCATGCGGGAATCGCAGTTCGCCGCCGAGGCCGAGGCGCTGATCGACGGCGCGCCGGCCCGCGTCACGACGGGGTGAGCGTCCGCGCCGCCGCCACGACGCGGAGAGCCTTCTCGGCGGTTTCGGCCACCGACTGGCCAGCGCGATAGACCTCACCGCCGAGGCCGAAGGCGCGCGCGCCGGCCGCCCACCACTGAGCCATGCTGTCCGGCCCCACGCCCCCCACCGCCCAGATCGTCGCCGCGCCCGGCAGGACCGCCTTCAACTGTTTCAGATGCACCGGGCCATAGGTGACGGCCGGAAAGAGCTTCAGGTGGGCGGCGCCGGCGTCCAGGGCGACGAACGCTTCGGTGGCAGTGGCGAAACCCGGCGCCGCCTCCAGCCCGAGTTCCACGGCGCGGCGGATCACCTCCGCCGAAGTGTTCGGCGCGACGATCAGCTTGCCGCCGGCCTGGGCCACGGCGTCGACCTGGTGGGCGCTGAGCACCGTGCCGGCGCCGACGACCATGCGCTCGCTCCAAGCTGCGGCCAGCCGCACGATGCTGTCGATCGGGTCGGGTGAGTTCAGCGGCACCTCGACGCCGCGCACGCCGGCCGTGAACAGCACCTGGGCATGGTTCAGCACCTCATCGGGCCGCACGCCGCGCAGGATCGCGACCACCGGGCATTCGGCGAGCGCGGCGTCGAGCATCATGGCGCGCCTCCCAGGGCGAACAGGCCGGCGACGGCTGCGGCCTCGCCATCGAACGCCTCGGCCGCGACGCCGATCCGTTCCAGGGCACGGCGGTAGCGGTCGCAAAGCGCCGCGTCGCCCAGCAGGGCGACATGCGTCGCCGCCTCGCCCAGCAGCCGGGGAACAGCTGCGACCTCGGCGCCGATCAGGAGGCCGGAGACATAGCTTGGCGTGCTTTCCGCGCTGGCCTTGCCGCCGACGACCCGAGCCCGGGCGGTGAACAGCCGCGCGGCGAGCGCATCGCCCTGCCCCGCGGCGGCCAGCCCTGCGTCGAAGGCTTCGTCGTCGTCGGCCGGCGCGTCGCTCTTCAGCAGGCTATGCTGACGCAGCACGGCGAACAGCTCACCGGTCATGGCGGTGACGAAGCGCGCGATGCGCCCGTCCTCGACCAGCACCCATTTGGCGTGCGTGCCGGGATGGCAGACCAGGTGGCGGCCGGTTTGGCGGTCAGGATATTGGGCGAGCCAGCCGAGGAGCTGGGTCTCCTCGCCGCGCATGACGTCCGGCGCGCCAGCGAGGCCCTCGCAGCGAAGGCCGGGTACGATCCGCACACCGTCGGCGACCAAGGTCAGGCGCTTCGCCAGATCGGCCAGGCCCGCCGGGCAGTCCGCATAGGGAGCGGTCGCCCAGCCCAGGTTGGAGCCGACCATGCCGCAGAGGATCGCGGGGAGGGCTGCCGCGTGGAGAGCCGGCCGCACCTCGGCCTCGAACCGCTTGCCCGCCTCGCCCGGCGCCAGCCTGGAGACGCCCAGTGGGAAATCCTGCTCGGCGACCACGCCGCCGGTGTCGTCCAGCGTCCAGGCGCGCAGGTTGGTGGTGCCCCAGTCGCAGGCGAGCAGGACCGGCTTGCCCATCTCAGGTGCGCCCGGCGTCCACGACCATGTTCTGGCCGGTCATCATGCGGCTGTCGTCGGAGGCCAGGAACAGGGCGGCGCGGGCGATGTCGTCCGGCAGGATCCGGTCCTTCAGCGCTGTCAGCTTTTCCCAGTCGGCTTCGGCTTGCGGCGTCAGCCAGAGCTTGAGCTGGCGCGGTGTGATCACCCAGCCGGGCGAGAGCGCGTTGACCCGGATGCGGTCGCCGCCCCAGGCGTGGGCCAGGCTCTTGGACAGCGAGTTGATCGCGCCCTTGGCGGCGGAATAGGTCGGCAGTTCGCCTGGGCCCAGCAGGGCGTTGATCGAGCTGACGTTGACGATCGAGCCGCCGCCGGCCTGCTTCATCATCGGATAGACGGCCGTGGCGGCCGCGAAGGCCGGATCGAGATTCACCGCCAGGCCCTTGCGCCAGGCGTCCGGCGTGACCTCGGCGGCGACCTGCCGCGTATCGTTGGCGACGTTGTTGATCAGGATGGTGATGGGGCCGAGGGCGCTCGCCGCGTCCCGGATCGAGGCCTGCAAGGCGTCGGCGTCGGTGACGTCGCAGCGACGGAACCAGGCCGTCGGGCCGAGCTTGCCGGCGAGCGACTGGCCGGCGGCATCGTCGAGATCGACAAAGGCGACCTTGGCGCCCTGGTCATGGAAGGCCTGCACGAAGGTCGCCCCGATGCCCGAGGCGCCGCCGGTGATGAAGGCGACGCGATCCTTCAGGCTGGGATAGGTCGCGAACGCCATCAGTGGGACTCCCGCGTCACGTCGGCGGAGGACTTGCCGACCAGGAAATCGAGGTCGACGCCGGCGTCGGCCTGCAGGACGGTGTCGATGTAGAGCCTGTACCAGCCGCGCACGTACCTGGAGGGTTGGCGGGCCGCCTCCCACGCGCGGCGGCGCGCGGCCAGCTCGGCCTCACCCACCATCAGGTCCAGCGTGCGGTTGGGGCCGTCGAACGCGATCTCGTCGCCGCTGCGGACCAGGGCCAAGGGCCCGCCGGCCTCGGATTCCGGGGCCACGTGCAGGATGACGGTGCCGTAGGCCGTGCCGCTCATCCGCGCGTCGGAGATGCGGACCATGTCGGTCACGCCCTTCTCCAGAACCTTGCGCGGCAGGCCCATGTTGCCGACCTCCGGCATGCCCGGGTAGCCCTTCGGGCCGCAGCCCTTGAGCACCAGGATCGAGGTTTCGTCGACCTCCAGACCAGGATCGTCGATACGCGCGTGGTAGTCCTCGATATCCTCGAAGACGACGGCGCGGCCGCGATGGGTGAGCAGGCTGGGCGTGGCGGCGCTGGGCTTCAGGATCGCGCCTTGCGGGCAGAGGTTGCCCTTCAGCACCCAGACGCCGGACGACGGCCCGATCGGCTGCTCCAGCGTGCCGATCACCTCCCGGTTCCAGACCTTGGCGGTGTCGGCGATCTGCCCTTGGGTTTTGCCGCAGACGGTGATCGCGTCGCGGCGATAGAGCGGACCGAGCTCCCTGGCCACCGCCGGCGCGCCGCCTGCGTAACAGAAGTCCTCCATCAGGTACTTGCCCGATGGCATCAGGTTGACGAGCAGTGGCGCCTCGCGGGCGATCTCGTCGAAATCCTTCAGGCTCAGCGGCACGCCGAGCCGGCCGGCCAGCGCCAGCAGATGCACCACCGCATTGGTCGAGCCGCCGATGGCCGCATGCATCAGAATGGCGTTCTCGAAGGCCGCGCGGGTCATGATGTCGGACGGCTTGATGTCGTCCTTCACCAGCTGGACGATGCGATTTCCGCTGAGGTGGGCCAGCACCTTGCGGCGGCTGTCCACAGCCGGCAGGGCGGCGTTGTTTGGCAAGGAAATGCCCAGCGCTTCGGTCAGGCTGGCCATGGTCGAGGCTGTGCCCATGGTGTTGCAGACCCCGGTCGAGCGGCTCATCCCGGACTCGGCGGCCATGAACTCGTCGAGGCTCATCTCGCCAGCGCGGACAGCCTCGGAGAAGCGCCAGACGTCGGTGCCGGAGCCGATGTCGCGGCCCTCGAACTTGCCGTTCAGCATCGAGCCAGACGAAACGAAGATCGCCGGCAGGTCGACGCTCGCCGCCCCCATCAGCAGCCCCGGCGTTGTCTTGTCGCAGCCGCCCATCAGGACGACGCCGTCGATCGGGTTGGCGCGGATCGACTCCTCGACCTCCATGGCCAGCAGGTTGCGGAACAGCATGGCCGTGGGCCGCATCTGGGTCTCCGGCAACGACATGGCGGGGAATTCGATGGGCACGCCGCCGGCCTCCCAGATCCCGCGCTTCACGAAACCGGCGAGCTCGCGCAGGCCCACCTGGCAGGTCACCAGTTCCGACCAGGTGTTGGCGATGCCGATGATCGGGCGACCGTCGAAGACATGGTCCGGCAGGCCGGTGGCCTTGATCCAGCTTCGATGGATAAAGCCGTCCTTGTCGTGCTTGCCGTAGCTCTTCGTGCTGCGCAGCGGTGTCTTGGCCATGCGGCCCCCTTCCGCGGGATCTCGAGTGACGCCCGGTTAGAACCCGCCAGCCAAGCCGCGGTTCAGGGGCGCGTCACCTCACCCCTCAAACAGCGGCAGCGCCAGCCCTTTCACGCCGGTCTCGATGGCGAAGAGGCCGCCCGCGAGCGGCTGCTGGGCGCGCGCCGTCGGCGAAAGCTCGTCCCAGGCGCTGCTCACGTAGAGGGTCGTGAGGTCCGGCCCGCCGAAGGCGCAGCTGGTCGGCTGCTGCACCGGCATCGGCACCGTCCGGTCGATCCGTCCGTCGGGGGCATAGCGCACCAGCCGCCAGCCGCCCCACTGGGCGTTCCAGAGGTAGCCGTGCGCGTCGACCGCCGAGCCGTCGGGGCTGGCCGGCGCGCCGCGGGTGTGGGCGAAAGCCGACATCTTCGAGAGGTCCGCCATCTCGTGGGCGAAGATGGTTTGCAGCTTGGAATCCGCCATGTAGAGGCGCTTGCCGTCGTGGCTCACGGAGATGGTGTTGGGGATGTGGATGCCGGTGAGCACCTTCGTCGTCTCGAACTTCGGCGTGGTGCGGTAGACCGAGCCGTGCCGCTTGCCGGCGTCGTCGTCCATGGTGCTCCACCAGAAATTGCCGTCGAGATCGATCTTGCCGTCATTGGTGCGGAAGCCGGGCGGCAGGTCGATGGCCTGCACGATCTCCAGGGTTGCGGCGTCAGGGTCGCAGATTGCCAGGCCCTTTTCGGTGGCGATCAACAGGCCGCCCTGGCTCCTGGGCGCTGCGGCGCTTGCGCGCAGGGGCAGGTCGAAGGCCCCTCGCCCGTCGTTGGCCGGCTCGTACCAGGCGAGCCGCTTGCCCTTGATATCGAACCAGTAAAGCCGGCTTTCCCGGGGCGACCACACCGGCCCCTCGCCCAGCCGATCGTCGGATTTCACCACGCATCGCACATCCATCCGACACCTCCGCTGAAGCCGCATACGAATCGTGGGACCTTCCGGCGAAAGGGCGATGTCGGGCATGCGACAACCTGTCGTCGGGGTGTTTCGGTTCCGTTCAGGGTCCCACCTCTACTATGCCAGGCGACTGAATCGGGAGGGGTCCCAGGAGATGTCGTTGTCGAGTTATTCCGACGTGTTCGCGATCGACCACGATCGCGGCTACGAGGAGGAGATCTCCCCCGGGGATTTCGTCCGCACCGGGCCCAACCTGTTCCCGCATTTCGAGGTCCTGGCCGTGCATGGGGACAAGGCCTGGGTGCGCAACGTCACCACCGGTTCCGATCATCTGGCGCTGCTGTCCCGCTGCCGGAAGATCAACGGCGAGCCGCTGCGCCAAGCCGCGGAATAGGCGGCCGCCCGGCACGGCCCTGCCTCGGAATGAACCCGGGCCGCGAAGCGGAGTTCTAGTCCTATCGGGCCGTCTCGGCGCGGGCGCAATTCCGGAGGGCCGGCCATCTCCGCATTCATGTTCGCCACGGGGGTCGAGAATTCCATCCCCAAGATCAAGGGCGGTCGCGTGCGGGTCGACCAGATGGCGTCGTGCGGACACTATCGCCATTGGCGCAAGGACTTCGACCTGGTCGAGGAAATGGGCATCCGCTTCCTCCGCTACGGCCCGCCGCTGCACACCACCCTCGTCGGTTCCGACAGGTTCGACTGGGAATTCGCCGACGTCACCTTCGCTGAACTGCGCCGGCGCGACATCGTGCCGATCGTCGACCTCTGCCATTTCGGCGTGCCCGACTGGCTGGGCGATTTCCAGAACCCTGACTTCCCCGAGGTTTTCGCCCGCTACGCTTCGGCCTTCGCCCAGCGTTTCCCGTGGGTGCAGCTCTATACGCCGGTCAATGAGATGTTCATCTGCGCCCAGTTCTCGGCCAAGTACGGCTGGTGGAACGAGGAAGGCACGACGGACCTCACCTTCGTCACCGCGCTGAAGCACATCGTGAAGGCCAATGTGCGGGCGATGCAGGAGATCCTGAAGGTCCGCGCCGACGCGATTTTTATCCAGAGCGAGTCCTCGGAATATTTCCATGCGGAGAACCCGGCGGCCATCAAGCCGGCGGAGATCGAGAACTCCAGGCGCTTCCTCTCGCTCGATCTGAACTACGGCCACCGCGTCGATTCCGAGATGTACGAGTACCTGCTCGACAACGGGATGACGCGCGACGAATACCACTTCTTCCTGGGCAACTCGCTGCACCACCACTGCATCCTGGGCAACGACTACTACTGGACCAACGAGCACCGGGTCTCGGCCGACGGCGCCAGCCGCGCCTCCGGCGAAATCTTCGGCTACTCCGAGATCACCCGACAATACTACGAACGCTACCACCTGCCGGTGATGCACACCGAAACCAACATCGCCGAGGGCCCGAACGGCGACGAGGCGGTGAACTGGCTCTGGAAGGAGTGGGCCAACGTCCTGCGCGTCCGCAACTCGGGCGTGCCGACCGTCGGGTTCACCTGGTACTCGCTGACCGACCAGATCGACTGGGACGTGGCCTTGCGCGAGGTCAACGGGCGGGTGCATCCCGTGGGCCTCTACGACCTCAACCGCGAGATCCGGCCGGTCGGACGCTCCTACAAGCAGTTGATCACTGACTGGGGCGAGGTGCTGCCCACCCAGAGCGTATGCCTGAGCGTGCCGATCGTGCCGCCGTCTGAATATGAGGAGCGCACCGCCGAGCGGCAGCGGTCGGATGCGCGGCAGATGCGCGACGTCGAGCTGGCGTCCGGCGAAACCGGCTGATCCCCGCCATGGGCGAGGTCTTACGGATCGGCGGAGAGCCCGCCGTCACCCTGACGGCCGAGGATGCGGCGACCACAGGTCCGGCCTTCATCGAAGCGACGGTCCTGCCCGGGCGCGGGATGATGCTGCTGCAGGCGCGCCTGCGGCTCGCTTCGGGCGAGGTCGTGGACGCCATCGCCGCGCCCAGCCTCGAGGAGGCGGCCCGCGAGCTCGACGGCGGCCCCGACGACTTCGCCGGCGACAAGGCCTTCAGTTTCGGCGGCGCGATCCTGGCGCCCTACGCCAACCGCATCCGCGGACGGCCGGTCGAGGGCATACGTGAGATCGAGACCGATATCGCCGGCCGCAAGGTGCGGCTGCCGCGGAACTGGGGCGGCAAGGCCCCGGGCGCGGAGCAATACGCCATGCATGGCCTGATCCTCGCCTCAGCGGTCCCTTGGATGCAGCCGGCGGTGGATCGGGTGACGGGGCGCCTCGCCGCCGGCGCCTTCGGCGGCCGCTGGCCGGGCGACACCATCCTGACCTTCGAATGGGCGCTGGCGGGCGGCGCGCTCACGCTCAGGGTCGCGGCGGAGAACGCAGGCGCGGAGCCCTTGCCGATGGGTATCGGCTGGCACCCCTACTTCGCCCTGCCGAGCGGCGATCGGCGGCAGGCGATGCTGCACGTTGCGGCGGCGTCCCGGACGCTGGTGAATGACTACGACGAGGTGCTGCCGACCGGCGCGCTCGAACCGGTCGCCGGCGGACCCTACGACTTCAACGCGCCAGGCGGACGCCCGCTCGGCGGCGCCTATCTCGACGACTGCTTCACCGCCCTGCGGCGCGAGGGTGGCCTGGCGTTCGCGGAAATCCGCGACCCGGCGGCGGGGCTGGGCCTGCGGATCGCCTCGCCGTCGCCGCAGGTGCGGGCCTTCCAGGTCTATGCGCCGCTCGACCGGGCGTTCGTCGTCGTCGAACCGCAGTTCAACCTGGCCGATCCCTATGGCGCGGCCTGGCGCGGCCGCGACACCGGCATGGCTCTCATCCCGCCCGGCGGGTCAGTCGCCTATGAGGCGCAGGTGTCGGCGTTCGCGTCCGGCGCCTAACGCGCCCAGTGGCAATCAGCGCGGCAGTTTCGAGACGCCCATCAGGTGTTCGTCGACGGCCCGCGCGCACTGGCGGCCCTCGCGGATCGCCCAGACCACCAGCGACTGGCCGCGGCGCATGTCCCCGCAGGAGAAGATGTTCCGCTGCGAAGTCTGGTAGTTGACCACATTGGCGGCGACGGCGCCGCGCGGGTCGAGCTCCACACCGCTGCTTTCCACCAGGCCCGCTGTGCGTGGGCCCGTGAAGCCCATGGCGAGCAGCACCAGGTCCGCCCTCAGCATGAAGGTCGAGCCCTCGACCTCGCGCATGTGCAGGCGGCCGTCCTCGCCCGTGACCGGCTCAAGCCGCACGCATTCCAGCGCGGTGACCTTGCCGTCCTTGCCGACCGCCTGCTTGGTGGCGACGGCGAAGTCGCGGTCGCAACCCTCTTCTTGGCTAGAGGAGGTGCGCAGCTTCAGCGGCCAGTCCGGCCAGGTGAGCGGCTTGTTCTCGCGCTCCGGCGGCTGCGGCATGATCTCGAGCTGGGTGACGGAGGCGGCGCCCTGGCGGTTGGAGGTGCCGATGCAGTCGGACCCGGTGTCGCCGCCGCCGATCACCACCACATGCTTGTCCTTGGCGGATATCGTGCCCGAGGGCGCTGCGATGGTTTCGCTGTCGCCGGCGTTGCGCTTGTTCTGCTGGGTCAGGAACTCCATGGCGAAATGGATGCCGTCGAGTTCACGGCCCGGGACCGGCAAGTCGCGCCCGGCCTCCGCGCCGCCGGCCATCACCAGCACGTCGTAGTCGTCCAGCAGCCGTTGCACCGAGACGGTGACGCCCACCTCGAAACCGGCGCGGAAGATCACGCCCTCCGCCTCCATCTGCCGGATGCGCCGGTCGATGAGGTGCTTTTCCATCTTGAAGTCTGGGATGCCGTAGCGGAGCAGGCCGCCGATCCGGTCGGACTTCTCGAACACCGTCGGCGCGTGGCCGGCGCGGGCGAGCTGCTGGGCGCAGGCCAGGCCTGCGGGCCCCGAGCCCACCACCGCCACCCGCTTGCCTGTGCCGCGCGGCGACATCTGCGGCTTGATCCAGCCCTCTTCCCAGCCGCGATCGACGATCTGGCACTCGATGGTTTTGATCGTAACCGGGTTGTCGTCGATGTTCAGCGTGCAGGACGCTTCGCAGGGCGCGGGGCAGACGCGGCCGGTGAACTCCGGGAAATTGTTGGTCGACTGCAGGTTCTCCAGCGCCGCCTTCCACTGGTCGCGATAGATCAGGTTGTTGAAGTCGGGGATCTGGTTGTTGACCGGGCAGCCCTGGTGGCAGAACGGAATCCCGCAGTCCATGCAGCGGGCCGCCTGCTGGCCGACCTCGGCGAGCGGCAGCGGGTGGACAAACTCCTTCCAGGTTTTCAGGCGCGAGCCCACCTTGTCGTAGGTGCGGTCGTGGCGCTCGATCTCGAGGAAGCCGGTGGGCTTGCCCATCGGGGTAATCTCCGGAACTCTAAGGGTTATTCCGCGGCGACCGCGGCCGCCGCCTTGCGGTCGGAGGCCAGCTCCTTGAGTGCGCGGCGGTAGTCGGTGGGCATCACCTTGACGAACGAGCCTAGCGCCTTGTCCCAGTTGGCGAGGATCTCGGCGGCGCGCGCGCTCTTGGTGTGCAGGTGGTGACGCTCGATCAGGATGCGCAGCCGCTCGGCGTCGAAGCGCAGCATGTCGCCCATGCCATTGTTCTCGACCGAGACTGGGCGTTGCTTCGGCCGGTGCGGGTCGTCGGCGCCATTCGCCGGCGGCGGGGCGGCGGCCGTCACCGGCTCCAGCTCGACCATGGCCTTGTTGCAGAGATCGTCGAAGCGCCCGGCGGGGTCGTAGACGTAGGCGATGCCGCCGCTCATCCCGGCTGCGAAGTTGCGTCCGGTGTCGCCCAGCACCACGACGACGCCGCCGGTCATGTATTCGCAGCCGTGATCGCCCAGGCCTTCGACCACCGCCACGGCGCCGGAGTTGCGTACCGCGAACCGCTCGCCGGCCACGCCTTCGAAGTAGGCCTCGCCGGCGATCGCGCCGTAGAGGACCGTGTTGCCGACGATGATGTTGCGGGTCGGCTCGCGGCGCGCTTCCGGCGGCTGGCGCACGACGACGCGCCCGCCCGACAGCCCTTTGCCGACGTAGTCGTTGGCGTCGCCGATCAGCTCCAGTGAGACGCCGCGCGCGGCGAAGGCGCCGAAGCTCTGCCCGGCGTTGCCGCGGAAGGTGAGCGAAATGGTGTCGTCGGCCAGGCCTGCGTGCCCATAACGCCTGGCCACCTCGCCGGAGAGCATCGCGCCCACCGTGCGATTGACATTGCGCACGGCGTATTCGCCGCGCACCGGCTTGCCGCCCTCGATCGCGGCCTTGGCGTCGGCGATCAGCGTGTTGTCGAGCGCCTTGCCCAGGCCGTGGTCCTGGCGGTCCTGGTTCCAGAGGCCCTTCGCGCCTTCCGCTGGCGCTGCGTAGAGGATGCGGCTGAGATCGACGCCCTGCGCCTTCCAGTGGTCGAGCGCGGGATTTAGGTCGAGGCGATCGACGCGGCCGATCATCTCGTTGACCGTCGCAAAGCCCATCTGCGCCATGATCTCGCGCAGCTCTTCGGCCACGAAGAAGAAATAGTTGATCACGTGCTCAGGTTGGCCGGTGAAGCGCGCGCGCAGCACCGGATCCTGGGTCGCCACCCCGACCGGACAGGTGTTGAGGTGGCACTTGCGCATCATGATGCAGCCCGCCGCGATCAGGGGCGCGGTCGCGAAGCCGAACTCGTCGGCGCCCAGCAGCGCGCCGATCGCCACGTCGCGACCAGTGCGCAGGCCGCCGTCGACCTGCACGGCGATGCGTGTGCGCAAGCCGTTGAGCAGCAGGGTTTGCTGGGTCTCGGCAAGGCCGATCTCCCAGGGCGAGCCGGCGTGGGTGAGCGAGGTCAGCGGGCTCGCGCCCGTGCCGCCTTCGAAACCCGAGATCGTGACGTGGTCGGCGCGGGCCTTGGCGACCCCGGCCGCGACCGTACCGACGCCAACCTCGGACACCAGTTTCACTGAGATTCTGGCCTGTTGGTTGACGTTCTTCAGGTCATGGATGAGCTGAGCCAGATCCTCGATCGAATAGATGTCGTGGTGCGGCGGCGGCGAGATCAGGCCCACGCCGGGCGTCGAGTGCCGCACGCGGGCGATGTTCTTGTCGACCTTGTGGCCGGGAAGCTGGCCGCCCTCGCCCGGCTTGGCGCCCTGGGCCATCTTGATCTGGATGTCGTCGGCGTTGACCAGGTACTCGGTCGTGACGCCGAACCGGCCGGAGGCCACCTGCTTGATGGCCGAGCGCATGGAATCGCCGTTGGGCAGCGGCTTGAAGCGATCCGACTCCTCGCCGCCCTCGCCCGTATTCGACCGGCCGCCGATGCGGTTCATGGCCATGGCGAGCGTGGTGTGCGCCTCCCGGCTGATCGAACCGAAGCTCATGGCGCCGGTGGAGAACCGCTTGACGATCTCGGAGGCGGGCTCGACCTCGTCCAGCGGGATCGGGACGCCGGCCGGCTTCAGTTGCATCAGGCCGCGCAGCGTGAGCAAGCGCTCGGACTGCTCGTTGATGCTGCGGGCAAAGGCCCGATACTCGTCGGGCAGGTTGCCGCGCACCGCGTGCTGCAGGCTCGACACCGACTCCGGCGTCCAGGCGTGGCTCTCGCCGCGCAGGCGCCAGGCGTACTGCCCGCCGACATCCAGCATCGAGGCGTAGATCGGATTGTCGCCATAGGCGTCGCGGTGACGACGGACGGCCTCGCCGGCGATCTCGGCCAGGCCGACGCCCTCGATGGTCGAGGCTGTGCCGGTAAAGTACTTGTCGATCAACTTCGAGGAGAGGCCGACGGCGTCGAAGATCTGGGCGCCGCAATAGGACTGGTAGGTGGAGATACCCATCTTGGACATCACCTTCAGCACGCCCTTCCCGATCGCCTTGATGTAGTTCTTGCGAACCTCGTAGGCGCTCTGGCTGAGGCCGTTCTCGATGCGAAGCTGCTCCAGCGTCTGGAACGCCAGGTAGGGGTTCACGGCCTCCGCGCCGTAGCCCGCCAGGACGCAGAAATGGTGCACCTCGCGCGCTTCGCCGGTCTCGATGACGAGGCCGGTCTGCATGCGCAGGCCCTGGCGGATCAGGTGGTGGTGCACCGCCGCGGTCGCCAGCGCCGCCGGGATCGGCGCGCGGTCAGCTCCCGTCGCGCGGTCCGACAGGATCAGGATGTTCATGTCCGCCAGCACGGCGTCGGTGGCCTCGCGGCAGAGCCGTTGGAGCGCCGGCTCCAGGCCGTTCGCACCTTCGCCAGCCGGCCAGGTCGCATCGAGCGTAGCGGTGCGGAAGGCGCCGTCGAGCAGCTCATGGACCGCCCGGATCTTCGCCAGGTCCTCGTCGGTGAGGATCGGCTGGGCGACCTCCAGGCGCTTGTGGGTGCCCGCCTGGCGGCCGAGCAGGTTCGGCCGCGGCCCGATCATCGAGACCAGGCTCATCACCAGCTCCTCGCGGATCGGGTCGATCGGCGGATTGGTGACCTGGGCGAAGTTCTGCTTGAAGTATTCGTAGAGCAGCTTCGGCCGACGCGAGAGCACCGCGATCGGCGTGTCCGACCCCATCGAGCCGATTGGGTCGTCGCCTGCCCTGGCCATGGGCTCCAGGAAGAACTTCAGGTCCTCCTCGGTGTAGCCGAAGGCCTGCTGGCGATCGAGCAGGGTCGCCGGGTCGTTGCCAAGCGTGGGCTCGGGTTCCGCGACGAGCGACAGCTCCTCCAGCTTGAACTGGGTTTCGGACAGCCACTCCTCGTAAGGCGCCGCTTCGGAGAGGGTCCGCTTGATCTCCTCGTCCTCGATGATGCGGCCTTCCTCCATGTCGATCAGCAGCATCTTGCCCGGCTGCAGGCGCCACTTGCGGACGATCCGCTCTTCCGGGACATCGAGCACGCCGACCTCTGAAGCCATGATCACATGGTCCTGGTCGGTGATGATGAAGCGGGCTGGACGCAGGCCGTTGCGGTCGAGCGTCGCGCCGATCTGGCGGCCGTCGGTGAAGGCCACGGCGGCCGGACCGTCCCACGGCTCCATCAGGGCCGCGTGGTACTCGTAGAAGGCCCGGCGCTTGGCGTCCATCAACGGGTTGCCGGCCCAGGCCTCGGGCATCAGCATCATCACCGCCTGGGCCAGCGGATAGCCGCCGGCGACCAGCAGTTCGAGCGCGTTGTCGAGGCAGGCGGTGTCCGACTGGCCGTGCGGGATCAGCGGCCACATCTTGTTGAGGTCGGGCCCCAAAAGCTCGCTTTCCATCGAGCGGCGCCGCGCGTTCATCCAGTTCACGTTGCCGCGCACCGTGTTGATCTCGCCGTTGTGGGCGATGAACCGGTAGGGGTGCGCCAGGCGCCACGACGGGAAGGTGTTGGTCGAGAACCGCTGGTGGACCAGCGCCAGGGCCGACTCCGTCAGGGGATCGGTGAGATCCTTGTAGAAGGTGCCGACCTGATGGGCGAGCAGGAGGCCCTTGTAGACCACCGTCCGCGTCGAGAACGAGGGGATGAAGAGCTCTGCGAGGCCCGGGATGTTGCGCTTGGCGGCCAGCTCGCGAAGCGGATTCTGGGTCTGCTTGCGCACCGCCAGCAGCTTGCGCTCGTGGGCGTCCTGATCGCGGATGTTGGGGCCGCGGCCGATGATCGCCTGGCGGATCACCGGCATCTGCGCCAGCACCGCCTCGCCCAGGCCGGTCGTGTCGGTCGGCACGTCGCGCCAGCCGATCAACGGCTGCTTTTCTACGGTCAGGAAGTGCTCAAGTTGTGCGCAGGCCATGGCGCGCGCCGCCTCGTCGCGCGGCAGAAAGCACATGGCCACCGCATATTCGCCGGCTGCCGGCAGCGTCAGGCCCTCGCCGTCCGCCCAGGCGCGCAGCAGGGCGTCGGGGATCTGGATCATGCAGCCGGCGCCGTCGCCGACCAGCGGGTCCGCGCCCACCGCGCCACGATGATCCAGGTTCACCAGGATCTGCAGGCCGGCCTCGATCACCTCGTGCGATTTGCGGCCTTTGATATTGGCCACAAAGCCCACGCCGCACGAGTCATGCTCGTTCGTCGGATCGTACAGTCCCTGCTTCCGGGGGAACCCCATAACATCCTCTCAAGCCACGCCGAAACGCGGCCGAACCCCTCATTCTTGAGAAGCTGGCCGTGA
>Ga0070659_100000039_pt1 | contig 104397 bp, 106 predicted proteins | sample KBSC23metaG_FD_64666 | JGI IMG/M metagenome (GOLD analysis project Ga0070659, IMG submission 64666) | Corn rhizosphere microbial communities from Kellogg Biological Station, Michigan, USA - KBS C2-3 metaG | ecosystem: Host-associated > Plants > Roots > Rhizosphere > Soil ... | reverse complement strand
CCGCCTCCAGGTGCAGCGCGCCCCAGTGAAACGGCGCGAAGGCGACGCCCTCCGGCAGCGTGTCGACCACGCGCACGCGCATGCTCGCGATCCCGCGCCGCGAGACGAGCCGCGCGGCGTCACCGTTGTGGACGCCGGCGCGCTGGGCGTCCGCCGGGTGCAGCTCGACGAACGGGGCGGTGTCGCCGCCCGCAAGCTCCGGCGACTTGCCGGTGCGCGTCATCGTGTGCCACTGGCCGGGCAGGCGGCCGGTCGTGAGCAGCAGCGGAAACGACTCGTCCGTGCGGTCGACCGGCGCGGCGTGGGGGGTGGGACCGAGCCGCGCTCTGCCGCTCGGCGTCGGCAGTCTGCCCCACGCGTAGAGCCGCGCGGTGCCGGGGTGCGCTTCCCGCCCCTCCGCCCGCGCAGGGACCGGCCACTGGATGCCGCCGCCCTCGCGCCGCAGCCGCTCGTGCGAGAGCCCGCTCATGTCGCACGGCCGGCCGGCCGTCGTCGCGACGAACTCGTCGAACACCTCTGCGGCCGAGCTCCACGCGAACTGCTCGGGGAAGCCCCATGCGCGTCCCAGCCGCGCGAAGATCTCCCAGTCGGGCAGCGCGAGCCCGGGCGGCGGCAGCGCGCGCTGCACGAGCGAGACGCCGCGCTCGGAGTTCGTCATCGTGCCGTCCTTCTCGGGCCACTGCGCCGCAGGCAGCATCGCGTGCGCGAGCGCCGTCGTCTCGGTCGGGTGGTAGGCGTCCTGCGCGACCACCAGCTCGGCCTTGCGCAGGCCGGCGGCGAAGCGCTCGGCGTCGGGCTGCGAGACGACCGGGTTCGTCGCGACGATCCAGACCGCCTTCACGCGCCCCTCGTGCAGCGCGTCGGCCAGCTCGGTCGCGGCGATGCCCGGCTGCGGGGAGATGCCGGGCAGGTCGGGCGGCAGGCGCCACAGCTTGCGCATCTCCGCGCGATCCTCCGCGACGGCGACGGAGCGATACCCCGGCAGCAGGTTCGACAGGCCGCCCGTCTCGCGGCCGCCCATCGCGTTCGGCTGGCCGGTCATCGAGAGGGGGCCGGTCCCCGGCTTGCCGAGGTTGCCGGTCAGCAGACAGAGGTTGTGCAGCGCTCGGTTCTTCAGCGTCCCGACGCTCGACTGGTTCGCGCCCATCGACCACAGCGCGAGCGCGCGCGGCGCGGTCGCGAACGCGCTCGCCGCCTGCTCGATCAGCACCGCCGGCACCCCGCTCTCCCGCTCGGCCCGCTCCGGCGTCCACTCGGCCGCGGCCGCCAGCGCGTGCTCAGCGCCCTCAGTCCGGGTGGCGACGAACGGCTCGTCGATCAGCCCGTCACGGGCGATCACGTGGATCATCGCGTTCAGCACGGCGAGGTCGCTGCCCGGGCGCAGCGCGAGGTGAAGGTCCGCGGCGGCGGCGGTCTGCGTGCGGCGGGGATCGAGCACGATCAGCGTCGCGCCCTCCTTCCTGCGCCGCACGATGCGCGCCCACGCGATCGGATGGCAGGCGGCCGTGTTCGAGCCGAGCAGCAGCATGCAGTCGGCCCGCTCGAGGTCCGCGTAGGAGGCCGGCGGGCCGTCGGAGCCGAACGTCTCCTTGTAGGCGGCGACGGCGCTCGACATGCACAGGCGCGAGTTCGAGTCGACGTTGTTCGTGCCGATGAAGCCCTTCGCGAGCTTGTTGACGACGTAGTAGTCCTCGCTCAGCAGCTGGCCGGAGACGTAGAAGGCGATCGCGTCCGGTCCGTGCTCGGCGACGATCGCCTGCAGGCGCTTCGCCAGCAGCGGGATCGTGCGCCGCCAGGTCGAGGGCCGCCAGCGTTCGTCCGCGCGCTCGCGCAGCAGTGGCGTGACGGCGCGGTCGGCGGCGTGGACGGCGTCGGGCAGGTGCAGCGGCTTGCGGCAGGTCGCGCCGCGGTTGACACGGTGGAGCTTGTCGCCCTCGACCGAGAGGAGCCGGCCGTTGCGCACGTTCGCGACGAGCCCGCAGCCGACCCCGCAGTAGGGACAGGTGGTGCGCGTGGCGCTCACGCCGCCAGCGGCAGCTCGACCGCCGGCGCGAGCCGCAGCCACAGTTCGCCGTCGCGCTCGAGCACCTCGTGGACGGCGACGCCGGGGTGGTTCCCGAGCGCGGCGCCGCTGCGCAGGTCGAAGCGCCAGCCGTGCAGGGGGCACGTCACGCACGCGTCCGCCACGAGCCCGTCGGCGAGCGGTCCCGATCTGTGCGGGCAGGTCGCGTCGATCGCGTGGTGCCCCTCCTCGGTGCGGAAGACGGCGACACGCCGTCCGGCGACCGTCACGCTGCGTCCCTCCAGCAGCGGCACGTCGCCGACGCGGCCGATCAGGTGCAGGTCGTTCATACGGTTCCCTCCGCGAGGACGACGTCGATGGGCGTGAACGGCTCTGGCTCGCTGTCGAGCTCGGCGAACTGCTTCGGGTGGACCGGCTCGTGGCGCTCCAGCCACGGGTCCGGATCGGCGGCGGCCTTCGCGATCGCGTAGCGCTCGAGCAGCTCGGCCTGCTGCGCCGGATCGAGCACCACCTCGCGGATCGCCTCGATCCCGACCCGCTCGACCCACGTGTACGTGCGCTCCAGGTACTCGGCCTGCTCGCGGTAGTGCTGCAGGAAGACGAGCGCGAGGCGGATCGCCGCCTCGCCGTCGGCGACCGTGTCGAGCAGATCGCCTCTGCGCACGCTCGCGCCCGCGGCGCCGCCGACGTAGAGCTCCCAGCCGCCCTCGATCGCGACGAGGCCGATGTCCTTGACGTACGCCTCGGCGCAGTTGCGCGGGCAGCCGGTCACGGCCGACTTGACCTTGTGCGGCGTGTAGAGGCCCTCCATGCGGCGCTCCAGCTCGATCCCGACGGCGATCGCGTCGCCGAGGCCGAAGCGGCAGAAGTCGGTGCCGACGCACGTCTTGACCGTCCGCACGGCCTTCGCATAGGCGTGGCCCGACGGCATCCCGAGCTCCTCCCACACGCGCGGGAGCGCCTCCTTCCTGATGCCGAGCAGGTCGATTCGCTGGCCGCCGGTGATCTTCACCATGCGCACGTCGTGGCGCTCGGCGACGTCGGCGATGCGGCGCAGCTCGTCCGGCGTCGTGACGCCGCCGCGGATGCGCGGGATCACCGAGAAGGTGCCGTCGTTCTGGATGTTCGCGTGCACGCGGTCGTTGATGAAGCGCGCGTGGCGCTCCTCGCGGTGACGCGCGGCGGCGACCTCCGAGACGAGGTAGGCGAGGCCCGGCTTGCAGGCACCGCAGTCGCGCCCGGCGCCGCAGGTGGCGGTCAGCTCGCTCACCGACTCCAGCTCGCGCTCGCGCACCAGGGCGGCGAGCTGCTCGCGCGTCTGCTTCTTGCACGGGCACAGGTAGGCGGGCTCCTCGCCGGCGCCGCCGCGCTCGATCGCCAGCAGCTCTCTCACAAGTCCCTTGCACGAGCCGCAGCCGGAGCCGGCACGCGTGACCGCGACGACCTCCTGCGTGGAGCCGAGCCCCTGCGCGCGGATCGCGCCGACGATGTCGCCCTTGCAGACGCCGTTGCAGTTGCAGACCTGCGCGGTGTCGGGCAGGTCGGCGGCGCTCGCCTCGCTCGCCTGCTGGAGCAGGCCGAGCAGATCCTCGACCGGCTCGCGGCGGCGCACCTGCTCCAGCAGCAGCTCGTGGCCGCGCGTGTCGCCGAGCAGGACCGCGCCGGCTGCACAGCCCTCCTCGTCGACGACGAGCTTGCGGTATGTGCGCGCGGCGGCGTCGGCGGCGACCACCTCTCGGGCGCCTGAAGCGTCGCCGACGGCGACGAGGTCGACGCCCATCACCTTGAGCTTCGCCGACTGTACCGAGCCGGTATATGCCGCCTCGCTCGCCGTGAGCATCTGCGCCGCGACGGCCGCCTGCTCGTGGATCGGCGCGACGAGCCCGTAGACGGTGCCGCGGTGCTGCGCGCACTCGCCGACCGCGAGCGCGCGCGGGTGGCTCGTCACCATCGTGTCGTCGACGACGATGCCCCGCTCGACGGTGAGACCCGTGGCGCGCGCCAGCTCGGCCTGTGGGCGGATGCCGATCGAGACGACGACGAGGTCGGCGGAGAGCAGGCTGCCGTCCGCCAACAGCAGCCCGCTCACCGCCCCCTCGCCAACGAGCGCAGCCGTCTGCGTCTCGAGCCGAACATCGACGTCGAGGTCGCGCATCGCGTCGAGCAGCAGTGCGGCGGCGCCGGCGTCGAGCTGGCGCTCCATCAGGCGATCGACGAGGTGGACGACCGTGACCGGGCAGCCGAGCCCTGCGATCCCGCGCGCCGCCTCCAGGCCGAGCAGGCCGCCGCCGATGACGACCGCTCCTCTCGCCGTGCGCGCCCGCTCGGCGATCGCGTCGCAATCGGCCGGGTCGCGGAACGCCAGCACGCCAGGCAGGTCGATGCCGCTCAGCGGCGGCAGCAGCGGATCCGAGCCGGTGCAGAGGACGACGCGCTCGAACGACAGTGCGCTCCCGTCGTCCAGCGTGCACACGCCTCCGTCGAGGTCGAGCGCGGCCGCCGCCGCGCCGAGCCGCACGTCGACGTCGTGGTCGGCATACCACTCCCGCGGGCGCAGCTGGAGCTCGGCGCGCGTCGTCTCGCCCGCGAGCAGGTGCGACAGCGCGACGCGGTCGTAGGGCAGCTCCGGCTCCTTGCAGAGGAGCGTGATCGGCACGTGCGGGTCACGCTCGCGCACCCGCTCGCACACCGCCTGGCCGGCGATGCCGCCGCCGATGACGAGGATTCCGTTCATGGCCGGACAGGTTGCTGGCGGCCGGCCGCGCCGCGTACCGCCGCGTGTCGAAAGCGGGGGAGGGGCGAGACTCCCTGTGTCGCAATCGAAACCGCCTGGTTCAATATGGGGCCGGATTTGCCGCGCCCTCGCAAGCAGCTCGACTTCCGTGCCGCCGCCGAGGCGCTAACCGCGCCCGGCGCGGAGTCCGCCACGATGGCCTCGATCGCGCGCCGGCTGGAGGTCGCGAAGCCGACCCTCTACCGCATGGCCGGGAGCCGCGAGGAGCTCGTGCAGCTGTGCGTCGACGCCGAGGCCGAGCGGCTGCTGGAGCAGCTGCATCGCGCCGGCGGCATCGCTGGGTTCCTGGCGTTCGTCGAGGACTCGCCGGCCGGCTTCACGCTGCTGTTCGGCGGTCGCCACCCGCAGGCGCGTCAGGCCGTGCGCCGCGTCGAGAACCGGCTGCGCGACGACATGCACCGGCGCGGCGTGCCGCAGGCGCAGTCCGTGGCCGCCGGGCTGCTCGGCCTCGCGGCCAGCGTCGCTCGCCGTGCGCTGGAGGACGGCGTCCCGCTGGAATCGCTCGACTTGCAGGGGATTCTGGGGCGCGTCGCGCCCGAGGGAAACTGAACCAGGCGGTTCGCTTTTCGCCCTGTGGCGAAAGCGCGCGCCTGAAATCTCCGACGTTGCGCCGTGGAGCGCCCCCGGTCCCCGGCCGTAGCTTGGCCGCACGACGCCAAGACCACGGAGGACCGATGAGACGCGGACGCTGGATCGAAGAGTGGGACCCGGAGGACGAGCGCTTCTGGGAGACGACGGGGAAACAGACAGCCCGCAAGAACCTGGCCTTCTCGATCTTCGCCGAGCACTTCGGCTTCTCGATCTGGGTGCTGTGGACGATCGTCGTGATCAACCTCGGCAACGTGGGCATCGCGCTCTCGCTCTCGGAGGCGTTCTGGCTCACGGCTGTGCCGAACCTGATCGGCTCCGCGCTGCGGATTCCCTACACGTTCGCGGTGCCGCGCTTCGGCGGCAGATTGTGGACGACGATCAGCGCCAGCCTGCTGCTGATCCCGACGCTGCTCGTGGCGATCGTCGTGCCGAGCGGCTGGCTGGCGGATCAGACCCACTCGACTCAGTTCTGGATCCTGCTTGCCTGCGCCGCCACCGCGGGCGTGGGCGGCGGCAACTTCTCCTCTTCGATGGCGAACATCTCGTTCTTCTATCCGGAGGGCAGAAAGGGCCTCGCGCTCGGCCTCAACGCGGCCGGCGGCAACCTCGGCGTCGCCGTCACGCAGCTGCTGATCCCGCTCGCGATCATCGTCGGCGTGCCGGCTGCGGCGGTGAAGCTGCCGCAGCACGAGGTGCACCTCGCCTACGCCGGGATCGTGTGGCTGCCGTTCATCGTCGTCGCGGCGCTCGGCGCGTGGCGCTACATGGACAGCCTCACGCAGGCGAGATCGGACGGGCGCGCCTACGCGATGGCGCTCAAGCAGCCGCAGACGTGGGTCATGTCGATCCTCTACATCGGCACGTTCGGGTCGTTCATCGGCTACTCGTTCGCGCTGCCGCTGGTGATCAAGAACACGTTCCCGGAGTTCCTCGCCGGTCACCCGTTCATCGCGACCTACCTTGCCGGGCTGGCGTTCGTGGGCGCGCTCGTCGGCTCCGTCGCGCGGCCGCTCGGCGGCTGGCTGGCCGACAAGGTCGGCGGCGCGCGTGTGACGTTCGCCGTCTTCGTCGGGATGGGCCTGCTGACGCTCGCCGCGATCGTCGGCGTCAGACAGCACAGCTTCGGGCTGTTCTTCGGCTCCTTCATGGCGATCTTCCTGCTCGCCGGGATGGGCAACGGCTCGACCTATCGGATGATCCCGTCGATCTTCGGCGCGCTCGGTCGCCGCGCCGCCGACGAGCGCGGGCTCGACCCGGGGGAGACGGCGCTGTCGTTCAAGCGCCAGGCGGCCGCGGTGATCGGCATCGCCGGCGCGGTCGGCGCCTTCGGCGGCTTCCTGATCCAGGTCGCGTTCCGGCAGGCGAGCCTCGGCGTCTCAGCGCTCGTGAGAGCTGCCGCGACGCCTGCGGAGAGACTCGCGGTCGCGCAGGCCCACGCCGACTGGTCGATCTCGGCGCTGTGGGTCTTCCTCGCCGCCTACGTCCTGTTCGCCGGCATGACGTGGTTCTGCTACCTGCGTCGCTCGGTCGCCGTCGAACGGATCCCGAGCCTCGCGTACGCCTCCGTGTGAGGAGACCCGCCGGGGGTCAGGCGGTCTGCGCCTTCGCTCCGAGCGCCTTTCTGGCCTGGCGCTCGGGGCTGACGCGCACGACATTGCGCACGAGCCCGACCTTCTCCATCGCCGCGATCACGAGGCCGCTCGGATCGGCGAGCCGCTCGAGCGGGCGCAGCCCGTGGAAGGCGGAGGTGGGGAAGGCGTGGTGGTTGTGGTGCCACGCCTCGCCGAGCGACGGCAGCGCGAGCCAGAAGACGTTGCGCGACTCGTCCTCGACGTCGAAGCGTCTGCGGCCGAAGAAGTGGCAGACGGAGTTGATCGACCACGTCATGTGGTGCAGCAAGAAGATCCGCACGAAGCCGCCCCACACGAGCGCCAGCAGCGCGCCGACGAGCGAGAAGCCGCTCAGCAGGAACCCGAGCGCGAAGGGGATGAGGAGCGACATCGCGACCCAGAAGAGGAACGTGCGGTTGACCCAGCGGATCGGCTTGTCGTCGAGCAGGTCGGGCGCGAAGCGGCGCGCGGACGCGCGGCCGTGCGTGTTGTCGCCGAGCATCCAGCCGACGTGCGCGTGCCACAGGCCCTTGACCGCACCGCGGAAGCCCTCCTCAGCGTGGACGTGGGGGCTGTGCGGGTCGCCTTCCTCGTCCGCGAAGGCGTGGTGCTTTCGGTGGTCGGCCACCCACGTGATGACGCTGCCCTCGACGGCCATCGAGCCGCAGATCGCGAGCAGCGTGCGCATCGTCTTCGAGGTCTCGAACGCGCGATGGGTGAAGAGGCGGTGGTAGCCGATCGTGATGCCGAAGCCGGTGATCGCGTACATGAACGCGAAGATCGCGAGCTCCTGCCAGCCGACGGCCTCGTTCCACAGCAGCACGATGGCCAGCAGGAACATGGCAAAGGGGAGGAACACGGCGACGAGGTTGGAGATGCGATGCGCACGGGTCATGGGTTTGCACCCTACCCGCAATTCCCGACGGCGCCTCGTATGCGAGCAACGTATTGGCTGGCAGAAGTTGTAGGTTTTCTACAAGAATGGCCAGATCGGCCCCCGACGCCTTCGACCCGCGCCCGTGGCGGCGGCTGCCGCCGCAGGCCGTCGCCGCGCTGCGCCCGCAGCTGCCCGACCTGGCGCAGGAGATCATCGACGCGATCCGCGTCGAGGTGCCGGCGTACGCGCGCCCGCTCGACGGGCCGTTCGGACGCGGCCTGATCGTCGGCGTGGAGGAGGCGCTGCGCCAGTTCGTCGACGGCATCGAGGTCGGCGGGCCGATGCCGCGCTCACGCGTGTACGTCGACCTCGGGCGCGGCGAGGTGCGGGCCGGACGCGGCCTGGACGTGCTGCTCGCCGCCTACCGTGTCGGCGCGCGCGTCGCGTGGCGGCGCTTCTCGGCCGGCGGCGTCGCGGCCGGGCTCGAGCCGCAGACGCTCTACCTGCTGGCCGAGTCGATCTTCGCCTACATCGATGAGCTGTCGGCCAAGTCGGCCGAGGGCTACGCGCTCGAGCAGTCCGCGGCCGCCGGCGAGCTGCGCGCGCAGCGCCAGCGGCTGGCCCGCCTGCTGCTGCGCGACCCGCCGGCCGACCCGCTCGACGTCGAGGAGGTCGCGCGCACGGCGCAGTGGCGGCTGCCGGCGGCGCTCGCCGCGTTCGCGTTCCCCGAGGCCGACGGCGAGCGGATCGTGCCGCGGCTGCCGGCCGACGCGATCGCCGACACGGTCGGCGACGTCGTCTGCGCGCTGCTGCCCGATCCCGCGCGCGGCGGGCTGCGCACGCAGCTCCAGCACGCCGTCGGTCCGCGCCATGTCGCCGCGCTCGGGCCCGCGGTCCCGTGGAGTGACGCCGCGCTCAGCCTCGCGCGCGCGAGGGCAGCGCTGGAGCTGTCGGCGGAGGGAGTCGCGCCGGACCACGGCGTGATCGACGCGGCCGACCACACGACGGCGCTGCTGCTGCGCAGCGACCGGCGGCTCGCGCAGGAGCTCGCGCGCGCGCGGCTTGCGCCGCTCGCGGCGCTCAGCACCGGCTCGCGCGCTCGCATGACCGCGACGCTGGCCGCTTGGCTGGCGGAGCAGGGGCGCCTGCAGGCGGTCGCCGAGCGCCTCCACGTCCACCCGCAGACGGTCCGCTACCGCCTCGGCCGCCTGCGCGAGCTGTTCGGCGAGCAGCTCGACGACCCGCAGCGCCGCTTCGAACTGGAGCTGGCGCTGCGGGCCGAGGGCGCCTTCGACGCTTAGTGGACGATGCGGAAGCCGATGGTCGCTGCCGCGCTCGGCGTGCCGCGGCCGATGCGGGCGGTGACGCTGAGGCGGTAGCGGCCGAGGGCGAGCTTGTGGCCGTTGACGCGGCCGCTGAAGCGGAGGCTGTTGGCGCCGGCGACGTCGGCGTGCTTGAAGCGACCGACGGTGATCCAGCGGGTGCAGCGGCGGTGTCTGCGGTTGGCTCTGGTGGGCTTGACGCAGCGGCCGGCGGAGCGACGCCCGGACGCGGGCTTCTGGACGGCGAAGGTGGCGGTTGCCGCGGCTCCGTCGCGGTAGGTGACGGTGGTGCCGACGGGTGCTCTGCGGCGCGCGGCCGTGACGCTCGGGCCGGATGGGGCGGCGCGGAAGCGCGCGACCGAGAGGGCGAGGCTGGAGATCGACGGGCTGCCGCCTGCGCCCGAGCCACCGCCGGTACCGCCACCGCCGCCTCCGGAGCCGCCACCGCTTCTGGGGAACGGCCACCCGTCCGGCGTGTAGACCTCGGCGCTGTCGTTCCACAGCGCAATGCCGGGGGTGCCTCCGGCGATAAGCACTCTGCCGTCGGCCAGCAGCGTCGCGGTGTGGGCCGAGCGCTCTGTCGCCATTGCCGCCGCCGGCGACCAGGTGTTGGTGGCGGGGTCGAACAGCTCCGCGCTCTTGGTCACGTTGAAGGCGTCCGGGCTGTTGCCGCCGGCGACGAGCACCTTGCCGTTTGGCAGCGTCGTCGCGGTCGGGTTGACGCGGGCGGTCGCCATCGGCGCGACGGCGGTCCAGGCGTTCGTGGTCGGGTCGTAGAGCGCTGCGCTTCTCAGCGCGCCGGCGTCGCCCGCGCCGCCGGCGATGAGCACCTTGCCGTTCGGCAGCAGCGCGGCGGCCTGATTGCGGCGTGCGTCGGCGAACGTGCCGGCGTCTCTCCATCTGTTCGTCGCCGGGAAGTAGCGCAGCGAGGCGTTGCGGTTCGCGAAGGAGGAGGCGCCGCCGGCGACGAGGACGCTGCCGTCCTGCAGCAATGTCGTGGTGCCCGTGGCCATGTAGTACGGCATCGACGCGCCGATCGTCCACGCGTTCAGCGTCGGGTCGTACAGCTCGATCTGGGTGGAGGCGCCGTCTCTGACGAGGTCGTCTCTCGTCTCGTAGCCGCCGATCACGAGCACGCGGCCGTCCTGCAGCGTGACCTGCGTATGGCGGGCGTGCGCATGCGGCATGCTCGCGATTCCTCTCCAGGCGTTCGTCGCCGGATCGAAGGCGAGCGCGGACGTGAGCGGCTCCTGATCGGCCTCGCCGCCGGTCATCAGCATGCGTCCATCCGGCAGCAGGCTCGCGGCCGCCGAGCTGCGTCCGCTGGGAAACGTGGCCGCGCCGGACCACTGGCCGCTCGCGGGATCCCAGTGCTCGCTCGTCGCGAGCGGAGCGACGGCCTCGGTCGAGCCGCCGGCGGCGAGCACCTGGCCGTTGGCGAGCAGCGTCGCAGTGAAGCTCGCCCGCTTGGCCGACATCGTGCCGGTTCTCGTCCAGGAGTCGGCGGCGGCGCCGGCCGGCAGGCAGCAGAGCAGCGCGCACAGCGCGCCAACCAGCGTCGGCACGCGCATGCGCGCCGCGGGCGACCGATCCCGAATCACGGGTGCAGCCTTCCTCATCGCGCAGGGCAAAGTCAACGTCCGCGCGCCAGGAACGTCAGATCGCCGTTGACGCGAGCTACTCGAGCGTGGGGCTGGACGCGACGGGCGCCGGCTCCTGCGCCGGCGCCTCGGCAATCACGTCGAAGGCGATCTCGTCGTGCCACACGTACAGCACCGGGACCTGGTACTTCCCGCCGTGCTCGGCGCGGAAGGCGACCATCTCCGGCCCTTCCCAGTAGCGGGTCCAGTCGAGCTTCGACTCGAACCACACCATCTGGGTGATTCTGTAGGCGTCGTCGAGCGAGCGATGGACGCGGTACTGCGTCGCGCCGTAGCGGATCGAGGCCTCGGAGACCTCGGCCACGGCAGCGGCGAGCTTGTCGCCGCGGAACAGCGTCGCGTACCAGGGGATGTGAACGACTCCGGCCATGGGCGGGATCCTAGCGGTCGAGTTTGCGGATCGCGTTGAGACCGCGAGGCCGGCGCTAGGCGCCGACCTCCGCCCGGATCGCCCCGGGGCCCTCGGCCGTCTTGCCCTGGTTCTCCTCGGTCGCGCCGACGAGGATCGCGATCTTGCCGAGGTGCTTGTTGTCGCGCAGCAGCTGGTGCGCCTCGGCGACCTTCTCGAAGCCCATCGTCTGCCACAGCACCGGGCGCACGAGCGACTGCTCGATCAGCTCGTTCGCCTTCAGCGCCTCCCAGGCGTTCGCGAAGTGCGAGCCGATGATCTGCTTCTGGCGCATCCACAGGTAGCGCACGTCGAAGTCGAGCTGATAGCCGGAGGTGGCGCCGCAGATCACGACTCTGCCGAACGGTCTCACGCACAGCACCGAGGTCGGGAACGTCGCTCTGCCGACGTGCTCGAAGACGACGTCGGGCGCGCCGCCGAGCTTCTCCTCGACGACACCGCAGAAGCGCTTGGACTCCTTGAAGCGCGCCTTCTCGGCGTCCTTGTCCTCGCCGCCCTTGCGCATCATGCCGACGAAGTCGTTGCGGTCGATGTAGTCGACGGCGCCGAGCTGCTTGATCAGCTCGCCCTTCTCCGCGGAGGAGACGACGCCGACCGACTGCGCGCCCGCGATCTTGCACAGCTGCGTCGCGAACACGCCAAGGCCGCCGGCGGCGCCCCAGATCAGCACGCGGTGGCCGGGCTGCAGCTTCGCCTGGTCCATCAGCATCCGGTAGGCGGTGAAGTACGTGAGGCCGTAGGACGCGGCCTCCTCCCACGACAGGTGCCTCGGCTTCGGCAGCAGCTGCTGCGCCTGCACCTTCGTGAACTGCGCGAACGAGCCCCAGGTCGTCTCGTAGCCCCAGATGCGCTGGGAGGGCGCGGCGAGCGGGTCGAGGCCGTGGACCTCCGGGTCCTCGTAGGAGGCCTGGTTGCAGTGGATCACGACCTCGTCGCCGACCTTCCAGCGGGTGACGCCGTCGCCGACCTTCCAGACGACGCCGGAGGCATCCGAGCCGCCGATGTGGTGCCCGTACTCGGGGTGGTCGCCGTAGCGCATGACGGAGATCGGCTCGCCGAGCGCGGCCCAGACGTTGTTGAAGTTCACGCCGGCGGCCATCACGCGCACGACGACCTCGAACGCGCCGGGCTGCGGCGTCTCGATCTCCTCGAGCTGGAACGCGTCGACGGGCTCGCCCTCGCGCTCCTCGCGGATCACCCACGCGGTCATCGTCTCGGGCAGCTCGCCCGGCTCGGTCGCGACCGTCGCGACCTGGCTCACGTCAACAGCCACACGGCACCTCTTGCAGTCTCAGATTGGCGAATGGAAGGCCCGCATCGTAGCGATGCGAGGAGGGTCGCCTATCCGATGCCCGGCCCGCCCGCTCGGTCAGTCGAAGAAGTGCTGGCGCCGGAACCACGCGTACAGCAGCACGCACGACAGCAGCGCGCCGCCGACGCCGAAGACGAGAAACGACCACAGCGAGCGGATGTGCAGCACGAGCCAGCCGAAGTTCTGGCCGAAGAACCCGGTCAGCGCCGTGATCGGCAGGAACACCGTCGCGACGAGCGTGAGCTGCTTCATCACCTGGTTGAGACGGTTGGAGACGGTCGACAGGTAGACGTCCATCGTGCTGGTGAGCAGGTCGCGGTAGGAGTCGACGAGGTCCGAGACGCGGATCAGGTGGTCGTAGACGTCGCGGAAGTAGTCGCGCGAGCCGTGCGCAAGGCCGGGCAGGTCGTCGATCTCGCTGATCGTGCGGGCGGCGAGGTCGCGCTGCGGCGTGATCACGCGCCGCAGCACGACGAGCTTGCGCTTGAGCTGGAAGACCTGCTGCAGCTGCTCGTTGGTGGGTCTGAGCACGATCGCGTCCTCGAGCTCGTCGATCGCGTCGTCGATCTTCTCCAGCACCGGGAAGAAGGAGTCGGTGAGCGTGTCGCAGATCTTGTAGACGACCAGCTCCTCGTCGCGCGAGGGGTCGGCGGCGATCCGGCGGCGCAGCTCGTCGAGCGCATCGCAGGCTCCGCGCCGCACCGTCACGACCCAGCTGCCGCTCACCATCAGATGGACCTCGATCATGCGCGGCGCGGTGTCGGAGAGCGCCTCGGCCGCGTGCGCGCCGTAGAAGACGATCAGCATCTGGTCCTCGTAGCGGTCGAGCTTCGGCCGCTGCCTGAAGTGCTGCATGTCCTCCAGTGCGAGCGGGTGCCATCCGAAGCGTCCGCCCAGCCCGGCGAGCTGCTCGTCAGACGGGTCGACGAGGTCGAGCCAGAAGAACTCGTCGCGCGCGATCAGCTCGTCGATCGCCCGCTCGTCCACACCGTCGAGCACCTGCATCGCCTCAGGACGCTAGCCACGGCGGCGGACGCCCCTGTCCTACGGTTGGAGCAGGTCCTGCTGGGCGCTCTCGCGCTCCGGACCGACGATCAGCCGCGCCGGAGGAATCGTGTCGTCGGCGACGCTGACCTCGCACGCCCCTTGGACGAGCGCGAGCGATATGCGCGCCGCGTCCTGGGGGTTGATCGGGCCGCTGGAGGCGTCGTCGACGACGCACGATCTGCCACTGCCCGCCGCCCTCAGCGTCACGTCGCGTGAGCGGCCGCTCTCGTTCGCGATCAACAGCAGCACCGGCCCGGCGCCGACGTGATCCGGTGCGATCGCGATCCGCTCGCCGGTGACCGCGATCGAGACCGAGATCGGGGCGGGGGGACGATCGGCGTTGGCATAGCTCGCCTGGCCGCCGCAGCCGGCGCAGAGGCCGGCGAGGACGACGAGCGTGACAAGCGCTCCAATCATCCGAATCCGCATCGCGCGGGACCTTAGCTGACTAGCCAGTCAGCCGCGAGTCCGCTGTCTGGTTGCGACGACCTCCGCTCGGCAGGCGCGCCGGGGGTGGCGTACCGCCGTCAGGCGGGATCGGCGGGCGGCGCGCCGGCTGCGCCCACGAGCCTCTCGCGCTCGTCGGTCAGCTCGTCGAGCGCGCGCTGGAGGCGCTCCCAGGAGACCAGCTCCGCCTCCTCGTAATCCGACCCCTCGAGCTGCGACGTGCTCATGCGATACGCCTCCCACGCCGTACGCATCCGCTCGTCGAGCTGCTCGAGCTGGCGGCTGGTGTCGTGGTCGGCTGCGAATGTGGTCATCGGGCGCCTCCTTCCTTCGACGGTGACCCCGTGCACATCCATCCTACCCCTGCGCGCGGTCGCGACACGACGGTGGCGTTCGCCTATGCGCGGAATGGCAGCTCGACGACGGTCGCGCTGGCCGTTCCGGCGGAGACCTCGGCGCCCGGCTCGACCTCGCGGCGCACCAGCGCGAGCGCGATCGGGCCGTGCTCGGGCGAGACGGCGACGCTCCCGATCCTGCCCACGACTCTGTCGCCGGCGGTCAGCTCGGTGCCGGGCTCGACCGGCGCCGACAGCCGCAGTCCGCGCAGGTGGCGGTTCGGCTTGCCCTTGTAGAAGAGGCGTGCGACCGTCTCCTGGCCGACGTAGCAACCCTTCGAGAAGGAGACCGCGCGCTCGTTGAGGCCGGCCTCCTGCGGGATCGTCGTCTCGTCGAGATCGATGCCGTAGCGCGGGCGCCCGTGCTCCACGCGCAGCACCTCGGCGGCGGCTTCGGAGACCGTCTGCGCGCCGCGGGCCGTGAGCGCCGCGATCAGCGCCGCGGTCTGCTCTGCGTCGCAGACGAGGTCGATGCCGAGGTCGGTGACGATCGCGCGCGCGGGGATGCCGTCCACCTCGAGCGCGGCGTTCGCGTGCTCCGCGTCCGGCAGCCGCTCAGCGTCCGGCCCCGCCACAGGTCGCGCGCCGGGGCCGACAAGCGAGACGAGCCCCTGCTGGAGCGTGCGCTTGTGCAACTCGGCGTCGTAGCCGAGGCGGGCACGGTGCAGGACGTTGAAGAGCTCCTGCAGCGCTGAGCGCTCGGTGTCGAGCCAGACCTCCTCGCCGATGTCGAGGATCCGCAGGTCGCCGAGCATCTTCCCCTTGGGGGAGAGCAGCGCGGCGTAGCACCCGGTGCCGGGCGTGAGCGCCTCGACGTCGTTCGTCACCTGTCCCTGGAGGAAGCTCCTGGCCTGCGCGCCGGTGAAGGCGAGCTTGCCGCGCTCGGAGCGGTCGACCAGGCCGCAGCCCTCGCGTACGACGTGCTCCGGGGGTGTGAGCTGAGCGATGGTGGGCATCGTCGGTCGAGGATAGACACCGAAGGTTTAGATATGCCACAATCTTTCTTGTGACGCCTACGCCGACGACGACCTCCGAGGCCGCCGCCGTCGCCCTGCCCGCGCCGACCGCGTTGCAGCGGATCCGCTCCCGCCGCGGGCTGCGCGGCGTGCTGCCGCTGCTCGGTCCGGCGTTCGTGGCCGCGATCGCGTACGTCGACCCAGGCAACTTCGCGACGAACATCGCCGGTGGCGCGCAGTTCGGCTACACGCTCCTGTGGGTCGTCCTGGCGGCCAACTTGATGGGGATGCTGATCCAGACGCTGTCCGCGAAAGTCGGCCTCGCAACCGGGCGCAACCTGCCGGAGCTGTGCCGCGACCACATGCCCCGGCCCGCCTCGTGGGGGCTGTGGGCGCAGGCCGAGGTGATCGCGATGTCGACCGACCTGGCCGAGTTCATCGGCGCCGCGATCGCGCTCAACCTGCTGTTCGGCGTGCCGCTGTTCACCGCCGGCCTGATGACCGCCGTCGTCGCGTTCGCGATCCTCGCGCTGCAGTCACGCGGCTACCGCCGCTTCGAGCTGGCGATCGGGGCGATGCTCGCGATCATCCTGATGGGATTCCTCTACGACGCGTTGCAGATCGGCGCCGACTGGGGGGCGGTGGCGGGCGGCTTCGTGCCGAGCTTCAACGGCGGAGACTCGGTGCTGCTCGCGTGCGGGATCTTGGGCGCCACCGTGATGCCGCATGTGATCTACCTGCACTCGGCGCTGACGCAGGAGCGGATCCCCGCCGAGGACGAGCACGAGCGACGCCACCTGTTCCGCTTCCTGCGCATCGACGTGCTGATCGCGATGGCGATCGCCGGCGTCGTGAACATGCTGATGCTGATCATCGCCGCCTCGCTGTTCCACGGCTCATCGCTCGCCGACGTCGACACGATCGAGGGTGCCCACGCCGGCTTCGAGCAGCTCGTCGGCGGGGGCGCGGCGCTGGCGTTCGCGTGCGCGCTGCTCGCCTCCGGGATGGCGAGCTCGTCGGTCGGCACGTACGCCGGCCAGGTGATCATGCAGGGCTTCATCGCGCGCACGATTCCGCTCGCGGTGCGGCGCGGGATCACGATGGCGCCGGCGCTGGTCGTGCTGGCGATCGGGCTCGACCCGACGCGCGCGCTCGTCATCAGCCAGGTGGTGCTGTCGTTCGGGATCCCGTTCGCGCTCGTGCCGCTGATCTGGCTCACGCGCCGGCGGGACATCATGGGCGAGCTTGTGAACCACCGCGCGACGACGATCGTGGCCTCCACCGTGGCAGCCGCCATCATCGCCCTGAACGTCTTCCTGCTCTGGCAGACGTTCACCGGGTAATCTGCGCGGCGATGCTCGCCGACACCTTTCAGCAGATCGTCGATTCGCTGCCTGGCGACTGGACCGACCTCGAGCTCGACCTGCGGATCTTCGACGAGTCGCGCTATGTCGACGCTGCCACCTACATGGTCACGTGCAACGCGCAGCCGTACTCCAAGCACGACTGGCATTGGCGCATCCTCGTCGCGCATCGCTTCGGCCACGCGGCCGCAGTGCCTGCCGTGCACGGCACGCTGAGACTGCTCGACGACGCTGGCATCACCGGTGAGCTGGCGGTGCGTGAGGTGCGCAGCGGCCGCGTCGAGGTCACGCAGACGTGGGGCCGCCCCGAGTCGGCGATCCAAGCGTTCCGCGCGCTGCGCGCGCAGTAGGCGCTGGCGCGACGGCGCGGCGCGAGTGGCACACTCCGCCGCATGATCGCGGTCATCACAGGGGCCTCGAGCGGGATCGGCGAGGCGACGGCGCGCCGAGTCGCGGCGGAGCCGGGCGCCCGGCTCGTGCTCGTGGCGCGGCGTGAGGAGCGGTTGCGTGCGCTCGCCGAGGAGATCGGCGGCGCGACGATCGTCGCGGTCGACCTGACCGATGCAGACGCACCCGCGCGCGTGCGCGAGGCGCTCGAGCGCGAGCACGGCGGCCGGCTCGACCTGCTCGTCAACAACGCCGGTGCCTCATGGAACGCGCCGTTCGGCGAGGGCGGCTGGGAGAACGTGCGGCGCACGATGGCGCTCAACTTCGATGCGCAGCTGCGGCTGACGGAGGCGCTGCTGCCGCTGCTGCGGGCGAGCGCGCCGGCGTCGATCGTCAACGTCGCCTCGACCGCGGGCCGCGTCGGACGTGCGGCTGGCGGGGCCTACTCCGCGAGCAAGTTCGCCTTCGCCGGCTGGACCGACTCGCTCCACCTGGAGGAGAAGCCGCACGGCGTGCACGTCGGGCTGGTGCTGCCCGGCTTCGTCGCTACAGAGGGCTTCCCGCAGACGATGCTCGTCGAGCGCCGGTTGACGCGCTGGGCGGTCTCCACACCGGAGCGCGTCGCCGAGGCGATCATGGACGCGGGTCCGGGCGGTCGCGCCGAGCGCTACGTGCCGCGTGCGTACTGGCTCGCGGCGCTGCTGCGGATCGCTGCGCCGGGGCTCGTGCGGCGCGCGATGCAGCGCGGCGCGAACCGCCTCATCATGCGCGGTCGCGACCGGCTTTAGGCCGCGTCGTCACTGCTGGCGCCCGAGTCCGGCACGACGTGCGTGTCGAACAGGCGTCTGACGTCGGGCGGCGCGTCGACGATCCCGAAGCGCGCCTCCCAGCGCGCCCAGCGCGCGAGCACCTGCGGATCGAGCGCTCCGATGCGCCCGCCTGGTGGTGCGAGCGCGGGGATCAGGACGTCCAGCTGCTGCTGCAGCGCTCTGCGGTCGAGGCCGCGGACCTCCGAGGCGAGGTCGTTCAGGCTGCTGTCCGGGTCGTGGACCGTGACGCCATAGCCGCGCACGAGCGCGCGGACGGTCGCGTTGACGAGTGCGGGGTCGTCGCGCAGCGTGCTGCGCGACGTCACGAGCACGAGCTCGGGATAGGGCGGGGCGCCGTAGTCGTCGACGCGGAACTCGTGGATGCCGGGGCGAGCGCTTCTGAGCGCGACGCCCTCGACGTTCCAGAAGGCCGTCGCGCCGGCGACTCTGCCGCCGAGCAGCGCGGGCACGGCGTTGAAGCCGATCGTGACGCGCTCGACTCTGTCGAAGTCGCCGCCCGCGCCGGCGACGATCGATCGCAAGACGGCGTCGTCGCTCGGCAGGCCGGTGACGCCGACCTTGCGGCCTTCGAGCGCACGCGGGTTGGCGACGTCGGGCGCTGCCAGAACCGCTGCGAGCGGACGCTGCACGATCGCCATGACGGCGACGAGGTCGCGGCCTCTCGCGCCGGCGAGCGCCAGGTCGTGGATGTCCATCACCGAGAACTGCGTGCGGCGCGACAACAGCAGCTTCACCGCGTCGGTCGAGCTGCCGGGGACGCGCACGCTCAGGTGCACGCCCTCGGCGTCGTCGAAGCCGTGCGCGAGCGCCGAGTAGATGCCGGCGTGCGCGGCGTTCGGCGTGAAGTCGAGCATCAGCGTCGCGTCCGCGTCCGGGCGGGCCTGGCTGTCGTCGCCGCCGCACGCGCTCAACAGCGCGGCGGCCGCGAGCAGCGCGACGAGCGTCGCCAAGAGGGGGGAGATCCGGCGCATCGGCCGGGCAGCATACGCCGCGGGGCGGCGCGGCGGCGCGCGGGCGGCGGCTCAGCCCGCTGAGGTCGGCACGAGGTGCTCGACGATCACGTCGTCGCGCTCCAGTGCGAAGCGCACGCCCTCCTCGGCCAGCTGGCGGACCCTGTCGTACGACGCGGCGGCGGCGCTCCATCCACGGATGTCGGGTGACTCAGCCCACCAGCCGTCGGGCGTCTCGTCGTGGTAGATGACGCGAATGCGATCCATCGTGCTCCTCAGAGTAGACGCCGTGCCACGTCCTCGTCCAGCTCTGCATCACGGATGAGAACCTTGCGAACGAGTCCGCGCGGGATGGTGTCACTGTCGTGGAACGCGAACAGGATCCGGGGACGCCCGGGCGCGCGCAGCGTCCGGTGCGAGCCGGTCTGCCGCACGACGCGGTAGTTGAGCGGCTCGCGCATGAGGATCGCGAGCAGGCGGCGGGCCTTCATCGAAGGGAAGTCGTCCACCGCCGCGATGCTGTGGCGAGCCGGGTGACGTGTCTGTCGCGCTTTGCCGCGGAAGAGCGTAGGGGTGGCGAGGGGCGCGACTAGACTGCGGCGGGATGCGTCGTCGGGTCACGTTCTCGCGCAATGTCACGCTGTCGCTGTCGCGGACGTGCGTCTCGCACTGCAAGTACTGCGCCTTCCAGACGCACAGAGCGCACCTGCATGCGCCCGACGATGTCGAGGCGCTGATCGACGGCGCCGCGCGGCGCGGGGTCAAGGAGCTGCTGGTCCTGACCGGCGACGACCCGGCGCACCATCCGGGTGTGAGAGCGCGGCTCGCGGAGCTGGGCTTCGCGGACTTCGTCGCCTATGTCGTCTGGTGCTGCGAGCGGGCTCTGGAGCGCGGACTGCTGCCGCACACGAACCTCGGTGCGCTCTCGCGTGAGGAGCTCGGCCGCCTGCGGGAGGTGACCGCCTCGCAAGGGCTGATGCTGGAGTCGACGCGCGCCGACCTCGTCGCGCACCAGGGCTCGCCGACGAAGGACCCGGCGCTGCGGCTCAAGACGATCCGCGCGGCGGGCGAGCTGCAAATCCCGTTCACGAGCGGGATCCTGGTCGGGATCGGCGAGACGGAGCAGGATCGCGTGGCGGCGCTGGAGGCGCTCGCGGCGGTCCACGCCGAGCATGGGCATCTGCAGGAGGTGATCCTGCAGAACTTCGTCCCGCACGAGCGCTATTACGGCCGCGAGCCGGGGGAGATCGCGACGGCCGCCGCGGAGCGGTACTGGCGCACGGGGTTGCGCGAGGGGCCAGAGGTGCCGGTCCCGGACTGGGCTCAGGGCGGCGCTGGCCCGATCGACCTCGACGGGATGAAGCGGCTGATCGCGGTCGCGCGCGAGTTGATGCCCGACGTGGGGGTGCAGGTGCCGCCGAACCTGGCCGACTGGTGGCCGGAGCTGGTCGCAGCCGGCGCCACCGACCTCGGCGGGCTCTCACAGAACGGCGATCACATCTCGCCGGAGCATCCGTTCCCGAGCCCGCACCAGGTGCGCAAGCGGCTCGCGGCCGACGGCGTGGCGCTGACCGAGCGGCTGTGCGTCTATCCCCAGTACATCGACGCCGACTGGCAGGCGCAGGGCGTGCTCGACACGATCAAGGCGAGGTACTGGAGCTTCATCCCGCGGCGCGGCTCGGGGCGACAGGAGGCGCCGTTCGCGATCAACCAGGACCTCGTCGGTCCGGCGGTCGAGAAGGCGCGCGACGGCCGCTGGCTCTCGCGCGAGGAGCTGACGGCCCTGTTCGCCGAGACGCGCCCGGAGGCGGTCGAGGCGATCCGCGTCGCGGCGGACGAGCTGCGCGCCGATCTCGCCGGCGAGACGGTGACCTTCGTCGTCAACCGCAACGTCAACATCTCGAACGTCTGCACCGTCGGCTGCGCGTTCTGCGGCTTCGGGCAGGGCAAGCGCTCGCCGGACGCCTACGAGCACGACGAGGCCGAGTTCGTGCGGCGCGTGCACGAGGCCGTCGCGTTCGGCGCCACCGAGCTGTGCATCCAGTCGGGGATCCACCCGGATTGGAGCTTCGAGGACTACCTCGGGTGGCTGCGGCTCGCCAAGCGCACGGCGCCCGAGCTGCACCTGCACGCCTACAGCCCGATGGAGATCGCGCACATGCAGGACATCTCCGGCCTCCCGCTGCCCGAGCTGTTCGCGCGCCTGCGCGACGCCGGCCTCGATTCGACGCCGGGCACGGCGGCGGAGGTCCTGCACGACGGCGTCCGCGAGCGCATCAGCCCGAACAAGCTGCCGGTCGCGCGCTGGGTCGAGGTGATCGAGGCCTCCCATCACGCCGGGCTGAAGAGCACGAGCACGGTGATGTTCGGGCACATCGAGGAGCCGTGGGAGCTGGCCGAGCACATGCGCACGATTCGGCTGCTGCAGGAGCGCACCGGCGGCATCACCGAGTTCGTGCCGCTCTCCTTCATCCCGTTCCACACGCTCCTCGGCCGCACCCACGGCGTCCAGGAGATCAGCCGCGAGGAGAACCTCAAGCACACCGCCGTCTTCCGGCTCGCGCTCGGCCGCACGATCCCCAACGTGCAGGCCAGCTGGGTGAAGATGGGCCTCGAAACCGCCACCGAGTCGCTCTCGTGGGGCGTCAACGACCTCGGCGGCACGCTCATGGAGGAGTCGATCAGCCGGCTCGCCGGCAGCTACCACGGGGTCAAGCTCGAGCCGTCGCAGCTGATCGCCGCCGCGCACGCCGCCGGCCGCCCTGCCGCCGAGCGCACCACGCTCTACGGCATCCGAGCCGAGCATCCGCTCGCCGCGGCGGCGGCGTAGACCCCCCGACCGGGGGGTTGGACGCCGGGGGCGTCCCGGCGCCGACGCCGGTCGCAGCGTACGATCGACGACCGTGAGTACCGCGCAACCGGCGTCTCCGGCACGGGAGACGAGCCTGTTCGCGGGGGTCGAGCCGCTCGAGGTGTTCGTCGACCTCCTGTCGGAGATCGAGAGCGACACGACCTCCAGCGAGTTCTACCACCGCATCTGCGAGGCGATCTGCCGCCTCACGACGATGCGGCGTGCCGCGATCTTCCTCTATGACGTCGGCCGCCAGCGCGTGCGCGCGGTCGGCTCGCACGGGATCTCCTACACGCGCCTGGCCGCATTGCGGCCGACGCTCGACCAGGCGCCGATCGCGCAGCGCGCGCTGATCGAGGACCGCGTGATCGTCGTGCACTCCGACGCGATCGAGCAACAGGTCCCGCGCGACTACGCGGCGCTGCTCGGCATCACCTCGCTCGTCTGCACGCCGCTTGCGGCCGCCGGCCACCAGTACGGCATCATCGCCGCCGACCGCGGCGGCGGCGACTTCGAGCTGGCCGACGGCGAGCGCCACCTGATGTGGACGCTCGGCAAGACCGCGGCGCTGGCTGCGACCGCACGCCGCGCGACGCGCCAGCAGGAGCGCACGCGCCGGCTCGGCGAGCGCATCGACCTGGCCCGCGAGATCCACGAGCGCGTGATGCAGCGGCTGTTCGGCGTCTCGCTCGCGCTGAGCGCGCAACAGCCCCTCACCGACGAGGCGCGCGAACGCTGCCGCACGGAGATGCTGGAGGCGCTCGCGGATCTGCGCTCGGCGCTCGAGCGCCCGCTCGCGCCCGTCGCGTACGAGACCGGCACGACGCTGCGCGCCGAGATCCCGCGGCTCGCGCGCCAGACCGGCTTGCCGGTGCACGTCGACTGGCCGGACGGGGTGGAGGTGCCGCCGCGCCTGGAGGGCGTTGCGCAGGGCGTGCTCGGCGAGGCGCTGCGCAACGCCGCCAAGCACGCCGCGCCCACGCGCGTGGACGTGGCCGTCGGCCACGACGGCGACACCTTCTCGCTCGAGGTCCGCAACGACGGCGTCGGCGGCGGCGAAGGCGGCGGCACAGGGATGGGGCTGCGACTGGCGGCGTTCGAGGCGCTCCAGCACGGCGGCTTCGTCGAGTTCGGCGCGGACAAGTCGTCGGAGCCGGCCGGCTGGCGGGTGCGGCTCGTCGTCCCCGTCAACGATCGCGAGGGGGCCGCGTGAACGAGGAGCGGCGCCTGCGCGTGCTGGTGGTCGACGATCACGACGTCGTCCACTGGGGCTTCCGCCAGCTGCTCGGCGAGCAGTCATGGGTCGAGCGCTGCCTCGCAGCGCGGAATGCAGGCGAGGCGCTTGAGCTGACGACCCGCTACCGCCCGCACGTCGCGCTGGTGGACCTGTTCCTCGGCAGCGAGTCGGGCGCGGACCTGTGCGAGACGATCCGCGCGCAGTCGCCCGAGACGCGTGTGCTGCTGATCTCCGGCGCGGGGCGGATCTCGCCGCAGGCGGCGAAGGCGGCCGGCGCTTCCGGCTTCGTCTCGAAGGACTGGGGCGCGCACGACGTTGCGATGGCGGTGCGGATGGTGGGGCTCGGGATGACGATGTTCCCGCCGCAGTCCGACCAGCCCTCCACGCTGCTCTCGCAGCGCGAGCAGGAGGTGCTGGCGCTGATCGCGGGCGGCTCGACGAATCGCGAGATCGCCGCGCAGCTCTACCTCTCGCCGCACACGGTCAAGGAGCACACGAGCGCGCTCTACCGCAAGCTCAAGGCGCGCAACCGCGCCGAGGCAGTCCAGCGCGCGCAGCGCATCGGGCTGCTGGGCTGAGATCGCCCCCCAAGCGGGGGGAAGGGGCGTTTCCATAGGTAGTGATGCGCGAGGCGGTGGCGAACGATGCCCTCGGTGCCGCCGCTCACCGCACTCCTCTTCCCTGGCCAGGGAAGCCAGACCGCCGAGATGCGCGACGAGGTCGCCGCCGCGCGGCCGGACCTGCTCGCGCTGGCGTGCGAGGTCGTCGGCGACGATCCGTTCGAGCGGATCGAGGACGGCACGCGCTTCGCGCAGCCCGCGATCTACTGCGCGAGCATCGTCGGCTTCGAGCGGCTGCGCGCCGCCGGCGTGAGCGGGACTACCCACGCAGGCCACTCGCTCGGTGAGGTCGCCGCGCTGGTCGCCGCCGGCGCGCTCTCGGCCGAGGACGGGTTGCGGCTCGTCGCCGTGCGCGGGCGGCTGATGCAGGAGTCGGGCGAGCAGGCCGGGGATGGCTCGATGCTCGCGCTGCTCGGCAAGGGCGCAGCCGACCATGCCGCCGCGATCGCTGACGGCGCCGGCCTGACGGTGGCCAACGACAACGCGCCGAACCAGGTGGTCCTGTCAGGCGCGAAGGCCGCCTTCGAAACGGCGGCGGAGGCGGCGCGCGCACACGGCCTGCGCGCGATCCCGCTGCCGGTCACCGGAGCGTTCCACTCGCCCGCCATGGCCGCCGCGCGGCCGGAGCTGGAGGCGGCGCTGGCGCAGATCGACTTCCGCCCGCCCGCCGTCACGGTCATCAGCTCGATCACGACCGAAGCCTTCGACGATGTGCGCGCACGGCTCGCCGACGCGCTGACGATGCCGGTGCGCTGGCGCGAGACGCTGCTCGCGCTGCGCGCACAGGGCGTCGAGCGCTTCGTCGAGACCGGGCCGGGCCGCGTCCTCACAGGCCTCGTCAAGCGCACCGTGCCCGACGCCGAGGCGCTGAGCCCTGAGCAGCTGGCAGAGGCAGCCCATGCTTGACGAAGCGCTCGCCGCCGGTGAGCAGCTGCGGTCCCTCGGCCCGGCTGGCCTGCGCGGCACGGCCGTGCTCTCGGTCGGTGCCTGCCTGCCGCGCCGCACCGTCGCCAACGACGAGATCGCCGCACGGATCGGCAAGAGCGACGAGTGGATCTACACGCGCACCGGCATCCGCGAGCGCCGCCATGCGGGCGAGGACGAGTCGCTGACGGCGGTCGCCGCGGCCGCGAGCCGCGATGCGCTGCGGCGCGCGGGCGTCGAGGCTTCCGAGCTCGACCTCGTCGTCGTCGGCACGCTCACGCCCGACGAGCGGATGCCGAACGCCGCCGCGATGCTCGCCAGGGAGCTGGGCGCGCCGCGCGCCGGGACGATCGAGGTCAACTCCGCCTGCACCGGCTTCCTGACGGGACTCTCGATCGGCGCCGCGCATGTCGAGACCGGCCGCGCCGAGCGCGTGCTGGTCGTCGGCGCCGACTTCATCAGCCGCATCACCGACCACGACTCGAAGCAGACCGCGATGCTGTTCGCCGACGGAGCGGGCGCTGTGGTGCTGGCGCCGACCGCGCCGGGTGCCGGCCGCGTGGGGCCGGTCCTGCTGCGCCACGACGCGACCTCGCCGGAGCACCTGTATCTCGCGCGCACAGGCGGCGCGACGATCGAGATGGACGGCCATGAGACGTTCAAGCATGCCGTCAATCGCATGTCGGAGGTCACGCAGGAGGTCGTTGCGGCGGCTGGGCTGACGCTCGCCGACGTCGACCTGTTCGTCTTCCACCAGGCGAACGGGCGCATCATCAGCGCGGTCGGCGAGCGGCTGGAGCTCGATGCCGCGCGCGTCGTCGACTGCATCGAGCGCAGCGGCAACATGTCCGCCGGGACCGTCCCGTACGCGCTCGACGTGGCGCGCGCCGACGGGCGCCTGCGCGACGGCAGACGCGTACTGCTGGCCGCGTTCGGCGGCGGCTTCACGTGGGGCGGCGCGCTGATCGAATGGGGGCCGGCGAATGCCTGAGCATCGCGAATGCTGCGCGTTCGTGACGGGCGCCTCGCGCGGCATCGGCGCCGCGATCGCCCGCGGGCTGGCAGCGGACGGCTGGGCCGTCGGCGTCGGCTACAACAGCTCCGCCGCCGGCGCCGAGGCCGTCGTCGCAGAGATCGAGGCGGCCGGCGGACGCGCGCTGGCGCTGGGCGGCGATGTGGTCGACGGCGAACGGATCGAGGCCTGCTTCGCAACGCTCGAGGAGACGTTCGGGCCGGTGCTCGTGCTCGTCAACAACGCCGGCGTGCGCGCCGACGGGCTCGCGCCGCAGATCGGCGACGAGGACTGGGATCTCGTACTCGACACGAACCTGACCGCCGCCTTCCGCACGACCCGCCGTGCGGTGCGCCCGATGCTGAAGGCGCGCTTCGGGCGGATCGTCAACATCGCCTCCGTCGTCGGCCTGCGCGCGAACCCCGGGCAGGCCAACTACGCGGCCTCGAAGGCGGGGCTGATCGCGATGACGAAGACCGTCGCCGCCGAGGTCGCGCGCCGCGGCGTGACAGTCAACGCAGTCGCGCCCGGCCTGATCGAGACCGACATGACCGCCGACCTCAACGGCGACCTCCTGTCGGCGATCCCGGCGCGCCGCGCCGGCACTCCCGACGAGGTCGCGGCCTGCGTGCGCTTCCTTGCCTCCGACGCCGCGTCCTACGTGACCGGCTCTGTCCTGTCCGTCGACGGCGGCATGGCCGCCTGACTGAACCCACACCACCAAGGAGCCCATCCCACATGGCAACCGCAACCCCTGAGGCCGTCGAGGCGCGCATCGTCGAGGCGCTCGCCTCCTTCGGCCCCGACATCGAGCAGGTCACCCGCGAGGCGACGTTCGAGGAGCTCGACATCGACTCGCTCGACCTCGTCGAGCTGGCGCAGATCGTCGAGGACGACTACGGCGTCGAGCTCAAGGGCGACGACATGAAGAACCTCAAGACGGTCGGCGACGCGATCGAGCTCGTGGTGGCGCGGGCGTCGTAATGAGCCGCCGTCGCGTCGTCATCACCGGCGTCGGAGCCGTCACCCCGCTGGGTGTCGGCGCCGACGTGCTGCTGCGACGCTGGGTCGCGGGCGAGAGCGGCATCGCCGACGGCGAGGGCGCGTGCCGCGACTTCGTCGCCACCGACCACCTGTCGAAGAAGGAGATCCGCCGCGCCGACCGCTTCGCGCACTTCGCGATGACGGCGGGCGACGAGGCGCTCGCGGCCGCCGGCTGGTCCGACGAGCTGCCGTACGCGGCCGAGCGCATCTCGTGCGTGCTCGCGACCGGCATCGGCGGGCTCGGCTCGCTGGAGCATCAGCACGACCTGTTGCGCGACGAGGGGCCGAAGGCGGTCTCGCCGCTGTCGGTCCCGCTGTTCATGCCGAACGCGGGCGCTGGGACGCTGTCGATGCGCTACGGCCTGCGCGGCCAGTCGTTCAGCGTCGCGTCGGCGTGTGCCGCAGGCTCGCACGCGATCGGGGTTGCGACGCGGATGATCCAGTACGGCGACGCGGACGCCGTGCTCACCGGCGGTGGCGAGGCGACGCTCACGCCGCTCGCGCGCGCGTCGTTTGAGGCGGCGGGCGCGCTGTCGCCGACCGGCATCTCGCGTCCGTTCGACGCGCGCCGCGACGGCTTCGTGATGGGCGAGGGCGCCGGCATCCTCCTGCTGGAGGAGGCCGAGGCGGCACAGGCGCGCGGCGCGACCGTGCTGGGCGAGGTGCTCGGCTACGGCTCGACCTCGGACGCGTACCACCTGACGGCGCCCGAGCCGGAGGGCAGGCACGCCGCCGAGGCGATCCGCATCGCGCTGCGCGACGCGGGCCGCGACGCGTCGCAGGTCGACTACGTCAACGCGCACGGCACCTCGACGCCGCTCAACGACGCCTCCGAGACGACCGCGATCAAGCTCGCGTTCGGCGAGGAGACGGCCCGCACGACGCCGGTCTCGTCGCTGAAGTCCTCGATCGGGCACCTGCTCGGCGCCGCCGGCGCCGTCGAGGCGATCGCGACGCTCGGTGCGCTGCGCGAGCGGGTGCTGCCGCCGACGCTCGGGCTGGAGCAGCCCGATCCGGCGCTGGATCTGGACTTCGTCCCACTGAGCGCCCGTCCGCTGGAGCCGAAGGCCCAGCGGCCGGTCGCGCTGTCGAACTCGTTCGGGTTCGGCGGCCACAACGTCGTTCTCTGTTTGGAAGGGGTCGCCGCATGAGCGTGTTGGAAGCCACCGCGACGGAGCGCCTCACCCCGCACGAGCGGTTGGAGCTGCTGTGCGACGCAGGCACCTTCGAGCCGATCCGCTCCGGCGTCATGTCGCCGAAGCTCGGCGCGCGCGCCCGCGCCGGCGATGGCGTCGTCGGCGGGATCGGCCGCGTCGACGGGCGCCCGGTCGCCTGCTACGCCCAGGACGCCTCCTACCTCGGCGGCTCGCTCGGCGCCGCGCACGCCGACACGATCAACCGCGTGTTGTCGCTCGCCGGCCGCTCGCGGGTGCCGGTCGTCGGCTTCATCGAGTCCGGCGGCGCGCGCATGCAGGAGGGGACGGCGGCGCTCGGCGGCTACGGGCGCATCTTCCGCCACAACGTCGCGCTGAGCGGGATCGTCCCGCAGATATCGATCATCGGCGGCCTCTCGGCGGGCGGCGGCTGCTACTCGCCCGCGCTGACCGACTTCGTCGTGATGACCGAGCAGGCGGCGATGTTCCTCACCGGCCCCGGCGTCGTGAAGGACGTGATGGGGGAGGACGTGAGCGCCGCGGAGCTTGGCGGCCACAAGGTGCACGAGCGCAACGGCGTCTGCGACCTCGTCGTCGAGGACGATCGCGGTGCCGCGCTGCTGTCGCGCCGCCTGCTCTCCTACCTGCCACAGAACCGCGAGTCGGGCCTGCCGCGCACGCTCGCGGTCGAGCCGGAGCTGGCTGACCCGGGCGCGGCGGTGCCCGACGATCCGCGCAAGGTCTACGACGTGCGCGACGCGATCGCCGGGATCGTCGACGGCGGCTCGCTGCTGGAGATCCAGTCGAGATGGGCGCGCTCGATCGTGACCGGCTTCGCGCGCATCGACGGGCGGCCGGTCGGCGTGATCGCGAACCAGCCGCGCTACATGGGCGGCGTGCTCGACGCCGAGTCCTCGCAGAAGGGCGCGAGATTCGTCGAGACGTGCGACGCGTACGGGATCCCGTTGGTCGTGCTCGTCGACACGCCCGGCTTCATGCCGGGGACGCGGCAGGAGCAGGCCGGCGTGATCCGCTTCGGCGCCTGCCTCGTGCGCGCGTTTGCGGCGGCGACCGTGCCGCGCGTGACCGTCGTGCTGCGCAAGGCCTACGGCGGCGCCTTCATCACGATGAACTCGAAGGACCTCGGCGCGGATCTCGTGTTCGCGTGGCCGCAGGCGGAGATCGGCGTGATGGGCGCGCAGCCGGCGGTGGGCATCATCCACCGTCGTGAGCTGGCAGCCGCGGAGGACCCGGCCGCCGAGAGAGCGCGGTTGGCGGCCGCCTACGCCGACGAGCACCTCGGCGCGGATGTTGCAGCCGCGGCCGGCTTCGTCGACGAGGTGATCGAGCCGCATGCGACCCGCGGGCGGCTCGCGTGGGCGCTGGCGACGATGGACGAGCGGCGCGCGGGCGCCTTCATCGCGTGAGCTCGATGGACCTCGCCGGCAAGCGCGTCCTCGTCACGGGCGTCATCACGAAGGACTCGATCGCGTTCGCGACGGCGGAGCAGCTGCAGCGTTGCGGCGCGGAGATCGTGCTGACCGGCTTCGGCCGCGCGAGACGGCTCACCGAGCGCGCGGCGGCGCGGCTGCCGAGAACGCCGGAGGTGCTCGAGCTCGACGTCAACGAGCCCGATCACTACGCGCCGCTCGTCGACCAGCTGCGGCAGTGGTGGGGCGGGGTGGACGGCGTGCTGCACGCGGTCGCGTATGCACCCGAGGACGCGCTGGGAGGGAACTTCCTCAACACGCCGGCGTCGTCGGCGATCAACGCGTTCGAGACGAGCGCCGTGTCGCTGAAGCAGCTCGGCGCCGCGCTCTTGCCACTGATGGACCGCGGCAGCTCGATCGTCGGGCTCGACTTCGACGCGACCGTTGCCTGGCCGATCTACGACTGGATGGGCGTCGCGAAGGCCGCGCTCGAGTCGACGTCGCGCTACCTCGCGCGCGACCTCGGCCCGCACGGGATCCGCGTGAACCTCGTCTCGGCGGGTCCGCTGAAGACCGTCGCCGCCGGCGGGATCCCTGGTTTCGAGCGCCTCGCCGACGCATGGGGCCGCCAGGCGCCACTCGGCTGGGACGTGACCGATCCACTGCCGGTCGCGAAGACGATCTGCTTTCTGTTGTCCGACTGGTCGCGCGCGATCAGCGGCGAGATCGTCCACGTCGACGGCGGCTTCCACGCGATGGGGACGGCGCTGACGGAGTAGCGCGTGCGCCTTTACACTACGGTAAAGGCCATGCCGCGCATCTCCAGCAAGCATCAGGTCACGCTCCCGGTCGAGAGCCTCGAGCTGGCCGGGCTGAAGCCCGGCGACGAGGTGCGAATCGAGGCGGACGGTCCCGACCGGATCGTGGTCGAACGGATTCCGCGCGATCCGGCTGAGGCCCTCGGGGTCTTCTCCGGCCTGTACGAGCCCGGCTACCTCGAACGCTTGCGGGCAGGCGAGCGTGCGTGAGCGGCTGCGTCCTCGACACGGACGTCGTGATCGCGGCGCTCGATCGCGATGACGCGCACCACAGAGCGGCCGCGAAAGCGCTGCTGAAGCTGATCGACGGCGACGAGCCGCTGCTGCTCTCGACCGTGAACTACGCCGAAGCGCTCGTGCGGCCTGCCGAGGACGAGCGCACGCTGCGCGCCGCTACCGACGCGATCGCTGTGCTCGGCGTCCGGCTCGTCGCGCCGACCCCGCCGATCGCACGCGACGCGGCGCGCCATCGGGGCATGGGAATCAGCCTCGCCGATGGTTTCGCGATCGCGACCGCCGAGGCGCACCAGGCGACTGTGGCGACGTTCGACAGACGTGTGCGCCGAGCGCTTGGCCAGCTCGGCGTTCCGCTCGCGACCGGGCTTCGTCGCTAGTAGGGATTGGCGAAACCCCCGCGGCGTCTGGCGGCGCCGGACACATCGCGGATGCATCGTCCTCAGTCGGCGCAATAGCGCTGCTATTGCCGCCTCCCTGCGTCCTCGCCCCGCTCGGTCCGGCATCCGCCAGCAGCTCACGCGGGTTTCGCCAATACCTACTAGGGCGGTCGGCGTCTTGCCGCGCCGGGGGGTGTGTCCGGCTGCATGCAGGCGTCAGGATCCTTTGACGGCCAGGCCATCGCAGATCCTACGGGTCGCCGAACGGCTGGATCGGGATGCCGTGATCCTGCTCGCGCATCCCGAGCTCGTACGTGGCGCCGCCGCTGACCGTCAGCGCGAGCGGCGGCTGGTCGCGGCGCAGCACCGTGAGCGTCATATCGGCGATCGCGCAGTGGGCGGTGTGGTGCTGCGAGCCTGGAGCCGGGTCGCTGTAGACCCAGCCGACGACGTCGGCGCGCGGGGCGGACACCTCGCCGCGCACAGCGAGCCCGTCGCCGGGCAGCGTGAACGTCGCCCGCTCGGGCCGCTCGTCGACCTTCACCGCGCGCGTCTTGCCGATGCCGCCGAGACGGTGGCGCACGCCGTCGAGCGAGAGGCAGCCGTTGGCGACCCACGGCGTCGTCCACCGGCCGACCCTGATGCGCCCGATCGTCGCGTCGATCCACGCGTCGGCCTGCCCGGCGAAGTCCGTCCCGTGCAGCCAGATCCAGCGCTCCGCGTGCTCGGCGCCCCAGTTGTGGCCGACCATCCCGGGCCAGGCGTCGAGCTCCGCGGTGCGGCCTCTCACCGTGACCGTGCCGCTCACGCGCACCGCCGGGCGCAGGCTCAGCGCCTTCGTGCGCGGCAGCTTCGCCGTGTACATCCAGCCGCTGGGCAGGTAGGGGAACGGCTGCTCGCCGCCGTCGAAGCGCAGCTCCCATGCCGCCAGCTCGGGGATCGCGCCGGAGCAGCCGTCCGAGCCGATGCGCGCCTCGCCGATCCGCACCCAGTCTCGCCCGCCGGCGCCCAGCTGCTCGGGCGGCGGCGAGAGCTTCGCCGCGTGCGGGCCCTGCTCGTCGAACAGCGTCGCCCACAACGATCCGACCGGCGCCGCGCCCGGCCGCTTGTGGACCGTGTAGCGCAGCCACAGCGCGCGCCGGCTCGCCGCGTCACCGCACTTCAGGTAGAAGCTCTCGTAATGGCCGGCGTCCGGGCCGACCGCAGGGAAGCGCGCGTCGTCTGGCTGCATGGCCAGGCGACCGTATCAGCGGAACAGGTCCTCGCTCGCCGGTCGCAGCAGCGCGGCGGCCCCGGGGCCGTCGTCGCCGGCGGGGAGCACGTGGCGGTCGAGGCCGGAGACGATCACCACCGGCTGGCGCGAGTCCTTGCCACGTGCGAGATCGGCAGCGGCCGCGAGCTGGTCGGCCACAGCGATCCACGTCGCGCGCAGCTGGCGCCCGGCGCCGTCGGCGCGCCCGCGCCAGTCCTCCAGCGGCGCAAGCCCGGCGACACCGATTGCGACGTCCGTCTGGCCGTGGCGCCATGCGCGCCCGAACGAGTCTGTGATCACGACCGCCGGCGCCGCGCCGCTGCACTCGCGCAGCCGCTTGCGCAGCGTGCGCGCCGAGGCGTCGGGATCCTGCGGCAGCAGGATCAGCGTGTCCGGGTCCGCCGCGTTCGAGGCGTCGACGCCCGCGTTCGCGCACACGAAGCCGTGGCGGGTGACGCAGACGAGCACGCCGCGCTCCGCACGCAGCAGCTCCGCCGTCTCGTCGAGCACGACCTGCACGTGCCGCGGATCCTTGTCGTGCGCGGCGGCCAGCTCGAGCGCCCGCTCGCCGGGCGTCACCTCCGAGAGCCGCCGCACGCGTCCCTCCGCCTTCGAGACCGCCTTGTGCGCCACGACCACCACGTCGCGATCGTGCAGCTCGACGGCGGACGAGGCGATCAGCGCGGCAAGGTCTGTGCCGGCGGCGATCTCCGGCAGGCCCTCGACCGCGCGGGCGGTCAGCATGCGCGCGCGCTCATCGGCCGGCGCTCGTGCGCTGCAGCTGGTGCAGCATGCCGCGCGTGTGGGCGGCGCCGCCGCGGCTGGCGGCGAGCCGCTCCTGCAGCGCGGTGAGGTCGTCGGGCGTGTCGACGTCGAGCCCGATCGAGGCGATCTCCGCGACCTCGGCCGGCGCGCCGGCGGCCTGCGCCAGCTCGAGGTGGCGGGCGAAGCTGCCGGGGCCATAGCGCGGGTCCATCGCGTCGGGCGGGGACAGCAGCAGTCCGTTCGTGCCGGTGCCGTGGCGGTCCGGCACGACGACGACGAAGCGCTCGGCCGTGCGCGGCTTGCCCAGCAGCGTCTCCAGCTCAAGCGGGTCGATCAGCGGACAGTCGCCGGCGAGGCACAGCACCTGCGCGGCGCCGAGCTCGCGCGCGAGGCCCGCACCGCGCGCGACCGCCTGATCCTGCCCGCTCTCGGCCGGGTCGTCGATCGCGCGGGCGCCGTAGCCCTCCGCTATCCGCTGCGCGCCCGGGTCGGCGCTGACGACGAGGATCTCGTCGATCGCGTCCACGCGCCGCAGCGCCGTCAGCACGTCGCTGAACATCGCCTCGGCGAGCGCGCGCCGGGCGCCGCTCGCGAGCGCGCCCTCAAGGCGGCGCTTCGCGCTGGAGAACCGCTTCACCGGCAGGATCGCGACGGTCTGCATCGGCGCCGGAGCGTATCCGCTGGACCGCCCGCGGCGCTCAGCCGGCGAGCGCGGTCGCGAACGCGAGCGTCTCGCGCGCGAGGCGCTGGCGGCCGGCGCCGTCGGCCATCAGCAGGTCGGTCTCCAGCAGCGGCAGCGCCGTGTCCCCCGGCAGCCGCTCGTCGGCGACGATCCCGTCGAGCAGGTCGCCGTAGTGCGCGGCGACGCCGGCCGTGCTCGCCGGCTGGTCGGCCCACGCGAGGCATGCCGCCGTCGGCCCCTTCAGCACCGCGCCGCCGACGATCGGGCTGACGGCCACGACCGGCGCGGCAGCTGCCTGCAGCGCCTCGCGCATGCCCGGCACCGCGACGATCGGCCCGATCGAGACGATCGGGTTCGATGGGCCGATCACGATCGCCCGTGCACGCGCGATCGCGTCGAGCACCTCGCGCGTGGGGCGCGCGGCGTCGAGTCCGTCGAAGGCGACGTCCTCGATCGGCCCCTCGCCTCTCCCGAGGATCATCCACTCCTGGAACGGCCACTCGCGCGCGTGCGCGCGCACGCGCGTGCGCACCGGCTCGTCGCACATCGGCAGCACGCGGCCGGGGATCTCGAACGCGCGCCCGAGCTCGGCGACCGCCTCCGTCAGGCGCGCGCCCTCGGCGAGCCGCCGCGCGCGCTCGATCCCGATCGCGAGGTCGCGGTCGCCGAGGTTGAACCACACCTCGCGGCCGAGCGCGCGCAGGCCGTCCATCACGTGGAAGGTGTCGCCGGCGAGGCCCCAGCCGCGCTCGTCGATGCGGTCGGCGAGGTGGAAGGTGATCAGGTCCGGGTCGGGCGAGACGTGCGCGCCGTAGAGCTCGACGTCGTCGGCCGTGTTGGCGATCACGACGAGCGCGTCGCCTCCGGCCACGTCTGCCATGCCACGCGCGAGCTTCGCTCCGCCGGTGCCGCCGGCGAGCACGACGACGGGTGCGGTCATGCGCTCGGCAGACCGACGATGCGAATGCCGGCGGTGACCTTGTGGCGGACGTTGATGCCGATCGTCAGTGCGGTCAGCTGCTCGACGATGCGCGCCATCTCCAGCTTGCCGGCGTCGACCGGACGCAGGCCGGGGATGCGCTCGATCAGCGCGACCACACGCGCCTTCGCGTCCGTGTCGTCGCCGCAGACCAGGGCGTCCTCGTCGAACGTGTGGTGGAGGTCTGCAAGGTGCCTGGCCGCGACGGTGTGCAGGCCCGCGACGACGGCCACGCCGTCGGGGACGAGCTCCTGCGCCTGCTGCGCGGCCGAGCCCTGCGGCACGCCGAGCGTGCGCGTCGGACGGCCGCCGATCGCGGTTGCGAGCGGGACGGTCACGTCGAGCAGCACGGTGCCCGGTCGCAACCCGTCTCTGATGGATCTCAGCGTCGTCGCCTGGCTGGCGAACGGGACGGAGAGCACGACGAGGTCGGCGGCAGCCGCTGCGTCGGGGTTTGCGAGGCCCTGCGCCTCGGCGCCGGGGACGGCCGCGCGCACACGTTCGGCCGCTTCCGCGGCGCGGTCGGCGTCGCGCGAGCCGATCACGACCGGAACCTGCGCGGCGGCGAGCCGCAGCGCGAGGCCGAAGCCGAGGTCGCCGGTTGCGCCGACGATCGTCACGGGAGAGCTGGGCATGCGGCGGGGGAGGCTATCGCCCCGCGAACTGCGGCATCCGCCGCTCCGCGAGCGCCTTCGCGCCCTCGGCGAAGTCCTCCGACTGCGCGCACAGCTGCTGCGCCGCGACCTCCTGCTCGAGCGTCGCCGCCAGCGCCGGCTTCGCGGCCGCGTCCATCACCCGCTTCGCGAGCCCGACCGCCAGCGGCGCGCACGCGAGCAGCTCGTCGACCAGCTGCTGCGTCGCCGCCTCCAGCTCCTCCGGCGATGCGACGCGGTTCACGAGCCCGATCCGCTCGGCCTCCTCGGCGCCGATCAGCTTCCCGGTCATGATCAGCTCCTTTGCGCGGCCCAGGCCGACGACGGCGGGCAGGCGCGAGGAGCCGCCCACGTCGGGTATCAGGCCGACGCGCGTCTCGGGCATCCCGATCAGGGCGTCGGACGCCATCACGCGCAGGTCGCACGCGAGCGCGAGCTCCATCGCGCCGCCGATGCAGCCGCCGTGGATCTGGCAGACGACCGGCTTCGTCATCTCCTCGGCGACGTTCCAGGCGTCGAGGACCTCGCGACGGAACGCGCGCAGGTTCGCGGGCTCGTCCGCCAGGCCGCCGAGTGCGGCGAAGTCCATCCCGGAGGAGAACATCGCGCCGGCGCCGCGCAGCACGACGCAGCGCACGTTCGGCGCGACCGACGCCTCCTTCAGCGCCGCGCCGATCGCCAGCACGAGCTCGCCGTGCATCGCGTTGCGCTTCTCGGGGCGGTTGAGGATCAGGTGGCGGACCGCGCCGCGGTCCTCGGTCTCGACGAGCGCCATGGGAGGCCTCCCGGTTCGGCGGTTGGCGGGCTGGCGCGAGGCTAGCGATCGCCGGGCGGGCGCACGCCGCCCCGGCCGAGGCGCGCCTCGTCGCGCCGCGGGTCGGCGCCCGGCCCGAGCAGCGCCCACAGCCGGAACGCGAGCTGGAGCGCGGTGCCGATGAGCACCCACTTCGGCCACCACGACCCGTCGGCGCCGGTCGCCAGCCAGATCGCATTGCAGGCGACGTTGACGAGCACGACGACGCCGATCGCATGCACCGCACGCTCGCGCGGGCCGGGGCGGTCCAGCACGCGCGGGCGTCGCGGCGCTGGCGCGTCGAGCGCCGGCAGGTCGTGCGCAAGCGCCGCCAGCTCGCCGACGGTGCGCGCGGCGTATGCGGCGTCGAGCCGCTCGTCGAGCTCCTCCGGCGTCAGCCGCCCCGCGGCGGCGTGGTCGCGCAGCAGCGTTGCGGTCCGTTCGCGCTCGGCGTCAGAGGCGCGCAGCGCGGGAGGTGAGGTCGGCTCGTCGTCGGACATCGCGGCCGATGGTACGAGACGCGTCCGCGCCCGGCGAAGGCCAGCTCGTGGCGGCGGCCACGCGCGTTAGGCTGGCGCGCACATGGCCGAGCCGAACGACCTGAGCGCACGTGTCGAGCGGGCCCGCGCAGCGCTGACGCCGCATCCGCACCGCGGCGACCTGATCGCCGCCGGCGCCGTGCCGCTCGCGCTCGGCGTGCTGCTGATCAACGCGCGGATGAACGGGCCATGGGGGACGGGCGTCCTCCTGGTGACGAGCGCGCTCGGCTGCGCGCTGATCCTCGGCATGGGCCTGCTCGCACCGCGCGAAGGCGAGCGGCCGCGCTCCTATCAGCAGGTGCTGCTGCTCGCCGGGCAGGCGCTCGGCTTCGTCACGCTCGCGCGCCTCGCGCAGGTGCTCGGCGCCGACGAGCCGTTGAACACGACCGGTTCGCTGACCTGGATCTTCCTGATCGTGGCGCTCGGCGCCGCCTGGATCGCTCACGTCTACCGCAGCGCGGTGTGCGCGTTCGTCGCGGCGCTCGCCGGCACCGTCGCGGTGCTCGCGTTCGTCGACTGGGCGTTCTCCCCGAAAGGACCCTCGACGCTGCGCTGGATGCTGCTGGCGCTCGCGATCGCCTTCGTGCTGGCCGCCCTCGCATGGCGCGAGCGGCGGCACCGCGAGTCGGTCTATCTGGTCGACGCGGCCGGCGTGGCGATTGTCGTGCTCGGCGTCACCTTCTTCGCCGCGCTGTTCGCGCCGCTCGGCTTCCTCGGCGCGCCGGAGGGCGCGCCCGGCGCGGGCTGGAAGCTCGTGCTGCTGGCCGCGGGGCTCGGCCTGATCGCGTATGCGTGCGTGGACAGAGAGCCGGGCCCGGCGTATCTCGGGACACTCGTGCTGCTGCTGTTCGTGCTGTACGCGGCGATCCCGGGCGCCGGCGGGGCGAGCCTGTGGTTCTGGCCGCTGGCGCTGCTGCTGGTCGGCGCCGCCGCGGTCGCCGCCGGGTTGCGCCCGCGGCGCGAGCTGCCGCCCGAGCCGAGCGTTCCTGGCCGGCCCCGCGACGAGCCGCCGACCGAGCCGCTGCCGGGCCCGGGCTCCGGCGGCCTGTGGGCGTCGCGCCCGGCGCGCGATGGCGACGACGCGTAGCGACCCTCAGGGCCGCAGCTCCATCGGTCGTCTACCGCATACGTCTGTTACGTTCGCCCGCGATGGACGACCAGCAGCTCCTGCGAGAGGCGATCGGGTTGGAGCGGGGCGCCCAGCAGGCGTTGCTGCGCGGTGACGCGGCGCGGTCGCGCACACTCTTCGGTGAGGCCGCCGAGCGCTACCGCGGCTCGTGGGAGGCGGCCGGCCCGCGCGCGTTCGGACGCCTGATCGGCTTGCTCAAGGCGTCGGTGCTGTCGGGTGAGGGCGGGCACGCGGCCGCGTACGTGCGCGAGGCGCTCGAGGACGCCGGTTGCGACTCGCCGTCGAGCTGCTACGCGCTCGCGCTCGCCGCGACGATCCAGGGCGACGATGAGGTCGCGCTTTCGGCGGTCGAGGGCATGCGCGCGAGCGACGACGCGGCGTTCAATCGCACGGCCGACGCGCTGCACGCGCTCGCCGTCGGCGAGCGCGACGCGTACGCCGCCGCCGTGACCGCGATCGTCGCCGACTTCGCGGCGCGCGAGCACCACCTCACCGGCGTCGCCTTCGCGGACACCGCTGTGATGCTGGAGCGGCTCGCCGCGCGGCGCGAGATGGCCGTGCGGCCGGCCTCGACCGTGATGCCGGTGCTCGGCTGAGTCATCGCCGCCCTACCGGCCGGTACGCTCCGCCGCCATGGACCGCATAGATCTCGCATTCGCCGGCATCGCAAGGCAGGCCGAGCTGGTGCGCGCGGGCGAGGTCTCCCCGCGCGAGCTGGTCGAGTTGTCGCTCGAGCGGATCGCCCGCATCGATCCGCAGCTGAACGCGGTCCGCGTCGTGTTCGCCGAGCGCGCGCTCGCCGAGGCCGACCAGGCCGCCGGCCGGCGCGGCGCCGGCGACGAGCGCCCGCTGCTCGGCGTGCCGATCCTGGTCAAGGACGACACCGACGTCGCCGGCGAGGTCACCTGCAAAGGCTCGAGCGCCGAGGACCGTCCTGCGAGCGCGGACGCCGAGGTCGTCCGGCGCCTGCGCGCTGCGGGCGCGATCGTGCTCGGCAAGACGCACGTGCCGGAGCTGATGCAGTGGCCCTTCACGGAGTCCGCCACGTGGGGGATCACGCGCAACCCGTGGGCGCTCGACCGCTCGCCCGGCGGCTCCAGCGGCGGGTCGGCCGCCGCCGTCGCGGCCGGCCTGGTCGGCGCGGCGAGCGCGAGCGACGGCGCCGGCTCGATCCGCATCCCCGCCTCCTGCTGCGCGCTGTTCGGGCTGAAGGGCCAGCGCGGCCGCATCCCGACTGCCCCGTATGACATCTCCTGGCAGGGCCTGACGCACGTTGGCTGCGTGACGCGCTCGGTGCGCGACACGGCGCTGTGGTGGGATGTCGTCGCCGATCGCTTCGAGAGCGACGCGCCGGGGACCTGGGTCGAGGCCGCGGCGCGCGAGCCCGGGAAGCTGCGGATCGCATGCGCGACGAACAACGCGCTGTTCGCGCCGCTCGCGAAGGAGCAGCGCGCTGCGTTCGAGGAGACGATCGCGCTGCTGCGCTCGCTCGGCCACACGGTCGAGGAGACCAAGATCCCCTACGCCGACCTGCTCGGCGATCTCGTCCCGCGCTATCTGCGCGGCATCGCGGAGGACGCCGCCGCGACCGCGCATCCGCGTCGGCTGGAGCGCCGCACGCGCGCGATGGCGCGGATGGGGCGGATGCTGCCGGACGCGGTGGTGGAGCGGGCGCGCGCGCACGAGTCCGCGACCGCCGAGCGGCTCAACCGCCTGCTGCGCGACCACGACGTGCTGATGACGCCCGGCACAGCCGGGCTGCCGCTGCCGATCGGCAGATACGAGAGCCGCGGCGCGATCTGGACGTTCAACGGCGTCGGCCGCTACACGCCCTACACGCCGGCGTGGAACATCACCGGGCAGCCGGCCGCGTCGGTCCCGGCGGGCTTCACGCCGAGCGGCGTCCCGCTTGCGGTGCAGCTCGTCGGTCGGCCGCACGACGAGGCGACCCTGTTCTCGCTCTCGGCCCAGCTCGAGGCGGCGCGGCCGTGGGCCGACCGGCGTCCCCCGCTCGCCGCGTGAGCGAGCTGCCGGGCTTCGAAGCGGAGCTGCTCGACGTCGCACGGGCCGCCGCGCAAGCCGCCGCGGTCGAGCTGCTCGCGCGTTACGAGCACGCGGTCGAGGGCCTTGCGACGAAGACGACCGCGACCGATCCCGTCAGCGACGCCGACCGCGCGGCCGAGGCGGCGATCCGCGCGCTGCTGTCGCAGCGGCGGCCGGGCGACGCGATCCTCGGCGAGGAGGGCGGCGAGACGGTCGGCTCCGCCGCCGGCGGGGCAGGCAGCGTGCGCTGGGTCGTCGATCCGCTCGACGGGACCGTCAACTACCTCTTCGGCTATCCGCAATGGTCGGTCAGCGTGGCCGCCGAGGACGCCGATGGGACGATCGCCGGCGTCGTGCTCGACCCGCTGCGCGGCGAGGAGGTCGCCGCGACGCGCTCGGGACCGCTGCTGCGCGACGGGGCGCCGACGACGGTCGGAGACGGCGCTCGCCCACGCGCGGCGACGCTCGACGTCGCGCTCGTCGCGACCGGCTTCGCCTACGACGCCGGCATACGCGAACGGCAGGCCGAGGCGCTCCGGCGAGTCCTGCCGCGCGTGCGCGACGTGCGGCGCGGCGGCAGTGCCGCGATGGATCTCGCGTGGACCGCGCTCGGGCGCTGCGACGCCTATTGGGAGCGCGGCGTGAAGGCGTGGGACGTGGCGGCCGGTGCGCTGCTGTGCGCTCGCGCCGGCCTGGAGCTGCATGAGCTGCCGGCGGACGGCGAGCTGCCCGCCGGCCTGCTCGCCGCGCCCCCCGCGTTCGCCGAGCAGCTGCTCGCGCTCCTCAGCGCCGTAGACTGAAACACGTCACCCGGGGCGGTGGCGGAATGGCAGACGCGGTCGCCTCAAAAGCGACTGTCCTTACGGACGTGCGGGTTCGACTCCCGCCCGCCCCACCTCCAGCGCCGCGGGCAGCTCGCGGCGCGAACGGATGCCGAGCTTGTCGTAGACGGCGGCGAGATGCGTCTCGACCGTCTTGATAGTCACGTACAGCGTCTGCGCGATCTGGCGGTTCGTCATGCCGCTCGCCGCCATCTGCGCGACGCGCCGCTCGCTCGGGGTGAGTGACTCGACGCCGATCGGCGTATAGCGGCGAACCCGCTCCCCGGTTGCGGCCAGCTCGTCGTAGGCGCGACGAGCGAGCCCCGACGCACCGCAGCGGCGCGCCAGTGCGAGCGCCTCGCGCAACGGCGGGCGTGCGTCCGTGCGGCGCCCGCTGCGGCGCAGCGCGGCGCCGAGATCAGCCTGCGCCTCGGCCAGCTCGAGCCGCGAGGGGGAGCCCTCGAGCATGGCGACCGCCTCCTCCAGCGTGGCGAGGCGCTCGGCCCCGTTCACCGTCATCGCCACCGTGCGCAGCGCGTAGCCCTGCAGCGTCGGCGCGCCCCAGTGCCGCGCGTGCGCGAGCGCCGCCTGCGCCTTCGCATGCGCGCGCTCGCGCTCGCCGAGCGCGACCAGCACGCGCGCCGCGCAGATGCGCGCTGGGGGCGCCGCCGCCCCAATCGCGCCCCAGCCCTTCGAGAGGCGGTCCAGCTCGAGCAGGTCGGCTGCCGCCTCCTCCAGCCGCCCTTGCTCATACCGGAGCTGGCCGCGTGAGGCCAGCACGATCGAGTACAGGAACACCTCCGGGATGTGCCCCGTCAGGCCGCCTGCCTCGATCTCCTGCTCGGCAGCGTCGAGCTCGCCGCGCATGACGAGCACTCCCGCGAGCAGTGCACGCATGAGCAGTTCGCCGGCCCACAGCTGGCCCAGGCGGGCGATCTCGAGCGCGTGACGCACGTCTGTCTCGGCGGCGGCGAGGTCTCCGCGCGAGCACGCGAGCGATCCCTGCATCCACAGCGCCGCCACCAGCTCAGGCGTCGCGCCGCGTTGACGTGCGTACGCGAGCGCCCAGTCGGCGGCACGCTGCGCCTCGTCGAGCCGGTCGGCGTAGCGCAGCACGAGCACCGGCCGGCCCGGCGCGAAGAACTCCGGCTGCTCAATGAAGATCCGGCCGTCGTGCGCGAGCGCTCGCCGTGCGGCCGCGATCGCGTCCTCCGCGGTGCCGTCGTAGGCATGCCACTCGGCTTCGAGCGCGGCGGCGAGGCGCCCGCTCGCGCTGTCGGCCGGAATCCGATCGACGTATGGCAGCAGGCGCGCACGCGCGGCCGGGAGGGACCGGCGGGCGAGCAGGTTCAACTGCGCCTGCAGTCGGAAGCCGGCCTCGGCGTCGCCCTGCTCGTCGGCGATCGCGATCGCACGCTCGATCAGCGGCGGCGCGTCGGCGCCGCGACCGTTGAGGATCATCCAGATCGTCAGCTTCCCGCCCCAGCGCACACGCAGCGCGGGATCGTCCTCGAGTGCGCTCAGCACCTCGGGCAGAGCGCTCGCGAACAGCTCCGGGTCGGATGCGCGGATGCCGGCGGTGATCAGCGAGCTGAGCACTCTGGGGCGGAGGTCCTCCGGCGCCGGCTCTCGCAGCGCGCGGGTCAGGTAGGCGGCCGCCGAGCGCGGGGCGCCGGTTGAAAGCGCCGCCCGGGCCGCCTCCAACAGCGCCTCGGCGGCGGCGCGCTCGCCGCGCGGATCCGTTGCGAGCAGGTGCGTGGCGAGCTGCTGTGCGCTCGCGCCGCGGGCGCGCAACAGCACGACTGCGCGGGCGTGGGCGGCGGCGCGCTCGCCGGCCGGCAGCTCGCCGGAGAGCGCAGTGCGCACCAACGGATGGATGAAGCGCAGCGTCGCGTCCGCGTCCAGGATCGCGGCGCCGCGCAACTCGTCGGCGGCGCGCGCGACGAGCGCCTCGTCGAGCTCGGTGAAGGCGGCGACGAGCTGGCCGTCGGCGTCGTCGCCCAGCACCACGACGGCTTTTGCGACCGCCTGCGCGACGGTGGAGAGGCGCGAGAGTCGCACCTGCACGGTGCGGCTGACGCGCTCGGGCACCAGCTCGCGCACCCGCGGCGCCTGCGCGGCGGCGGGACTGATCTGCTCGGCTGCGAGCGTCCGCGCCAGCTCACACAGCAGGAACGGATTCCCGCCGCTGACCTCGTGGCAGGTCGCGGCGAAGACGGGCTCGGGCGGCTGGCCGATCTGCTCGGCGAGCAGCGTGCTCGCGCCCGTTGAGCTGAGCGCCCCCGGCGTGAGCCGGCGCGCGAGCGGGTCGGTCGCGATCCGTGCGAGGCTGCTGTGCGCCCCGGCCTCGTCGGGGCGGCAGGCGAGCACGAGCAGCAGCGGCAGCTCCTCCAGCCGCGGCAGCAGGAAGGCGAGCGCGTCGAGCGAGGCGGCGTCGGACCAGTGCGCGTCGTCGACCGCCAGCAGCAGCGGGCGCTGATCGGCGAGCGCCGCCGCCAGCCAGTAGATGCCGTGCAGGACGGCGAAGGTCTCGGGAGTCGCCTCCTCGCGTCCGAATCCCAGCGCGCCGCGCGCCGCTCCGGCTGCACCCTCGAACAGCGCCTCGCGGACGCTCGCGTCGAGCGGCGCGAGCGCCGGCTCCAACAGCTGGCGCATGAGCGCGAAGGGGAAGTCGCGCTCGAGCTCCGTCGCGCGCGCGGCGAGCACACGCATCCCGGCCGTGTCCCCGCGCTCGCGCGCGGCGTGCAGCAGGCGCGTCTTGCCGAGGCCGGCGGCTGCCTCGATCGCGACGAGCGAGCCGTCGCCGGCGCGCGCGGCGGCGATCGCCGCATCGAGCTCCGCCAGCTCCCGCTCACGCTCCAGCAGCGCGCTCATCGCATCTCAGGGTCGATCTCCGGGTGCCCGCCCCGTGGCGGTCGGCGCCCGTGGAATCGACACTCCTCGCATACGGACAGGAGCGTGCCATGAAGCGGATTGTTGAGGCGCTGGTCATCGCCGGCGCGGTTGGCGGCCTGTGCACCACTGCGGGGGCACAGGCCGCCTCGCCGGTTGTGGAGCTGCGCGGCGACGCGCATCTCACCAGGCTGGACGGAGGCGGGGTGACGCCGGCCGTCCTCCACGTCCACGCGCACTTCTCGACCGACACGCCCGGTGCGGATCCGTTCACGATCCGCAAGGCCGTCGTCTGGTTCCCCGATCACGCCGGCACGAACGGACGCCTGTTCCCGTCGTGCAGCGCCAAGCGGACCGAGCGCTTCCACGGCAACGTCAGACGCTGCCCGAAGGGCTCGCAGATCGGCAGCGGCACGGTCAAGGCGAAGGCGATCCAGCTCGGCGTCACCGCGACCGGCCATGTCACGGTCTTCAATAGTCGCCACGGCAACGCCGTCACGATCAACGTCCAGACCTATCTGCCGGCCTACATCAACGAGTCGTTCGAGGCGCCGCTGGAGCAGCTGCATGGCGGCAGATACGGCGAGAAGCTGACGATCGAGGATCCGCCGTCGCTGCAGCAGATCCTCGACGGCGTGTGGATCGGCGTCGAGGACTTCGACCTCACCGTCACCGGCGCCGTGCGCAGGCACGGCGTCACCGTCAGCTTCTTGAAGGCGCGCGCCTGTCCGAGAGGAGCGGCGCACGGCGTCTTCGACTTCATCGACGGGCCGACGGGGCAGACCGCCACGGTCACGAAGGACGCGAGAGTGCGCTGCTCGGCCCGCTGACGCTAGCGTGCAGGACCATGCACGCCGCGGTCCTGCACGCATACGGAGCGACGCCGGCGTACGAGTCCTTCGACGAGCCGGCTGCCGGCCCCGGGCAGCTCGTGGTGGAGGTGTCGGCCGCCGGCGTCAATCCGGTCGACGTCCGCAAGGCGGCCGGGACGTTCGTGTCCGGGCCGCCGCCGCTGCCCTCCGTCGTCGGCAGCGAGGGCGTCGGGCGCATCGCGGACGACGGGCGGCGCGTGTACTTCGGCAGTTCGGTGGCGCCGTACGGTGCGTTCGCCGAGCGCACGCTGGTCGGGGAGGAGGAGCCGATCGAACTGCCCGACGAGCTCGACGACGGCCTGGCGGTGGCGCTCGGGGTCTCGGGCCTCGCCGCCTGGTTGCCGCTTGCGTGGCGTGCGCGGCTGAGACCTGGCGAGACGGTGCTCGTGCTCGGTGCGACCGGCATCGTCGGCCAGCTCGCCGTGCAGGCGGCGCGGCTGCTCGGCGCCGGCCGGATCGTCGCGGCGGGGCGCGATGCCGAGATGCTGGAGCGCGCGCGCGAGCTGGGCGCAGACGCGACCGTCGAACTGAGCGCAGGCGTCGATGGGGAGGAGCTCACCGCCGCCTTCCGCGAGGCCGCCACGGGCGACGTCGACGTCGTCCACGACCCGCTGTGGGGTGCGCCGGCCGCGGCGGCGGTCGAGGCGCTTGCGGTCGACGGGCGGCTCGTGCAGCTGGGCCAGTCGGCTGGGGCGGAGGCGACGTTCTCGTCGGTGCCGATCCGCGGGCGCCACCTGAGCGTGCTCGGCTACATGAACTACCTCGTCCCGCCGGACGTGCGCCGCGAGGCCTATCGCGCGCTCGTCGAGCACGCGGTCGCCGGGCGCATCGCGGTCGAGCTCGAGCGGATGCCGCTCGCGCGGGTGGGCGAGGCGTGGGAGCGCGTGCAGCGCAGCGCGCACCGCAAGCTCGTGCTGGTGCCCTGAGGGGCGCCGGCTACGCGGCGTGCGCGCGGCGGTCCAGCCGCCCGACCGGGCGCTCGACCTCGACGTGCCAGTCCTGGCGGAAGCCCTGCATCGCGAAGAAGATCAAGAGCGCCTGCAGCGGTACCAGCAGCAGCGTGATGGTGCCGAGCGTGGCGGAGTCGAGCCCGGTGCCGCCGAACACCGATTCCGGCGTCGAGAAGCCGTCCTTGTCACGCTGGAACCACTCCGGGCCGGCGATCACGGCGAAGATCCCGAGGATGATCGCCAGCGCTGCCGCGACCGGCAGCGGGCCGCGGTTCCACTGGCCGACGTAGTACGCCATGCCGATGTAGATGATCACGTAGGCGAGCTGCAGGACGGCGCCGCTCTGCAGCACCGACCAGCCGCCGAGCATCACGACGAGCATCAGCGCCGCCGAGATCAGCAGCAACGCGACGACGATCGCGCGGGTCGTCTTCGACGACGCCTTCTCGCGATTGGGCCGCTCGATCACGTAGCCCGTCTCCATCTTCCCGGCAGCCTACAATCCCGCCGCTCCGCTACGGTGCAGTTGCGGGTGTGGCGAAACGGTAGACGCGCCGGCCTTAGAAGCCGGTGGCCAGGTAGAGGCCACTGTGGGTTCGAATCCCTCCACCCGCATGACGCGGACCGGCCGTGCCAGCCGCGTCATCGGTCGCATCGATCGCCGGGCGAGGTCTGCGAGTCCACGTCGGCCGCCGCCCATGCCCGCCGTGCGAGCTGGGGGTCGATGTGAACGAGGACCGCATCGCTCGCCGCGTGCAGGGCCTCCGAGATCGCGTGCAAGCGGAGCAGCGCCTCGACGGGCACGTCGGCTGGAGCGCGATCGAGCTGGATCTCGGGAATGGAAGCCATGTCGATCCGATCCAGCAGCAGCGCCACGTAGGCAGCCGTTCCGCGAAGGCTTGCGTACAGCTCGAGGACGACCGTCTCCGGAGACGGCGATGCGTTCCGGCGGTGCTTCCGCAGCGGGTCGATACGCAGTTCGTCATGCATCGCTTGCCTTGGATCGACCTGGCGGGAGAGGTGAGACGCGCCTCGGGAAGGTCGGCGCGCCCCCGCCTCTCCCGCGCTGACGCCGGAGTGGGGTGGGGGACCCGTCCCCGCTCCGTGACGGGACCCTGGCGCATGGGGGAATGCCGCCTGATCTCGTCGAGCGTGGGGCGCACGGTAGTTCGCACCGGACCGCGTTCCCATCCCTGCGCGCCAATACTCCGGCGCAGGGATTGCTGCTCAGGCGGTGCGCTGTGCGTAGACGACGCGCCAGACGCGCAGGATCGGCAGGAGCAGGCGAACGAGCGATCCGCCGGCGTCGACGAGGGTCGCCGTCGTGGCGCGCAGCTCCGGCTCGCGAGCGCTTGCCGCCGAGAGGTACAGCGCGATCATGCACGCGACGATCACGACGTGGCGGTGACCGTCGCGCAGGCCGCGTGCGAGGTGGAGCGCACGCCCGATGCTCTGGTGGATGCGCGCGATCGCCACCTCACGGCTTGGATAGTGGCCGAGGTAGCTGTGGGCGCCGCTCGCCTCGTCGTCGGCCTGATCGACATAGCTGTCGAGCATCGTCGTGGCGAGTGCGATCCAGGGCCAGTGCGCGGCGTACGCGGCCTTCACGTCCGCTGCGCTGAGGTCGTCCTCCGCCGCCAGCGTGAGGAGAACGTGGACGACGAGCGTCGCACTGGCGGCGCCGCTCAGCTCGAACCAGCTCAACTCCTGCTCGCCCGGGAACTCCCGGACAGCCCATGCGCGCAGCGCGCTGTCGCGCCGTGCCGCGTCGTCGTCGTGGTTGATCCCGAGGACGAGCGCCCGACGCGCCTCGCGGCCGACGATCTCGCGGACCTGCTCGAACGACGGCAGCGCGCGGCAGCGCTCGCGACAGGCGGTCACGAGCGCGAGGAGGTAGCCGCCGTCGTCGCGCCACGGATGATGGCGGTAGTAGTCGCGCAGGGGACCGTCGGGATCGAGCGCGTCCTCGAGCGCACGATGCAGCTGCTCGCCGTTCGCTGCCGTGGGGTGACGCTCGCTCACGTTGTCGAGGAAGTCGACCAGCGTCTCGTACGCGACCAGCAGCGTGAGCAGCTCGCGGTTGCGTCGTCTGGGCAGGATCGTGAAGAGGGCCGCTCCGTCTGCATGTCCGCGCTTGTGGTCGAGCGAGTGCAGCGCGTCCTCGCGCAGCGGAGCGTCGCGGATCGCTTCGGCCATCGCGCGCCATGCCGCCGTCTCGCGCGAGACCGCACGCAGTCCCCACACCAGCTCACGCGCCGCTCCTGCGACCAACGCGCGAACCTGGGCAGGGGTGAGCGGCGTCGGATCGACGGATCCCGCAGGCGGCATTCCCGCGGCTCAGCCTAGTGAAGGCGGCACCACCGATAGCGGTCACAACGCCGCCTGTAGCGGTGCTCAGGGTCGATGATGTACGGTCCCGTTTCAGGGACCGGGGACGTGAGCGGGCTCTCGACAAAGCACGTCGTGCTCGGACTGCTGATCGAGCAGCCCGGCTACGGCTACGACCTCCTCAAGCGCGCGAGAACACGCTTCGGCTTTCTCGGCCTGTCCGAGAACTTCGTCTACAAGACGCTCGAGCGACTCGAGCAGGACGGCTGGATCGAGGAAAAAGGCGACAAGGCGGCCGGCAACACGCGCCGCGGCGCGCCGCGTGTGATCTATCGCTCGACGAGACTGGGCCGGGAGCGCTTCAAGGAATGGCTCGCGGCGCCGAGCGAGCGCGCCGTCCTGCGCGATGAGCTGCAAGCCAAGCTGAACCTCAGCGAGCCCGACGACCTGCCGGAGCTGCTCGCGGTCGCCGAGACGCAGGCCCGCGAGTGCGTGGCCGAGCTCGCAAGCGTTCGACGACCCGTGCTCGCGCAGGTCGCCGAGCCCGACGTGCCGTGGCACCACGCCGCGGTGCTGATGGCAGACGACCTGAACCTGCGGTGGTTGCAGGCGTTGGTGGACTGGCTCAACGCAATCTGCGAGGTGATCGAGGAGCGCATCGAGCGCACCTCCGGTTCGTCGGCGTTCTCGTTGTGATGCAGCCGCTGCTTCGTCTGGAGTCCATCAGCAAGTCCTACATGCGCGGGCCGCGGGAGCTGCACGTCCTCAAGGACGTCTCGCTCGACGTCCACGCGGGCGAGCTCGTCAGCGTCTACGGCCAGCGCGGCGCCGGGAAGACGACGCTGCTGCGCGTCGCCTCCGGGTTCGAGGCGCCGACCAGCGGTGTCGTGAGCTTCGATGGAACGGACCTCGCCGGGTTGTCGCGGAGTCGACGCGCCCGCTTGCATCGGGAGCAGATCGGCTGGGTCGAGCGCGCCGGCCCCCAGAGCTCCGGCCTGGTGATGCGGGTGTATGTCGGGTTGCCGCTGTATCGCACGGTGGGTCCGGCGGAGGCGCAACGGCGCGCGGTGGCCGCCCTGGCGAAAGTCGGCGCCGAGGATGCCGCGAACGCGCGCTGGTCGAGCCTTTCGGACACGGCGCGTTCGCTCGTCGCCATCGCCGAGGCCCTGGTGCGCGAGCCGCGTCTGCTGGTCGTCGACGACCCGACGGCCGGCCTGAGCATCATCGACCGCGAGCGCGTGGTCGGCTTGTTGCGCGCAGCTGCGGAGGACGGCGGCCTCGGCGTGCTGATGGCGGTACCCGACATGCCGGCGATGCTGCACGCCCATGAGGTGCGCTCGCTCAGTCGCGGGCGCTTGCTCGCACCGGCCGACCCGCCGCCCCACCGCAGCAACGTCGTGGCGTTTCCGGGCGGCGAGCGGTCGGCCTGAGTGCTCGAGGTCCGCGAGCTGGTGAAGCACTACGCCGCCGGCGGCGGGGAGGTCGTGCGCGCCCTCGACGGCATCTCCGTGACGATCGAGCCCGGCGAGCTGGTTGCGCTCTACGGCCCGAGCGGGTCGGGCAAGACCACGCTGCTGACCATCCTCGCGGCGCTGCTGCGTCCGGATCGGGGCGAGGTCCTCGTGGACGGTCGAGACGTCACCGGCCTGTCGGCTCGCGAGGCCGCCCGCTACCGGCGGCTCGAGCTCGGCTACGTCAGCCAGTCGCTCGATCTGATGCCGGCGGTGCCCGCCATCGACAACGCTGCGCTGAAGCTGTTCGATCTGCGCATCGGCGTGCGCGAGGCACACCGGCGGATCACGCCGCTGATGGAGCGCCTCGGCCTCGGCGACCGCTTGCGCCATCGGCCCGACCAGCTCTCCTCCGGCGAGCGCCAGCGCGTGCTGATCGCACGAGCGCTCGCCACGGGTCCGCGGCTCGTGCTCGCCGATGAGCCGACCGGGAGCCTCGACACCACGCGGAGCCGCGAGGTGCTCACGCTCCTCACCGAGGTCTGCCACGAGCAGCGCGTCGCGATGCTGCTGGCCACCCACGATCCCCAGGCGGCGGCCTTCGCCAGCCGTGCGCTCACGCTGACCGACGGTCGACTCGCCGACCAGGAGACCGTGCACGACCCGCGCGCCGCGGGTGACGGGTGAGCCTGGCGTCGCATGCCGCTGCGCAGCCTCATCCACCTCTACCGCGTGCGACTGCGTTCCCGCCTCGTGCAGGAGCTGCTCGCGCTCGCGGGGATCACCGTCGGCGTCGCGCTCGTGTTCGCGGCGCTTGTCGCCAACACGAGCCTGACGGGCTCTGTTCGCCAGCTCACGAGCGGCATCGTCGGGCAGACGCGCTTCCAGCTCGCTGCGCGCGGTCCCGAGGGCTTCGATCAGCGCCTGCTCGCCCGCGTGCAACGCCTCCGAGGTGTGGAAGCCGCTGCGCCGGTGCTGGAGGCGCAGGCCAACGTGCTCGGGCCGCGCGGCAGCCGGTCCGTGCTGCTCGTCGGCGGCGATCCGCGCTTCGCCCGCCTCGGCGGCGCGCTGCTGCGCCACTTCACCGCCGCGCAGCTGGGCGAGCAGCAGGCGCTTGCGGTGCCCTCGCCGATGGCCGTTGCGCTCGGCCTGTCACTGGGCGCTGCGGTGCGGGTGCAGGTCGATGCGCATACGGTCACGGCGCCGCTCGGCGCCGAGTTGCAGCAGCACGACGTCGGCGACCTCGTCCACAGCCCGGTCGTCATCGCGCCGCTCCGGTTCGCGCAAGCGATCAGCGGGATGCGCGGACGGGTGACGCGCATCTTCGTGCAGCCGCTCCCGGGCCATGACCGCGAGGTCGAGGCCGGTCTCAGACGGATCGCGGACGGACGCCTCAACGTGCGCGCCGCCGACAACGACGTCGCGGTGTTCGACCAGGCGGCCTATCCGACCAACCAGTCGACGGCGATGTTCTCCGTCTTCAGCGCTCTGGTGGGCTTCCTGTTCGCCTTCAGCGCCGTGCTGCTCACCGTGCCGCAGCGGCGGCGGTTCATCGCCGACCTGCGGATGGCGGGCCACGAGCCGTGGGTGCTCGTGCAGGTGTTGCTGTTCGACGCGCTCGTGCTCGGGGTCGTCGGGGCGGCGCTCGGGCTGGCGCTCGGCGATCAGGTCTCCCGACATCTGTTCGGGGCGGTGCCCGGCTACCTCGCCTACGCGTTCGCGATCGGCTCTCAGCGCATCGTGACCTGGCAAAGCGTGGCCGTCGCCGCGGGTGCCGGGGTACTGGCTGCCTGCGTCGCCGTGCTCGCGCCGCTGCGCGACATCCTGGCGCGGAACCCAGGCTCCGAGGAGGAGCCACAGCGCTCGTGGGCGTCAGCGGCGCTCGTGCTGGGCGGCATCGCCTGCCTCGCGGCAACGACCGCGATCGTGGTTGCCGCGCCGCGTGCGGCGCTGGCCGGGCTGGTGGCGTTGACGCTTGCGCTGCTGTTGCTGTTGCCGTCGCTGCTGCGAGCGCTGACGCGGGCGTTCGAGCTGCTGACGCGGACGGTGAGAAGCCCGGTCCCGACGCTCGCCGTGCTCGAGCTGCGCTCGGGGGCGGCGAGACTTCGCACGATCGCGCTCGCGGCCACAGGTGCGGTCGCGGTATTCGCGACCGTGTCGATCGGTGGGGCGCATGCCGATCTGCAACGCGGATTGGACGCCTCCGCGCGCGAGATCGACGGCAACGCGGACGTGTGGGTCACGTTTCCGGGCACCACCAACGCGTTCGCGAGCACGCCGTTCGTCGTGGCCGACCGCACCGTGGCGGCGCTCGAGCGCCTTCCGGGCGTGCGTGCGGTGAGCACGTACCGCGGAAGCTTCCTCAACGTCGGCAACCGCCGCGCCTGGATTCAGGCGCCACCGTCGTCCGCGCGTTGGCCGATCCCACCGACGCAGCTGCGTCGCGGCGACCTCGCGGCCGCCACGCAGCGCATCCGCAGCGGTGGATGGACGGTGCTGTCCGAGTCGGTGGCCGCGACCGAAGGCGTCGGCGTCGGCGACGTCGTCACGCTCCCGACGCCGGTGCCGACGCCGTTGCGCGTCGCGGCGATCTCCACGAACCTCGGATGGCCGCCGGGCGCGGTGGTCCTGAACGCAGACGACTACGCGCGCGCCTGGGGGAGCCGGGCGCCGAGCGCGCTCCAGCTGCAACTCGCGGCCGGCGCCTCGCCCGAACGCGTGGCTGCTGCGGTGAAGCACACGCTCGGCCCGCAGCTTCCCGCGAAGGTCGAGACGCGTCAGCAGCGGATCGACCGCCACTACGCCGCGTCACGCGAAGGCCTGTCGCGCCTGACGCAGATCTCGGCGCTGGTGCTCGTCTCGGCGATGCTTGCGATGGCGGCGGCGATGGGCGGCATGATCTGGCAGCGCCGTCCGAGTCTCGCGGCGCTCAAGGTGCACGGCTACCCGGAGCCCGAGCTGTGGCGCGCGCTGTTGCTGGAGAGCGGCGCGCTGCTCGGCGCGGGCTGCTTGGTCGGCGCCGTGTTCGGGCTCTACGGCCAGCTGCTGCTCAGCCGCGCGCTGGAGACGATCACGGGCTTCCCCGTCTTCTACGTGACGGCGGGACTCGTCGCCGCCGCGATCCTCGCGCTCGTGACCGCCGTCGCCGTCACGATCCTCGCCGTCCCCGGATATCTCGCGGTGCGGGTGGCACCGGCTCCGGGCGGGTCGGGGACCTGACTGAACGCCGGAGGGCGCCGGACCGCGGGCAGGACACCTAGCCCGCCCGGCGGTAGCGGATGTGCGTGGCCAGCGGCGAATGCAGCACCTCCACCGGCTCCATGCCGAAGGACTCGACGCCGTCGAAGATCCGCTCGCCGGACCCGAGCAGGACCGGGGCGATGTCGAGCGTGAGCTCGTCGACGACGCCGGCGATGAGCGCCTGACGGACGGTTGACGCGCCACCCGCGATGTCCACGCCGTCATCGCCGGCGGTCTCGCGCGCCTGCGCGTAGGCGGCGTCGAACCCGCCGGTGACGAAATGGAACGTCGTCCCACCGTCCATCTCGATCGGCTCGCGGGCGTGATGGGTGAGCACGAACACCGGAGCGTGGTATGGCGGCTCGGGCCCCCACCAGCCGCGCCAGTCCTCGTTCCACGCGCCGCGGATCGGCCCGAACATGTTGCGGCCCATCACATAGGCGCCGCGCGGACGCATGAGCCAGCCGGCCGCGATCTCGTCGGCCTCGTTGGCGCGCTCGTCGCCCAGGTGCCAGGCGTGCAGCTCCCTCCCGCGCTTGCCCAGCGGGTGCTCGCGACTCTGCTCTGGTCCGGCGACGAAGCCGTCGAGCGAAATCGACATATGGCACGTGGTGTCCTGCACGAAACACCCTCCCAAGTGGTTGCGACCGGCAAGCCGAAGGCCCACCCAAGCCTAGTGATGCGAACCGCGCCTTGATCAGCTGCTGGCCGGAGACGACCCGAAGGGGAGGACGCTCGCGGAGACAGAGCCGTCGGCTCAGTCGCGCCCGAGCACAAGGTCGATCCCGGAGAGGATGAGCTGTAGGTCGCCGGCGGCAAGGCGTCCGACGCGCTCGGTCAACGAGGACCGGTCGACGGTGACGATCTGAGACACGTTCGCCACGGAGTCCTTCGGAAGACCGGTGCGCGTAGCACCCAACAGCACGTTCCCCGGTGCCGCCGCCAGGCGCACGTTGCTGGTGAGCGGCACCACGACGACCGTCGCGATCCGACTCGCGTTGAAAGCGTCGCCTTGCACGACGGCAACGGGTCGGCGAAATCCAGGCGACGAGCCGACCGGTTCGTCGAGCGACGCCCAGCAGACGTCGCCCTGGCTGATCACCATTCAGTCTGAGCCAGCGTCCCACGAGCAGCGGCCGCGGTGAAGGCGCGCTCCTGGCCCGACAGCTCGTCGGCGATCTCATCGAGGGCGCGCGTCACAGCGGCGGGATCCCGCCGCGCGACGTAGTCGGCGAGCGCGGCGCGGTAGACCTCGCTGCGGCTCTTGCCCATTCGGCTCGCGAGCTCGTCTGCCCTACGGAAAAGCTCGTCAGGGATCGACACGGCGGTCTTCATACCCGAAGTATAACCGCCGCTCGGACTCCAAACCACCAGAGCGGGGGACCCAGGAATCGAACCTGGCGTTGCGGTTTTGGAGGCTTGCGCGGATGGGCGATTCGGGCCGGCGTGGCGGCGAATCGCTTGGTGCAGGGACAGTTGCGGGGACAGAACGCCTCGAACGAGCCGGCTCACATTGCACGAAGCTCCGTAAGCGCTCTTATCGCTTGCGGCGCTGAGGTGCATTAGCAAGCTCCGTCCGTCCGTCTGTCTTTGCCAAGTTCCTCGGACGCTCGCTCGATGCGCTCGCAGACGCCAGCAGGGTTGACGTCCCACTCGAGACTCATAGCCACGACGCCGGCCTGGTCGATGAGCAGCTCGTCGGGCTCGCCGTTCAGGCCGCTGATCAGTGAGGCGGCGAGAGTGCGTTCGACCCGCTCGCCGCGCCTGAGCGCGTCGGCCTCGTCTTTCAGCCGCTCGCTGTACTCCATAAGCGCGTCATGGACCTCTACGAGCACCTCGTCGTGCTCCTCGGCAAGACTTGGGACCTCCTCCATCGCTACACGCGCACGATCGACCGCCTGCTCCAGCGCGGCAGTCTCCTCGTCATGCAGCTCGTCGCGGCGCAGCGACGCGAGGATTCCCGATGCCTCGCGCAGGCCCCAGAGCGCGCGACCGACGGCGCTCCCCAGCCGCTCGTTCAAGAGCGGCAGTGGCAGCGTGGGCCACGTGCGTACCTCGTCGCTTGGATAGGCGGACTGCTCGAACGCCTTGACGCCGTAGGAGGCGGCTATGTGCCCGTCGCGGACGGGCGCCAGCAGGAAGCTGATGCGGTTGCGCAGCGCTGGGCGGCAGATGGCGAGGACCGTCTCCAGGCCGTGCTGCCAGTGAAGGATCGTCGAAACCTCCACCAGCACGAGCACGTCGTTGTTGGGCCACACAGGCGAGTCGGTCTCGCCAGGCCGCCGCAGCACACGGGCGGGGAAGCCGGCGCTGCCGAGTGTCGCCTCAAGTTCGTCGGCGATGCGTTGGATGCGATTGGCAGCGCGCTGCCGCGCGAGGTGGGCCGCCTTCGGCAGGCCGTTGCGGCCGGCGCGCGCGAGGGCGCTCGCCGCCTCTCGGTTCCCGCTGTCGCGCTCGGACAAAACGGAGTGCAGGTCCACCAGTGTCTGCCGCAGCGCGGCCAGATCGTTCAGCGGAGCAGCCTCGATGAGGCGCCAGCAGTCGCGCTCGATGAGCGCGTCGACCTGGTTGAGGATCTGCGGAATCACCGGCGCGACGCGCTCGCCTTTGAACAACCTGAGGAATAGATTGTTGGGAATCATGGAACCGACGAAGCCGGCCGGGTCGCTCATCGGCAGCTCGCCGTCCTCGAGCGGGCCGTCGGCTTCGATCGCGATCGGAGGGGGCGCAAGCCGGTTCGCCGCGTCGGCGAGCGCGATGGCGTCTCCGACGAGCTGTTCGGTCGGCGCTCGCCCGCGCGCCCACGCCTTGCCGGCGTCGCGCAGGAGCTTGGCCGCGCGCGCGATGAGTTCACGCGCTGCAAGCTGGTGCTCTGTCTCAGAGCGCGTAGCGACGGCCGCGATCGCCGCGCGCATGCGCGCGCGGTTCCACGCGATCGCGGCCTGGCTCGGCAGGGCGCGGCGGTCGATCGCCTTGTCGGCGATCGGCACCTTGAGGCCGGCGACCTTGCCGGTGGCGTCGATCGCGCGGCACACGGCGACCTGCGCCGCGGGCGCGAGCGCGGCGAGGTATCGCGCGAGCTCCACGACGGCCGCATGGGGATCCCGCTGGGCCGACTCGGCCACGAAGACGTACTCCGCCTCCGCGGTCGACCGCCCCTCTTGATCGACGCCGAGGTGCGCGCCGCGCACCCATGGCCGCTCGCGCTCTAGCCGCTCGAGCAGCGCTGCGGATCCGCCGAGCGCGTCCGCGACGGCGACCGCCAACTCGGGCGCAGCTGCATACGCGGCCTCAAGCAGCAGTCGCACGTCGGCGAGCGGCGCGCCTTCGCCAAGCAGGCTGACGACCGCGACCGGCTCGATCGGAACCGTGCGCCCGACCTCGCCGAGCGCCGCCAGCACTGTCGCCGCCGAACGGACATCCGGGGCCGCGGTGAGCGCCTCTGGCACCTGCTGCGCGCAACGCTCGAGCAGCCGATCGCGCAGGTCGGCCGGTGCGATGTCGCGCAGGCGCGCGACGGCACGCTGAACCGGGGCTGGGAAGATCTCGATCTCCGCGTCGTTCAGAACGAGATGGGCGACCAGCGGTGCGTGCGTCGGCGCGACCCCCTCCGCCTCGAACACGGCGCGCCAGCTCGGGGCCATGCGTGAGAAGCCGACGAGGCGCAGCGCGTGCAAGGCCGCGGCAAGCGCGAGCGGGTCGGGCTCCCGCTCGAGTCGCGCGGCGATGGCGTCGAGCACAACGTCGTCCTCGACCGCTTCTGCGAGCAGCAGGCGCAGCACGAACGGCTGCAGCGCTGCGCCCGTGAGCAGCTCGATGACCCGCTCCACGCTCGAGGCGAGGGTCGGTGGCGGCAGCCGGTGGATTTCCTCCATCACATGCCGCGAGCGCAGCTCATGCAGGCCGCCGAGCATCCCGTCGCGCTCGCTAACGAGGTGCTCGTCCGCGAGGCGCGAGAGCGCGGCCCGCATGTCCACGGTCTCGGCCCCGAGCGCCGCCGTCAGGCGTGTGGTGTCGAGCTCGGCCCCGAACGTGTCCGCGGTCGCGACGAGTGCGAGCACGCCGAGCTCGAGCGCGCGCCGCTCGCGCACGCGGCACTGCACCTGCGCGGCGACCGTCTGCGCGAGGCGCTCGCCCTCCGTCAACAAGTGGCCGTACTCCAACAACAGGCCCTCGCTGCGCTCGTACGCCTCGCGCCACGCCGGCCACGCCGTGCTGTCACGGTCACGCAGCTCACGCCAGATCCGCTCGGCGAGCCCTGGGTCAAGCCGCGGGCGCACCTGCGCCACCGTCGGCGCGGTGCGTACAACGAACAGATCCTCCTCGCGGCAGGCGCCGAGCACACACGCCGCATGCTCCTCGCGCAGCTCCTCCACCAGATGGTCGAAGCCGGCGCGGTCCTCACGCCCAAGGTCGTCGACAACGAAGCCGACTTCCGCGCCGCTGGGACCCAAGCCCTTCACGAGCCGCACGAGCGCCGGCACGTCCCCGTCACGCAGCCGCCGCACCCGGTACCAGCGCACGCGGTGGCGGGTCGCGTGCGCCGCGAGCCAGATCAGCGCCGACTTGCCGGCGCCCGACGGTCCGACGGCCAGCGTGACCCGCTGCGAGCTGAGCGCTTCGGCGAGCTGCTCGGTCTCCGGACGCTCGAGCGGGAGACCGGCGACGACGTGCCCCGGCCCGACGTCGACACCGCCGAAGAAGCGCGGGTCGTCGGTCGCCGTCGCGAAGTCGACCGCCTCCGCGATCCCTTCCCGCACCGCCTCCTCCAGCGCCGAAGGATCGATCGCCTCGCTCACGTCGTCAAGCAGACGCCCGACATCGCCGATCGACAGGGCAGCCGGCACGTCGGCGCTGCGGACGCCGTTCTCGTCGGCGAGCGCCGCGAGCCGACTACACAGGATGGCCTGATGTGCGACGCAGCTCGCCGGCGGGAGTCTGAGCTGCTCGGCCAGCAGGCTCACGGCGACCTCCACAGGCGTCGGCATCACGAGAACGCATGTGCGTGCAAGAAAGTCGTCGGCGTCGATCGTGCCTTCGACGGCGTCCGCGACCGCCCGCTTCAGCTCGTCAGAGTCACTGTCGGCGAGCATGTGGTCGAGCCCAGGCGTGACGCCGGCAAGCGCGGGCTCGAGCACGAGCCCGGCGCGCGCCGCCGGGTCTGCCGCGAGCCGCTCCGCGAGCTGCCGCAACGCCGGCGCCAGCTCAGCGGGCCCGAACGCGCCGCGATGCGCGCGGCGCGACTTCACCTGCAGGTGCAACCAGCCCGCATCGCGCTCGAGCGAGACGTCCTCGAGCCCCTCGGGGACGAGCCGCTCGAGCGGCAGCTCGCCCCGCCAGGCGCGGACGGCGAGCTCGGTCGCGACCGCGTCCTGGTAGCGGAACCCACGTCCCGCATGCGATCCGCTGCGGCTGCTCCTCCACAGGTCATCCCTCATGCGCCCACGGTAAGCCGTCGCACGGCGGCCAGCCTCAGCGGCCGGGCGGCTGCATTCGGCGAGCTGCGCCAACGAGTCACGCGCCAGCGCATAGGTTCCGGCCCGCCCGACTGCAAAATGGGCTCCGATGGGCTCGCCTCCTCGGAAACATCACTACCTGCCGCAGTTCTACATGCGGGCGTTTGCCAATAGACGCAATCAGGTCAGGGTGTTGGACCGCAAAACCGGGCGCTCATTCACGACCCATACAGCCAACGTCTTTGCCGAGCGTGACTACTACACCATCGCCAGCGTGGACGCCGAGGACGACCCGGAGCTGATCGAGGGCCTCTACAGCGAGGTAGACAGCCACACGGCCCCGGTACACGAGCGCCTTCTCGCAGACGACTTCCCCCTCGATGGGCAGGCGCGAGCCGACTTTGCGGCGTTCATGGCACTGCAGGTTGCTCGTGGTCCCGAGCATGAGCGGACCGTGAGCGAGGCGACCAGACTGCTGGGTCAGAAGGTGTTGCAAGCGCTCGCGCACGCTTCCTCCGACTATTGGGCACGCAAGCGCGCCGCTTGGGAGAAGAATCCCACCGGCCCGGAGCCGCCCCCAGCACCCGCTCCGGATCAGCTCAGGATGCTGCAGGAAGGGTGCCGCTTCGACCTCGTACCCTCACGCGAGCACGTCGTGGAGACACGGTTTCTCTCGGTGGAAGAGACGACCTTTGCGTTCATGGCGATGACGTGGCGCCTTCTGCGGTTTGACGCGCCGTGCCTCTTCAGCAGCGAGCACCCCATCAGCTACTGGCGCTCACATCACAACGGCTGCAGCCCCGTCGGCATCGGACCGATGACGGCTGACGAGATTCGATTCCCCCTCAGCCCGACGCGAGCCCTTGTCCTGACACCGCCGGAGCCCGGCCGCAAGATGTTCGACCGAAGCCAGAACGAAGGCGCGTGCGACCCCACCACGACCGCCGCACGCGTCCTGAACTGGGGCACCCTCACATCCCCGCCATCGCAGCGCCTCCTGCTCTCGCCCGACGTGCAGCACCATCCGCTCCCAGTGATCGGCGTCCCGACGCAAGGCATCGTCTAGGAGGGCGCCCGAGGTCCCACGAGCCGCAGAGGCGTGGGAGCCGGCACGCGCGCTACGCGCCGCGCACAGACTGTCGTTCCGTAATACCGCTTATCGGGCGCGGGGTCGGTTCAGTTCGCACCAAGCTCCTGCGCCATGTTTGGGGCGCGCTGGAGTCGAGCCACTCGTCCGCCTGCGCTCAGGCGACCGGTTGCTCGACCGTGCTGACCCATGTCGTCGAGCGCATCCGCCACCCGCGGGACGGCGTGGTGGTGGAGGCTCGCCGGCGCCGACATCGGGCCGACGCCCCATATCTCCGGCGATTGAGCGGCCAGCGCCGAGACGTGGAGTAGCATGCGGCGCCGATGCCCCCGCGCACGTCCGTCCGATCGTCTGGCGCACGTCGCGATCCGATGCTCGTCGCGCTCAGAGCGGTCCGCCATCGCGAGCCGGCGCAGTCGAGCCGCGCGGCCCTGCTGCGGCGCCGGGTGACGGAGCACGGGCGGGAGGGGATCCGCGAGCGCGGCTACTTCGGCTGCTCGCTGCGCGAGCTGGCGCTCGAGGCCAGAACCACGCCGAGCGCGATCCTGCGGCTGTTCGGCAGCAAGCACGGCCTCCTGCGGACGATCTACGACGAGAGCCTCGAGACCGCCCTCGGCTGGCTCGACGACGTCCGCGTCGAATCGCCCGCGGAGCAGATGACGGCGGGCGTTCTGCGGGTGCTCAAGCGCGCGAAGGCGGAGCCGCGGGTCGGCGACTTCCTCGTCTGCCACGCCCGCGACACGGACTTCCTGATTGGCCGCAGAGGCGACCTGCTGCGCGCGCCCGACGAGCGCGACCCGGAGGGCGACGTGTTCGCGTGGTTCCACGAGCGCGCGCATGCGTGCGTGGAGTCGGGCGCCGTCGAGGGGCTCGCTCCGCTCGCGCTCGCGGAGGCGGTCGTCGGGATCATGGAGCGGTTCCTGCTGCGGTCCTTCCTGCACCGGGAGAGCGGCCGCGCGCGCCAGGCGCAGGGGTACGGCTGCAGCGCAGCGGAGGCCGTCCTGCGGCTCCTGTTCGAGCCCGCCGCCGGCCCGCCGCCCCACCGCCGCTCGAGCTTCGCGCACGCGGACCGGCTCGTCGGCTGGGACGACGGCACGCGCGACCGGCTCGTCGCCTCCGCGTGGGTGGAGCTGGCGACGCACGGCTACGGGTCGAGCACGACCGCGGCGATCGCCAGAGGCGCCCGGACGAGCGAGTCGGAGCTGTTCCGGCTCTTCTCCGCCGGGAAGCCGGACCTGCTGCGGGAGGTGCAGGAGCGCTGCTACGCCTTCGTGCTCGCCGACCTCGAGGCGCTCGACGGCGCCGATCCGAGGAGCGAGCTGGTCGACGGCTCGGCGCTGCTGTGGTGGCTCGCCGAGGATCAGCCGTCGCTGATGACGTTCGTGCTGGCGGGGGCGGGCAACACCGCGCCGCTGCTGATCGCCCCCCGCGACGAGGACGCCCCCGGCGCGCACGCCACGCTTCCCGTCGCGGCCGAGCGCTACGCCCGCTGGTTCCGGGACCGGGCCCGCGCCGCATGCCCACCGAGCGCCACGCCCGGCCTCGGCAACGCGGCCGGCGAAGCCGTGCTCGGGATCGCCGAGCGCATGCTGCTGACGTGGCATCGCGCCGAGCCGGGGCGCGGCACCCGGCGGGCGCCGAGCCCGCAGGACGCGATCGCTCCGATCGAGCGGATCGTGCAGGGCCTGCAGCCGGCGCCTGCGCGCAGGCCGCAGCGCCATCGCCGGGCTGTGCCCGTGCCCGTCGCCTGACGCGCCGCGGCGCTCCCCCTCCTCCTCCGACGCGTGCCTCCGGCTGCGTCCCTTCGACGTGCGCCGCTGACGTTTCGGCGGCCTCGCGACACGTACTAGGAACGTTCCGCTGGACGCGTGGTAGTAACGCTCCACCAGCGGTACTCCATTTCGATGTGTCTCGTGTACGCTTGTGTCTCTCTCCCGCCGATGACCCCTCAGCAACGTCCTCGCCTCCGCCCGCCGCCGCGGCCGCCGACGGTCCGTGCCGCCGTGCCGGCGCCGCTTGTCGACCCGCGACGCCCGCTCGCGTCGCGGCCCCGCCAGCAGGTTCTCCGACCCTAGGAGCCGCCGATGCTCAGCCCGGACTGGCCGTTTCGCAGAGTCGCCGCTCACATGATCGCCCTCTTCATGGAAATGATCCCGGCGGAGCTGCGACATCTGTTTCCGTCGGAGTCCGAGCTGACAGACGAGGCCGAGCGCCTCTGGGAGCGCGGACGGGCGAGAGGCTCGCCCTCATGCGTGAACCCTCAGCAGTTCATGGAGGGCTTCCTCCAGCACCGTCTGCTGGAAGTCCTGTTCGACTGGAGGGATCCCATCGGGATGCGTCTGCTGCTCGACCGCTCGATCGACGTCGCCGAATCGATCCTGGGCAGCTATGAGCGCATTCTCAGAAGACGCTACGGGCAGATCGCCGAGCCTGGGGCCGCCCGCCACCTCGCGTGGTACGCGCTCGTCGAGCTCGGCCGCGACATCGCCCAGGGCAGGCAGATCCACAACAAGATGGCCTGGCTGCACACGATCATCCATCGCAGCATCAACCGCATGATCGACGCAGAGATGCGGACGGCCGCCCCCGGCCGCCGTGCCTTCCATCAGCTCGTCAAGCGGTACTGCGAGCTGCTGGCGGAGCAGCAGCCGGAGCTCGACGAGATCGCTCGGCTCGAGCTCGCGGAGCGGCGCGCGTCCGAGGATCTCGCACGGGTGTTCAACTTCGTCGAGCGGGTCGGCGAGGAGGCGGAGGAGGGCCTGCGAGACGAGTCGCGCCGCGGCGACACCCACGGACGCGCGATGAGCGGGGTCCTGGTCGCGCTGATCGACGACCTCGTCCGCAGGCCGCCGTTCACGGACACCGACCGGGACTGCTGGGAGCTGCTGCTGGCCTACGACCTCGACGGGCGAGCCATCGACTGGCCCAGAGAGCGCGGGATCGGCAAGGGCGCCGGTCGCCAGCGGCTGAGCTCCTTCCTGAGAAAGCTCCGTAAGGCGCTCGAGGGGCTCTGGGAGGTCTAGGAGGCGCGCGGCTCGGGGTCGTCGCGCTCGGCGACGACCTCCAGCCGCGCCTCCATGATCCGATGGGCGATCGCGGACTCGAGCGCGTCCCGCGCCAGGGGATCGCGCCCTTCCTCGCGCGCCTGCTTGATCAGCGCCTCGTCGTACGCGTCGAAGCGCTCCTGGACGCGGCGCACCGCCTCCCGCAGCGCCGGGTCGTCGACCTGCGGGGGGACCGTCGGGTCGCGCACGAGCGCTCTCGCAAGCACGAGCATCTCCTCGGAGGGAGGCTCCAGCAGAGGGGCCATTGCATCCAGTGTCGCAGCGCCGCCGGCCGGGGGCCAGCGGCGCGGACGCTTGTCGGTGGTGGGCCTGGCCTCGCAGACGACGCGCATCGCCTCAGCCCTTCTTCAGGCTGCCCTTGCCGCGGCAGGTCGGACAGACGCTGAAGCCCATCGACTGCTTCGGATCCTTCCCCGTGCCCTTGCAGGTCGGGCAGCGGACGGTGAAGTCCTTCATGGGTTCCTCCTGTTGCGGGTTGCAGTGCGGGTCTCGCTCGAGCGGGCGCCTCCGGCCATCCGACTGCGCGCGGCCGGGGCGGGCGCACGCGTGCGGGGGCTGCTCGCCCGCCAGCCGGCGAGCTGACGGTGCACGCGCTCCGGGACCTCGGCGGCGAGCGCCTCGCGCAGCCCCTCGATGAAGCGCTCCGTCGCCTCGCGCTCGACGGCGACGATGCGGCGGATCACCTCCTCGCGCTCGTCGCGCTGGAAGGCCTCGCGCGCATCGCGCAGGAACGCGGCGTGCATCTGCGCGTCCTCCACGATCGCGTTCGCGGCGATGCGGCGGGCCACATCGCGCTGATCCTCGTCGAAGGCGACGCGCCGCACCTCGCGCTCCTCGACGTCGTCCTGGACCTGCTCGTAGAGCGGCCGGCGGCCGACGAGCGTCAGCGTCTTGAAGAGGACGGGCACGACGTCGACCAGGAGGATGAACACCGCGAGCAGGTGCTGCCACGTCCGCATCGAGGGGTTCTCCCGCGAGAGCGTGCTGAGCGCCTCCACCCGGTCGAGCAGCCCGATCGGCGCCCGGTTCGCCTCCAGGAGGTCGTCGACGCCCGCCTGGTGCTGGCCGCGCAGCCGTCTCAGGTCACCCTCGACCTGCTGCAGCTGTCTCTCCGCGAACGTGCGGTCCTCGCGCGCGCCGGCGCGCGCGTCGGCGACGAGCGAGCCTCGCAGCTGCGCGAGCTGGCTGCGCGACTGCGCGACGCTCCGCTCCGCCTGGTCGACCAGCTGGCGCTTGGCGACGTACGAAGGGCCGACGCCCCGGCGACCGGTGCCGCAGGTGCCGTCGAGCTCGCAGACGGCGGCCTTCTGCGCCCGCGACAGCTTGCTCTGGTCCTGCTCGAGCTGCTGCCGCAGCGCCTGGTAGTCGGGGCTGCTCGTGAGCGCGGCGCTCTCGCCGCTCGCTCTGAGCTGCTCCCGCAGGCTGTCGCGCTCCGCGGCGAGCGTCCGCAGCTGCGCGAACTGGCGGTCGAGCCGTCTGCGCCCGTCGGCGAGCTGCGCCTGCCGGTCCTGCACCGCCTGCGCGGTCACCTCGCTGCGGAAGACGGCGAGCAGGAGCGGCTCGCTGATCACGATGCCGATCACGACCGCCAGCACGAGCCGCGGCAGCGCGAGCAGGAGCGTGCGCGCGGGGGTGGCCTGGCGGCGGATCGTGAGCAGCAGCCAGCGATCGAGGTTCATGATCGCCGCCGCCCACATCAGCCCGGCGCCTACCGCGACGGGGACGGAGACGTGCAGCCAGTCGTGTGTCGCGAACGCCCCGGCGAAGCCGGCGAGCACCGTCGTCGTCGCGACGGTTCCGCCGAGCCCGACATGCTTCGCCTGCTCGGACGGGCAGCGCGCGAGCAGCGCGCGGTCCGCGCCGCTGAGCCACAGCAGCAGCCTGGTCATCCGGCGTCACCTCCCTCGATCCTCGAGAACAGATCCTCCGGCCCGCCCGCGAGCCGGATCGCGTTGCAGCCGCCGCCCTGCACCTCGACGACGTCGCCGGGGCGGACGCCGAGCGCCTCGAGCGTCAGCCCGCTGCGGGGGTCGTCGGCCGTGAGCCCGCCGTCGATCACGTCCGGGCTCGCGACCTGGCGCTCGGAGCGCGGCCACGGCCCGCCGCATTCGCGGCAGCGCGGGTCGCGCCGCCAGCGGTGCATCGGGGCGCCGACGTCGCAAGTCGCGCGGCAGCTCTCCACCGGGCAGTGCGCGCGCTCGACGTGGACGTCAGGGGGGAAGAGGGCCGCGCGCGGATCGCCGAGCGCAGCGAGCGCCTCGCGGACCGTCGCGCCCGGCGACAGCTCGAGGTCGGTCGCCGGCGGCAGCCGACGGTGCCGCGCCGCGCACTCGGGGTCGGGCTGCGGCCGGAAGACGAGCGACTCGCCGGTGCGCAGGCTCGTCGAGACCCGCCGCGGCTCCGTCTCGCGCCCGTGGAGCAGTCCCACGACCGCCTCGGCGCACATCGCGCCCAGCGCCGCGGCGCCGTTCTGGATCGCCGGCACGACGCCGCTCGCGTCGGCGTAGCGCGCGTACTGCTCGCAGGAGAACGCGCCCGGAAGCGCCTCGCCGGCGCAGCTCCAGCACGGCGCCTCGCGCGGATCGTCGCTGCGCGGGTAGACCGTCATGCCGAGATTCGCGCCCGAGAAGCCGCCGTCGACGATCGGGACGTCGAGCAGCAGCGCGACGCGCGCGAGGTGCGCGCGCGCGACGAGCGAGTCGACGCAGCCGGCGACCGCGTCGACGCCGGCGAAGGCGCCGAGCCCGAGCTCCTCGATCCAGGTGTCGGCCGCGAGGATGCGCGCCTCGTCGTCGACGTGGATGCGCGCCAGCTCCGCGGCGACGCTCGACGCCTTCGGCAGGCGCTGTCCCGGCGCGTAGGCGCCGCGGCGCGGGTGCAGCGGCGAGCGGGAGCGATTGTGCTCCTCGAAGAGGTCGCCGTCGACGACGCGCAGCTCGCGCACGCCGCTGAGCGCGAGGTTCTGGGCGACGTTCTGGCCGAGCGCTCCGGCGCCGACGACGAGCACCGTGGAGGCGGCGAGCACGTCCGGGTCGTAGCCGGCGAGCCGCGCGCGGCTCTGCATGTCGGGGATGGCGGAGAGCGTGGGCATGCGCACCTTCCAATCGAGGGTCGTCAGTCGACGCAGAGGCAGTCCGCGCCCCGCGTGCAGTCGGAGATCGGGCGCCCGCACGCCAGCCCGATCGCGTTGGGGGAGCGGCGGACCCCGCCCGAGAAGCGCGCCGCTGCTGCTCCGCGGGCTCTGGGCGCGGCGCGCCGGACGGCGCCCTCCCGTCGACCTGCCCGCTGCGGCGCCTGGGTGGCGGAGACCACGCCGAGGCCGTTGAAGCGCGGCACGGCGGGTCTCGCCGCCGGCCGCGGCCGCGGCGGCGCGGCTCTCGGCAGGGTCCGCTGGTGCGGGCGCTCGGACGGACGCGGCGAGAGGCGGTCCCACAGCAGGAGCGCGACGATCAGCAGCGCGAGCAGGACGAGCAGGACGGTCATGGCACGAGCAGCGGGGTCGGAGGCGGCTGCGAGGAGAGCTGCCGCGACGGGTCGCCGGCATCGCTCGGCGACGTCTGCGGCGCGGCGGGGACGACAGCGCGGCCGTCGTCGCGCAGGCCGGCCGCGCGTCCGGCGATCATCCCCGCGGCGAGGGCCAGCGCGATCGTCAGCGCCGCGATCGCCACCACGAGCAGCCGCGCGAGGTCCCGCTGGATCTCCGGCCGGAGCCGCACGACCGGCCGGTCCGCATGGCGCGCCACGGCACGCCGCAGGACGTGGAGGCGCGGCAGCGCGAGGCGGAGGGCGGCGACAGGCTCCTCGCGCCCTTTTGCCGACTCGCGCACGGCGGTTCGCGGCGGCGGCGGCGCGGACGCCGCGGGGTGGTCGGCGGCGGGCCCGGGGCCGGGTTGGGGGCGGCCGGCGACGAGCTGCGCCCGAGGGACCACGCGCTCCGCCGGGGTCGACTCGGGGCCGACGAAGACGCGGTAGCGGTCGACCGGATCCGGCAGCCCGGACAGCACGAGCCCGACCGACGCGGGCTCGCGCCACGAGCCCTGCTCCTGGCGATCCACCGGCGAGAAGTAGGCCTCGAAGCGCGGATGCGTATGCCCCCACCCGACCGGTTTCAACAGGGGGTCCTCGCGCCAGGCGCGGGCGATCATCCGCTCGGAGCCCTCGGCGGTGATCGTCACGGTGGCGGGCGTGCCGATCACCTCGCCCGGCTTGGGCCGCACCAGGCGGGTGACGATCGCACAGGCCCGCTCGCCGTCGCTGAAGAAGCCGCCGAACAGCAGGCCCGCCGTCTCGTCCGGGTGCTCCGCCCGCTCGAGCCGCGCGAGGTCGCGCAGGACGTGGTCGGCGACGAACACCCGCCGCCCGTCGGCCGTCGCGTGCTCGAGGAAGCGCTCCGGATCCGGCGCGCCGCGCAGCAGCGGCAGCTCGGTCCGGCGCACCCGGCCGACCATGCGCGGCGGCGCCGCCACGGCGTCGCCGAGGAAGGTGCTCATGATCGCCCGCCCGCCGGCGCGAAGCGGCGCGGCGGGCCCTCCTCGACGCGGCGGAAGCGCGCGCCGGCCGCGAGCTGCGGGGGCTCCTGCGCGCGACGGAAGCGGCCGGCGGCGGGCGCCGCGTCGGCCGCGCGTCTGAACGCGCCGACGCGCATCACGTCCTCGGGCCGGATCGTCGGGAAGCGCAGCCCCGGATCGAGCGGCTGCAGCTCCATCCTGTCGCGCCAGTAGGCGACCGCCGCGCCGTTGTAGCCGTGGTAGCCGGGCGTCGGCGGCGGCTCGTCGAAGTTGAGCAGCTTGCCGATGTGGATGACGTAGTCGACGAGCTGGGTGCGGTTCGCGATCCACATGTGGCCGCCGTGGCAGATCGGGACGTTGGCCGCGAAGTGGGGCGTCCACGGGATCACGTCGCTGACGACCCAGGCGCTCGGGGGCGTGACGGGGTACCCGCCGCTCGCCAGCGGGGCGACGTGGACGACGGTCGGGCGGTGGCGCTCCCCCGGGCCGCGCAGCGTGTCGAAGTCGTAGACGACGCGGTAGTGGCTCGGCGGCGACGGGTCGCCGGGCGGCACCGGGTCGCGGGCGGCGCGCACGTCCTCGGCGCTGCGGTGACCGCTCACGTGGAGCGGGCAGTCGGCGGCGTCGAGCGCGGCGAGGAGGCGCTGGTCGAGGCGCAGGCGCTGCGCGCGCTCGGCAGGCGTGAGCGGAGCGGCCATGGCCTACGCCCCCGCCCCGTGCGAGTCGCGCAGCAGCTCGATCTGGTCGCCGTCGCGCACGCCGCTGACGTCCAGCTTCGCGTTCGGCGTGAGGTCGGTGTTCGTGCGCATGTGGATCACGCGCCAGCGCTCCCCCGCCGCCAGGCTGGGCAGGTAGCGCTCCTCGTTGAGCCCGGTGATCAGCTCGTTGACCGACAGGTCGGGCGCGACCTCGGCCTCGTACGGGTCGGTCACCTCCTTGGCCTTGCAGTAGATGCGGATCGTGTCCGTCGCGACAACGCTCATGCGGTGCTCCTGACGTGTGGTGGTGTCGGCCGGAGGCGGTCGGCCCCGCGGCTCCCTCACACCGCCTGTGACACGGCAGGGCGAAAGCGTCAGCGTGCGCTCGCGCGGCTTGCGCGGCCGGAGCCCGTGGGAGGCGGACACGGGCGCACGGCGCCTCGGTTTCCTAGTACATGAGACCCGCCGGCGCGCACCGCGGCGACCACCGCGGCGGTGCTGTTGCGAAGGTCGCGGACGGAGACCTCATGCGCCATGTGCACGAGTGCAGCGCTCAGGGTGCTACCGCGCCTAGGCTCAGGCTGGGGTTATGGCCACAAGCCGCCTCTTCGTGGCCAAAACCCACGGCAAACCATCCGTATCTACGGGTATCTCGGCCGTCCGAGGGGGCTGCGGCGGTGCCACATCTCTGCTGCAAATCGCCACATACGACCAGCACCGTTCGTGGTGCCTGAAAATCGTGGTGTCCCAGGTTCGATCCCGGTGACGGCCGGCGCCTACTGCGGGCGAAGGTGAGAGATCAGCTAGCGTCGCTCGTCCGTGATCGCGCGTGACGGGCTTCCGAACTGAGGTAGCTGTCGAACAGCTCCCGCGCCCGCTCCAGATCGCCCGGCAGCGTGTGCGTGTACCGCTGCTGCGTAATCGGCGCGGCGTCACGCAGGGCGCGCGGGACGGCGTGGCCCATCAGCTCTGAGACGACGCGTGGGCGGACCCCGGCGGCGTCGAGCCAGCTGGCGCAGGTGTGGCGCAGCTCGTGGGCGGTGATGCGCTGGAGGCCGTGAGCGCTCCAGACCTTGTCGGCGCGCACCTGCAGCGCCTCGAACGACAGCATTCCGCTGTTCCGCCCGCCCGGCTTGGCGCCCGGACAGAGCAGCTCCGCCGGTCCCGGCTTGCCACGCTCGAGCAGCGCACGCTTGACGAGCGGGACGAGCAGCCGCGGCATCGGCACCGCCCGTCGCGCCGCAGCCGACTTCCGGCCCTCCTCGTCGACGCCGAGGTAGATCACCGTGAGGTCGAGGTCGACGTCCTCGACGAGCGCGTGACGGATTTCCGCGCGGCGTGCGGTCGCGTAGGCGGCGAGCGCGTACGGGAGCGTCGCTCAGCGGAAGCACGTCCAGCAGCAGCGTCAGCTCAGCAGGCGTCGCAACGCGATCGCGCGGCGTTGCATCGACCGCCGGTAGCCGCACGCGGCTAGCCGGGTCGTGCTCCACGAGGTCGCGGTCCTGCGCCCACGCGTACAGCGAGCGGATCGCGTTGACGACCGAACGCACCCGGCTGCCCGAGTGCGTCGGCGCGAGTCTGTCGACGAGGCGCTGGACGTCGCCGCGCCGGACGTTCCCGAGGCGCTTCGTGCCGAGTTCTGGCACCACGTGCCCGATCAGACAGCCGTCGAGATCGCGGATGGCAGAGGGCTTGTAGCGCCGGCCTTTCTTGTTGAGTGCGACGCCGCTGCGACACGCGGCGAGGAACTGCTTGACCGCCTCGGCGACGAACATCGTGCTCCCGGCCGGCGTCACGCCCTGTCGCAGCTCCTGGATCAGCGCGTTCCGCGCGCTGCTGGCAGCGCCGGCGGTCGGCAGCATCGCCGTCTTGATCGTCTTCTGCGTCGTGCGATCCCACGCGCGACCCCAGTACGCCGGTCTGCACGAGCAGCGCGCGCCGCCGTTGACCAGCGCACAGCCCTTGCGGTGGCGCGCATAGACGCCCTGGTAGCGCGTTCTCGTGTCCTTGCCTTGCGCTTCGGGCATGCGATCGACCATACGAGTCAACGCGGACGACGGCCGCGCCGCAGCGTGTTGTCCGCAAGCCACTCCTGGAGCGCGGCGAGCGTGTAGAGCTTGAGCGTGCCCGAGTAGACGATCGGCAGGTCGGGCTTGATGTGCCGCTCGAAGTGGTCGACCGAGACGCCGAGCGCCGCGGCGGCGTCCTGCTGGTTGAACGCGAGCCGAGGGATCTCGCGGCGGATTCGAGCGGTGCTGCCCATGCCCGAAGACCTTGGTGCGGTCAAGCGGTGACGGCAAGAAATTCGCGTGCGTTTGACCCCTCGATTCGTGCGTTCGAGTACCTCAGATCTGCGCGTGACCCCCTTCATTCTGCGTTCGACCCCTGTTTTTCGCAGCCCCCTCGAACGCACGATCTGCGTCCCGCTGTACACCATGCGTGCGAGTCGAAATGCCTGCAAAACAAGTGTCTTAGACGAGCCTCAAACGCACGCGACCCGCCTCTGGAAGCCGGTGACTGTAGGGAGATTCGAGAGTGGGCGGAATTCGCAAGGCGGGAAGGCGGTTGCTGGGACGGGCAGCGCGGAGGCGGCCGCATGCATACGTGAGATCGCCGAGCTCGTACGTCGCGGCGAGTAGCTGCAACTCGGCGATGCGTCTGCTGTCGCCGGAGGTCTTCGCGATGGTGCGGGAAGACATCCCGGGCGAGGATGTCGAGAGCGATCACGGGGAGCGTCCGCGAAGCGGCGCCAGTCGACCTCGTGCCGAGCATTCCCGATCACGGGACGCGTGCCCGTCACGGCTCGCGTCCCTCGACGTTCGGACCTGGCTAACGCTCGCCGGCTGACCGGCGACGGTGGCTATCTGGAGAGTCGTCTGGTGCTACGAACGCGCCGAGCGGTGAGCGCTACCGGCCGAGCGCGGCTTCGTGAGAACCGCGATCTCTCGTGCAGCCTTGCGAGACCCTCTGGCGAACGCTGCCTTCACGTCGGCACGCAACGGCGCGCGATCAGCAGCGACTCGGATGCCGTGCGGGTTTCGGCTATCGAGCGGACTCGTCATGGCTTCGAGTGTACGCGCATGTCATGACATGACAACGGCAGTCGGACGGAACGCATCGTCCTAGTCCCACAGCCGCACGAGCTGGTCATGGAGCGCTACGTCGATCGTCTTGCGGATCCCCGGAGCCTGCTCCTCGGCACGGTCGAACACCGACGTTCCAGCAGGCTCGGTCGTCGTCAGCGTGGCGGCACCGACCAGCAGGCGCTCTCGTCCCTGCGGACCGGTCCAAACGAGCGGGATGCCACGCACGCTTCTCCAGCGGCTCGCGTAGACGCTGGGGTTGCGCTCCACGACCGATCCGCTCGTGATCGCCTCGACGGCAACCCATTCGGAGCCCCACTCCAGGGGCACCTCGCTGGCTGTCGAAGGATCGACGTGGATGCGATCGGAGGACGCCCAGAGCAGGACGGCGCGCCCCTCGTAGTCGATGCCCCACAGGCCGAGGCCGAGAGCGGTGTCGTCGACATCGACGCCCACAGCCCGCACCGCAGCTCGCACGCCGTCCAGCGACGAGGCGAGGATCTCGCGGATCTTGCGCTGACGCGCCTCCAGGCTCGTGCTCGGCAGGCAGCGTCTGCGGCCCTTGACCGCCCGCTTCTGCGCCCGCTCCGCGTACGGCCGCGGTGGAGCGCCCGGCCCGCGCCGCCGACGTGCCTCGTGCAGCAGCTGCGCGAGCTCGGCGTAGAAGTCGGCCCAGTAGGCGGTCACGTTGGCCGCCTGGAGCCGACTCCTCGTCGCGCGCTCGAGCGCGCCACGCACCGGCTGCGAGAGGCGAGGAGCGCTCTGCCGGCTCAGCACGGCGACGTGGTCGGTGCCGTCGGCGCCGTAGATCCACCGCAGCAGGTTCTGGTCGGTGAACGAGAGCCCGACGAAGACGCACATGCCTTCGAGCGCTGAGGCCATGAAGCGGTCCTGCCAACTTCCGGCCGCCCACAGCGCGTAGTCGCTCTCCGTGAGGACGACCGCGTCGTCGGCCGGCACGCCGCTGAGCTTCCCGTGGAGGTGGCGCACGACGGCGACGTCGTCCAGCTGCGGCTCGCCGTTCTCCACCGCCCGAGCTGCCATGCCGAGGTCCTCGAGGGCGTGCTCCAGCAGCTGGTCGTAGTTGAAGGTCGCGATCTCGATCGCGGGATAGCTCTGCTTCCACAGCGCGATCTCGCGTGCCAGCGGACCGGGTTCGAAGTGCTCGGCTCCCTTGCCGCGGTAGACGTGGCTGTCGACGAGCTTCATGAACTCCGCGTCCGATCTGACGAGCGCACGAGCAGTCGCCGCCATCCCAAGCAGGCCGGACTCCTCGACGGCGCTCAGCCACGCCGCTCGGTCGCCGTCAGCCAGGTCGACCGGGGCGACGGCTGCCAGTACGTCGCGCACCAAACTCGCCCACGAGGGCAGCCCCGCCTCCATCGACGCGCCGGCACCGACGACGAACGTCAGCCGCTCGGCCGCGGCGATCCGCTCGATGATCGGTTGCGGGTCGTTGTCGCCCTGAGCGATGAGGAAGCTCGGGCGCTCGTCGACCGGCAGAGCCGCCGGTTGCTCTCCGAGCCGCCCGACCAAGCTCGTGGCCTGCTCGAGCAGCTCGACGAGGTCCCTTGCGCTGTCCTGCAACATGCCTCGGACCGTACGGCCGGGAGCCGACAGATCAGCCGACCGCGGCCGGCGGGTCGGACAGCCGCTCGTGCTCGTGCCGTTCGTAGCACTGCGTGATCTCTGAGAGGGGCAGCTGCAGTCCGCGCTCGAGTTTCAGCAGCACGCGGAAGGTGGGGTTGATTTCGCCGCGCTCGATCGCACCGACGTAGTTGCGATGCAGGTCACAGCGAAAGCCGAGCTGCTCCTGCGAAAGACCGCGGCGAGCGCGCAGCTCGCGAACGGCGCGGCCGAGGGCGATGTGCTCATGCGAGATCCGACGGCCAAGGGTAAGGTCCGGCTCGGGCATGGAAGGTCCTTTCTTCCGTGTCCATGGCCCGGTGGGCGTTACAGCGCCCGCCGGGCCGATTCTTTCGCGCGACGACTGCCACGCGAACCGATCATGATGTGCAGTACTGTCTAAAGTACTGCACACGCTCCGGACGGACCACTAGCGTTCCCGCGATGGACCGCGACGAGATCGCCGCCCGCATCGCACGCGCCGGCAGACGACGCACCAGAGCGATGGAAGCCAAGCGCGATGCGTCGGCAGAGCTCGCCGAGCTGATCCCCCTCGCACGCAGAGCAGGCATCGGCGTGACAGAGATCGTGAGACTCAGTGGCATGTCGCCGCGTGGGGTCTACGACATGCTCGACCGGCGACCATGAGCGGCAACGCGCACCGATAGTCCTGCGCCGTCGGCTCCTGCAGCAGTGCCCTTGCTGGCACTGCAACTAAAGGCCGAGGCGAGCAAAGTCAACTTCGGGTTGCTGCTTCGCCGCCCTGCAAGCATCGGCATCATGGGCCCATGGCCAGCGAAGGGCAGCGCACTCTGACGTTGTTCGTCACGAGCGGCGAGCTCCTTCGCAAGCCGGCGACCACGCTTCAGAGAAAGCGGTTCCCGGAACAGTTGTCGGCGTTTCGGGCCGCTGCTCAGGAAGATGCAGCAGCGCAGGGTTTCTCACTTCTCAGAGAGCCAGTGTCAGTCGAGCTCCACATCCACGCTCCGGAGCTTCCCAATCAACCGTCCCTCGCGCCTGTGGCCAAGGCGTATCTCGATGGCCTTGAGGGCATCGCCTACGACAACGACCGCCGAGTCGAGCACTTGCTTGTCCGTCAGGATCCACTCGCTCATCCAATGATGGATGGATACGACCCCGGCCAGAATCGACGCGTTGAGGCAAGCGTCTTCATCGAGATCGAGCCCGTGGCGGACTACACAGCTCGATACGACAAGGCGTTCCGCATGGCAGTGCTAAGACGCGGGGAATCCCCCTGGCGCCGCACTTGGACGCTTAGGGAGGAGGTCGAGCTTCAGAACCTCCGACGCGTGCGCGATAACGGCCCTCAACCGCCCGACGAGCATCTCCTGGCGCAAATTCGACACCGCGAGCACAAACGGCTGCTCGATGGGGTACTCGCCGACATCGATCGCCCCGGACCGTTGCCGGCTGCAACCCGGGCAGTGCACCGGCTCCTGCCAGTTCATCGCATTCATTGGAACGCTCGACGGAAGTCTGGCGCCGCGTTCCTATTGCCGCTCCCGGGACAGGGGCCGGGTAGTTCTCAAGTATGGACGGGAGAGTTGAACGCCGAGCTGGCACGGCTGGGTTCTGACATGCCAGGTCTGCCGTTCAGCGGCTTCACGGGACTAGACATCGCCGTACGAGGTCAATCGCTGAAAGGCAAGGACCTCGACAACCTTGCCTACTCCATCCTCAGTCCTCTTGAGGAGACCCTATGTGTCAGGCGCGGCACCGTGGTGGACTATCGCGTCTACACCGCCCACGGCGAGCCCGAAGGGGTGCAGGTCCGGATCGTCGACCATCTCCGGCTGCTCGGACTCGACATCGCTCTAGGTACCGCAAGGACCCATCAGAGCTTCGACGAGCGCCTTCAGAGTTGGGGCGACCGGACAATCGCTCGAATCGACGAGTGGAGGCGACGCGCAGAAGCGCGTGATCGAACACCGCGATCTTGACCGGGCGCCAAGATGCTGCGCCGCTCCCCGCAACCCAAGGCACCGAAGCGCCGACCAGCGGGCCCTTGTTCACAGGAGGCGAGATTCGGAGCCCCGCGACTCCGGGGCGAGGCTCGATCCGCAGGGACAGTTCCAGGGACCGAAACCTCCGTGTAGGAGCGGATCCGAGCGGATCCATGCGGATCGCTGTCGATCCGCCGAGAGCCCGGGATCGCCCGCCACACCGAGCAATCCGCCAAACCACCTAAGCGGGGGACCCAGGAATCGAACCTGGCGTTGCGGTTTTGGAGACCGCCGTGTTACCGATACACCAGTCCCCCGGGGACCGGTGGCCCATTGTAGGCGGGCGTGGCGGGGCGCGGCGCGCAGGAGGACCGCGCGCAGGAGGGCAGCACGCCGCGGGCGGCGCTCGCAGATCAGTAGGCGCCCGGCGCGCCTGCGGTTCCCGGCGCGCGTTCGCGCCCGAGCACGAGCCCGAGCACGACCATCCCGGCGCCGAGCAGGAAGTGCAGCCAGTTGTCGGCCGAGTTCACCGGCACGAAGTTCGCGCCGCTGTCGCGGTCGATCACCAGGCCGTAGAGCCACAGCACGAGGTAGATCGCGCCGCCGACGACGAGGAACGTGCGCGCGCCCGGCCAGGTGCGCGAGAGCGCGAGGCCGGCGACGCCGTACAGCAGGTGGACGATGTTGTGCAGGACGCTGACCTGGAAGATCCCGAGCAGCTCGGCGCCGCCGTCGTGGCCGGCGAAGTCGAGCCCTCCGTACAGGTGCGTCGTGATGCCCGGGATGAACCCGGCGATGCCGACGACGAGGAACGCGATGCCGACGAGGCGGGCGGCGGTCTGGATCGGTGAGAGCGATCGCATGGCCGCCGTGTACCTGCTCTGACGCGTCGCAAACCTCGCGGCTCACATGCGCTGACCGACGATCTCCTCCGCGATCGCGAGTGACGATGTCGCGGCGGGGGACGGCGCGTTGCGGACCCACGTCACGCGCGCGTCGCCGCCGATGCGGAAGTCGTCGACGAGCGCGCCGTCGCGGTCGACCGCCTGGGCGCGCACGCCCGCGCTCGCCCGCACGGCGTCGCCGGTCGTCAGCGCCGGCACGTAGCGCCGGGCCTCAGCCACGAACGTGCGCTTCGACAGCGAGCGGCGCAGCTCGGCCGCGCCCGCACGCCAGTGCCCGCGCATCAGCTGCCGCGTGCCGGGCCAGGCGAGCGTCTCCGCGAGGTCGCGGGGGCGCAGCATGCCGCGCCGGTAGCCCTCGCGCGCGAGCGCCAGGACCGCGTTGGGACCGATCAGCACCCGGCCGTCGATCGTGCGCGTGAGATGCACGCCGAGGAACGGCAGCGCGGGATCCGGCACCGGATAGATCAGCCCGTTCACAAGCGTTCGGCGCTCCGGCACAAGCTCCCAGTACTCGCCGCGAAACGGCACGATGCGCGGGGCGGGGTCCTCGCCGGAGCGGCGCGCGAGGCGGTCGGCGTACAGGCCGGCGCAGACGATCGCGCGGTCGGCGCGCAGCGCCTCGCCGTCCGCAAGCTCCACGACGGCGCCACCGCGTGCTCCGCCGCTCTGCACGCGCACGACCTCCGCGCCGGTCCGCACGACGCCGCCCCGGGCGAGCAGCTCGCCGGCGAGCGCGAGCGCGACCGCGCGGAAGTCGGTGATCGCCGTCTCGGGCGAGTGCAGCGCGGCGATCCCGGCCGCATGCGGCTCGAGCTCGCGCAGCTGCGCCGCGTCGAGCCGCCGCAGACCCGGGACGCCGTTCGCGTGCGCGCGCTCGGCGAGCTGCTCGAGTCGTGGAAGCTCCTCGGGGCCGAGGGCGACGACGAGCTTGCCGCACGTCTCACACGGGACGCCGCGCTCTGCGCAGTAGGCACGCAGGAGCGCGACCCCTCGCCGGCACAGGCGCGCCTTCAACGACCCGGGCGCGTAGTAGATGCCGGCGTGCACGACGCCCGAGTTGCGGGCGGTCTGGTGCAGTGCCAGTTGCGGCTCCTTCTCCAGCACGAGCACCTCAGCGTCGGGCTTCTCGCGCGCCAGCAGCCGGGCCGTTGCGAGGCCGAGGATCCCCCCGCCGACGACTACGACGCGCACCGCACCGGGCGCTGGTTGCGGACGGGGCTCGTCATGCAAATGGGAGTCTGACGCCGTCGAGCCGCCAAGGCTGAGAGGATTCCCGACCATGAGAATCGGAGTTCCTAAGGAGACCGCCGAGGGCGAGCAGCGTGTGGCGCTCGTGCCGGAGGTCGTGAGAAAGCTTGTGGGTGCTGAGCACCAGGTCGTGATCCAGCGTGGCGCCGGCGACGGGGCGATGATCCCCGACGCGGCGTTCGAGGAGGCCGGGGCGTCGTTGACCGACGACGTCGCCGGGGTCTGGCAGTCGGACGTGGTCGTGAAGGTTGCGCCCCCGTCGGCGGAGGAGGTCGTGCGGTTGGGCAGCGACTCGACGTTGATCGGGTTTTTGCAGCCGTTGACGAACGCGGAGGGCGTGCGCGCGCTCGCGGCCTCCGGGGCGACTGGGTTTGCGTTGGAGGCGGTGCCGCGGATTTCGCGTGCGCAGTCGATGGATGCGCTCTCGTCGCAGTCGAACATCGCTGGGTATCGCGCGGCGTTGATGGGCGCGCAGGAGATGGGTCGCTTCTATCCGATGTTGATGACGGCGGCGGGGACGATTCGGCCGGCGACGGTGTTGGTGCTCGGGGCCGGCGTCGCGGGGTTGCAGGCGATCGCGACCGCGCGCCGTTTGGGTGCGGTTGTGCAGGGCTTTGATGTGCGTGCGGCGGTGAAGGAGCAGGTGGAGTCGTTGGGGGCGACGTTCTTGGAGTTCGACCTTGGCGGGGACCTGGAGGGTGAGGGCGGGTACGCGAAGGAGCTCACACCGGAGCAGCAGGCGCGCCAGCAGGAGTTGATGGCGGAGGCGATCGGGAAGGTCGACGTCGTGATCACGACGGCGCTCGTGCCCGGTCGTCGTGCGCCGATTCTCGTGACCGAGGATGCGGTGAAGCGGATGAAGCCGGGCTCCGTTGTGGTGGATCTCGCGGGTGAGGCGGGCGGGAACTGTGAGCTCTCAGAGCCGGGTGAGACGGTGGTTCGGCATGACGTGAAGATCATGGCGCCGCTCAACGTGCCGAGCACGATGGCGGAGCACGCCAGCCAGTTGTATGCGCGGAATATCGAGGCGCTGCTGGGGTTGATGGTCGAGGATGGTGCCTTGAAGCTCGACTTCGAGGATGAGGTCATTGCGGGTGCGTGTGTGACGCGTGGTGGCGAGATTGTTCACGAGGGCGCCAAGGCGGCCGCGTCGGCCGGCGCGTCGGCATAGGAAGGGCTTGTCATGGATTTGGTGACGCAGATCGGCGTTCTGGTGTTGGCGGCCTTCGTTGGGTTCGAGGTCATCAGCAAGGTGCCGAATACGTTGCATACGCCGTTGATGTCGGGCACGAACGCGATTCACGGGATCGTGCTGCTCGGCGGGCTGCTTGTGATCGGTGAGGCCGTCGGCGCCGACGACGTGCTCGGTCAGATCATTTTGGTGGTCGCGATCGCGTTCGGGACGATCAACGTGATCGGCGGGTTCTTGGTGACCGACCGGATGTTGGGGATGTTCAAGAGAAAGCCGGTGCCGGCCAAGACGGATGCGGAGGCCAAGTCGTGAGCGTCCTGACGAGCGTGCCGTTGGCGTCCAGCTTTTTGCAGGATCAGAACTTCATCGACTCGTTGTACATCCTTGCGGTGATTTTGTTCATCGTCGGTCTGCGGGGGTTGGCGGGTCCGCAGACGGCGGTGCGCGGGAACAGAATCGCTGCGGTCGGGATGTTGGTCGCGTTCGTCGCGACGCTGCTGCAGGAGGGGGTTGTTCCGAACGGTCACACGGCGATTCTGATCGCGGTTGGCGTGATCATCGGCACTGCGGTCGGCATCCCGAGCGCGTTGCAGGTGAAGATGACGGCGATGCCGCAGATGGTGGCGCTGTTCAACGGGGTCGGCGGTGGCGCGGTCGCCCTTATTGCGTGGGCGGAGTTTCGTCGTCACTTCCCCGGTGCCGGCGAGGACTGGTACACGAAGAGCATGATCGCGTCGTTGTTTGCGGCGATCATCGGCAGCATCAGCTTCTGGGGTTCGAACATCGCGTTCGGGAAGTTGCAGGAGATTTTGCCGGGTCGGCCGATCAAGCTGCCGGGCCAGCAGCTGATCAACCTCGTGCTCCTCATCATTTGCGTCGGGTCGGCGATCGCGATCGCGGCCGGCACGCATTCGCAGGCCCTCTTCATCCTCGGGATCTTGGTCGCGGCGGGGATTCTCGGGAACATGGTCGTGTTGCCGATTGGTGGGGCGGACATGCCGGTCGTGATCTCGTTGTTGAACGCGTTTACGGGTCTGTCGGCGGCGGCGACGGGTATCGCGCTCAACAACTTCGCGTTGATCGTGGCGGGCACGATCGTCGGCGCGTCGGGTTCGATCTTGACGAATCTGATGGCGGTCGCGATGAACCGCAGCGTGCCGAGCATCATCGCGGGCGGGTTCGGTGGCGGTGACGCCGCCCCCGCCGGCGCCAGCGCCGGCGCCGGTGCCGGCGGGACCGCGCGCTCGACCAGTGCGCAGGACGCGGCGATCCAGCTCGCCTACGCGCGTCAGGTCGTGATCGTGCCCGGGTACGGGATGGCGGTCGCGCAGGCCCAGCACGCGGTGCGCGAGATGGCCCTCGCGCTGGAGAGAAAAGGCGTCGAGGTCAAGTACGCGATCCACCCCGTCGCCGGCCGCATGCCCGGCCACATGAACGTGCTCTTGGCCGAGGCGGACGTGCCGTATGACCAGCTCAAGGAGATGGATGACATCAACCCCGAGTTCGGCCGCACCGACGTCAGCTTGATCATCGGCGCCAATGACGTCACCAACCCGGCCGCCAACAACGACCCCGGCTCGCCGATCTACGGGATGCCGATCCTCGAGGTCGACAAATCCCAGTCCGTCATCGTCCTCAAACGCAGCATGAGCAGCGGGTTCGCCGGCATCGACAACCCCCTCTTCTACGACCCCAAGACCGCCATGCTGTTCGGCGACGCCAAAGCCAGCGTCAGCGAGATCACCGGCGAGCTCGGAAGCCTCTAACGCACTACGCGCAGCAGCAGGTGCGTGACGCCGTTTCCGACGACGGCACGCACCTGCTCGAAGCGCACCTCCGGCCCGACGCCCTCGAACAGCGAGGCGCCGCCGCCCAGCAGCACCGGCACGACGTGCAGCGTCAGCTCGTCGACCGCGCCGGCCCGCAGCAGCTGCCGGATCACGTCCGCGCCGCCGGCGATCGACACGTCGCCGTCGCCCGCCGCTTCGCGAGCCATGTCGACGGCGCCCTCCGGGCCGCCGGTCACGAACACGAACGTCGTGTCCCCGCGCACCAGCGCCTCGCGCGGCTCGTGCGTCACCACGAACACCGGCTTGCGGAACGGCGGCTCCTCGCCCCAGTACGGCTCGCCGAGGTCGAACATGCGGCGGCCCATCACGATCGCGCCGACGCCCGTGAACGCCTCCGTCAGCATGTCCGAGTCGACACCGCTCGTGCCGCCCTCGTAGCCGTGCATCTCGCGCCAGCTCTGCGTCGCCGTCACCCACTCGTGCAGCGCCTCGCCGCCGCGGCCGAGCGGCTGCTCGGGGCCGTCATCCGGCCCGGCGACATACCCGTCGAGCGACACCGAGATGTCGACCTTCACCCGCCCGCTCATCGCTGCTCCTCTCGCGTCGCCAATTTCGCCGCCCGCTCCAGCATCAGGAGGCGTTCCTGCTCGTTGTCCGTCATCCCGGCCGCGCGCGTCAGCTCGGCAAACGCCTCCTCGCGGCGGCCGAGTCTCTCCAGCAGGTCGGCCCGAACCGCGGGAAGCAGGTGATAACCCGCCAGCGCGCGTTCGCCCGCCAGCGCGTCGACCAGCTCCAGTCCCGCCGCCGCCCCAAACGCCATCGCGACGGCCACCGCGCGGTTCAGCTCCACCACCGGCGAGCCGGTCAACGCGGCCAGCGCGTCGTACAACGCGACGATCCGCTCCCAGTCGGTGTCGGCTGCCACGCGCGCCCGCGCGTGGCAGGCTGCGATCGCCGCCTGCAGCGCATACGGGCCCAGCCCGCCGCCCGCCAGCTCCTCCGCGCGATCCAACGCGCGCAGCCCCCGCCCGATCAGCAGCAGGTCCCAGCGCGAGCGGTCCTGGTCGTTCAGCAGCACCGGCCGCCCGTCCGCGGCGCGGCGCGCACGCAGTCGCGATGTCTGCAGCTCCATGAGCGCCGCCAGGCCGTGCACCTCCGACTCGCGCGGCATCAGCTCGGCGAGCATGCGCCCGAGCCGCAGCGCGTCCTCGCACAGCTCCGGCCGCGTCCAATTCGAGCCCGCTGTCGCCGAGTAGCCCTCGTTGAAGACGAGGTAGATCACGCCGAGCACCGCCGGCAGCCGCTCGGCCAGCTCCTCCCCGGCCGGCACCTCGAACGGCACTCTCGCGGCGGACAAGGTCTTCTTCGCGCGCACGATCCGCTGTTGCACGGTGGCTCTCGGCGTCAGGAACGCGCGCGCGATCTCGTCGCTCGTCAAGCCACCCAGCAATCGCAGCGTCAAGGCCACGCGCGCCTCGATCGCGAGCACGGGATGGCAGCACATGAAGATCAGGCCGAGCAGGTCCTCGCCCGCCTGCGCCGCAGCCGCCGCCTCCGCCGTCGGGTCGGCTTCCATGCCGGACTCCAGCTCGTGCGCGATCTGCTCCTGCTTGGCCTGCAGCGTCTCGCCGCGGCGGAACAGGTCGATCGCGCGGTGCTTGGCGGTCGCCATCAGCCAGGCGCCCGGGTTCTCCGGGACGCCCGACTGCGGCCACTTCTCCAGCGCGACGACGAGCGCGTCCTGCGCGAGGTCCTCGGCCAGCCCGACGTCGCGCACCATCCGCGTCAGGCCGGCGATCAGCCGCGGCGCCTCGATCCGCCAGACGGCGTCGATCGTGCGCCGCAGGTCGCTGTCCGCCGGCGCGGACATCAGCGATCCTCGATCTGGGCGCGGATCCGCTCCTCCTGCTCGCGCAGCTCCGGCGTGAACTCCTCGCCGAAGTCCTCCGCCTCGAAGATCTGGCGGATCTCGATCTCCGACTCGCCCGGCATCGGGTTCGGGCAGCGCTTGACCCACTCGATCGCCTCGTCGAGCGACTTGCACTGCCAGATCCAGAAGCCGGCGACGAGCTCCTTCGTCTCCGCGAACGGCCCGTCCACGACCGCGCGCGAGGCGCCGTCGAAGCGCACGCGCGCCCCCTTCGAGCTGGGCTGCAGGCCCTCGCCCGCCAGCATCACGCCGGCCTGCGCGAGCTCCTCGTTGAATCTGCCCATTGCCGCGAGCAGCTCCTCGCTCGGCATCACGCCCTGCTCGCTGTCCTGCGTCGCCTTGACCATCACCATGAAGCGCATCGGCTGCTCCTTCGTCGGGGACCTCGCGGTCCGGTTTCTACCCCTACGACGAACGGGACGCGGCGGAATCGACATTGAGCACACGTCGCAGCAATGGCGGCGCGAGCAGCGTCGTCGCGACCGACATCGCGACGATCACGGCGAAGCGCTCATCGCCGATGACGCCTGCGCTCGCGCCGATCCCCGCGACGATGATCCCCACCTCGCCGCGCGGGATCATCCCGATCGCGACGACGCGCCGCTCGCGGAAGGGCAGCGCCCTCGCGCCGAACCAGGCGCCGAGGTACTTCGTCACGATCGCCAGCGCGGTGAGCCCCGCGAACAGCGCCAGCGCGCCGCCGCCGGCGAGCGCACCGAGGTCGAGCTCGGCGCCGATGAAGGCGAAGAAGAACGGCGGGAAGAACGCGTACAGCGGCGCGACCTCGCGCTCGATCGGATGCTGCTCGCGCGTCTCGGCGATGATCATCCCGGCCAGGAACGCGCCGATCACCGCCGCCAGTCCCACCTCGGCGGCGAGCGCTGCGAGCCCGAGGCAGACGAGCACCGCCGGCAGCAGGGGGGACTCTGAGAAGCGCGGCGCGTGCAGCAGGCGCGGCCAGCGCTGCGTGACGCGCGTGCCGACCAACGCGAAGAAGGCGACGAACGCGAGCGAGATGCCGACCACGAGCCCGAGGTCGCCGACGTCGAGCGAGCCGTTGTCGGCGAGCCCGGTCGCGACCGCGAGCAGCAGCAGCGCGAGCACGTCGTCGATCACGGCGGCGCCGAGGATCGTGCGCGCCGCGGCGGTTCTCACGACGCCCAGCTCGATCAGCACCGCTGACGTGATCCCGACGCTCGTGGCCGTCAACGCGACGCCGAGGAAGATCGCCTCGGCGCTGCCGTCGCCGAGCGCGAAGCCGAGCGCGACTCCGCCCGCGAACGGGAACACGACGCCGAGCACGCCGACTGTCGTCGCCGACGCCCCGACCGCGCGCATGTCCGACAGTCTCGTCTCCAGCCCGACCCAGAACAGCAGGAACACGACGCCCAGCTCGGCGAACACCTGGAAGACCTCGTCGGGCGCGACCCACCCGAGCACCGACGGGCCGATCAGCACGCCGGCGAGGATCTCGCCGACGATCCCCGGCTGCCCGAGCCGCTTGAACAGCTCGTCGCCGAGCTTGGCCGCGAGCAGGATGACGAACAGGTCGAGCAGGACGCCGGCGAGGTCGCCCTCGGCCGCCGCGGCGAACGGCAGGTGCACGGGCGGAGCCTAGCGCCGCTGGACGACTGCGCTAGGTTCGATCCCATGTCCACCGCGACGGACCCCGCTGCCGCGCCCGAGCAGCGCGAGGCGCGCCGCCGCCGCCCCGCGATCGTCGCGGTCGACGACGAGCCGGCCGTGCTCGCGGCCGTCGCGCGCGACCTGCGGCGCGGCTTCGGAGAGGGCTACCGGATCGTGCGCGCCAACTCCGGCGAGGAGGCGCTCAGCGTCCTCAGAGAGCTCGTCGCGCGCGGCGATCAGGTTGCGCTGCTTGTCGCCGACCAGCGCATGCCCGGCATGTCCGGGACGGAGTACCTCGTGCAGGCGCGCAAGCTCGTGCCGGGCGCCAAGCGCGTGCTGCTGACGGCCTATGCCGACACCGAGGCGGCGATCCAGGCGATCAACGAGGTCGCGCTCGACTACTACCTGCTGAAGCCATGGGACCCGCCGGAGGAGCAGCTGTTCCCGGTCGTCGAGGACCTGCTGACGACGTGGGAGGCGGGCGCGGCGGTCGAGGCCGGCGGCGTGCGGCTCGTCGGGCACCGCTTCAGCCGCGACTCGCACGAGCTGCGCGACTTCCTCGCGCGCAACCGCGTACCGGCGCGCTGGCTCGACGTCGAGCGCGACGGCGAGGCGCGCGAGCTGCTCGCGGTCGCGGGCGTGGAGGAGACGGGCCTGCCGGTCGCGCTGCTGGAGGACGGCTCCGTGCTGGAGCGGCCGAGCGTCCTGGAGCTGGCGGAGCGGCTCGGCGTCGCCGCGCAGCCGAGCGCCGAGCACTACGACCTCGTGATCGTCGGCGGCGGCCCGGCCGGGCTGGCGGCCGCGGTCTACGGCGCGAGCGAGGGCCTGCGCACGGTGATGGTCGAGCGCGAGGCGCCCGGCGGGCAGGCCGGCATGTCGAGCCGCATCGAGAACTATCTGGGCTTCCCGGCCGGCCTCTCGGGCTCGGATCTCGCGCGCCGCGCGACCGACCAGGCGCGCCGCCTCGGCGCCGAGCTGCTGACCGTGCAGGACGCCGCCGCGCTGCGCGTCGAGGGCGCGGGCCGGCTCGTCGAGCTGACCGGCGGCGGGACGCTGTCCGCGAACACGGTGCTGATCGCCTCCGGCGTCTCCTACCGCAAGCTGACGGCGCCGGGCTTCGACGACCTCACCGGTGCGGGGATCTACTACGGCGCCGCGCTGACGGAGGCGCGCGCCTGCAAGGACCAGCACGTCGTCGTGATCGGCGGCGCCAACTCGGCCGGGCAGGCGGCCGTGTACTTCTCCGGCTGGGCCGCGCGCGTGACGATGCTCGTGCGCGGCGCCGGGCTGGAGGCGTCGATGTCGCAGTACCTGATCGAGCAGATCGCGGGGCTGGAGAACGTCGAGGTGCGCACGCGCAGCGAGGCGGTCGCGGCGCATGGCGAAGATGGGCATCTGTCCGCGCTGACGATCCGCGACAAGGACGGCGCGGAGGCCATCGAGCAGGCCGACGCCTGCTTCGTCTTCATCGGCGCGGCGCCGCGCACGGACTGGCTGCATGGCGTCGTCGCGCGCGACGAGCGCGGCTTCATCCTCGCCGGCGCCGACGCGCAGCAGGCCGGCTGGCCGCTCAGACGCGACCCGTACGTGCTGGAGTCGAGCGTGCCGGGCGTGTTCGTCGCCGGCGACGTGCGCGCGCGCTCGATCAAGCGCGTCGCGAGCGCGGTGGGGGAGGGCTCGATGGCGGTGTCGCTGATCCATGAGTACCTGGCCGAGGCATGAGCGCGACCGCCGACCGGCCGAGCGTCGAGGAGCTGCGCGAGCTGACGCTGTTCGAGGGGCTTGACGACGCTGCGCTCGCCGTGTGGGCGCAGGCCGCGACGATCAAGCAGCTGGAGCCCGGCAAGGTGCTCGTCGAGCAGGACGAGCCCGCGCGCGCGTTGTGGCTGCTGCTGGAGGGGACGATCGAGACGCTCGTGCTCGCCGACGGGCGCAGCGAGCAGATCGGCCACCAGGAGGCGCCGACGTGGATCGGTGCGATCGCCGCGCTCACGGGCGACCCGCTTGGCATCACGGTGCGCGCCCGCACGGCCTGCCGCGTCGCGGCGATCCCGTCGGAGCGCTTCGTCGAGCTCGCGCTCGCCGACCGCACGATCCACCGCCGCGTGATGCAGCGCGTCGGACCGGTGATGAGCCGCCTGACCGCCCGCGAGCAGCACCGCGAGCGGCTCGCCGCGCTCGGCACCATGGCGGCCGGGCTCGCGCACGAGCTGAACAACCCCGCCGCGGCGGCGAACCGCGCCGCGAGCGATCTGATCGAGGCGATCAAGGCGATCGCGAAGGCGCTCGACGCGTTCGTCGAGGCGGGTGTCGAGCGCGAGGACGCGGAGAAGCTGCTGGCGCTGCAGCGCGAAGCGCTCACCCGCGCGGAGACGTGCACGGCGTTGGACGCGCTCGACGCCGCCGACGAGGAGGACGCGATGCTCGACCGCCTCGAGGCGCTCGGCGTCGGGGATGCGTGGAGACTGGCGGAGCCGCTGGCGCGCGCTCGCGTCGACGACGCGTGGCTGGCGGAGGTCGCGCGGCTTGCCGGCCCGGCCACCGACCAGGCGCTGCGCTGGGTCGCGGCCTCGCTCACCGCGCGCACGCTCGCGCAGGAGCTCAAAGACTCGACGGAGCGCATGAGCGCGCTCGTCGGCGCGGTCAAGTCCTACGCCTACATGGACCGCGGCGGGCTCGTCGAGGTGGACGTGCACGAAGGGCTGGAGACAACGCTCGTCGTGCTCGGCCACAAGCTGAAGAAGACGAAGCTGAAGGTCGTGCGCGATTACGACCGCACGCTGCCGAAGCTGACCGTCCACGGCTCGGAGCTCAACCAGGTGTGGACGAACCTGCTGGACAACGCGATCGATGCGCTCGCCGAGCGCGAGTCGGGGACCATCACGATCCGCACGACGCGCGACGGTCCGTGCGTCCTCGTCGACGTCGCCGACGACGGGCCGGGCATTCCCGAGGACGTGCGCCCGCGGGTGCTGGAGCCGTTCTTCACGACGAAGGAGGCCGGCCGGGGGACCGGCCTGGGGCTCGACACGGCACGCCGCGTCGTCGAGGAGCGCCACACCGGCACGCTCGGCTTCGACACCGGCGCGCAGGGCACCACCTTCCACGTGTGGCTGCCGCTGGAGGGAACCGCGCGCTAGAGCGCAGGCGCACGCGCCTGCGCTCCAGCGTCAAGCCGCTTTCGAGCGGCGGTCGCGGTCTTCGTAAAGCTCGGCGACCGAGACACCCAACGCCTCGGCGAGGCGTGCAACCGTCGTCGAGCGCGGATCCTTGTTGGCCCGCTCAATCTCGCTCAGGTGCTTGGGATGGATGTCCGCCGCGAAGGCGAGTGCCTCCTGCGACAACTCTCGCTCGCGCCGCAGATGCCGGATCGCTCCGGCCAGCACGAGCAGCTCGGGCGCGGGCTGCGTGAACCGTCTTCCCGTCATCGGCACATATCCCGCTGTTCGAACAACACGAACATATGTTCGCATACCACGCAAGCGGATGCGCCGGTTCGTGTCAGAGCACGCATCCCAGCGCGTCGCGCTAGGCGTCGAGTCGCTCGTCGAACTCGGTGAACAGCTCGCCGGAGCGCAGCTCGAGCGCTCTCGCGATCTTGAGCACCGTGGACAGACGCGGGTCCTTGTTGGCGCGCTCGATCTCGCCGATGTGCTTCGCGCTCAGGCCTGCCTCGTCGGCGAGCGCCTCTTGTGAGAGATCGCGGTCGCGACGCGCCTTGCGCACCGTGCGCCCGAAGGCGACGAGCTGTGGTGAAGCGGCGGTCCGCATCCGTACCGCGAAACCTTCACCACCGATGACGGTTCAGCCACCGTCTGCTGACGGTAAATCTCCACCGCCAGATGGTTTTCTGGCTATAGTCCGGCTTCCGGCTTCTTGGCACCCAGCCTCGCCGGCGCGTGAATCCCCCTCACCGCGCCGGCTATGGCAGGCAGGGGCGAAGGTGTCGGCTTTTCCCTCGCGTGCAGTGATCTCGCGCAGGGTCGTGCGAACGCTCCGGGCGCCCCAAACCCCCGGGGCGTTCGTCTTTTCCGGTGCGCCTGCGCGGCACCGGCCTTGCATCGCAATACATATCGCGATATATCTTTACGCATCGAGATACTTCAAGCTGAGGAGGCGACATGCATCGCATGACGCACCATGGCGGCGGCCCGTGCGGCCGCGGCTCCTTCCAATCCGGTGCGCACCGCGCACACGAGCGCCACGGCGGCTGGGGCGGACCCCCGTTCGGCGCCGGCGGCTTCCGCGGAGGACGCGGGCGAGGACGCGCGCGTCGCGGCGACGTCCGCACGGCCGTGCTGCTGTTGCTCGCCGAGGAGCCGCGCAACGGCTACGCGATCATGCAGGAGCTCGAGGAGCGCAGCGGCGGGGCCTGGCGCCCGAGCGCCGGATCGATCTACCCCGCCCTGCAGTTGCTGGAGGACGAGGGCTTGATCCGCTCCGAGGAGGTCGACGGGCGCAGATTGCTGCAACTCACCGACGCGGGCCGCAGACTCGTCGAGCAGCGACCGGCGGACCAGCCCGCGCCCTGGGACGAGCTGGCCGGCGACATCGGCGACGACGCACGCGCCATCATGAAGGTTGCGAAAGAGGTGATGATCGCGGCGGCACAAGTCATGCAGACGGGCAGCGAGTCCCAGCGCGCGCAGGCGCGCAGACTGCTCGTGGGGCTGCGCCGCGACTTGTACGGCATCCTCGCGACCGGCGACGGCGACGAGGGCGAGGACGCGTGAGCGAGTCCGATCTGGCCGTCGAGGTCCGCGGACTGGTGAAGCGCTTCGGCGACGTCGAGGCGGTGCGGGGCATCGACCTCGACGTCCTCGCCGGCGAGACGTTCGGCTTTCTCGGCCCCAACGGCGCCGGCAAGTCGACGACGATCTCGATGCTGTGCACGCTGCTGAGACCGGACGCCGGCAGCGCGAGGGTCGCCGGCCACGACGTGGTGAGCGAGCGCGACGACGTGCGCCGCAACATCGGGCTCGTGTTCCAGGACCCGACGCTCGACGGTTACCTGACCGCCGAGCAGAACCTCAAGTTCCACGCTGAGCTGTATGGCGTCCCGAAGGCGGTCGTGCCTGAGCGCATGCGGCTCGTGCTGGAGATGGTGGGGCTGTGGGAGCGGCGCGGGTCGCTCGTGCAGACCTACTCGGGCGGCATGAAGCGCCGCCTGGAGATCGCCCGCGGCCTGCTCCACGCTCCCCGCGTCCTGTTCCTCGACGAGCCGACCGTCGGGCTCGACCCCCAGACGCGCAGCTCGATCTGGGGCTACATCGAGGAGCTCAAAGCGCAGGAGGACATCACGATCTTCGTCACGACCCACTACATGGACGAGGCCGAGCACGCCGACCGCATCGCGATCATGGACCAGGGCGAGATCATCGCGCTCGACACGCCGGCGGCGCTGAAGGCGAGCGTCGGCAAGGACCGCGTACAGCTGCAGGTCGACGACGTCGACGCGGCGATCGACGCGCTGCGCGAGCGCTTCGGGCTGGAGGCGACGATCGCCGAGGGGCACGTGACGGTGGCGGTCGAGGCGGGGGAGGAGTTCGTCCCGCGGCTGTTCGCCGGGCTGGGCGTCCCGATCAAGGGCGTCTCCGTCGCGCGGCCGTCGCTGGACGATGTGTTCATGTCCTACACCGGCACGACGATCCGCGACGCGGAGGCGTCGAGCGGTCCGGACCCGATGATGCGGATGATGGCGGGGCGGCACTGATGGCGACCACCGAGACTCGCCCCGCGGCCGCGCCGCCCGTCCGCGTCGTCGTGCCGCCCGGCGGCTGGCGCGCCGATCTCCGCGGAGTGAAGGTCGTCTGGCAGCGCGAGCTGATCCGCTTCTGGCGCGACCGCCTGCGCATCGTCACCTCGCTCTTGCAGCCGCTGATCTTCCTGTTCGTGCTCGGCGGCGGGCTCGCGAACCTCGCCTCCGGGGGGACCGAGGGCATCGACCTGCGCACGTTCATGTTCCCCGGCGTGCTGGCGATGGCGGTGCTGTTCACCGCCATGTTCAGCGCCGCCTCCGTCGTATGGGACCGCGAGTACGGCTTTCTGCGCGAGATGCTCGTCGCGCCCGTGCGGCGCGGCTCGATCGTGCTCGGCAAGTGCTTCGGCGGCGCGACCGTCGCGGGCTTCCAAGGCGTGCTCGTGATGGCGCTCGCGCCGCTCGTGCACGTGCCGTACTCGGCGTCCATGATCGTCGAGGTGCTCGCGCTGCAGCTGCTGCTCGCGTTCATGATCACCGCATTCGGGGTGATGGCAGCGGTGCAGATCAGCCAGATGCAGGCGTTCATGGCGCTGATGCAGATGGTCGTGATGCCGCTGCTGTTCTTGTCCGGCGCGCTGTTTCCGCTGACCGGCCTGCCGCACTGGCTGGCCGTGCTGAACCGCCTCGACCCGCTCACGTACGCGGTGAACCCGATCCGCACCGCCGTCTTCGACCACCTCGACCTCACGCCCGCCGCGACGGCGGCGCTGCTGCCGGGGATCACGTGGTTCGGCTGGCAGGTCCCGATCGCCGTGCAGGTCGGCGTGGTGGTCGCGTTCGCGATCGCGATGCTGGGCATCGCGATCGCTCAGTTCAAGCGCGCCTGAGGCGCGAATCCCCAGAGCACTGCACCGCTTGCCTCGGTATGCGAGGCGAAAGGTGCAGTGCTCGGATCGCATGCGGCGCGTTCACGCGCACGTAATCCCTCCGTGAGATGGTGATCGCGTGGCGCTGCTGATCCTCTTCGGCTTCCTCGCCGGCGCAGGCACGGCGGTCTCGCCGTGCGTGCTGCCGGTGCTGCCGATCGCGCTCGGCGCCGGCGCGACGGGCGGACGCCGCCGCCCGCTCGGGATCGTGATCGGCCTGACCGCCTCGTTCACGTTCGCGACGGTCGCGCTTGTCTACGTGCTCGACGCGATCGGCCTCCCGGACACGCTGCTGCGCACGCTCGCGATCGTCGTGTTGCTGCTGTTCGGCGTCGCGCTGCTGGTGCCGCCGCTGGCGGCTCGCGTCGAGGGCCGGCTGAGCACGCTGGCAGCTCGGCTCGGAGCGCGTCCTGCGAGCACGACCGGCGACGGCTTCCGCTCCGGCTTGCTCGTCGGCGCCTCGCTCGGCCTCGTGTACGCGCCCTGCGCCGGCCCGATCCTCGCGGGCGTCATCACCGTCTCGGCCTCGCAGCCGTTCACTGCCGGCCGGCTCGCGGTTGCGCTCGCATACGGGATCGGCTCGGCGCTCGTGCTGTACCTGCTGATGCTGGGCGGGCGTCGGCTCACCGCGCCGCTGGCAAAGCGCGGCGGCGCGTTGCAGATGGCGATGGGCACGGTGATGGCGCTCGTCGCGCTCGCGATGCTCAACGACTACGACCTGCGCTTCCAGAGCGCGATCGCGAAGGACCTGCCGGCCTTCCTCGTCACACCGACTGAGGGGCTGGAGAAGACGGGCGCGGCGCGCAACGCGCTCGCCGACATCCGCGGGAGTTCGGACTCGAAGCTCGCAGCGGCCGTCGACGCCGCGCCGCCCGCGCACGAAGCGACCGGCCGCCTGCACCTGAAGGACTACGGTCGCGCACCCGACTTCACCGACACGCAGCGGTGGTTCAACACGGCCGACGGCAGACCGCTGACGATGCGCGAGCTGCGCGGCAGAGTCGTCCTGGTCGACTTCTGGACCTACACGTGCGTGAACTGCCTGCGGACGCTGCCGTACCTGAAGGCGTGGGACGCGCGCTACCGCGCGCAGGGGCTCACCATCGTCGGCGTCCACACGCCCGAGTTCCCGTTCGAGAAGGACAGCGGCAACGTCGCGGCGGCGATCGCGCGCGAGAGCCTGCGCTACCCCGTCGTGCAGGACAACGACTACGGCACCTGGGACGCCTACGGCAACCAGTACTGGCCGGCGCACTACTTCGTCGACGCGCGCGGCCACGTCCGCTACGCGCACTTCGGCGAGGGCGACTACGGGCACTCCGAGCAGGTGATCCGCGCGCTGCTGCGCGAGGCCGGCAGGCAGGTCGGCGGCGCGATGTCGGGGGCGCGCGGCAGCTCTGCCTCGCTCGGCGTCACGACGCCCGAGTCCTACCTCGGCTCGATGCGCGCGCAGCGCTTCGCGAACGGCGCGATCCTGCCGGGTCGCCAGGACTTCGGCGTCGTGCCCGACCCGGCGCGGGACGAGCTCGCCTACGGCGGCGTGTGGACGATCGAGCGCGAGGACGCCACTGCCGGACCGGGCGCCGCGCTCGATCTCGCGTTCGGCGCGCGGCGCGTGTTCCTCGTGCTCGGCTCGCCGGGCCAGGCGCGGCGGATGCGCGTGTTGCTCGACGGGAAGCCGATCCCCGATCGGCTCGCCGGCGCGGACGTCCATGGCGGTGTCGCGACGATCTCCTCGCAGCGGCTGTATGAGCTCGTCGACCTGCCGGGCGTGGAGCGGCACCGGTTGGAGCTGCGGCCCGAGCCAGGGATTGAGGGCTATGCCTTCACGTTTGGCTGATCCAGCGGCCAGCGAATCGAGCATGATCTCGCCGATGCCGAGAGATTCGCGCGGGACGGTGCTCGTTGTCGACGACGAGCCGACGATCGTGGAGGTCGTCTCGCGCTACCTCGCGCGCGCGGGCTTCATGGCGCGCGAGGCGTTCGACGGCCCGGGCGCGGTGGAGGCTGCGCGCCAGCACCGACCCGACCTCGTCGTGCTCGACGTGATGCTGCCTGGCTTTGACGGGATCGAGGTGATGCGGCGCCTGCACGAGCAGCCGGGCGAGCCGGTGCCCGTGATCCTGCTGACGGCGCGGGCCGAGGAGTCGGACCGGCTGATCGGCCTGCGCCGCGGCGCCGACGACTACGTCGTCAAGCCCTTTTCGCCCGCGGAGCTGATCGCTCGCGTCGAGGCGGTGCTGCGGCGCTCCGCACGCAGCGGCTCGCCGTCCGACGATGGCGCGGACCTGGAGCCGATCGTGCATGGTCCGCTGACGATCGACCAGGCGGCGCGCACCGTCACACTCGACGGCGAGCAGCTGCCCCTGACGATGCGCGAGTACGACCTGCTGCGCTTCCTCGCCGCGCGGCCCGGCCGCGTCTTCTCGCGCGACCAGCTGATGGAGGAGGTGTGGGGCTACGACTTCTACACCGACACGTCGACCGTGACGGTGCACGTGCGGCGGCTGCGCGCGAAGCTCGAGCCCGATCCCGCCCACCCGCGCTTCATCGAGACCGTCTGGGGCGTCGGCTACCGCTTCAGACCATGATCCGCTCTGCGCTCGTCGCCCTGCTCGCGTGCTTCGTGGGTGCCGCGGTCGTGGGAGCGATCTACGGCTGGCACGGCGCGTGGACGACGTTCCTGCTGCTCGTCGCGGTCGCCGCCGGGATGCTCGCCGCGGCGCACCTCGCGACCGCGCGACGCGCGCGGCTCGGCCCGCTCTCGCGCCAGCTCGCGCTGGGCGCGGTGCTCGCGGTCGCGACCGTCGTGGCGGCGGTGTGGGTGGGGGCGATGGCGATGTTCGTCTCGCACCACGACGCTTTGGTCATCTCCGCGATGGCGGCGGTCGCGGGCGTCGTCGGCGCGCGCGCCGCGCACGGCGTGATGGACGAGGTCGAGGCGATGCACCGCGAGGTCGACGAGGCGCGCCGGCGGCTGATCGCGGCAGTCTCGCACGACCTGCGCACACCGCTGGCGTCGCTGCGGCTGCTGGTCGACGCGGTCGAGGACGGCGTCGCGACGGGGGAGACGCGTGACCGCTACCTGCGCGAGATGCGCACGCACGTCGGCGCGCTGAGCGTGCTGATCGACGACCTGTTCGAGCTCTCCCGCCTGGAGGCGGGCGAGATCTCCTGGTCGGTCCATCAGGTCGAGCTGGGCGAGCTGGTCGGCGAGACGGTTGCGGCGCTGCGCGCACAGGCGGAGGAGCGGGGCGTGATGGTCGCGGCGGAGACCGCCGGTCCACTCCCCGCGCACGCGAACGCGGAGAAGCTCCAGCGCGTGCTCTTCAACCTGATCGTCAACGCGATCCGCTACACGCCGGCGGACGGCAGCGTCGTCGTGCGCGCTGCGCCGGCGCGCGACGGCTCCGGCACGGTCGAGGTGGAGGTCGTCGACGACGGCGAGGGCGTGCCGGCGGCGGAGCGCGAGCGCGTGTTCGAGCCCTTCTACCGCGGCGGCGAGGACGGCACCGCGCGCTCCTCCGACGGCGCGGGGCTGGGATTGGCGATCGCCCGCGCGATCGTCGAGGCGCACGGCGGGCGCATCTGGCTGGAGCCGGCGGTTCCGCGCGGGACGCGCGTGCGCTTCACGCTGCCGGCGGCGGCGTAGCGCCGCCCTCGACCATCGGTCGAGTTCCCGGTTTGGCGCCGCCGCGGCTGGCATCCTGCTACGCCGTCGTTCAGATGAGCTGCGAGGCAGGAGGGATGGAGGATGGGAACGTGCGAGAGCTGCTCGGCGGAGCTGCGCGCTGACGACGCTTTCTGCGGCCACTGCGGCGCGAAGCAGACGCAGCCGGCGGTCGAGCAGACGACTGGACCTGTCGCGGTCTCGATCACGAACCGCTCCGGCTATGAGCGCTCCGTCGAGCACCTCGACCCGCTCGGCGCCGCGTACGGTGCGGCCGCGGCGCGCCAGGCGTTTGCGTACGGGATCTTCGCCACGCTTGCATCGATCGTGGTGCTCGTGCTCGGTGCGCGAAGCCTCATCGGGATCGTCTGGTTCGTGGCGTTCCTCGTCTATTTGTTCACCCGTATCCCCGTTTCGCTGTCAGAGTGGAAGACCTTGATCGAGGGGCGCGGCCCGCAGGCGCAGGATGTTTTCGGGCACGTCGCGTACACGCTGAGGAGACGGCAGGCGCCGGTCGACAGCCTCAGCGTCCGTCAGCTCTCGCAGCCGGGCCATCCGCGCCGGGATTACCTCCAGGTGCGTTACGGGATTCTCAGCGGCTACGTCACCTGTTTCCCCTACGGCACCGATCTCTACGTCGGCTGGACGCTGTGGTGGCGCTTCTCGCCTGTGCACTACGCGCTGATGGTGGCCGGGCGTCGCTGGCAGGTCTTCACCGGCCGCGGCACGGAGCTGCACCTGCTCTACCGCTACGACTTCGCGAAGGCGATGCGCGAGGCGATGCACGCGGCGGTTGGCGAGGCCGTTGACGCGGCACGAGGGCTGCGGCCGTTGGAGCCGCTGCCGGCGGACGTCCCGGTCGAGGTGGTGCAGGCCAGACCGCTGCTCCAGCCCGTCGGCGGACCGGCGGCCCACGCCTGATGGACCGCGCGGCCGGGCAGGCGGCATGCGCGGCGTGCGGTCATCGCTCGCCGGCCGGGATGCGCTTCTGCACGAGATGCGGTGCGCAGCTCGCGAGCACCCCGGAGGCGCCCGAGGCCGCGCCCGCGCCGCCTGAAGCGGCGTCTGCGGCGGTCGCGCCGCCGGCGGCTCCGTCCGCCGCCCCGCCGCGCTGGACGCTCGACACCCCGCCGGCGAACGAGCGGTGGTGGCGCAACCCGATCGTCGTCGCGATGGCGGTCGTGGCGGCGCTCGGTGGAGGCGGCGTCGCCTCGTGGCAGTTCTTCGTCCGCTCGAGCGCGCCGGCGTCGGCGATCCGCCACGTGCAGTCGCCAAGCGTGCCGGGGGCCGGGAGGACCGAGACGGATCCCGCTCTGCCGACGCCTGATGAGGGCGCCTTCATAGCGCGGTTGGAGCAGGTACTGCGGCGCTCGAGCGCCGGCCTGCGCGCCGCGCGCACGCAACACGACTACGCCGCGGCCTACGACAACCGCATTGCGCTCGTGCGCGTCCTCGACGGCATGGACACCGCCGGTCAGGAGGCAGGTCTCGCGCACGCGTACGCGACGCTCCGCACGGCGCTCGCCGCCTCCGCGCGCGCCGACCTGCAGCACCGCCGCTGCGCGTGTGACGAGACGCTTCCCGAGGACTTCGCCGCGACGGACCTCAAGCGGCGCTTCGCGCGCCAGTTCAACCCGTACGCGCGGCGGCACGGCGCGGCCGTGATCGATCCAGACCGCATATGAGGGTGCCGGGCCTCGGCGTCGCCGCCGCCGCGATGGCCGCCGCGGCACTGTGCGGCTGCGGCGCCGGCACGACCGCCGGCGAGGCACAGCCGGCGCCTGTGACGACCTCATGGGCGTCGACGACCTCGACCACCACGCCGCCGCCCACGCCGCCGCGCCCCGCCGAGCCGGCTCCGCGGCCGCGGATCCGTAAGTGGCACATCCCGCTCACGGCTCAGCGGGGCCGCGAGACGGCGGCCTATGCGCAGCGCCACTACGGCCTGCGGCGCTCGACGATCGCCGCCCCGCACGTCATCGTTGAGCACTTGACGGAGAACGACTCCGTCGATGCGACGTTCAACACGTTCGCACCGGACGTGCCCGACGTCGAGCTGCACGAACTACCCGGTCTCTGCTCTCAGTTCGTGATCGCGCGTGACGGGGCGATCTACCAGCTCACGCCGGTGAGGTTCATGTGCCGCCACACGGTCGGACTGAACTGGACGGCGATCGGCGTTGAGCACGTCGGCTATCGCGAGGACGATGTGCTCAACCGGCGTGCGCAGCTCGACGCCTCGCTGCGGTTGACGCGCTGGCTCCGCTGCCGCTATCGGATTCCGGTGCGCGACGTGATCGGTCATGCCGAGAGCCTCACCTCGCCGTTCCACAGAGAGCGCGTCGCCGAGCTGCGGACACAGACGCACGCCGACTGGCAGTCCTGGGCGATGCGCCGCTACCGTGCGCTGCTGCGGGCGCGTGGCGGCTGCTGAACCGGCGTTCGCGGTATCCGCGCCATGAGAAGCTCCCGCACATGACGCGCCGGCGCTGGTTGTGGGTCCTCGGGGTCGCGATGCTTGCCCTGCTCGCCGTCGAGGCGGTTTACGACGGTCGCATGCAGGACGCCGGCCAGCACGGGATCATCGCGTTCGAGGTCGCGTTCACGTCCGGCAAGGCGCACTCGATCATGGTCGCGTGGGGGGATGCCGGTCACGACGCGGCGGTCGCGTCGCTGTGGTTCGACTTCCTGTATCTGATCGCGTACGGGCTGTTCCTGTGGCTCGCGGTCCCGGCGGTGGGCGACGGGCTGCGCGCGCGGGGCCGGGCGGCGCTCGCCAAGCCGGCCGCCGCGATCTCGCTGCTGCCGCTGATCGGCGCCGCCTGTGACGTCATCGAAGACGTGTTCCTGCTGCTCCAGCTCGGCGGTCACGCGCAGTCGCTCGGGCCGCCGCTGGCCGGTGGGTTCGCGACCGTCAAGTTCGCCTGCCTGGCGATCGCGACCGTGTACCTGTTGGTGGGACTGGTCGCGATGGCCGTCTCGCGCCGCGAGGCGCCCGCACGGTGAGCAGCGCTTCGGAGATCTTCGCGCCCGGCCTGCTCGACGGGCAGGTCGCTTTGGTGACCGGCGGCGGGACGGGGCTTGGCAAGGCGGCGGCGCACGAGCTCGCGCGCTGCGGGGCCTCGGTCGTGCTGGCAGGCCGGCGCGCGGAGGTGCTCGACGCGGCGGCGGCGGAGATCGGCCCGAACGCGTCGACCGTCGTCGGCGACATCCGCGAGGAGGACTCCGCGGCGGCGATCGTCGACGCGGTGCTGGAGCGCCACGGCAGGATCGACGTGCTCGTCAACAACGCAGGCGGCCAGTACTTCGTGCCGGCGGAGGCGATCGCGGCGAAGGGCTGGCAGGCGGTCTTCCGGCTCAATGTCGGCGGTACGACGCGCATGGCCGAGCTGGTCGCCGAGCGGGTGATGAAGCCCGCGGGACGCGGCACGATCCTCAACGTGACGCTCTCACCGCACCACGGCCTCGCGGGGATGACGCACTCCAGCGCGGCGCGGGCGGCGGTCGAGGGACTGACGCGGGCGTGGGCTGAGCGATGGGCGGGGGATGGGATCTCCGTCGTGGCGCTCGCCGCCGGCCACTTCGAGACCGAGGCGCTCGACAAGTACCCCGACGTCGTGCGCGCCGGTGCGGCCCGGACCGTTCCCTTGCAGCGGCTCGGACAGCCGATCGAGCACGCATGGCTCGTCGCGCTGCTCGCCTCCCCGCTGGGGCGCGCCTTCAGCGGCAGCGTGGTCACGCTCGACGGCGCGCGCGACAACTGGTTCGGCCCCTGGCCGCCGCCGACGCTCGCCGACGAGGAGGGCGTCGTGCCGACGGAGGAGCGCCGCCCGGCGCCGCCCTCCGCCTCGTAGTCATCCCGCGCTAGGCGTCGCGCCCGACCAGCAGCGCGATGCCCTGGCCGCCGCCGATGCAGAGCGTTGCCAGGCCCAGCTCGTGGCCGCCGCGCTCCATCTCGGCGAGCAGCTTGACGGTGATCGCGGCGCCGGTCGCGGCGACGGGGTGGCCGAGCGCGATCGCGCCGCCGTTGGGGTTGACCTTCGCCTCGTCGAGGCCGAGCTCGTCGATCACCGCGAGCGCCTGCGCGGCGAACGCCTCGTTGAGCTCGATCACACCGATCTCGTCGAGCGAGCGGCCGGACTTCTCGAGCACCTTGCGGGTGGCCGGCACCGGTCCGATTCCCATGATCTTCGGGTCGACGCCGCAGGAGGCGTAGGCGAGGATGCGGCCGAGCACCGGCGCGCCGCGGCGCTCGGCCTCGCTTCTGGTCATCAGGACCACCGCGGCGCCGGCGTCGTTGAGGCCGGAGGCGTTGCCGGCGGTCACCGTGCCGTCGCCCTTGAAGGCGGGGCGGAGCTTGCCCATCGCGTCCGCGTCGACCTCCGCGCGGATGTGCTCGTCCTGCTCGAAGGCGACCGTGTCCTTCTTGACCTTGATGTCCACGGGGACGATCTGGTCCTTGAAGCGGCCCTCCGCGCGCGCCTGCGCCGCGCGGCGGTGCGACTCGGCGGCGAACGCGTCCTGACGCTCGCGGGTGATGCCGCTGCGCTCGGCGAGGCGCTCGGCCGTGATGCCCATGTGGTCCTTGTCAAACGGGTCGGTGAGCGCGCCGACGACCGCGTCCACCAGCGGCGCGTCACCCATGCGCGCGCCCCAGCGGGCGCCGGGCATCCAGTACTGGCCGCGGCTCATCGACTCGGCGCCGCCGGCGAGCGCGATCTCGGCCTCGCCGGTCTGGATCGTCTGCGCGGCGGAGACGATCGCCTGCACGCCGGTGCCGCAGAGGCGGTTGACGGTGTAGGCCGGCGTCTCCTTCGGGATGCCCGACTTCATGCCGACGACGCGCGCCATGTACATGTCGCCCGGCTCGGTGTGGATCACGTTGCCGAAGACGACGTGCCCGACGTCCTCAGGCGCGATGCCGGCGCGCTCGATCGCGGCCTTGGAGGCGGTCGCGCCGAGGTCGGAGGGGGCGATGTCCTTGAGGCTCTTGCCGTACGAGCCGATGGCGGTGCGGGCAGCGCCGGCAATCACGACGTCGGTCATGGGGTCTCTGATGCTCCTGAGGTGGCGGGTTCGAGGCGCCTAGAGTGACAGGGCATGAGTGCTTCTCGTCGCGATTGGCCAGCCGACGACGCAACGCCGGCCGAGCGCTATCTGCGTGAGCGGACCGAGGATCTGCCCGGGGTCGGCAAGCCGCTGACGGAGCGGGCGCGGCTGGGGCAGCGGTCGGTCGAGGCATACCTGACGGGCGCGAACAACCCGCCGCGGTGGATGGAGCGCGTGTGTGAGATCGATGCGGCCTTGAAGCGGGAGCGGCGGCTGCTGGAGGGAGAGCGACGAGCGCTGCGGCAGCGCTTCAGGCGCGACCGTGAGGGGTTCGCACGCGCATGGCGCGCGTTCGCCGCCACGCGCGGTCGCTCGCTCGAGTACCGCGAGCTGAACGCGCTGATCCACGCCCACAACGAGTGGTATCCGGTCGAGCGCAACCTGCCCGTGAACCCGCGAACGGGGGAGTGGGTGACGGTCGGCGGCCGCTCGTTCCTGCGGCCGGTCGTGGGCGAGGAGTGGATCCTGCGCGAATTCCCGGTGGAGGAGTGAGCCCGCCGGCACCCGCCCGCGCGGGTATCATCTCCACTCAGCCTGCGGGCGAAGTGTTGTGGCTGCACAGAAGCCTTCCAAGCTTCTAGGGCGGGTTCGATTCCCGTCGCCCGCTCCTTGGCTCACACATAGCTCCACGGGGAGTGGCGCAGTCTGGTAGCGCACCCGGCTGGGGGCCGGGCGGTCGCAGGTTCAAATCCTGTCTCCCCGATCATCGGAAGCCCCGTGGGAGCGGGGCTTCCGGCGTCTTGGTCTCCTTCGGGCGGGGCCGTGAGCGGTCCGTGGACCTGTGGTGGTACCGCGCCGCTCCTGTGACAGGTTGTCACGCAGTGCGACCAGGATTTGCCCGCGGCCGCACGCGAGGTCCAGCCATGAGAGCTGTCTGATCCCAGGCGCCGAAAGCAGGCGCTGCAGGACGCTAAGGGCGGCCTGGTGTTGCGCGAGCTGCCGGCCGTCGATCCGCACCGCGGTTGAGTCGCCGATAAGGCTCAAGACGGCGCAACCCTACATGCCGGCGTCGTTCGCCCATTCAGGTTGCATGTAGCTAGGTCGCGGCCGCGATGACCTGCCGAGCCCAGTCGACCGCAACCGTCGCCACCTCGACGGCCTCTGCACGGTCGAGGACCGTCTCGACGTCCTCGTAGCGAGTCACGACACCCCACATGCTGACCCAGCGTGCCTCGAGCAGCGTGTCCGGGACAGGCACTTCGCGTCTGGTGAGCAGGCGCACGAGGAAGTCGATGTCGTGCGTGAGCGGGTAGTCGACCTCGAAGCAGGCGAGGACAGCCTTGACGGACTTCTCGACCGCCTGCTGAACATGGAAGCCGACGACTTCGTCGGCCTGCTCTGGATCGTCGGCGAGCGCGCGGGCCGCAGTGAGGTCCGCTGCGGCTTTGCGTAGCAGCCGCTGCGGGAGCTGCCGCGGTTCAGGTCTGGGCAAGGAGACGGCCCTCGCGCAGCGCACGCTCGACCATCGTGCCCCGCTCTCCCGCGCGCTGGTCTGCCTTCGCCTTGTCCATGACGATGACGTCGATCGGCACTTCGAGATCGTCGAGCTTGCTGCGCAGGCGGACGGACTCTTGGATCACGTCTTCCACAGTCGGCTCGATCACCAAGACGTCGTAGTCCGAGTCTGCGTCTGCGGTTCCGCGCGCGTGCGATCCGAACAGGACGACGCGCGAGTTCGGCGGCGCCGCCTTGCCGAGAAGCTCCCCGATTTGCTCGATCACCTCAGTGGAGGTCATGGCGGGAAGGTAACCGATCGACCGGCGAGCGCAACCGCATATATCGGGGCATCAGGGCCCAGCAGGCCGACCGTGGCGCGGGTTCTCACGGGCCCATAGGACGGCTACTCCGTACGCCTCCTCGGGAACATGCGGGTAGTCCTCGCGCAGGACGTCGCGCGACTCGCCGTCTTCGATCAGGCTGGCAATCGTGCGGACCGGGACGCGCGTGCCGCGGATGACGGGCGCGCCCCCCATGATCCTCAGGTCGCACTGGATGTATCGCTCGCGCAGGCGTGCGTACTCCTCGGCGTGGAAGCTCATTCCAGCGGTGCGCCGAGGCGGTCAGCGACCAGCTCGCGATCCACGGAGGAAGGCGACGATGTCCGGCATCGGCTCGCCGTTGGCCATCCGGTCCCAGCCCGGCGGCCCCGCGAGACGCTCCTGCGCGCCAGACGCGACAGCAACTGTCCCTACGTTTTCCCGACCATCCACGGCACCCACTACACGCCATCAAGCCGCACCCACCACTGGAACCGCGTCCGCATCGCCGCTGGCCTCGAGAACACCACGCTCTACCTCGCTACCCGCCACTACTTCGGCTGGTACGCCCTCAACATCCTCGGCCTCGACCCCGCGATCATCGCTGAGCAGCTCGGTCACAGGGATGGTGGCCGCCTTGTCGAGCAGTTGTACGGCCATCCGGATCGCAGACGACGCCGAGCGAAGCTGCGAGCAGCGTTCGTTGCTGGAGAGCCACGGCGGCTCCGCGCTGTGTCTTGATACTCGCGACTCGGACGATGAGACAAGCCGCCCGAGTCGTCGAGTGATCCTCTGCTACGCCTTCTTCTTCCGGCTGAACTTGCCGCCGATGCGGGTAGCCAGGACCGACTCCTCGGCCATCAAGCCCAACAATGACATCGTGAGCGCCGCGTCCGAGCGCAGCTCCTTCTCGACGACCTGAGACGGCACGATGCCCTTGAGGTACTCCGAGTGGGCGATCTTCGACACGGCAATCTGGCCGTAGACGTCGATCACCTCGCGCTCGATGTCTTCGGCGTAATGGTCCGGGTACTGTGACTGCCAGTTGGTGATTTGCTCCCGCAGAACCTCGTGGTCCACGTTGATCAGCACGGCGCCCTCTTTGTACTGAGGGTCGTTCGGCTGCCAGGCTGCGAGCATCCCGGCGTCGATGTCGCTGGCACTCACGCACCGGTAGCGCGGGATGCCGCCCGCGACCTTAGTCGCCTCCCCGAGCAGCGTTCCTTGGCGGGAGCCTGTGTTTTGCGTGCCCCGGGTGCCGCCGGGCTTCGACGGCGTGTTCGTGCGCGTGGTCTTCTTCCTGAGTCGCTTGATCACTGGGACCGTGCCAATCTGGGTGGCATCCATGGGGATGGTCCCCGCCTTGCGAGTGCGCAGCTTCGCGATTTTCCAGCGCGCGCCGAAGCGCTCCGCGAGACGGTCGCGCCACGCTGCATCATCAATCGTCCCGTCGCCGCCAGACCGCGCCGCGCTGATCGCGTCGAGAATGGGAGCAGGCATGTGATGGTCGGCGAACTCAGCACCCCACTCTGCCAGTGGAAGCTCACCGCCCGCATGGGGACCACCTCGGAGCAGGAGGGCGTTGCGGTCGTTCCGCGGGTAGACACCGTGCTTGCCGTCCTCAAGGGCCGGCGGCGTTATTACCAGCCACACGTTAGCCCGCACAGCCTGCTCGACGATGCCAAATGCGCGATACGTGGAATGGTGTGTCGTGATGTTGTAGAGCTCGTTCTTGTAGCGAGCTCCGATGAACCCCGACTTCGCGGCATACGAGTGAACGTCGGGCCGCTTGCCCTCCCAGAGGTACCACTTGATCGCGGTCTTATCAGAGAGGACCACCTCACCGCTTGTCGCGAGCTTGCCCGGCTTGTAGTCAGCGCGGGGGTACTCGATGAAGTACCTAGCACCGAGGATGCGCCGGCGATTCGTCCGCAAGTCCGGGCCAGCCTTCGCCTGCGGACCGTGCGCCACCTCCTCGGACGGCGGCCACTGCCCGCGATCTGACAAGCGAAGCTCATCGACGAAAACCTGGACTGACTCGTCAATCTCCCAGACACGCCGGTTCAGGTAGCTGCTGAGTCCTTTGAGGTCGGCCTCGAGCTCGCTGCGGTTCGGATCTCCCTGAACAGTGTCTGCCGTTGGGCTCTCGCCGAGAAGCACGATCACGGTGCCGTGGTCCTCGATCCACTCAGGCTTGATCTCCTCCCAATCGCAGCCGTGGATCTCGTCCGCGTACGGCGCATACACAGCCTCGCGCGTGTACTCCCCAGTCTCGGGATCACCCGCGTTCTCGACCTTGAGGCCGTACTCGCCCGTAGAGGGATTCTGGTGGATCCAAATCATCGACGGGTCGCCGTCCACCCACGAGACCACCACGATCCCGTAGGTGTTCCACGGCAGGAGGGATGTCTTGCTGCCGACGCCGAAGTTCTCATGTGCACCGCCGATCGGCTTACCGCCGCCACCGTACGTGTTGAAGAACTCGACGAGCTGCTCGGCGTCCATGCCGCAACCGTTGTCTGCGATCGTGCGCCGATACACACCCTTGCTGGCCACGGCCTGCCACTCGATGCCGAACTCGACGCGGGTGGCGCCTGCCTCAAGCGCGTTGATGTAGGTCTCCCGCGCCCACTGGAAGGGCCCACTCTCGCGATAGGTGCGGTTGACGAGGTGCTGCGTTCCCGATGTCTCCATCGGGAGGAACGAGCCGTCGCGAATGACGGACATATGCGTCTCCTTTGCCCAAGCCATGCTTGGAATTTGGGCTAGAGCTCGGTTGCCCTAGCTTCGACGATGGTCCAGTCTAGCCGGCAGACCGGCAGCTGGGAACGGGCGCGTCGCTGGGGCGGCGCGTGCCCTCCGCAAGGATTCGCCACTGGAAACGCGGGGACGGGAGTCAGGAGGGCGGTGGGGCAGCCAGCCGCCGTGGACGCACACGTCTCCGCTCACGGGCTCAAGAATTGCCCGTCATACCGGCCTCCACATCCGGTCTCCCGATCGCAGGTTCAAATGCAGCCTCTCGAGCGTGCTCCAGGGCGCTCGGAGCCTCATCGCGGCTCGCGTGGCTCGCCTTGGCCGCACACGAGGTGCCGGCCCTGGCGAGAAGCAACGGTAGGGTGGGGCGATGGGTCCTCTGGCGACAGGCAACGTGTCGTGGCGTTGGGGCTGACGCCTGGGACTTGCCTGCGACGAGTTGACCTGCACGCGCGCTATGGAGGCCGCCGGCAGGGAGGGATCAGTCCGTCGCGTAGCTCCAGCAACGTCTTTCTCTTCGCGGACTCAGCGAGAGGGCGCCTGCACGGCTATCTCTACGACGGTCCTCGAAGCGACGGGTTTTACCACTACACCGGCGAAGGACAGTTGGGTGACCAACAGATGGTTCAGGGCAATCGGACGGTGCGTGATCACGCAGCGGAGGGTCGCGATCTGTGCCTCTTCGAGGTCGACCGGGGGAAAGCCACGTACATCGGTCGCTTCGAGTACGTCGACCACTATCTCGCCGATGCTCCTGAGACTGGCGGAGGCGACATCCGCAGCGTCATCGTCTTTCGCCTTCGCCAGTTGGAAGGCGTCGCTCCGCAGACTCCGCCCGCTAGAGCTGACGAGCTCGCTTGGGAGCTAGTCAAGGAAGTTCCGGTTGAGCAGCATCTGACTGAGCGGTTCGTGATTGAGGGTTCACGCGCGCCGTGTGAGGCAGAGCGCCGGGAACAGCGGCTCGTCCGTCAGTACTTGGATTTCCTCGAAGGCCGGAATCACGAGGTCTGTCGGCTGCAGCTGCGACCCAGAAACGAACCGACGCCGCTGCTCTGCGACCTCTTCGACAAGACCACGCAGACACTGGTTGAGGCAAAAGGAAGCGTGGCTCGGCCCGCGATCCGAATGGCCATAGGCCAGCTTGCCGATTACGCGCGGCTTAAGCCGGGAGCTCGCACCGCGATCCTCGTGCCCCAACGACCGCGCTCGGATCTTCTCGACTTGGCTGACAGCCAGGGCATCGATGTCATCTGGCCAGAGGCCGAAGGGTTCCGCACACAGCCGGCAAGACGTCAGGCACCCAGGCGCTAGCGCAGCGAGCACACGGCGCCGCACACGGTCCCGCGGAACGCCCGGTGACCGGCCCTCCACATCCTGTCTCCCCGATTTCTTTCCACCGCGCGGTTGCGTCGCTCGGCTCGGCGATCGGTGCTTGGCATCGCGTCGAGAGCGTGCCTGGTTTGCCAAGCCCTGGGTGCTAGCGTGGATCACATGGGCCGTGTCTTCTTCGCGATGGGCATGTCGCTCGACGGCTATGTCGAGGATGCGAGCGGGAGATTCGACTTCACCGCGCCGGACGATGAGGTGCATCGCATCGCGAACGAGCAGGCACGCGACGCCGCCGTGTTCGTGTTCGGGCGCCGCATGTATGAGCTGATGGAGAGCTACTGGCCGGCTGCCGCGGCCGCTCCGGACGAGCTGTCGGAGGTGGCGGCGGAGTTCGCTCGCGTGTACGTCGAGACGCCGCGCGTCGTCGTCTCCGACTCGCTCGGCGACGTCCCGGACGGAGTGCGGCTCGTGCGCCGTGCTGACGCGGCCGGTGAGGTGGTGCGTCTCGCGCGCGAGCGCGAGGGCCACATCGAGGTCGGCGGGCCGACGCTCGCCGCCGCGCTGTTCGACCTGATTGACGAGTTCCGCATGTGGGTCAACCCGGTCGCGGTCAGCGGCGGCAAGCCGTACTTCCCTGCCGGCGGCGACCAGCTGCGCCTGCGCCTGCTCGAGCAGCGCGCCTTCGCCTCTGGCGCCTTATACCTGCGCTACGAGCGCGTCCGCTAGCACCGCCCGCCGTTCGCACAAGAACCCCGCAGTTGCGGGGCCTTACGTCCCGGAGGTATGGTCAAGATCTCCTCAGTAGACAGGCGAGATCATCGCCGCGGGCGGGACCGGTGTCGAGATGGGGACCACGGATATAGCGCTTGCGCGGGGACGGAATCGAGAGCTGCGCGTCGCGACGC